>ERZ773147.151-NODE-151-length-84655-cov-10.173593_pt1 | contig 84655 bp, 89 predicted proteins | sample MGYA00580851_ERZ773147 | MGnify/ENA primary metagenome ERZ773147 (study PRJEB29015, sample SAMEA2737818) | human gut metagenome | biome: human gut; feature: human-associated habitat; material: faeces | place: China | collected 2012 ... | reverse complement strand
TTCTGGCGATTATGCTGCGTACAGGACCTAATCCCGGACCGGACGCCCCGCAGGCGTTTCGGGATTGTCCGGCGCTCGCGCTGGCAGAGCAGGTGCTCTCCCTGCCGCTCGGTTCCCGAAGCGGACTTTTGGGACTTTCCAGCTTATCTTGCAACCAGCTGCAGCAGATCAGGGGAATCGGCGAAGTAAAAGCCGTGCGGATCTGCTGCATTTTTGAACTGGCAAGAAGGATCGCCCTCGGACAGCGCAAAAAGCTTCCCGCCTTTCCGGACCCGGGAACGGCGGCAGACTATTGCAGGCCGATATTTGAAGAGGACGGCGGTATGCTCGAACGCACGATTCTGCTGTTGCTAGATGGCAAAGGCTGCCTGATCAGGGAAAAGCTTCTCTCGATTGGGACCATTGATGCGGCGCTCGTTTCTCCGCGCGAAATTTTTCTGCAGGCGCTGCGCGTCGGGGCTGTCAGCTTCCTCTTACTGCACAACCATCCCAGCGGGGACGTTACTCCGAGCCCCGAGGACAAAGAACTTACAAAGCGCCTTGCCATGCTTGGCGGGATGATGCAGCTTTGCCTGACCGACCATATCATTGTCGGCGATTCGGATTTTTTCAGTTTCCGGCAGGCAGGGCTGATCTAAGGAAGGAGAATAACATGGTGCCAAATTGCGCATACGGAATCGATCTCGGAACGAGCAACATCAAAATCTACAGTCTTTCCGACGATTCAGTCATGATGGAAAAGTATATGATCGCCATCGAAAATAAAAAGAACATATTTGCCTACGGCAATTCCGCTTATGAAATGTATGAAAAAGCCCCGGCAAATATTCAGATCAGCCATCCGCTTTCCAACGGTGTCATCGCGGATATCAACAACATGGAGCGGCTGATTCATCTGTTTATTTCCGATATGTCCAAAGGAAATATCCGTCCGGCAGATTTCTATATTGCAGTCCCGACCGATATCACGGAAGTGGAGAAGCGCGCGTTTTATGATCTGATCAAGGATGCGAACGTCAAGGCACGCAAGATCATGGTCGTGGAAAAGGCAATTGCGGACGGCCTCGGCATGGACATCGACGTAAAAAATTCCCAGGGTGTCCTGGTTGTGGATATCGGCTACGATACAACGGAGGTTTCCATTCTTTCCCTCGGCGGCAAGGGCGTTATTTCCGTTCTTTCTAACGTGGCTCCGAAGGAAACCCATGAAATCTGCGCTAAATATTTTGAGGGCGATGTGGAAGGAAGCCGTGATTTACAGCTTCGCGCCATGGATTTGTGCGATGCCCTGTTCTGTGAAGTAAACCCGATTCCGGTTAAGAAAGCCTTAAACCTGATGGGGATGGAAGCCGGCTCCTTACGTCTTCCACTGACCGAAATGGAAGAAGCCAACGCTGCAAAATTAGAGAAAGCCATGCGTGAATTCGGCATTTTGAAATAAAAAGGAAGAAGGTACGGGAGAGATGATTAAACTGATTATGCACGGATGCAACGGTAAAATGGGGCAGGTCATTTCCAGACTGCTGGAAAATGACGAAGAAGCATGCCTGGTTGCCGGAATTGACGCAAGGGATGACGGACACAATCCCTATCCGGTATTTACCGATATCAAAGAATGCAATGTAGAAGCGGATGCCCTGATTGATTTCTCGGCGGCGCCCGCTGTGGACGCGCTACTTTCCTACTGCGTGGAAAAGAAGCTTCCCTGTGTGCTCTGTACCACCGGACTTTCCGAAGAACAGCTTAAAAAGGTAAAAGAGGCTTCCGGGCAGGTTGCCATCTTAAAATCCGCCAATATGTCTTTAGGCATCAACCTGTTATTGAAGCTTTTGAAGGAAGCATCCGAGGTGCTTGTAAAAGCAGGCTTTGATGTGGAAATCGTAGAAAAGCATCACAACCAGAAGGTGGATGCGCCCAGCGGTACCGCACTGGCACTGGCGGACTCCATCAACGAAGAATTTGACAATTCCTTTGAATATGTCTTTGACAGAAGCAAGGAAAGAAGGAAACGTTCCGACAAGGAAATCGGCATTTCCGCTGTCAGAGGGGGTACCATTGTGGGTGACCATGATGTGATTTTCGCAGGAGAGGATGAGGTCATTACCTTCTCCCATACCGCATATTCCAAGGCTATTTTTGCAAAAGGCGCCATTCAGGCCGGCAAGTTCTTAAAAGGCAAGCCTGCCGGAATGTACGATATGAGCGATGTGATTGATGCGGTAAACGCATAGGCATAAGCATTGAAAAGCCCCGTCTTCCAGAAGAAAATGGGGCTTTTCACATAAGAAAGCTGTTAGCGGGTACGGGCGCCGTTGCCTGTTCCTGTAACATCATCGGTAATGTCCTTGACACCGTCACCGACATCTTCAATGACGTCGCCAACCGTGTTGCCGGCATCGTTTACCGCATCCCCGATACTGTTTCCGGTACCGGCATTGCCGTTGCCGTCGGTTACACTGTTGTTGTTGCCGTTATTTACATTGCTGCCGCTTTCGGCAGGCCTTGTGGCAGCGGTGCTGTTGCCGGTATTGCCGGCATTGTTGTTTTCGGTGGACTGTGTCTGGTCTGCCATATCGTTATTGTTCATGTTGCTGTTGTTCTTTCCGCAGGCAGAGAGGACACAGACATAAAATACCATAAGGCATATGGCAAGAATTCTTTTCAATTTTTTCATAATTTCACTCCTTTTGCTGAAAACTGTTTTACAGTCATAGTGTGTGCGATTGAAAAAAGAATATACCTTAAAATCAAATTTTCGGAAAAAAGGAAGGTACGCAAGCATGGAATTCCGGCCCTGTATTGATATTCATGATGGAAAAGTAAAACAGATTGTGGGCGGCAGTCTTTCGGAAACAGACGGCGCAAGCCTTGTAAAGGAAAATTTTGTGGCAGAGCAGGACGCTCCCTTTTTTGCGGAATTTTACAAAAAAAAGGGAATCCGGGGCGGTCATGTGATTTTGCTGAACGGAAAGGACACCCCGGCTTTTGAAGAAACAAAAAAACAGGCGAAGGCAGCGCTTTCGGCTTATCCCGGCGGACTGCAGATTGGCGGCGGCATTACGGACGAAAATGCGGCGGAGTACTTGCAGGCAGGAGCAAGCCATGTGATTGTCACATCCTTTGTGTTCCGGGACGGCAGGATAGACAGGGAAAGACTGGACAGGCTGGTGAAGGCAGTGGGCAAAGAGCATATCGTCTTAGATATGAGTTGCCGGAAAAAGGACGGCGCCTATATCGTGGTGACGGACAGATGGCAGAAGGAAACGGAAGAAGAGGTAACCCTTTCCCTTTTAGAAGATCTTTCCGGCTACTGTGACGAATTTTTAATTCATGCCGTGGATGTGGAGGGAAAAGCAAACGGCATTGAACAGCCGCTTGTACGTCTCCTGGGGGATTTTCAAAAAAGAGCCGTGACCTATGCCGGAGGCGTACACAGCTTTGAAGACCTGCGCCTTCTTGGAGAGCTGGGAAAAGGAAGAGTCAACGTGACCATCGGCAGTGCGCTAAGCTTATTCGGCGGGACCATGGATTTTGAAGAAGTGCTTGCCTTTATTGCGGGAGAGAACAGTGCGTCATCAAAAAAAGAACCAATCACTTGATTGGTTCTTTTTCTAATCCTATAAGACGATATTGCAAATTCTAAATAAAAATACTGAATGAGTCTTTTATATTTAAGAACAGGTACATCGTGTTACTGATTATAAATTTGTTATAATGGGAATTATAACTTGGTTACGTTTACAGCCTGAGGACCTTTTTCTCCGTTTACAACTTCGAATTCTACTGCCTGGCCTTCTTCAAGAGACTTGAAGCCTTCCATGTTGAGTCCTGAGTAATGTACGAATACATCGTTGCCTGCTTCATCAGAGATGAAACCATAACCTTTTTGGTTGTTGAACCACTTAACTGTACCTTTGTTCATCGTAGATACCTCCAATAAAAATATGTCAATGCATACTATTATGCATTTAACACGAATAGAATAGCACAGAAATCTGAAAAAGTAAATAGAAAAACATGCTTTTATGTATTGCAAGATGCATAAAATTGCCACTTAAATTTGGATAGTTATTACAAAAATGTTAAATTATCGTTGTTTGGGAAATATATATGTGTTAAAATAGGTGGAGTTTACCGGAGGTGACTTTCAATGTCGAAAAACAGGCACAAGAGAAAAGTAAGTCATATACTGATTTATACCACGGATGCCGTAGATGCGGATATGAAACAGGTACGGATTCATCCCTGGGTGCTGGCGGGTGTCACCCTGATTGTCTGCTGTGTGCTGGGAGCCGTCATAGGCTATGCCGTTTATGAGGGTGAACTTTGGGGACGTATCAGAGAGCACGACGCATCGCAGAATGCGGCGCTTATCGCAGCACAGGATGAAAAAGATGCGCTTCAGGAAAAGATAGACGAACAGGACGCCAAAATAGAGATGTTAAGCATTACCATACAGGACCAGACACAGCAGATTGCGGATCTGCAGGCACAGATTGCAGAGCAGAGTGTCCCCACGGACTATCCGCTGACCGGTTCCGCCTCCATGACCGTTATTACGGACGGAGACCCTATGGTAGAGTTTACGGCTACGGAAGGAAGTACGGTTGTAGCTGCCGGTAAGGGCGTTGTTACGGCAGTGGAAGAAGATGAGGTATACGGCAGCCGGGTAGTGATTGACCACGGCAACGGTTACGTGTCCATTTACCGCAACAAAGGGGAAAGCCAGGTAAAGGCGGGCGATGAGGTCGCAAGCGGCACCACATTGTTTATGGTGACGGAGGACAACCGTCAGCTCGGCTACCAGATTAAAGAAAATGATGTTTACATTGACCCGACAACCATTATAGCCATCAAGGGCTGATGGGACAAACAAAGTTTGGAACCTGCAAGGATGGAGCATGGAAGCCCGCAGGTTGTGAAAGGAACGACAGTATGAAAAATAAAGACGGAAAGCTTACCAGTATTGTAGGAAAGGATGCTATTGTGGGAGGCAATTTTTCCACACCGGGTTCTGCCAGAATTGACGGCGTTGTAGAAGGAAGTGCCAGAGTGGCAGGCTCCCTTATCGTTGGCTCCACCGGCAGGATTGAAGGAGACGTGGAAGCGGACTCCATTATCATCGGCGGCGAAATCAACGGTGATGTCACCGTACAGGGCAAAGCGGAGCTTACCGCTACGGCGAGGGTGATCGGAGATATCCGCACCAGCCTCATTGTCATTGACGAAAAGGCGGTATTCCAGGGAAAATGCGATATGAACATTGCAACCGGTAAGACAAAAAAACGCCCCGCAAAATCGCCTAAAGCAGGCAAAAAATCCGCCAAGGCAGCTTTGCAGGAAGCTCTTTTGGAAGTATCCGAAGAAAAGCGGGCAGAAGAAGCAGCTACTACATCCGGGGATGCAAATGCAGCCGAAAAGAAGGACAGAACAGACGATATGGCATAGAAAAAAAGGCTGCTGCATTTGATGCAACAGCCTCTTTTAATTCATTCCGTTCATTGGCGGAAACCGGGGAATTTACTCCTGCTTCATCCGTCCGAATACCATTTCATAACCGTCGTTTCCGTAGTTTAGGGAACGGTTTACACGGCTGATGGTAGCGGTGGAAGCACCGGTTTTTTCCGCAATCTCAAGATAAGTCTTATGGTCTTTCAGCATCGCAGCCACCTCAAAACGCTGGGATAAGGAAAGAATTTCATTCACTGTACAAAGGTCTTCGAAAAAGCTGTAGCATTCTTCACGGTCTTTTAAGCACAAAATTGCATCAAACAGAAAGTCCACGGCATCGGTTTTGATTTTTTTGTTCATGGCAGTCTCCCTCTTAATACTTTTTTACGTTAAAACTTTAAAACTGTTAATAAGTGCATTTTAGCATACTAAAGTCTTAAAGTAAAGAGGCAAAACCAAGGAATTTGGCTACGGAATTTGTAAGAAATAACTTGTCATGTGGTTTTGAATACTATATAATAGAATATGTGCAGTCAAAGTATTGCAATGGAGAGGCATTGAAAATGCCAGGATGGGAGACGATAAAGATGGATACGGGAGAGATACTGAATGGTTTACTGGAAAATCTGTCCAATCTGACTTATATAAAAGCGGAGGACATTCCCAATATAGACTTATATATGGATCAGGTCACCACTTTTATGGACAAAAGGCTTCGTGCAACCACCAGAAATCCCGGTGATGACAAGGTTCTGACCAAGACCATGATTAACAATTATGCCAAGAACAATCTGCTGCCTTCTCCGGAAAAAAAGAAGTACAGTAAGGAGCATATGCTGCTTCTGATTTTTATTTATTACTTCAAAAATATTTTATCCATCAATGATATACAGACTTTGTTCAAACCGATTACGGATGAATATTTCCATGCGGAGGGAGATTACAGCCTGCAGGATATTTACACGGAAGTTTTTGAGATGGAGAAGCTTGTCATTCCCGGCATGAAGGAGGATGTGACAGAAAAGTTCCGTACCGCAGAAAAGACTTTTACGGATGCCCCCGAAAAGGACAGGGATTTCCTGCGGCAGTTTGCGTTTATCTGCCTGCTCAGCAGTGATGTCTATGCCAAGAAGATGCTGATTGAAAACATGATTGACAACCTCCGCAAAGAGGACAGCAGGCCGAAGGGCAGGGAAGACGGTAAAGCAAAAACCAAAGAAGACAGTAAAAAATAGGAAAAACAGACGATGGGCTGCGGCACGGATGTGCGGCAGCCCATTTATTGCTTTACAGGAAATTTCGTTGAATTTTCCTATAAAGTCCTTAGGCAGGAGTCTTTCCTGTTTATTTCGCTTTTTCGGCAAACTCTGTGGTTACCAGATCTTCATAGGGAACGAAGTCTTCCAGTACCTTGGATTCTTTCAGGATATTTTCTAAAAGCACAAAAGCGTCTTCCGTAAATATCAGGTCTTCTTTCCAGGTGTTCTGGTCATGGTAACGGGTCACAATGGTAATCAGGGTGTCCATATCCGTTTCCGGGAACTGGGGGCTGATGACCTTTGCAATCTCCTCCGGTGTATGGGAAGCGGTATAATCCATGCCTTTCTGCAGCGCATTGGTAAACGCCTGAATGGTGTCGGGATGCTCTTTTATATAGCTCTTTTTAGCAGAAAAAGCTGTGTATGGCACATAACCGGAAGCTTCGCCCAGAGAGGCAACCACGAAGCCATCGCCTTTTTCCTCCAGTGCCGTGGCATGGGGTTCAAATTCAATGGTGAAATCGCCCTGACCGCCGGAAAAGGCAGCAGCCGTGGAGCCGAAGTCGATGCTCTGGTCAATGGAAAGGTCCTGTGACGGGTCAATATTGTTTTTGAGCAGAATATATTCAAATACCATTTCGGGCATACCGCCGGGACGACCGCCCAGCACATTTTTCCCAATCAGCATATCAAAGCTGAAATCGTCAATAGGGGTACGGGAAACCACAAAGTTGCCGGCGCGCTGGGTAAGCTGGGCAAAATTGACAGCATAATCTTCATTGCCGCCCACATACGTGTAGATGGTGCTTTCACTTCCCATAAAGCCGATATCCGCTTCGCCGGTGAGCAGCGCCGTCATGGTTTTGTCTGCACCGAAGCCGGTAACCAATGTTAAATCAATTCCTTCCTCGGCAAAGTAGCCGTTTTCAATGGCAACATACATGGGTGCGTAGAAGATGCTGTGGGCAACTTCATTCAGGGTCACTTTTGTGGCGACCTTTGTATTTGCCGTATCCTTGCCGCAGGCGGGCAGCAGGGTCAGGCAGAACAGTACGGCAAAAGCAAGCGCAATAAGTTTACAGGTTTTCTTTTTCATAAAATCCTCCGAGATTTTTTCATGCTATAGTATACGGGAGGAATGGAAAAAAGGTGCGGAATATGTTATGCTGAAGAAACAGATAAAAGAAAAAGAGGATAAAAATGAGAAAGAACACAAAGAAGGCGTTAAGCCGTTTGTTGATAGGAATTTTATGGCTGAGCCTGCTTGGAACCCCGCTTGCGGAGAGCCGTCAGGTTGTCTGTGCGGCAGAGGTTTCCGGGGGTGACGTGTCCGGCAACGACAGTGACACCCCGGGGGATGCAGGCGATATATCCGGCAACGACAGTGACAACCCGGGGGACGCAGGGGACGTATCCGATAACGACAGTGATAACCCGGGAGATACGGGCGATATATCCGGAAATGATATTTCGGCGGGGGATGTGTCGGGAGACGACATCCTGCCGGTGAGCATGGCAGAGGAAGCAGTGCTCGTGGAAATGAATGGGGAAAGCCCGGAGTTTTCCACATGGGAAAAGGCAGTTGCCTATGTCAATCAGAAAGGCTCCCGTAAAACGGAAACCCATATTTACCTGCAGAAGGATGTGGAAAGCAGCGCTAAAACACTGGTCTTTCCGAAGTACCCGCTGACCTTGTACGGAAACGGTTATACCCTGCACTTTTCAGGCACCACGGTCAGTCTGCCCGCGGATACCGTGCTTAAAAACGTGCAGTTGGAAACAGGCGCAAAGGGCGGCTTTAACCTGAACGCATCCGGCAGTCTTACCATGGACGGCGTAAACGAAAAAACAGTGCCGGAGGGAAGCTACGGCATAAAGGCAGTCAGAGGGGCAGCCTCCAAGACACTTACCTATCTGGACAAAAATGTGGAAAAACCCATTACCGGTTTCGGAACAGTCTGCTTTGGAGAGGATACGGAGGTCAGTGCGGTGCTTACTTTGAAAAAGGTACGGGTAGCAGCCGGAAAGACCCTCTGCCTGCAGAATACCTTTAAGGCGGACGAAATAAGACTCGGAGAAAAGGCAGGTCTTATGCCTGCCGGAACAAAAACGGTCAGTGTAAAGGATATCTATGCGGAAGGACAGAACACCGTACTCACATACCGTTACGAAGAAGGAGAAAAATTTATACCGCTTACGGTGACTGGAAAAGCTTACGGGGCAGCCGGCAGTATTACCGTATCCCGACGGGACGGCAGCCTTGCGGCAATTCCTTATGCAGCGGGAGAAACGGTTCTTCTGGCAAAAACTGCGGACCTGTCTGTTTTCACGGTAGCGGCGGACTGCCTTGTGCCGGGAAGCGGTGAGAACGGATATTGCCTTACTAGAAAAAACAATGCGGTGTTCTTAAAAGAAACCGGCTTTCGGCTTGACGGTGAAACTGCACTCTTTTTCGCAGAGTGGAAGGATATAAAGGAATACGTGGAAAACCGGAAGCAGAAGACAGCGGAATACCGGGTAACCCTTCTTCAGGATTATGATGCGGGCGGAGCATTCATATTGCCGAAAGCCGGTACCTATGCAGGTCTTACCCTGACGGGAGCCCTTCTTGCGGACACGGAGGGCGGCAGCCGGTACCCGGCGCTTACCTTTACCGGAAGCATAACCCTGACCGGCAATGTAACCATAGAAAAGCTTAAGAAGCTCTGCGGTGTCAAAAAAGCAGGCACCGACCTTACGGCGGACTTTAACATCAGTATGGGAAATTACCGTCTGGAGCTTAAGGAGATTGCGGAAAACAGCCTGAAAAACATAAACGGCAGCGCTAAATCAACCTTGATTTTGCATGGCATTTCCGTAAAAGGAACCATAGCCGCCGGCAATCTGTTTATGGAGAATGTAACGGCGGGCGGTAACGTGAGAGCCATGGGAGAATGCCTGACGGTGGGAGAGATAAAAATTCCCGGCACGTTTACGGCGGAGGGACTGCAGAAAAGCTATGAGCAGACCTTGCTGAGTGTCAGACAGGGGAAAAAGATTACCATAGGGAAAAAGGGCATTCTGTCCTGCAATCCACAGATATTCTTTGCAGAACAGACAGCACCGGCTGCGGAGTACGGTATCGGCATCCGCATGGAGAATGCGAAGGGAGAACTTCTTACCTTCAACGGGGCGGACAGAAATTTTGCCATTGCCGATATCGCGGGCAGCTTTGCCAACGGGGATGTGTACCTTGCGGGACAAACGAATACGCTCTTAGTAAGAAGCGGCAATAAGCTGGTGTATTCCGGCAGTACGGAAGGTCTGTGGAGCTGGAAGGCGGACAACGGGGAAACCGCGTATTTTCTTTCCTATGCGGATGCTGTAAAAGAGATCAGCCGCCGGAAGGATGCAGGAGCGGTTTATGAAATGACACTGCAGGAAAATCTGTTCCTGCGGGGAAATTTTGTGATGCCTGCGAAAAATACCTGTAAGGAATTTGTCCTTCGCGGAAGCGGCAGCAGTGTTTCCTACACAGGCGCCATGACACTTACCTGCAATCTGACTTTGCACGGCATTACCGTGAGCAAAAAGAATACGGCGGGTAAGGTATTAAACCAGAATGTGTCCCTGGATGCGTACCGGTTAAATCTGGTGGACGGCAGCGGTCTGGCGTCCTTACAGAACCTTTCGGGAAGAACGGGCGGAACCTTTTATGCGAAGGACAGTTCCGTTACCGTAAAAGGAAATGTCAGCGGCAAAATAAACCTGATAAGCAAAAACAGTGCATTTACCGTTTCCGGCAATGTGGCAGCGGGAACCCTGGATGCTTCCGAAAGCACGGAAAGCTGCAGCTTTTCCGTTAATGCCGGAAGAAATATAACGATTGAAAACGTGAAAGGTCCTTCGGCAACAGGCGCAAGCTGGGAAATCGTTTCGCCGGAAAGCGATATCACGGTGAAGAATTTTGCCGGGGGAAATGTGTCGGTGGGATACAGCGTAAAAAAGAATCTGAGGTTTACCGGAAGAGTGACGGGAACGGGATGCATTACTCTTATTCCCATGAAGACAACGCCGGATAAGTACCATATCATCGCAACCCTGACCAGAAACGAAAAGGTGGTGACCCAGGTGTCTTCTTATTATGATATTTCCTGCTTTAAGCTGCTTGGCAGTGTGAATGTGCCCGCCGGCAGCAGCCTTAAGAAAAAAGGAACCACCGTTATTCTGGAAATGCCCTGATAACGGTGGCGGTATAGGTGTCAGCCTTCGATATGTATGTTTTTAATGGCCCAGAGCTGTAATGCCTTGGCATTGGTGGAAATCTTTTCCAGAGAGTCCAGAATGTGCTGGAAAGCAGGCTTCTCGTTCTCGGAAATGATGCCGTCTTCCGAAATGGCGATCAGGGAAGCCCGGAGCATATCGATATCCTTTAAGGAACCGAGTACCTTAAGGGCGAGTCTGTCAAAGTCATCAATGGTAACTTCTTTTACACTGCCTTTGCCGACAGGACATTCTCTGGCGCAATAAGAATTGCACAACTCCGGACAATTGTATGTCCTCGACATGGCAAGAACTTCTTCGGGGTAGGGGTTGATGGCGTCCAGCTCTATACGGGCAAGCCTTGTGCGGTCGATGCCGATAATTTCCGCCGCTTTCTCCCGGCTGGTAAAATCATCATTTTCCTTTGCAGCTTCGTATCGTGCAAGATAGTACATATTATCTGCAGCTTTTGTAGCTTTTTTGCCCATGTTGTATATCTCCTTGTGTGTTACACTGTATTTGTCCGGTGAAAAAAGCCGTACAAATACAGTTTATGAAATAAAAATGCTTTTGTAAAGAATTAAATCCAATTCTTGTAAAAGTTTGTTGAGAAAAAGAATTAAATTTGATACAATAAAGATAAGCCTGTTCATAAACTGGTATAGAAAATAATTATGTAAACGGAGGATGAGAAAATGGGTTTAATCAGACTTGCCAAAATCGGTGTAGACGCAATCGGCTCTACATTGGGTGATCAGTGGTTGGAATATTTCTACTGTGATTCCATCGACAGCGATACCCTGATGGTAAAAGGACAGAAGAAAGTAAACGACGGACATAACTATAACACGAAGGGCATGCAGGACAACATTATTTCCAACGGTTCCGTGATTGCGGTCAATGAAGGTCAGTGTATGATGATCGTTGACAACGGAAAAATCGTGGATATCTGTGCAGAGGCCGGAGAATTCAAATACGACAACTCCACCGAGCCTTCCATCTTTGCAGGCAACTTCTTACAGAGTCTCGGACAGACTGCCGTTACCGCATGGAGAAGATTTACCTTTGGCGGCAATGCAGGCAAGGATCAGAGAGTGTATTATTTCAATACAAAAGAAATCATGAACAACCTTTACGGTACGGCAACTCCCATTCCTTTCCGTGTGGTTGACAATAAAATCGGACTGGATTTAGATACCGAATTAAAGTGCAACGGTAAATATTCCTTCCATATTGCAGATCCCGTGGTATTCTACACCAAGGTCTGCGGCAACGTAAAAGATTCTTACAACAAATCCGAACTGACAAGCTTCATGAAGGATGAAATGATTACCGCACTGCAGCCTGCACTGGGTGAGCTTTCTGCGCAGGGCATCCGCTACAGCGAGCTTCCCAGAAGCACAAAGGAACTGGTAAATGCACTGAACACCGAGCTGAGTGAGCAGTGGATGGCAGCCCGCGGTATTGAAATGGTTTCCATTACCTTCAATCCTTCTCTGCCGAAGGACGTTTCCGAGATGATTCGTGCAAGACAGAACGAGGCTGTTTACAAAGATCCGAACATGGCAGCAGCCGGTATTGCGGCAGCACAGATGGAAGCTATGAAGTCTGCAGCAAGCAATACCTCTACAGGCCCCATGATGGCATTCGCCGGAATGAATATGGCACAGATGGCAGGCGGCATGAACGCCGGCAACCTCTTTGCAATGGGTCAGCAACAGCAGCAGGCTTCCCCTGCACAGGCAGCTCCCGCAGCACCTGCAGGCGGCGCAGCAGAGCCCATATTAGGCTGGACCTGTTCCTGCGGCAAGGCTGACAACAGAGGAAAATTCTGTGTAGAATGCGGAAGTCCCAAGCCTGCGGAAGCCGGCTGGACCTGCTCCTGCGGTCAGGTAAATCAGGGTAAATTCTGCTGCAACTGCGGCAAAAAGAAACCGGAAGGCGCACCGCTTTACAAGTGCGACAAGTGCGGATGGGAGCCGGAAGACCCCACACATCCTCCTAAATTCTGTCCGGAATGCGGAGATGTTTTTGACGATAACGACATTCAGTAAGCAATTAAAAAACAATAATGGAGAAGAGCAATGAGTTCAGCAATCGTAGGCCTGATTATTGTACTGGTTCTTCTGCTTGTACTGGTAGGCGTAATTTATTACGCCTACCGTAATATTAAGCGGAAAGTCAGCCGTTTTTCACAGACGGTATTCGGTACATCGGATTTAATAGAAGGGATAAAACAGAGAGATTTGGAGGTGGCATCCACACCCAAGTCGGTTGCCGGTGTGACCAGTCTTTATCTGCCACGTATCCAGAGGGATTTTCCGGAGTTCCATTATCAGGAAATGAAGAGCCGCGCGGAAAATGTGCTGACCTCTTATTTGCGAAGCATTGATGCAAACAATGTCTCTCTTTTATCGGAAGGTACGGAAGAGTTAAAAGAGCAGTTAGCCATGCGTCTTTCCATTTTAGAGTCAGAGGATACCAGGGAGCAGTTTGACGGTATCCGTATTCACCGGACGGAAATCACCGGCTACAACAAAGACAAAGTAAAATGTGCCGTGGTATTCCAGTCATCTGTGGAATACACCCACTATAAGGAAAAAAACGGAAACGTAATCAGCGGCAGCAACAGTATGAAGACGCAGACCCGGTACAATGTGGAATGCATTTACATACAGGACAGGGATATGATAGAAAATCTGCATGATGCGGCACTGGGAATCAACTGTCCCAACTGCGGAGCCCCCTTGTCCGGTGTGGGAGCCAAGGTATGTGAGTACTGCGGTTCTCCGATTATCGAAATGAACATTTATTCCTGGAATTTCAGCAAGGTGGCGGAAGCATAAAAAGGAAATTTGAATTTAAGAGGTTTTTATGAGTATATATGATACATTGAATGAACCGCAGAAGCAGGGCGTCTACACCGTAGACGGACCTGTTCTTTTGCTTGCAGGGGCAGGAAGCGGCAAGACAAGAGTCCTGACACACCGCATTGCCTACCTGATAGATGAAATGGGAGTCAATCCCTGGAATATTTTAGCCATTACCTTTACCAACAAGGCAGCAGGCGAAATGAGAGAGCGTGTGGACAATTTAATCGGCATGGGCGCCGAGCAGGTCTGGGTGGCAACCTTCCACTCCACCTGTGTCCGGATTTTACGCCGCTATATTGACAGAATAGGCTTTGACAACAGCTTTACCATTTACGATACGGACGACCAGAAAACGGTGGTAAAAAATATTATAAAAAAGCTGGATTTAGACCCTAAAATGTATAAGGAAAGAAGTATTATGGCGGCTATTTCGGTAGCCAAGGACGAGCTGCTTTCCCCGACGGAGTATGAAATCCAGAGCAGCGGAGATTATAAGGCAATGCAGATTGCCAGAATCTACAGAGAATACCAGGCAACCTTAAAAAAGAGCAATGCACTGGATTTTGACGATATTATTGTAAAGACCGTGGAGCTTTTTAAGGCAAATGAAGAAGTGCTGCATTCCTATCAGGAGAGATTCCGTTACATTATGGTGGATGAGTATCAGGATACCAATACGGCACAGTTTGAACTGATACGGCTTTTGGCGGACAAATACCGCAACCTCTGCGTGGTCGGTGACGATGACCAGTCCATTTACAAATTCCGCGGCGCCAATATCCGGAATATTCTGGACTTTGAAAAGGTGTACCCGGAAGCGGTTGTGATAAAGTTAGAGCAGAATTACCGTTCTACCGGAAATATCTTAAATGCAGCAAATGCCGTTATCCACAACAATGTGGGACGAAAAGAGAAAAAACTCTGGACGGATAAAGGGGACGGCGGCAAGGTTCATTTCCGACAGTTCGATACGGCATATGAGGAAGCCGAATACATTGCGGACGATATTGCACACAACGTCAAAAGAGGTGAGGGAAGCTATGGGGATTATGCGGTGCTTTACCGTACCAACGCCCAGTCCCGCCTTTTGGAAGAACGTATGATTGCGGAAGGTATTCCCTATGATGTGGTAGGCGGTGTGAACTTTTATGCCCGAAAAGAAATCAAGGACGTTCTGGCGTACCTGAAAACCATTGATAACGGTCAGGATGATGTTGCCGTGAAGCGTATTATCAATATCCCGAAACGTGGCATCGGACAGACCACCATAGACAGGGTGCAGGCTTATGCGGATGACAGACAGATCAGCTTTTACGATGCGCTGAAAGAAGCCGACCAAATTATGACACTGGGAAAGGCAGCCGCCAAGGTAAAGCCTTTTGTGGAGCTCATTCAGACATTCCGCAGCAAGTTAAGTTATTACGGTCTCAGGGATTTGATAGATGATGTGCTGGAAAAAACAGCCTATGTGGAAGACCTGCAGAATTCGGATGAAGAGGATGCAGAGGACAGAATCGCCAACGTGGATGAACTGGTCAGTAAAGTGACATACTATGAGGAACAGCACGAAGAAGCCACCTTGAGTGAATTCCTGGCGGAAGTGGCGCTGGTGGCGGATATTGACAAGGTGGGGGACAAGGACGAAAAGGTTCTTTTAATGACCCTGCACAGTGCGAAGGGACTGGAATTTCCCCATGTGTATTTAGCGGGCATGGAGGACAGTGTATTTCCCAGCTATATGACCATTGTCTCCGATGACAAGTCCGATATGGAAGAAGAAAGACGCCTGGCTTATGTGGGTATTACACGTGCCAAGGAAGAACTGACATTAACCTGCGCCAAGATGCGTATGGTGAGAGGAGAAACCCAGTACAATCCGGTGAGCCGCTTTGTCCGGGAAATTCCGAAGGAGCTTTTGGACAATACCATGCCGGTACCGAAGTTTCCAAAGGAAGATATTATGGATTTTGGAAGCTCCTCCTTTACCGGATTTCAGGCAGACAGCGGCAGCACGACGGATTTCCGCCCCAAGGCGGTTGTAAAACCCAAAGTCACGGTAACTGCCAGAAAGCCTTTTATTGCCAAGGATATGGGCGCCCTGAACCGGATTGCCGGCATTTCCAAGGGCAGCTCCATGGATGCGGGTACGGAAATCGATTACGGACCCGGCGACCGTGTGAAACATGTAAAATACGGAGAGGGAACCGTGAAAGCCGTGCAGAAGGAGCCGAGAGACTACAAGGTTACCGTAGAATTTGACCTTGCCGGTCAGAAAATTATGTATGCCTCCTTTGCAAAATTAAAAAGAGTGTAGATAATCCGCAAAAATCATGCTATAATGAGCAAAAGCAGATTTGTTTATAAGAAAAATAACCATATACAGATAAATAAAATATAGGAAAGGCGGACGGAACCATGAACAAATTAGAAAATTTACTGGACATTGTAAAATCAAACGAAGTGAAAATCAACGATTTACTTCACAAGAAAGAATTAGAAGAAAAAGAGGAAAAAAAGGACAACAAGCTTTGCCTGATTTTCGGTATCATTGCCGCCGTACTGCTGGTAGCGGTTATTGCATACGCAGTATACAAGGTATTTATTGAGAAGCCGGATTATCTGGATGATTTTGAAGACGAATTTGAGGATGATTACGAAGACGGCTTTGACGAAGAAGATGACTTCGAGGACGAAGAAGAGTAATAAACAGGAAAAAGGTACAGGGTTATGAAAAAAGGACAGGTATATGAGGGAGTAGTGGAGCGGATAGACTTTCCCAACAAAGGAATCGTAAAGGTGGGAGAGGATGTCTGTGTGGTAAAGAATGCTCTGCCTGGACAGAAAGTAACCTTCAGCATAAGCAAGCTTAGAAAAGGGAAGGCGGAAGGCCGTCTCCTTCAGGTGACAGAACAGTCACCGTTGGAGTGCGGAAGTCCGTGTTCCCATTTTGGGTTGTGCGGAGGTTGTACTTATTTGTCTTTTCCCTATGAGGAACAGCTGAAAATCAAAGAGGGTCAGGTCAAACGTCTGTTAGACAGTGTGCTGCTTGACGGACAGGGTGCTTATCACTGGGAAGGTATCAAAGCCAGCCCGGCTTATTTTGCATACCGCAATAAAATGGAGTTTTCCTTTGGCGATGAAACAAAGGACGGTCCCCTTACTCTCGGCATGCACAAAAGAGGCAGTTTTTACGATGTCCTTACCGTAAACGACTGCCGGATTGTGGATGAGGATTACCGGAAAATCCTTACGGCAGTCAGGGATTATTTTGCGGAAAGAAATGTCTGCTTTTACCACAGACTCTCCCACGAAGGCTTCTTGCGTCATCTGCTTGTGCGGAAAGCGGTAAAGACCGGCGAAATCTTAGTGGCGCTTGTTACCACCACCCAGAGTCCCTGGAAGGCGGAAACGGCATCCGGCTTGCAGGAATTGATAGACGGTTTCTGTACTTTACTGCAGGGACTGTCTTTGGACGGAACTCTGACAGGCGTACTTCATATGGAGAACGATTCCATTGCGGATGTGGTACAGAGTGATAAAACCCGTATTTTATATGGAAAAGATTATTTTTACGAGGAACTTCTGGGACTGAAATTTCGTATTACGCCTTTTTCATTTTTTCAGACCAATTCTCTGGGAGCCGAAGTCCTTTATGAAACGGCAAGAAGTTATATCGGCAAATTAAGCGGAGGCAAGGAAAGCGTGGTTTTTGATTTATACAGCGGAACCGGTACTATTGCCCAGCTTATGGCGCCCGTAGCCGGTAAGGTCATTGGTGTGGAAATCGTGGAAGAGGCCGTAGAGGCAGCCAAAGAAAATGCCGCATTAAACGGTCTTACCAACTGCGAATTTTTAGCGGGAGATGTATTGAAGGTACTGGATGACATCACCGAAAAGCCTGACTTCATTATTTTAGACCCGCCGAGGGACGGCATTCATCCCAAGGCACTTCCGAAAATCATAAACTACGGTGTGGAGCGTATTGTTTACATTTCCTGCAAACCCACCAGCCTTGTGCGTGATCTGGCGGTATTTCTGGAAAACGGCTACCGCGTGGAGAAAGCTACCGCCGTTGACCAGTTCCCCTGGACGGCGAATGTGGAGACTATATGTTTATTGTCCAAACTTAATGCGAAGCAACATATCGAGATTAACTTGGATATGGACGAGCTGGATTTGACCGATGCGGAAAAGAAAGCCACCTACCAAGAAATCAAAGATTATGTGTTGGAGCACAGCGGCTTGAAAGTTAGCAGCTTGTATATCGCACAGGTAAAACAGAAGTGCGGTATCATTGAGCGTGAGAACTACAATAAGCCGAAGTCTGAGGACGCTAAACAGCCGCAATGCCCGCCAGATAAAGAAAAAGCAATCAAGGAGGCATTGACGCACTTCGGCATGATTTAAGGAGGGCGGATATGACGTATTTGATTTCTTGTGAGTTCAACATGGATACCGCTTGTGTGGAACTGAAATTCAACGACGGCAGTATGATTGCCATTGACACCATTGCCGTGGAGAACGAGGTTGCCGACAATATGTATCAGCGGTCAGAGTTGGACTGGCTGATCTACAATGCGCCGTTGGAGTACGCCGATCTGATACTGAACGGCGATCCGGAGAAGTATCTGAAAGCGGTCACGCAGTATAAGCCGTTGGATAGCTGACATGGAAACAGCCCGTAGGACGTCAAAATCCTACGGGCTGTGTTTTCAGCCATATTTTAACTGTATTATCTTCTGTAATTCACAACCTCACCTGTTTTCTCCTGGCTAATCAGCATTCCAGAAGTATCAAAAGTGTATCTGAATACATAGCTTGTGCCGCCAATTGTGAAGGAACTTGTTGCGGGAGAGAAGAATGTGGAGGTAATGCTTTCTACATCCCAAAGTAGATTTCCCGTATCACTCACAGAAAGCTTTCCACCAAGAGACCCGTTGACAGAGTAGTATTCTTGGGGTTTCCCTGCATTAGGCTCACATACCAACAACATTGCGGTGTAGTTGTCCCGTACCATAGGCGTCAGTTCATCACTGGAAATTTCCCAGATGTTATTATCAAACAGATAATTCAATACTCCGGCAATTTCATATCTACCGCCTGCACTCTGATCTTCATTAGCAAGGCTCGGAACAGCGTACGCAGACAAATAGATATTTCCGTTATATTCAATCATATCGGTAATGTAATAGTAAGAATCTTCATCGCCATAGGAGAAGGACTCTGTAATATTACCTTCGCGGTCAACCTTAACGATTTTTGCGTGCTCATTCGTCATATAGCTACCGAGCTGAACCATGTAACCATCTTCAAACCGAGCTGCATTCCAAATCCCGTAGTTACCTACTTCGGTTTTATGGAAGTAGGTTTCTTTTCCATCCACCGTATACTGGCTAAGACAGAAATATTTCAGATCACCACGGCTGATTACGGCATAGCTGCCATCAGCATTTTCCAAAACGGAAGCGATGTATTCATCGTCAAATCCGTTATTGAGCATGTGTTTCCAAACGAGATTACCATCTAAGTCGATTTTAGCCATCCATGCATGGGAAATTTGAGTACTGGACCAAGTGTCGGTTCTACCGTAGGCAATTACACCATCCGATACGATGCTATAATCTTCAATCCAAAAATCGGAAATAGAAACACTCCAAAGCAAGTTATCTCCATCGTATTTCTCGAGATAGCTCTTATCGTGCACCTCTAAGCCAAGAGATTCATCTTCTTTGTATTCCGAATGGTATTTATAGTGTACGCCTGTTTGTGTGGCACCAATAAAACCACCGGTATAATTTTTATAATTCCAAAGATTTTCAATATCCTCTGGTGTTGGATTGTTTTGAACAATCTCGTAACCACCGATATTATCGGAAGAAATACTGTTTCGAATCACTTCGGCGGTCTTAGAATAAGTGAACGACTTCGTTGTAATATCACGATACACTTCCTTAATCTCACCACGAGTAAGTCCTTCCGTAGACATACCATAGTCATTAAAGAATTGAACAGCAGCTTTATATTCCTTTGCTTCAGCAACAACCGCAAAGGAACCGAAGCAAACGGACAGGACTAAGACCATGCAGGCAGCGATTGTACCCCATCTAAACCAAATTGGCTTATTTCGAGATTTCTTTGCAACGGGAGCTGCTTCGGCAATGTGTCGATCATCAATTTCTCCAAAAATGTCTAAAAGACGTTTGTTTTTCATAACGTTATACCTTCTTTCTCCAATACAGATTTAAGTTTACCTCTTGTACGGAAAAGGGTAACTGTCACTTTGCTTTCAGAAAGGCCATATTCATCTGCAATTTCTTTTACGGGACTCATATAAAAATAACGACGAACAAATATTTTTCTTGTTTCTGCTGGGAGTTCATCAAGGAAACGGTCGAGTACATCTCTGATGACCATATTCTCAACAGTATTTACTGCATCTTGTTCAGCAGGGATGCACTCTGATAGTTCGTCGAGAATTAGTGAGGTTTGTCCCGCACCACGCTTTTCAGCAGAGAGCTTTTCCCATTTATTCAAAGATAAATTGCGAGTGATTTTTCCAAGAAACGTCTGCAATTTGCTCGGGCGTTTAGGTGGAATGGAGTTCCATGCTCGGAGATATGTATCGTTGACACATTCCTCCGAATCTTCATCGTTATGCAGAATGCTGTAGGCAATGTAGTGGCAGTATCTTCCGTATTTCTTGGAAGTTTCAGATATGGCTTGTTCGGAACGTTCCATGTAAAGCTCTATGATTTTGCTATCATCCATATCATCACACTCCTTTCGTTTGTATCAAGGCCTTTCACCCTAATACACCGGGGTTACACGCTGTTCACTACACTTTTATTGGAATTTTTTGAAAAATATTTTTGAGATAGCAGACCAGGTACTATCAACAAAAAGTCCGCTATTGTTTTTCTGCCGCAGCAGCGTGACGAGGAAATTTTCTGTGTTGGCAAACACGGAATTTTTGCTCGGCACCCCACGGCACAGGTTGAGATTTTTGCAAAGCCTCTGCAAAAATGAATGTCGTGTGCTGTGGCATTTTCGAGAAAAGGTCCGACATGGTAAAACGCAGTTTTTTCAATGTGGGTACCATTTGTGAGAAAATGATGGGGGTATCCAAAGGGGTGAAATCCCTTGGCTCTGGGTTTCCAATAGGGGTGAGCAGCATCCCTATTGGCACACGATTTTGCTTGCAAAGTCTAGTGTGTTATACCTTTGGCGACCGCTGACGCTGGAAAGGGGCTGTCCCACGCCAGACAGACACTTTTCGGCGGAAGCAGAACAGGCGGATTTTGTGGGCTGAAAGGAACACAAAACGAAGGATTTAGCATGAGCAAAATCCGCCTGTTCGTGTGTAGTTGGCATAGGAAATCTTGAAGCTGTGCGGAAAGATTTTCTGTGACAACGGGGGCGCAAGAGGTATATAAAACCCGCCGCAGCGTCTGTTCCCCTCGTTAGTGAAACCACCACGGCAGTTCCAACCATACGTTATCCAACGCCAGCCTCTCCGTGGATTTCGCTCTGCTCTCTGACAGGAAGAAATGCTCCGCTGTCTCCGTCAAAGGATGCTCTATATTGTCCTCAAATCCGAAACGGTACAACAGATATTCACGCTCTCGATTGCTGATTGCATCAAGGGCGGCGTGAAGTTCTTCGTGCGTTTCCTTTGCAATATAAATCTGTGCGGGATTGGTCATATTGGAATCGGGGACAAAGGCATGACGATCCCGATTTTCAAATTTCGTCACCTCATCCAGACTGACGATCTCGCCCATGTGCTTTGCTTCAAAGGATGTACTCTGACTTCGGATGTAGTCGATCATGGAATTGCGAATTGCCGGAGCTGCGTAAGTCAGAAATTTGTTGCCGCCATCGGGATTGAATTTCTCCACGCATCCCATCAGTCCCAGACAGCCTTCCTGCACAAGATCGTCAAAGGTAACACCGAGTGCCCGATTGACTTCTATCTGTGCGCTCCATATTTCATGCGCCGTCATTTTGATAAAACGCAGATTGTTTTCCACAAGACTGTTCAGCGCATCCATGTTCCCGTTCTGCGCCAGCGCACACAGTTTTTCGTTATCAACTGCCGTCATGTTCATCTTCTGTTGGCTTGACCGTGAGCAGTCCGATCAATGCCTGATTGAATTGTTTTAATGCTTCGGGGTCAACACCCTCCATGCCGCTGACGCTGCCCGTGATCGCTTCGGCAACCATTTCGGGCGTGATATTCGGCTTTGTCACATCCTGCCCCTTTGTCAGCTCTGCGTACATATGCTGTGCCGCTTCTTTGCTCATGGCTTGTGCGTCTGAGACATTGGAGCCGATCTCCTTCTTGATTTCTTTCAACACATTCATAAAGGTGTTCTGAATAGCAGTAAGATCAGCTTGATACATCGGCATCCTTGAAACGCTGACAGTCTTTGCGGCTTCTGTAATGGCTTCTCTATCTTCGGGATGCTGCTTTGCTTCTCCCATCAACAGCGCACTCAATGTGGCATACATCTGATTCTGTGCGGCATATCCGGCAGCAAGGGTATCATCAAAATAATGTGCGATCATATTGGTCATTGCGGCGAAGTTTTTGTTTTCCAGTAAGCGATTGACAACCTCAGCATTGACCTTTCCTGTGTAGAGATTTTTTGCCGCCTGTACCGACAAGCCGAGTTCGGCTATATCGTAATTCATGCGGTCGGGAATATCGGTAACGCCGAGCAGGAAGTCGGTGGATACCTCAAATTCCTTTGCGATCTTTTTGATATTCTCGTCACCGAGTTTGCCTGTTGCATTGCTGATAAATCTGCTGAGTGTGCTGACATCCATTCCAATTTTTGCGGCAAGCTCACTCTGCGTGATCTTACGTTCTTTCATCAAATCCTGCAAACGCTCTCTGATGTTGCCGGATAAGTATTTGCGCTCCATGCTCTGCGCCCCCTTTCCTATTGGCATCAATCTTTTGTTTTTGACTTGATATATTTTCCGCTCTTGACTCTTGCATCGGCGGGCTTCTCTGCATTTTCGGGGATAATCCATCGTCCACCCGCCCTCTGTGCGCCGGGGATGCGGTTTTCATTGCAGAGGATACCGACACGGCGGTGGGAAATGCCCCATTTTTCTGCAACCTCAAAGGTAGAAAGATATTTCATCGGTATTACCCTCCATTCCTGTACTACTTTATATTATATACCACAAGTGGAATAAAATCAATATCATAACTGTGAACAATCGCCGTCCTGCGTTTTGCATTTTTGCAAAATTGCAGGGCGGCTTTTTTGTTTTCCTGCATTTGTGCGTGATTTTTCGGTCTATAGACATTTTCTCCGTATATTCAAGCAGACGAACAAAATCGTCGAGAAAAATTTATGGAGGAATGCGATGAACATTTATGAAAGCATCAAGGCGGCAATCAGCGTAAAGCAATCCGCCGAACACTACGGGCTGAAAGTGAGCCGCAACGGCATGGCTTGCTGCCCGTTCCACAATGACAGGCATCCGAGCTTGAAGCTGAACGAGGAATATTTCTTCTGCTTCGGCTGCGGAGCCAAGGGGGATGTGATCGACTTCGTGGCAAGGCTCTTTGATCTGAGCAGCTACGAAGCGGCGCAAAGACTGGCTGCGGACTTCGGTATCAGCACCGAGCCGGGACAGCCTGTGGCAGTTCCCCACAAGTTAAAGCATCCCTATATCCGTCAGTTCCGGGAGGACGAAATGCTGTGCTTCCGAGTGCTGACGGATTATTTGCATCTGCTGGAAGATTGGAAAGTGTGGTATGCACCGAAAACGCCGGATGATGCTCTGGATGATCGCTTTGTGGAAGCCTGCCAGATGATTGATTATATCGAATATCTGGCAGATATTTTGACCGTAGGTGATCTGGAAGAACGTGTTGCCGTGGTGGACGAGCTGATGAAAAATGGCAAGATCACGTTCCTACAGGACTACACCACAAGAAAGAAAAAGGAGGATATGCGCCATGAGCGAAGAAATGATGCAGACCTCGCCCTTTGAGTGTCCGGCGTGGTTTGACGGAAAGAAAATCAATGAAACTGTATTCTGTGAAGAATTTCTCCGTGATTATCCGATGGTCACGGTGAACGATGCTTTTTTCACGGTCAATGGCAGAGTACACGATGAAAACCGCTTGAAAAAGGTCATCTATGACCGCATCAAGTATTATGTGACCAGCGGCGTTGCAAAGAAAGTCACCAATCTGCTGGATGTCATGCGTATGGAGTGCTGCACCGCAAAGCTATCTCTGTACCAAGACCGTATCCATGTGGCGAACGGCACGTACTATCTGAACGGCACATTCAGTCCCGAAAAGGATTTCTGCCGCAACCGTCTGCCCGTTGCCTATAATCCCGATGCTCCGCAGCCTGTGACATGGCTGCATTTTTTATCCCAACTTTTAGAGCCGGAGGACATTCTGACCTTGCAGGAGTTTATGGGATATTGCTTTATCCCCTCCACCAAGGGACAGAAGATGCTCCTGCTGATCGGTAAGGGCGGCGAGGGGAAAAGCCGCATCGGTATCGTCCTTCGTGCGCTGCTTGGCAGCAACATGAACACAGGCAGTATCGCAAAGGTGGAGACAAGTCCCTTTGCTCGTGCAGATTTGGAACATGAACTTGTGATGCTGGACGATGATATGAAACTGGAAGCTCTCCCCCAGACCAACAACATCAAGGCGATTATCACAGCGGAGCTGCCGATGGATTTGGAGAAAAAGGGACAGCAGAGCTATCAAGGTGATTTGTATGTACGCTTCATCGGCTTGGGTAACGGTGTCCTGCAATCTCTCTATGACCGCAGCGTTGGTTTTTTCCGAAGACAGATCATCCTCTCCACCAAGGAGAAAGACCCGAACAGAAAGGACGATCCCTATATCGCTGAAAAGATGTGCGCCGAAGCGGAGGGCATCTTCCGGTGGGCGTTGGAGGGCTTGCACCGTTTGATCGACAACGATTACAAGTTTACGGTCAGCCAGTCGGCACAGGACAACATGGACGCTGCCGTATCGGACGGAAACAACATCATCGAGTTTTTAAGCTCCGAGGGGTATATCCGCTTCAAGGCAGATTATGAGGTCAGCTCCAAAGACCTGTACGCCGTTTACAAGCTGTGGTGTGATGATAACGCTTTGAGCAGCCTTTCCCAAAAGAGTTTCTGCTCGTTTCTCAAACAGAATGAGAGTCGGTACAACATCGAGTACACCAATAAGGTCAATATCGGCGGCGGGAGGTATGCCAGAGGATTTGTCGGCATCGAGCTTCTGCAAAGACCATTTCTGTAAAAATGATATTGACCCGAAAATACGTGTACCATCCGTACCAAGTGTACCACGGTACAGCAAGTACACTTGGTACACGTACTTTTCAGTCCGTTTCACTATTATTTTTCAATGCTGTTGGCGGATGCCCTGTTTTTGGGCATTGAAAATCAATGGTAATGAAAACAGGAAAGATTTTGACCGCAGAACAAAACCATTTCACGAAATCGTGCTTCTCTGAACAATGTATCCCGCTTACGGAACAATAGGTATTTTCTCTGTTCCAGAGCAAATCACACGGAACAGTAAAGTGGGATATGGTCATATATGGGCAGGACATCACAAGCAAAATTCTGAACGGATTTCAGAGATTGCAGATTTTCACTAATCGGTGAAGTGGGTATGCCGTAGGGCGTACCGTTTTCGCCGCATTACAAACAAAATTTATGGAGGATTTTATCAATATGAATGTACGCAACGAAATAAAGGCACAGATCATCCGTACCGGAATGACTATGCAGGAAGTTGTTGACCTGCTCTCGGACGAGTACGGATGGAGCGACAGCGTTTCCAATCTGTCCGCAAAACTACAGAGAGAAAGTATCCGATACAAGGAAGTCGTGGAGCTTGCCGATGTGCTGGGCTACGACATCGTATGGCAGAAAAGGAGGGGCAAATAATGGCAAATGCACAGTACGCTATTTTAAGATTTGCGAAATACAAGGGACCGGAGATCAGCGGCATTGAAGCTCATAACGAGCGCACCAAGGAGAAATACGCAAGCAATCCAGACATTGACCCGTCCCGTACACACTTGAATTTCCATCTTATCAAGCCCGAAAGGAAGTACAGAGCTGAATCCGAGTGTCAGATTGCAGAAGCCGGATGCCGCACACGCTCGGACAGCGTTCGTGTGGTGGAAGCTCTCATAACCGCTACGCCGGAGTTTTTCAAGGGAAAGAAACGAGCTGAAATCCGTGAGTTCTTCAATGAAGCGTTGGAGTTCATCAAGCAGAATCAAGCTCCCGAAACGATCATATCCGCTGTGGTGCATCTGGACGAGAAATCGCCCCATATGCACCTTTGCTTTGTACCTCTGACGGAGGATAAAAGGTTGTGTGCCAAGGAGATTTTAGGGAACAAAAAGAAGCTGACACAGTGGCAGGACAAGTATTGGGAACACATGGTAAAGAAATATCCCGATCTGGAACGTGGCGAAAGTGCCAGCGAGACCGGGCGTGACCACATCCCCACAAGGGTATTCAAACAGATGGCACGTCTGAACAAGCAGCATGACAAGCTGGCAGAACTGCTCTCCGATATGAAGTTCACGAACTACAAGGAGCGTTCGGCACAGATTGCGGCGTTTCTTGAAAAGTATATCCCCGATGTTGCCGCTATGGAAACGCAGATGAAGAAATACAAAAAGTTCTTCAAAACAGCGGACGGCAAACAGAAAGCGTTGGAAAAGAAAAATGACGAGCTGACCGCCGCTCTGGAAAAGAGCGAGAAAGAAAGCACCGTCAAGAAGTTGCAGGAAATGCGGCTGCATAGCGATTATGAGCGCATCAAGGGCATTCTTGACCGCATCCCGCCGGAGATCATTCGAGCATATACACATCGTGACAGCAAAACGCAGGAGGTACGCCATTATAGATAACAGAAAAAAGGATGAATGGAGCGGCTTTGCCGATTTACTTGCCAACTTAATAGAGAAATATGCGGCGGTTCTGGATATTGAAAATCTTCCGGAGCCGCCGATTTGTTTGGACAGCGAGAAAAAAGAAATTGTAAACAATTCCAAACTTTTTGAGGAATCTATTGAAAAAACGGACATTGCATGATATAATATACGTGTGATAAGTGTCCAAACCTACTCTGAGAGTGATTTCGGAGTAGGGGTTACATAACGGTGCTGCATACGGCGGCACGAATGAGGATAACGATATGAAAAAAGACAAGATAAAAGTATATATTTACACGAGAGTATCCACCACGATACAGGTGGATGGATACTCTCTGGATGCTCAGAAAGCCAGAATGAAAGCATTTGCCGAGTACAATGACTATAAGATTGTCGGTGAGTATGAGGATGCCGGTAAATCCGGTAAGTCCATCGAGGGCAGATTAGAGTTTAACCGCATGATGGAGGACATCAAATCCGGCAAGGACGGTGTTTCCTATGTGCTGGTGTTCAAGCTCTCCCGTTTCGGCAGAAATGCGGCAGATGTGCTGTCCACCTTGCAGGTTATGCAGGATTTCGGTGTCAATCTGATCTGTGTTGAGGATGGTATTGATTCCTCCAAGGATGCAGGAAAACTGATGATCTCCGTTCTGTCAGCGGTTGCCGAGATCGAGCGTGAGAATATCCGTGTTCAGACGATGGAGGGCAGAATCCAGAAAGCCCGTGAGGGCAAATGGAACGGCGGCTTTGCTCCTTATGGATATACGCTTGAAAAAGGCAAGCTGTATGTGAATGAGGAAGAAGCAGAAGCAATCCGCATCATCTTTGACAAGTACGTGCATACCGACATGGGCGCAAACGGTCTTGCCCGATACCTCGCCAATCATGGCATTGGAAAAATCCAAAGACAGAACGGCAAGAATCCTCTGTTTGATGCGGCGCTTATCCGCAGGATACTGAAAAATCCTGTTTACTGCGGCAAGATCGCCTATGGCAGACGCAGGACGGAAAAGGTGCATGGCACAAGAAACGATTACCGTCTTATTGAACAGGACAACTATCTGTTGGTCGATGGTCTGCACGAAGCACTTGTTTCCGAAGAACTCTGGCATGATGCACAGGTGAAATTGGTTGCCCAGGCAAAGAAATACGAGAAGGTCAACCATGGTAAGGATAACAAGGTGCATCTGCTGACAGGCTTGCTCAAATGCCCGATCTGCGGAGCCGGTATGTACGGCAATAAGAGTGTCAAGCACAAGGCAGACGGCACGAAGTACAAGGATTTCTACTACTACGGCTGCAAACACCGCACCATGACCCGTGGTCACAAGTGCGACTATAAGAAGCAAATCCACGAAGAACTCTTGGAAACCGCTGTCGCAGAGGTGATTACCAAGTTGGTCAGCAATCCGAAGTTTGCCGCTTTGATGCAGCAGAAAATCAGCATGAAAGTGGATACTTCCGCTATCGAACAGGAGATTGCAAACTACGAAAAACAGCTTCGCCAGAGCTATTCCATCAAGTCCCGATTGATAGAGGAAATTGATACACTTGACCCCGATGATAAACATTACATCAAACGCAAGGCAGACCTTGATGATCGTCTTTACAAGATGTATGATAAAATCGAGGATACGGAGTCTCTGCTGATTGAAGCCAGAGCAAAGAAAATGGCAATCGAAGCTGAAAAGCTGACTGCCGATAATATCTACAAAGTTTTGATTTACTTTGATAAGCTGTACGCCGTGATGGATGAACAGGAACGCCGACAGCTTATGGAGTCGCTGATCTCCGAAATCCATATCTTTGAGGAACGGAAGCCGAACGGACAATGGCTGAAATCCATCAAATTCAAGCTCCCGATCATAGAGGAAGATATGGAAATAAGTTTGGACAACGATACACAAGTTGAGACGGTGGTGTTGCTTTCCAGAGGAAATGTGAATAAGTAGCATCATGTGAGCATAGAGCCGGATATTGACTAATGTTATTGAGCCTACGGACATTGGGAATAAGACCTGATGTTCGCAGGCTTTTTGTTCATGACAATAGAATATTCGCAGAGCGTGCATTCTATTGTATACAGAAAATTTTTTTGAGGACATACTAAACATGACATATAGCTGTCGTGTTTGGTTAGATATGATAGGTATGGAGTGTAAGAAACTATGAAAATAGATAGGCTTATCGGAATATTATCAATTTTACTACAGAAAGAAAAGACAACGGCTCCTGAACTAGCAGAAAGATTTGAGGTATCTCGAAGGACTATAAATCGGGATATTGAAGACCTTTGTAAAGCAGGTATTCCTATAAGAACTGTACAGGGTACCGGTGGTGGTATCAGTATTATGGATGGATATCGTATGGACAGGACGATTTTGAGTTCCAAAGATATGCAGATGATTCTTGCGGGTTTGCGTAGTCTTGACAGTGTGAGCGGAAGCAGATACTACAGTCAGCTGATGGAGAAAATCCAGACCGGATCATCAGAGTTCATCAGTGGAAGAGACTCTATGCTGATTGACTTATCTTCATGGTATAAGGGTTCTCTTGCTCCAAAGATCGAGGTAATACAGAGTGCAATAGAAAACAGGTGCATCATACGATTTAAGTATTATGCCCCGTCCGGAGAGAGCAATCGAAGGGTAGAACCATATTATCTGGTTTTCCAGTGGTCGAGCTGGTATGTATGGGGGTGGTGTTTAGAACGTGAAGATTACAGGCTGTTCAAACTGAACCGTATGGACTGTGTTATTGAAACAGACCGTGGATTTCTGCGCAGAGATGTACCAATGCCGGATTTGTCAAATGAGAAGATATTTCCGGGTGGGATAAAGGTAAAAGCTCTTTTCACACCGAATATGAAGTGGCGGCTGGTTGAAGAATTTGGACCGAACTGCTTTACAGAAACGGACGATGGAAGGCTGCTCTTTTCAGCAGACTATACGGATATGGAAAACCTTGTGACATGGCTTATGACATTTGGAGCAAAAGTAGAGGTGCTTGAGCCGGAAGAAGTGCGGGACATTATTCGCAGGAATGCAGAGGAAATATTAAAAATCTATGGAGGATTAGGAAAATGAGATTAGACGGTTTTGGGTTGTTTGTTGATGATATGGCAAAGATGATTCGTTTTTACAAGGATGTTCTCGGATTTGAAATTAAGGAAGAAGAGAATACTTCCAATGTTTATCTTGTGAAGGACGGAACACTTTTTTTACTGTATGGGCGGAACGATTTTGAGAAGATGACAAACCGGCGATATGAGTATATCAAGGGTCCGAATGGTCATTCTGAAATAGCTCTATATGTTGATACTTATGAAGAGGTGGACGAGGCATACAAGAAGGCTGTGGAAAACGGTGCAACATCTGTGCTTGAACCGGAACTTGAACCTTGGGGACAGAGAACCTGCTATATCGCTGATCCGGAAGGAAATCTGATAGAGATTGGTTCCTGGAATAAGCCTTATGAAGAGAAGGATTTAGAGGGGGTGTAAAGGATATGGCTTTTGACTACAAGAAGGAATATAAAGAATTTTATATGCCGAAAGGTACACCGTCTATCGTAACTGTTCCCAAAATGAACTATATAGCGGTAAGGGGAAGCGGCAATCCTAATGATGCAGACGGAGAATACAAGCAGGCTATCGGACTTCTGTATGGAATTGCATTTACGATTAAAATGAGCAAAAAGGAAGATCATCAGATTGATGGATATTTCGATTATGTCGTGCCGCCATTAGAGGGATTCTGGTGGCAGGGTGAGCGGCGTCCAGGGGACGCCATGTTGCGAACCGACCGAGCCGGCAGGCGAGACGGAGTATCCGGAATTGATTATGCTCGTAAGGAAGATTTTAAGTGGATCTCTGTTATTCGATTGCCGGATTTTGTTACCAGGGAAGATTTCGACTGGGCTGTCAGGAAAGCTACGGCAAAGAAAAAACAGGATTTTTCTAAGGCTGAGTTTTTTTCCTATGAGGAGGGCTTATGTGTACAGTGTATGCATATCGGATCGTATGACGATGAGCCTGCTACGGTAGATGCAATGCACAGATTTATGGAAGAACAGGGATATACACTTAATATAACGGATCAGAGGATGCACCATGAGATTTATCTGAGTGATGCGCGGAAGATAGCGCCGGAGAAGTTGAAGACTGTAATCAGGCATCCGATAAAGAGAGCCTAAGGGTGTGGAGGAAAATAATATGGCATCAACAAAAGAGTATTTGGATTTTGTTATGGAACAATTATCAGGACTGGATGAACTCAGCAGCCGGGCAATGATGGGCGCATACATCCTTTATTACCGTGGAAGGATTTTTGGTGGGATATATGATGACAGACTTTTGGTGAAGCCGGTCCCGATGGCATTGAGGCTGATGCCGGATGCCGAGATGGAACTACCTTATAATGGTGCTAAAGAAATGATTTTGGTTGATAATGTAGATGATCGGCAGTTTTTGTGTGAACTGGTTGAGAGTATGTGGGAAGAATTGCCGGAAAAGAAAAAGAAGAATATACAGTAAGAACTAAGACTTGTCAAAATCGAACAAATATTCTATATTTGACAACGGAGATTCTATACCCAAAAACAGAAAATGTGAATGCACAAATGAAGCTCAAATCCTTGTGGTTTGGGCTTTTTCTAATTTTGATAGAAACTTGAGAACAATAATTTTCAAAAAGTCAATTATCAATTTGTAATGTTTTTTGAAGGAAAAAGTTCACAAAAGCATTTAGGCAATATTTACAAATTTTTTGAAAGGATTTAAATTATGGTTAAGAATAAAGTGGTTTTAAAAGAAGGAGGTGTATGGAGCAATTTAGCAAATTTTATTGGAGAAATGGTAGCAAAGTATGCGGAAGCAATGGACTTGGATAATTTGCCGGATCCGGATTTTTATATTCATATGCCTTCAAAGTATCCCGCAAAATATAGAATTGATTTGCATATAGATGATGATCCGAGCGTAATGCAAAATGGAAAAGTATATGGCTTTAGAGTTTTCCTTGTTGGTCCACCAGATGATGAGTGGGGGGATAAAATATTGCAGGAGGCAATGCGCATTAAATGTATAATGAACAAATACAAATGATTGAACGTTGATGGCAGGGAAATCATATCTGGTGGGTACTACAATAATTGGGGCAAAGCAACAGAGTTTCCTCATGATGAAAAATACGAACAGAGAATGAATTATGAAATGGCGTTTATGGATGATATAGCTATGCGGTTAGGAGTTTTTGATCAGAGGAGTTTTCTATGGTGCTGTTTACAAGAGCAGGCGATAGAAAATCCATACGGGAAATGATGAAACAGGCGCGGCAAATATTTGAAGAGAATCAAAAGGAAAGCCAGTTTCTGATTTTCGGACGGGATGTTTTCTGTTATAATAAAAGCACAAAAGAGCTCGAAATCAGTAAGAAATATCATGTTTGAAGACAAGGAGTATGTTATGCAAGAGATAATCGAAAACATAATGGGTACAGTTAATAAGAAGAAGGTTCAGAGCCTTTGTAAGAAGATACTGAAAAAATGTAGTTTTAAATCAAAAAATGATTTGGTAAATGTGTCTGATTTGGCTACATGGTTATACATTTATGAGTATTATGATGAAGCAATTGCGGTGTGTGATTTGCTTTTGGATTTGGAGTTTACAGGAAATTATACTATCTGGTGGCACGCTGATTATATTGCATGTTTGAAAGCAAGAATTTTGAGAGAAAAAAATATCACTGATGGTCGAAAAGAATTATTAGAACGGGTAAAAAAACATAGACATCCGGACCTGTATATTAATGGGGTTGACTGGTACCGAATAACTGTTAATAAAAATATTCAAAGTGATGACGATTACAGTCCGAATCGAATTAACGACGGATGGAGAATGGAAAAGCTGAAGCACGCAATCATGTATAGAGAGGCTGGCAGTCATCCGATTCCAGATGAAGAGTTTGAGACAGATATTAAGGAAATTATTGATTTATTGAAGCAGGTCAAGTAGGGATAGAGCACAAGCCACTACTTGACGAGAATGAACCAAATGGTGTCCCATTGAAAGATACGAGGAAGCAGTTAGGCAGATTAGTGCGTAAGTCTATATTTATCAAGTAGGGAGGCGAAACATGAAACTATGTGAGCATGAAGAGAGTGGAATATACAGAGGGACAATCCTTAGATTTGATTCTGCAAAATATCCGTTTGAATCAAATGTAGATTTTATGTTTTGCAGTTATCCTTCAAATGATAGTAAATGTTCCTCAATGGCGTTATATTGTATAACCGGCTATAACGCAGGACAACTGGAATACATATTTCCAGAAGAATCTATGTTAGATGGAAATCCTCATTGTATTAACAAAGAATGGATTTTGAATAAGTGGACTGAAATGATTACTGATTGTGTGGATATTAATAATGCGGAGATATTAGTTTAAGCGGAGGATGAATCATGAGCTTTCTAAAGTTATTACATGGTATGAAAAAAAGGAAAGATTTATTTGATATTGCCTGTGATTATGATGGCTATGACATTGTTTATGAAGAAGAGACAACTGACGTAAATTTGTATAAGTTTTTTAATGAGATTATCACTAATTTAAGATATGACATCACAGTTCTGCCTGAGTATCGATTATTAATGGAAAATAATACAGAAGATGCATTTAATGAGTTCTATGATGCATGGGTTGATGCATTGATTGATCGGGGGTTCCTGTTTCATTTGGATGGTGAGGTGTCCATGGAGCAGTTTACGAAGGGGATTAATCGTATATTATCCGATATTGGATGTGAGAAACAGTTAGATTTGACTTTATTGGTTCAGATGTATCAGGAAGAATTACAAAACTACTGTTTAAATGGGAAGGAGATTCATGAAGAAATCAATTATGATATTTTACAAAGCAATGTGATTGCTCGTGAATTGAGGTTGATAGGTTACGAACTAATAAGTTTGTTCAATGGATTTGATAATTACGATAAAGCTGTTATTCCTATTATAAAAATAGATGATTTAAAAGGAATTGAATCTATAATTAAGTAAAAATGATGAAAGCTATTTTGATATAGTACTGAATTCGAAAAGGAGAATGGTACTATGGCAAAGAGAAAGATGCTACCGAAGGATTTTGAACAATTGGTAGAGGCTGGAAATGAGCAGGAAATCAAAAGTGTATTCGAAAGATGCGACATCAATGCATACGGAGGATACAATAAAGGAAATAGGTGATGATATGGAGTTAGAGAATAACGATGATAGGTTTAATATTGAAAAAACAGATACCATTGATGGCTTGGCATATGAACAAGACACCTCCAGCTTGATACTTCTTCTTACAGACGGAATGGACTGGTCAGATATGAATCGACATTTATTGCTGTTGCAAGATAAACTCAATACCTATATCTGGTACATAGATTCAGGACAATATAAAGAAAAGTACCCAAATGTTAAAAGCGTAGAACTGCGTGTTAGTTTTTTGTTTGAGGAACCAGAGATATGCCGTAAGCTTTTAGAAAGAGCAAAGCAGGTGTTTGTCGATGTATTTGAGAATGTTGAGATGATTGTGGAGCATGGAACAAAGTAGGTAAACGGTGCTAAATCAGAAAAACAATTGACATCGTTTCCGACTTTCTCATAAGGCAAATTATGAATTCTAATTTTCTGCATATTTGCTATAATATATGAGGTGCGTCAAAAAGTGACACACCTATAAAAATATCAGGGGTTTTAGGGGATTTTGCTCCTAACTAGATGCATTTTGCAATGGATATACAAAATGCGTATCTTACAGAGGACACCGTGAGAAATCTATAAAAGAAATTTTTCGGGTACAGAAAGCCTGGAAATATGTAAGCGGATTTTTTGAATCGAAAATATTGCCTTTTCCGTAGCGAGGCTGTATCATCAAGAAAAAATTATCGGAATTATTTTGAAAAAATGCAGAAGTGACTAAGGAAGGAGGGAAGCTTTGAATAAGGAATTTGAATGCTGCTGCACATTTCTTGCTGAGATGATAGAGAAGTACGGTCGTGAGGTTTTGCGAGATATAGCTGTAGAACTTCAGTTTGATCCGGAAACTTGGCGTGATGAAGCAGAAGGAAAAAGACTTCGTTATGAGACTTATGCGAAGAGATTTCTGGAGCGGTTTCTGGAAGCGGCATAAGGATTACCGGCATCCTACGAGAGTGGGATGTGATACATACGAAAGAGCGTTCAAAAAATATGTAAAAACTGGAAAATACTTAAAAACATATGAAGGATAAATATAGAGTGAATATGAGAAATGATATGAAAGGGAATGTAGGTAAAAAAAAACACCTACATTCCCTTTAATAATTCTTGACTATGTTGATTTGTATGATATAATTTAAGTAAATGTAGGTAAAATCAATTTTAATACTTACAATTACTTGAAAGAGGGCGAAGAAAAATGTTGCTGTCATATCAGGAATGCTTAGAAAAATATGGAACAGATTATAAAATAAAAAAAAATGTTCAAGAAGGGGAATTGTATGTAAAAGAAAAGGGGCTCTATTCAGATAAAAAATATGTACCGGAGCTGGAGATTATTTCTAAGAAATACCCAAATGCAATTATAACTCTGAACAGTGCCTATTATTACTATGGATTAACAGATGTCATACCGGATTTTTATTATGTTGCGACACCGAAAAATACAAGAAAAATCAGTGATGAAAGGGTAAAGCAGTTTTATGAAAACAGCGAAGCCTTTGATATGGGAAAAACTAAGATGAATTATGATGGTGTGGATATTGTGATTTATGATAAAGAGCGTCTTCTTGTGGAATTGATACGAAATAAAAGAAAATTTTCTTTTGATTTTTATAAGGAAATAATTGCAAGTTATAGAAAGATTGTTCATGAGATAGATATGGCTTTAGTTGCTGAATATGCATATGAATTGCCCAAATCCAACACAGTTATGGAGACGTTAAGATTGGAGGTTTTATAATAGTTAATATACAGAAGCTGATAGAGGAAGCAAATGAAAACGGTTACCAGGGAGATAAGGCGTCTGCGAAGGTGTGTCAGGATATTGTATTAAAAGCATTATCAGTTGGTCCGCTGAGTAGAAATGTAACGATTAAGGGTGGTGTGGTTATGCGCAGCAAGACAAACAATGTCAGAAGAGCTACGCAGGATTTGGATATTGATTTTATTAAGTATTCGTTGGCAGATGAGTCGATTGATGCGTTTATAGATAAACTGAATTGTCTTGATGGAATTAAGATTAGCAGGTTGGGTAAGATTGAAGAGTTGAAGCAACAAGATTATAGCGGAAAGCAGGTATTTATCTTGATTGAAGATGCAGAAGGAAATCAGGTTAGAAGCAAGATTGATTTAGGAGTACATAATCAATTTGAACTGGAGCAGGAAGAGTATTGCTTTGATATTGCATATGATGATGAAGGAGCCAGTTTGTTGATTAATTCTGATGAACAGATGTTGGCAGAAAAACTGCGTTCGCTTCTCAAATTTGGACCATTTTCAACAAGGTATAAGGATGTATATGATATGTATTACTTGAAGGATTTTGTTAATAGAGAAAAATTGATGGTAGCTTTGGATACATACATATTCAATGACGCAACGATGAAGGAAAATACCGGAAATGATATTGTTAGGAGATTAAAAGTTGCTTTTAGTGATAAGGGGTACATTGGAAGACTTGGCACATCGGACAAGAGATGGATTGATGAAGAAATTAGTGTTGTGACGAATGGTCTTTTGGAGTTTGTGGCTAAAATTTGATAAATTGGAGCAATTGGGTAAACCTTGGTAGAAATTATACTTTTACCGAGGTTTATCTTAAATATTAGCGTTGAAACAATGTTGGAACAGAGGTATAATTTTGTTGGGACAATAGGAGAACTTGTGAAAACAGTAGCATTGATTGGAGGTTTACATGGAAGTTTCAAAGAGCGATTGGAAATTATTCAGAGCATGCATTGCTGAATGGCAGGAAAATTATATGGAACGCTTAGTGAAAGAATATATTGATATGTTGAATGGAAACGGAAATGCCTCGGATAAGTTCTGGGAGCTGGAAGAGCGAATAAAGAAGGATAAGAAACATCCCGGAGTTATGCTTGAATTAAGTAAAGGAAATATGATTTTCGATATTGTGGCACTGATTAATAGTGGTGTGATTACAACTGCTGATTTGGAAGGTTTTAGTGATGAATTAAGAGAAAGTGTTGACTTTCTTTTACATAGGTAAACGGTGCGCATACACATATATGAATTGCGGGTGATATTTATGAATATAGAAGCATATGATGCAGAGTCTTTGAGGAAGCTTGTCAGACTTCTTGAATATGAAAACAGATTGCTAAAAGAAAAACTGAAAAAAGAAAATATTCCATATGATGAAGTCAATCCATTTGAAGAAACTATAGATAACGTGGAAGAGTATGATCCTGACCAAGGAGAACGTATTGTTAATCCGCCATTTATAACAGAGGAGATGGCGACGCACTTCTTTTCTATGTTTTGGGGACGAGAGGATGTTTTTGCCAAGCGAGGTAAGAATGGTGGTTATTTCCCGCAATGTGATAACAGATGGGATGCTAGACTTTGTCCAAAACAGAGAGGTGAAAAAGCTTTCTGCGACGAGTGTGAAAATACTAAATGGACAAGGCTGAATGTAAAGAAAATTATTGCACATCTATTAGGGTATAAAGAGGATGGTTCGGATGTAATAGGTGTATATCCGTTGTTGCCCAATGGAATGTGCAGATTTATTGTATTTGATTTCGATAATCACGAAAAGGGTGCGGAGGCAACAGATTTTGCCAATACAGATAATGAGTGGCACAAGGAAGTGGATGCGCTTAGAAAAATGTGTGAGATAAATGGTATTAAGCCATTGGTAGAGCGTTCTCGTTCTGGTAAAGGCGCTCATGTATGGATTTTCTTTAAGAAAGCCATACCGGCTTCTGTAGCCAGAAATTTTGGATTTTTTTTATTAGACAAAGGCTCTGCATCAATTAATCTGAAGTCGTTTCATTATTATGACAGAATGTATCCTTCTCAGGATGTGGCAAGTAGTATTGGTAATTTGATTGCTTTGCCTTTGCAGGGACAGGCTCTTAAAAATGGTAACAGTGCCTTTGTGGATGGGAACTGGAATGCGTATCCAAATCAGTGGGATGTTTTGCTCAATAAAACAGAAAAGCTGAGCATAGAAGATATTGAAAAATATATGGCAAAGTGGCAGGGAGAGTTAGCGGAAAGCCGAGGGATGCTTGCTGGTTCTGATATGAATAACAGACCGAAACCCTGGAAAAAGAAGTGTGAGTTTGTTAAGACAGATGTTGTAGGCAAACTTCATATTGTGTTAAGTAATGGTGTTTATATTGATACGTTAAATCTTATGCCAAGAATACAGAATCAGATTCGAAGTCTGGCAGCCTTTGACAATCCGGAATTTTATAAGAATAAGAGACTGGGATATTCAAATTATTACAATTTTAGTGCTGTATATTTGGGAAGGGATGTAGATGGATACATACAGATTCCAAGAGGACTGAAGGAGCAAATTATAGAAGAATGCAAAAAGTCCGGAATTGCTGTTGATATATCTGATCAAAGGGAAAAAGGTCGACCAATCAGAGTTTCTTTTAAAGGTGATTTACGAACACAGCAGGAGTTGGCGGCAGAGAAGTTATTGACTTATTCAGATGGTGTATTAAGTGCGGCAACGGCATTCGGTAAAACGGTTGTGTGCAGTTATCTGATTGCGGAACGTAAGGTAAACACGCTTATTTTGTTACAAAGTAAGGATTTGCTTAACCAGTGGGTAGATGAACTGAATAAATTTTTGGATATCAAAGAAGAGCCACCGGAATATGAGACGAAAACGGGCAGGAAGAAAAAGAGGGATAGTGTTATAGGGGTTCTGTATGGCAGTAAAAATACTCTGACGGGTATTGTAGATGTTGCAATGGTGGGGGCTATGTACAGTAAGGGTAAATTTAATGATTTAATTAATTCATACGGAATGGTAATTATGGATGAATGTCACCATGCGGCATCTAATACATCCATGGAGTTATTGCAGAAAATTAATGCGAAATATGTTTATGGAGTTTCTGCCACACCCAAACGTGGAGACAGCTTGGATAGAATTATTTATATGATGCTTGGACCACTCCGGCACAGATTTACAGCATTGGAAAGAGCACAGGAGCAGGGAATAGGACATTATTTTGTTCCAAGGTATACAAGAGTTGTGGATACTGCTGACAGTAAGGATGATATCAACAAAGCGTATAGTCTGATTAGCACTAGTAAAGTGCGTAATGAGATGATTGTAAATGATGTAATAGCTTGTATTGAGATGCAGCAGACTCCGGTCATTTTGACGAGGTTCAAGGAACATGCCAAGCTTTTATATGACACTCTGAAAGAAGAAGCTGATCATGTATTCCTTTTATACGGAGATAATACGGATAAAGAAAATGCGGATACACGAGTTAGATTGAAGCAGGTTCCTAAAAATGAATCTCTCATTTTGGTTGCAACCGGTCAGAAGATAGGAGAAGGGTTTGATTTTCCGAGACTTGATGTGTTGATGCTTGCAGCACCGGTATCCTTTGAAGGACGTATGGAGCAGTATGTGGGAAGATTGAATCGAGATTATGAGGGAAAAGAAGCTGTTTATGTGTATGATTACATTGACCCACATGTGAGATATTTTAATAGAATGTATGCCAAAAGGCTTAGAACATACAAGAAAACCGGATTTTCAATATGGACAGGAGATGTGCATTCTAAGCAGGTAGTTAATGCGATATATGACTCAGGGAATTATACAGAAAAATTTGAACAGGATATCGTGGAAGCAGAAAAAATGATTATGATTTCCAGTCCGGATATTCGACAGGACAAGATTGACAGATTGTTATTACTGGTTAAAAGTCGGCAGGAAAAAGGCGTAAAAGTAACAGTCATTACTACAGATCCGGAGGAAGTTGCATATGGCAGTGTCGATGTATGTTATGAATTGATCATAGAGATGCAACGCGTAGGAATTAATGTAATAACAAAAACGGAAGTAGAGGAGCGATTCGCTGTTATTGATGAAGAACTGGTATGGCATGGTGGCATGAATTTGCTTGGTAAGGTGGATGTCTGGGATAATTTAATGCGTATCAAAAATCATCAAGTGGCTGCAGAACTTTTGGAAATTGCCCTTGGAGTTACATCGGAATCATAAGGAGGTACCCCATGAAAAAACAACACAAATGCTACATCTACACCCGTGTATCCACCTCCATGCAGGTAGATGGTTACAGCTTAGATGCGCAAAAAGATAAATTGCATAAATACGCTGATTACCAAGATATGATTATCGCCGGTGAATACTCCGACGAAGGTAAATCCGGTAAAAGTGTGGAAGGTCGCCCACAGTTCCAACAGATGCTTCAGGATATTGAAACAGGTAAAGACAACATTGACTTTGTACTTGTATTCAAGTTATCCCGATTCGGACGAAACGCAGCGGATGTATTATCATCCCTTCAGAGAATGCAGGATTTTGGTGTTAATCTTATCTGTGTGGAAGATGGTATTGACAGTTCAAAGGATGCAGGAAAACTGATGATTTCTGTATTATCTGCGGTGGCTGAAATTGAGCGTGAGAATATATTGGTACAGACGATGGAAGGGCGCAGGCAAAAAGCCAGAGAAGGTAAATGGAACGGTGGTTTTGCACCATACGGTTATCAACTTATTAATGGCGAACTGCACATAGCCGAGGATGAGGCTGAGATTATCCGAATTATTTATGATAAGTTTGCCAATACCACCATGGGAATTGCGGCTATTGCTACATTCTTAAACAACAGTGGATACAAGAAAAAGCTTCGCCAGAACAATACCATAGAAGGCTTTTCCGCATCCTTTGTAAAAGGTGTACTGGATAATCCTGTGTACTGTGGCAAGCTTGCTTTTGGCAGAAGAAAGAATGAGAAGATTCCGGGTACAAGAAATGAGTATCATGTGGTAAAGCAGGATAACTATATGTTAAATGATGGTATTCACGAGGCAATTGTTTCAGAAGAATTGTGGAATCAGGTACACAAAAAGAGACAGGAAATAGGTGTTGCAAATATCAAAACCCACAGTCTGGATCACGAGCATATTTTATCCGGTATCATTAAATGTCCGATATGTGGTAGCGGTATGTATGGCAATGTAAATCGTAAGAAGCATCCGGATGGTGGTTATTACAGGGATTATTTTTACTATGCCTGCAAACACAGAACTTATGTGAATGGTCATAAGTGTACTTATAAAAAGCAGTGGAGTGAGGATAAAATCAATGCAGCGGTGGAAGAAGTTATCCGTAAGCTGGTAAACAATCCCAAGTTTAAAACAGAGATTCAAAAGCATATTGGTAACAGCATTGACACAGAAGAATTGGACAGAGAGCATACAGGCTTGCAAGACAGATTAAAGCAGGTAACCGGTGCCAAGAACAAGCTGGCAAATCAGATGGATAACTTATCTGTATCGGACAAGCATTATGACAAGAAGTATGAGGATATGCAAGTGCGTCTTGACAAGCTTTATGACGAGATAGAAGAAATTGAAACTCTGATTGAAGAAGTAGAGACCAGACTGTATAATATTAGGCAGGAGAAAATATCCGGTGACAATGTGTATCAGTTCTTATTATTCTTTGATAAGCTGTACGACAGATTTACGGATACTGAGAAGAAAACATTTATGAAGAGCTTCCTTGCGGATGTGAATATCTACGAGGAAGAACAGGCGGATGGAAGAATCCTTCGTAGTCTTAAGTTTAGATTCCCTGTGTTTTTCAATGGGAAAGAGATATACGAATTGGATTGAGACAACGAAAGTACCGTGGAGACAGTATGCGTATTGTCCAAATAAAAATTGGGTATAGTAAGGAAAAAATGATGCCAGTACCCATAGAAATTAGGGGAAATGGGTATAGGAAAGAAAAAAGCTTTGTTGTACCCAAAGAAAAGAGGGAAAATGGGTATAGGAGAGAAAAATGCCTTGTTGTACCCAAAGAGAAAAGGGGAAATGGGTATAGGGAAGAAAAAGAGTTCTTGATACCCATATCAAAGGGGATATTGATATGGGAATGAAAGTATATGAATCGGTGTACCGTTCCATTATGGAGAAAATCAGTGATGAAAAACATTACATAATAGTGGAAACGAATAGCCGGAGAGGAGATTCAATCATGCGAAAAAAGGGATTACCAAAACCGACAGGGGAATATGCAGTCGGAACATTTACGTACACAGTCAAAGACGACAGGAAAGAAATTATGCGTCAGGGAGGCATGCGAAGCGTGGCGGCAAGGGTTTATTATCCGGTGCTTAGGGAAAGCGTAAAGGGACTTACGAAAGCGGTGGCATTATCGGATAATATGCTGAAAGGCTTCAAGGATACTTTTAAGGTGGTGCCTGACTTTAGAAAGAATCCGGAGTCTAATCTGACAGAATGTTATTTAAATGCAAATAGGATACCGGGAAAAAAGTTCCCGCTGATTATGTTTAATCATGCCTATAGTTCGTATAGAGAAGGGAATTGCTGTCTTTGTACAGAACTTGCTTCTAACGGATACGTTGTAATATCGGTGGATCATTCCCATGAGTCTGTGTGTAGTGAGTTTGATGACGGAACCGTCCTTTTTTTCGACAAAACCATAAAAAAGAAAATGTATGAGGCTATAATTGGTGGAATTATTACAATGCTTAAACTGGTGAGGGCAAAAGGAAGTGATGAAGAACTGGCGCAAAAGTTTGATGAGGCACAGAGAAAGTATTGTAAATTTATGATGGAGAGACTTCCGGAGTGGATAAAGGATAACGAGGCGGCCCTTGAATACGCAAAGAAAGAATTGTCAGATATGATTGACTTTGCAAAGGGCGTTGGTGTATCCGGACATTCGATGGGGGGAGATACCGCATATGCACTTTGTGCGAGAAATGAAGACTTTGTCTGCGGTATTAATCTTGATGGTGCACTGTTCGGGGATTATACAAATGATATACTGAGAAGGCCGTTTATGCAGGTTAGCTGCAAAAATAATGAAAATGTAGTGAACAGGGTTTATATCCGTCATACTGAGCCGGTTTATAAAGTTTTATTCAGAGATATGACACATATCGGATTTGCCGATGTAATAAAGTATATACTGCCAATAAAGTTATTGGTTGGAAAACTTGATGCCGATGTCCTGCATGAGAATCTCTGCAAATGTCATCTGGAGTTTTTTGACACATATCTAAAGAAGCTGAAGGACGTACCGGAGTTGAAAAGCAGCGATGATGTAAAGATATCTGTATATGAGGCAGATATGAGTGAGGAAATATAACCGGGAAGTTTGCGGAAACTCAAGAAGGAATATATGGATTGCTTTTTTCAGATACTTATGTATAATGAAAATATCTGAAAGGCATGATATATTACCACCAAGACATTGTTCATTGGTATTTACCATTGTTTATGAAAGTGAATTCTGGTAAATAAAGGAGAACAAAGAATTGATTGTAATTTAAAATGTCCCACATCTGCTTTCCCCTGGGAGGGATTTGTTGGGGTATCATTATGCCTTTTAGTATATTAAATACTAGGAGGTTTTTTTAGTTATGGAAACGAACGATATCATATTTGTTCAAAATCAGATTGGATATGAATTTTCTAATTCTGATTTACTTCAACAGGCATTCATAAGAAGGTCGTATGCAAATGAAAATGGTGGTCAGGACAATGAAGTACTGGAGTTTATAGGGGATAAGGTCCTTGACTATGTGGTAGTTAAAATTCTCTGCTCCAGGTTTGGAAGGATGACCTCAGAGGCAGAATGGAACGAATATCAATGTCGGTATTCAGAGGGAAAACTGACGGAGATGAAAAAAAATCTTGTACAGAGGTCATACCTTGCGGATAGAATACAAATGCTTGATTTAGAGCAGTTTTTAATTATGGGGCAGAGTGACTGCAAGCAGAATGTACAAAATGAAGATTCTGTTCAGGAGGATCTTTTCGAGGCAATTCTGGGAGCTATTGCCATTGATTCCAACTGGGATATGCAGGCATTGCAGGATGCTGTGGAAATAATGCTTAATCCCGATGAAAGCTTTGAGGGGGATGAGAATTATGTGGAACTGATTCAGGAGTGGACACTCCGAGATAGCGGTTCTACTCCTTTGTATTATTTTGAAAAAGGCAGCTATTCATCAACTTGGCATTCCCCCTTTCAAGGAGTATCACAGACTTATAAATCACTTAATGGTCCTGAAGTAAGGGAATTACAGCAATCAACATATCGCTGTCTTTTAAAAATCAGTAATGACCTTCCGGCATTCAGAGGCTTTGGAAGAAGCAAGAATCAGGCAAGAAAAAATGTGTGTAAACTGGCATATGAGTATCTGGAAGAACATGGTTATCTGTATACTATCCGGGATGAAATTGATGAGCCTGACAAAAATAAGGCAATTAACCAGCTTGAGATATTGGCAAGGCGGGGATATTTTTCGATTCCAACCTATGATTTTAAGGAAGAATATGATGAAAACGGAAATCCGATATGGTATTGCAGCTGCATGATAGAAGGGGAGAAGAAAATAAATAAAGCAAAGTCTTCCTCAAAGAAAGATGCAAAAAAAACAGCAGCGTTTAAGATGCTTACCTATGTTTTGGAAAACTATTAGCGGTATATTTTCAATGAAAGAAATTACCTTCATACAACGAATAGTTCAAAATAGCAAGATTTTACATTTTAACGGTTGCTTTTTCCCTTTCAATCATATAAAATGTCTAAAGATTGACAAAAATGTCATAAAGTACCAATGAGGAGGGAAAATTATGTTTTGTGGAAAATGCGGCAGACAGAATGATGATAATGCCAAGTTTTGTATCGGATGCGGACAACCGCTTAACGCAGGAGCGCCGGCACAGGCAGCAGCACCCGTGAATGCAGGAGCACCGGCACAGGCAGCAGCACCCGTGAATGCAGGAGCGCCGGCACAGGCAGCGGCACCTGTAAACGCAGCAGTGCAGCCGAAGAATGCTGCGCCTAAAAAGCAGCTTCCGGTGAAAACACTTATTATTGCAGCAGCGGCAGCAGTAGCGTTTATCATTGCCATTGTTGTGATTGCAATCGTGGCAATCAATGCAGGAAAGACCATTAACCTGGACAAGTATCTTACCATTGAGGCAAGCGGTTATGACGGATACGGAAATGCAAAGGTAACGATTGACTGGGATGCCATTGAGGCCAAGTATGGAAAGAAATTGTCTTTTACAGCAAAAGCCAAAAAGGAATACGGTGACTGGCTGAGTCTTACATCACCGATGGAAATTTTGGAATCCTATGTAAGCGTAAGTCTGGAACAGTACAACAATCTTTCCAATGATATGGAAGTAGCCTACACATGGAATGTCGATGAAGAACTGAAGGATTATGTGAAGTGTAAGGTGAAATACAAAGATTCTACCTATGTGGTAAGCGGACTGGAAGAAATAGGTACCTTTGATGCCTTTGAAGATTTATCCGTTTCCTTTACCGGAACGGCACCCAACGGTTGCATCAGCATGGAATACACTGGCTCCGAATTGAGCTATTATGATTTCCAGGCAAGCCAGATTGACGGACTTTGCAACGGCGATACCGTAACCATTACGATTAACGGTTCGGATGTGTCCTACTATGCGCAGAATTTAGGCAAGGTGCCCGCAAGTCTTGAAAAGCAGTACACGGTAGAAGGATTACCGGAATATGTAGGAAGCTATGCTTCTCTTACGGAGGATTTCCTTAATAATGCAAAATCCGAAGCGGAAGACAGCATTTATGCGTATGCCGCAAATTCATACAATACGGCGACATCTTTAACCGATCTGCAGTATGCGGGGTATGTTTTTGATTACATTAAAGACGGAAGCGGCTATGTGAACTATTACAATGATCTGTACGTGATCTATACCGGTACGGTTTCCAACTCCGAGGGAAGCTTTGCGGCGACCAAGGTATATTTCCCTGTCAGATTTACTAATATTCTTTTAGCAGACGGCACACTTTCCTACGAGGATAACAGAGGCGTTTGCGGTTCCACTTACTTCGGAAACAGCTGGTACAGCACCAGAGGTTACATCAATCCGCTGATTTGCTATATGGAAATCGTGGAAGCTAACCGTGACTATTACACCGCGGAATGCGGTGACGGCTTTGAAGTATATGCGGAATACGAAACCATTTCCCAGCTTTCCGATATCAGTGAGGAATACAAGCAGGCATTGTATGCGGATGCACAGGACCAGATTTTAAGCTATATTGCAAACAGCTACAATGGCGGTTCGACAGCAACGGATCTTGCTGTTAAGGGTGAATATCTGCTCCTTGCCAAAACACAGGGAACGGATTTCAGAAACAATAACCGTTATGTAGTGGTTTACTCTGCAACAGTCTCCAATTCCCAGGGAAAATTTGAAACCACAACGGTTTACTTCCCGGTGGAATACGACGGTATTGTGAAGCTGCCCGGTGATGAGTATATGACAACGGCATCTGTGGGAATGTTAGGTTACTCAACCTTTGCGGATAGCTGGTACAACACGAAGGGTTACATTGACGGTACACAGATGTACTCCGACATCGTGACATCCAACCGTGAAAACTATACTTATGAAGTATCCGAAGGACTTACGGAATTCGGAAACTAAAATAGTAAAATAAGCAAAGAAAAACCACATGACAAAGAAAGTCCTCCTGAACTGCTATGATGTAGAAATACAAAAGCGGATACAGGAGGACTTTTTTATGGGAATTTCTATGATTTCATAGGATATTTTGTAGAAATTGTCCGGTACAAAAGGAGAAAAATTTCGATACGATAAAGGAAGGAAGAGAGGCATAAGCTAAAACAGGGGGATTTCTTTATGAAGAATGAGAATTTTTTATTTGGATGCGGAGCATTTGACGTATTATGCTATGTAAATGCCACAGAAGAAAGCGAAAAAGAAAAGTACGGTATGCGGACAAAAGAGTGGCTTGCTTTGTTTAATTACGGAACACTGCCTTTTTACTGGGGGACTTATGAACCCACAGAGGGAGATGTCAGACAGGCGGAAATGGATAAATGCGTAGAATTTCTTACGGCAAGAGGCGTTACCTTAAAGGGGCATCCGCTGTGCTGGCATACGGTATGTGCAGACTGGCTGTTATCCTACGATGACAAAACTATTTTTGAAAAGCAGCTGGAACGGATAAACCGGGAGGTAAGCCATTTCAAGGGAAAGATTACCTATTGGGACGTGATTAATGAAACGGTTATTTTGCCGGTATTTAATAAGTATGATAATGCGGTAAGCAGAATTTGTGCCCGGTACGGAAGGATGACTCTGATAAAAGAGGTTTTTGCGGCGGCAAAGGCAGCAGACCCGGAAGCCCAGCTTTTAATCAATGACTTTAATACCACGGACAAATATGAGAAAGTAATAGAAGAGTGCCTGCAGGCCGGTGTGCCGATAGATGCCATCGGCATTCAGTCCCATCAGCATCAGGGGTATTGGGGAGCAAAAAAAATAAAAGAAGTCATTGAACGATTTTCCCGTTTTGGACTGCCGGTGCATTTTACGGAAAATACCCTGCTGTCCGGTATGCTCATGCCGCCGGAAATAGAGGATCTGAATGATTATCAGGTAGAAAGCTGGGATACGGTACCGTTTATGGAAATAAGGCAACAGGAAGATCTGGCGGAAATGTACGGTATTCTCTTAAACAGCCCTTCTGTGAAGGCGGCAACTTACTGGGATTTTGCAGACGGCGCATGGCTGAATGCGCCAAGCGGGCTGGTACGGGTGGACGGTACTCCAAAGCCTGCGTACGACAGGCTGAAAAGCATCGTGGAAAGCCGGCATGCTGTAAAATGAAATGAGGATTGAGAAAAAGGGAAGCAGAACGAAAAATTTTCTGCTTCCTTTTTTGATGGAAAAATAGAGGAAAACAACAGCAGGGACGGAAGCTAAAAATGTTATGGCAAAAACAGGGAAGATAGAGTAAAATAGAAACATATGGTTTAAGAGAAGGAGCGGAAGAATAGTGAAGTTAGAGGAATTACTGGAAGGCGTTTCTTATCAGATTTTACAAAAGCCCGCAGGCGAGCAGGAAGCAAAGGAAAACGGTGCGGCGGATAAAGACATTGCGGAAAAGGATATTCTTGCCATTGTGTTTGACAACCGAAAGGTGACGGAGGGCTGCCTTTTTGTCTGCGTAAAGGGCATGAAGTACGACAGCCATGAGCATGTGGAGGAAATCGCGGCAGCAGGCGCAAAGGTGATTGTGGTGGAGCAGGAAATCACACTGCCCGCCTATCCGGAAGTGACGGTGCTTAAGGTGGCATCCACCCGGTATGCCATGGCGTTCATTGCGGCAGCCTGGTATCATCATCCCGCAGAAAAGATGAAGATTATCGGTATCACCGGCACGAAAGGAAAAACCACCACAACCTATCTGGTGAAGTCCATATTAGAGAATGCGGGACATAAGGTAGGACTTGTGGGCACCATAGAAATCATTATCGGAAAGGAGCATATCCACGCCCGGAACACCACGCCGGAGTCCTACGTGCTGCAGGAGTATTTCAGCCGCATGGCGGAAGCAGGCTGTGACACTGTGGTCATGGAAGTATCTTCCCAGGCGCTGATGCTACATAGAACCCAGGGCTTTGTATTTGATTACGGTATTTTCACCAATCTGGAGCCGGACCACATCGGTGAAGGCGAGCATGCTTCTTTTGAAGAATACATGGCGTGCAAGGGACTCTTGTTCAGACAGTGCAAGGTGGGCATTGTAAACGGCGATGACGTGCATTGTGATAAAGTCCTTGAGGGGCACACCTGCAGCATTGAAAAGTTCGGACTTTCCGATAAAAATGATTTAAGGGCAACCAACCTGCATTTAGTAAAGAAACCCGGCGAACTGGGCGTGGCATTTCGGGCAGAAGGCCTGCTCAATCTGGACGTGGAGGTGGCGACCCCCGGTAAATTCAGCGTTTACAATGCGCTGACCGCCATGGCTATCTGCAGACATTTCGGCGTGTCCGATGAAAATATTAAAAAAGCGCTGTTGGCAGCAAAGGTCAAGGGGCGTATCGAAATGGTAAAGGTATCCGACAAGTTTACCCTGCTCATCGACTATGCCCACAACGCAATGGCTCTGGAGAGCCTGTTGAAGTCCCTAAAGGAATACGAACCCCACAGACTGGTGTGCGTGTTCGGCTGCGGAGGCAACCGCTCCAAAATCCGCCGCTACGAAATGGGCGAGGTCAGCGGCAATTTAGCGGACTTTACCATTATTACCTCCGACAATCCCCGCTTTGAGGAGCCGCAGGCGATTATCGACGACATCAAAACCGGTATGGCAAAAACCAATGGCAAATACATTGAAATCTGCGACAGAAAAGAAGCTATTGCCTATGCCATTGACCATGGAGAAGAGGGCGACATTATTGTGCTGGCAGGAAAGGGCCATGAGGATTACCAGGAAATCAAGGGGGTAAAATATCCAATGGACGAACGGGATCTGATTGCAGATATCTTAAAAGAGCGGGCAGACAGGCATAAACACACGATTGGTGAGGAACGGCATGGAAAAATATGCGGATATCATTATTGACATCGCTCATGAAAAAGTAGACCGGCCATTTCAGTACCGGATTCCGGCAGTCATGGAAAACGAACTGAAGGAGGGCATGTGCGTGAAAGTGCCCTTCGGCGCCGGCAATAAAGAACGTACCGGATACTGCGTTGCCATAAAGGACAAACCGGAATGGGACGTGGAAAAAATAAAGGATATTACGGAAATCGTGGAAGGGCATGTATCGGTGGAAGATAAACAGATGCTGATAGCGGCATTTTTAAAACACAACTACGGCTCCACCATGATACAGGCCATCAAGACGGTCATTCCAGCAAAAAAAGAAGTCAAAGCGGTGGAACGGCGTTTTGTGTATCTGGCGGTGCCGGAGGAGGAAGCGAGAGAAGCCCTGCTTACCTTTACCCATAAAAAACAAGTGGCAAAGGTAAGACTGCTTGCGGAACTTCTGGAAACACCCACCCTGCCCATGAACTTAATCGCCGGTAAACTGCATGTAACGGGAAATACGGTAAAAGCACTGGAAAAACAGGGAATTGTTACGGTAGAGGTGGAGAGCAGCCTGCGCAATCCGGTGAAAATCACAAAGAAGGAAACCGGCAGAAATACCTTAAGCACCGGACAGAAAGAGATTGTGGACACCGTGCTTTCCGAATTTGACGCGGGCATCAGACAGACATATCTGCTGCACGGGATTACCGGAAGCGGTAAAACGGAAGTGTATATGAATTTGATTGAGGGTATGGTGGCACGGGGAAAACAGGCGATTGTGCTGATACCGGAAATTGCCCTCACCTACCAGACACTTCTCAGGTTTTACACCCGCTTCGGCGACCGGGTGTCCGTACTCAATTCCACTCTGTCCCAGGGCGAAAAATACGACCAGTGCGAGCGGGCAAAACGCGGGGAAATCGATGTGATGATAGGTCCCCGTTCGGCGCTTTTTACCCCGTTCCCCAACATCGGGCTTATCATTATGGATGAGGAGCAGGAGAGCAGTTACAAAAGCGAAAATGCGCCCAAGTACCACGCCAGGGAAGTGGCAGAAGAGGTGGCAAGGCTGCACGGAGGCAGTGTACTCTTAGGTTCGGCGACACCGTCCATGGAGGCGTACTACCGGGCAAAGCACGGCGAATATAAGCTGTTTACCTTAAAGGAAAGACTTACCGGCGGAAGCCTTCCTGCCGTGTATACCGTGGATTTGCGGGAAGAGTTAAAAAACGGAAACCGCTCCATATTCAGTGAAAAGCTAAAAGAGCTGATGACGGACCGGTTACGGAAAAAAGAGCAGATTATGTTGTTTTTAAACCGGCGCGGGTATGCGGGCTTTGTGTCCTGCCGGTCCTGCGGGCATGTGATGAAATGCCCCCACTGCGATGTGTCCCTGTCGGAGCACAAGGGCAGCCGGTTAGTCTGTCATTACTGCGGGTACAGCATACCAGCCGTAAAAAGGTGTCCCGAATGCGGTTCCCCGTATATTTCGGGATTTCGGGCGGGCACCCAGCAGATTGAGGACAAGGTAAAGGAAATGTTCCCGGAGGCAAGGGTGCTGCGCATGGATGCGGACACCACAGGCAAAAAGGAAAGCTACGAGGAAATTTTATCCGCTTTTGCCAACCGGGAAGCGGATATTCTGATTGGCACCCAGATGATTGTAAAGGGGCATGATTTTCCGCAGGTGACCCTGATTGGGGTGATTGCGGCGGATATGTCGCTTTCCGTGGGGGATTACCGGGCTTCGGAGCGCACCTTTGATCTGCTGACGCAGGCGGTGGGACGCGCCGGAAGGGGCAGCCTTCCCGGGGAGGCGGTCATCCAGACCTACCAGCCGGAGCATTACAGCATTGTGCATGCGGCGGCGCAGGACTACGAAGGCTTTTACGAAGAAGAAATCCTGTACCGGGAGCTTTTGCGTTATCCCCCTGCCTGTCATATGCTGGCGGTGCAGATTTTTGCCGCCAAAGAGGAAAACGGGCAGAAATTAGCGCAGATGCTGGCGGATACGGCGAAAAAATACGTAACGGAAACGGACAGTGTGGACAAAAGACTGTTAGTCATTGGTCCGGCACCGGCGGGGATAGGAAAACTTCATGATATTTTTAGATTTGTTTTCTATATAAAATACGAAAAGTATGATAAACTGATAGAGATAAAGGATGAGTTGGAAGCACAGGTACAGGGAATGCAGCTTAAAAACGAAAGCATGCAGATAGATTTTGACCCTGTAAATGCCTTTTGACAGACGGAAGGAGCTTAACGATGGCATTAAGAAAGATAAGAGAAATCGGCGACGATATTCTTAACAAGAAATGTAAAGAAGTAACGGAGATGACACCCCGTACCAGACAACTGATAGAGGATATGCTGGATACCATGTACGAAGCAAACGGCGTGGGACTGGCAGCGCCCCAGGTAGGTATCTTAAAAAGAATTGTAGTCATTGATACCACGGGCGAAGACCCTTATGTGCTGATTAACCCCCGCATTGTGGAGTCGAGCGGCGAACAGACCGGTCAGGAGGGCTGCTTAAGCGTGCCCGGTAAGTGCGGCGTGGTAACCAGACCCAACTATGTAAAGGCGGTTGCCCTGAACGAAGACATGGAGCCCATCGAAGTAGAGGGCACGGAGCTTTTAGCAAGAGCCATCTGCCACGAACTGGACCATCTGGACGGCCATTTGTATGTGGAAAAGGTAGAGGGCGAACTTCAGAACATGGAAGCAGAGGATGACGAAGAATGAAAATAGTATTTATGGGAACCCCGGATTTTTCGGTGGGCGCCCTGGAAGCGTTGCTGAAAGCCGGACATGAGGTGACGGCGGTGGTGACACAGCCGGACAAATGCAAGGGCAGAAGTGACAAGCTTATTTTTTCACCGGTAAAGGAATGTGCTCTGGCACATGGCATTCCGGTGCTGCAGCCGGAGCGGATCAAACGCCCGGAAGCGGTGGAGGAGTTACAAAAATACCCGGCGGATGTGTTTGTGGTTGCCGCCTTCGGACAAATTTTATCCAAAGAAATTTTAGACATGCCGAAGTACGGAAGCATCAATATCCATGCCTCCCTTCTGCCGAAGTACCGCGGTTCCAGCCCCATACAGTGGGCGGTCATTAACGGTGAAGAGGAAACCGGCGTCACCATCATGCAGATGGATGAAGGACTGGACACCGGCGATATTTTATACCAGAAGACCTTAAAGCTGGCGCCCAAAGAAACAGGCGAGTCCCTGTTTGAAAGACTGGCGGTTCTGGGAGCGGAAGCGATTGTGGAGGCGCTGCCTTTGCTGGAGGAGGGAAAGCTTACCCCCATTCCCCAGAAGGAAGAAGAAGCCACAAAGACGGTCATGCTTAAGAAAACCATGGGCGAAATCGACTGGACGAAGAGTGCTGTGGAAATAGAAAGACTGGTAAGGGGCTTGAACTCCTGGCCCAGCGCCTATACCTATATGGGTGGAAAGCAGCTTAAAATCTGGGATGCGGATGTGGATAAGGAAGCGGATGTTAAGCCCGGGGAAGTTGCGTTTGTGGAAAAACAGCGCTTTGCCGTAGGCTGCGGAAAGGGAATTCTCTGGATTAACAGCTTACAGTTAGAGGGAAAAAAGAGAATGGATACACAGGCATTCCTGCTGGGCAATACGGTTACACCGGGTATGCGGCTCGGATAAGGCAGCCGGTATTTTTGACATTATCTTTTTAAAAAGAAAGGAAGTGCAGCAGTATGTATGGTTATTATTGGGACCCCACGTACATTTTGGTTATCATAGGCGCCCTGATCTGTATGCTTGCCAGCGCCAATGTGGACGCCAGCATGCGGAAGTATAAAAGGGTGCGGAATGCCCGCAACATGACGGGTGCGGAGGTGGCGCAGAGGATTTTGGAGGCAAACGGCATCTATGACGTCAGAGTAGAATGCCTGCAGTCAGGCGCTCTTTCCGGCGATCATTACGACCCGCGTACTAAAACCGTGCGGCTTTCCTATGAAAATTACAGTTTTCCGTCCGTGACGGCAGCAGCGGTAGCAGCCCACGAATGCGGACATGCGAAACAGGATAATGAGGACTATATGCCCCTGCGTATCCGTTCCGCACTGGTTCCGGTAGCCAATTTCGGCAGCCGTTTCGGTCTGCCCCTTGTCATACTGGGAATCATTTTGAGCTTTAACCAGATTTTAATCCAGATAGGTATCTGGATGTTTGCGCTGGCGGTGCTGTTCCAGTTTGTGACCCTGCCCGTGGAATTCAATGCATCCAGGCGGGGACTGGAAGCCCTGTCAAGTACCGGCATCCTGGGAATGGAAGAGGAAACCGGTGCGAAAAAGGTGCTCTTTGCGGCAGCGCTTACCTATGTGGCAGCGGCGGCATCCTCCCTGCTGCAGCTTTTGCGGTTGTCCATGATAAGCAAAAGAAGGGACTAAGCCATGGCAGCGGAAAATATCAGAGACATTGTGCTTTCCATGCTCCTTACGGTGGAAAAAGAGGAAGCCTATTCCCATCTTCTGGTGAAGGACGTACTGGAAAAGTACGACTATCTTCCGGGGCAGGAAAAGGCTTTCTTAAAGAGACTTTTTGAGGGAACCCTGGAGCGAAGGATAGAGCTGGATTATTACATCAACCAGTTTGCCAGCCTGCCGGTCAGAAAAATGAAGCCGCTTATCCGCAATATCTTAAGGATGAGCGCTTACCAGATTTTATTTATGGACAGTGTGCCGGATTTTGCCGCCATAAACGAGGCGGTGAAGCTTACGGACAAACATAAATTCCACAATTTAAAAGGCTTTGTAAACGGTGTGCTGCGGAAGCTTTCCGGTGGAAAGGAAACACTGAAAAGGCCGGATAAAAAGAATAAGGTGTTGTATTTATCGGTGACCTATTCCATGCCGGAATGGCTGGTAAAGCATTTCCTTACGGAGTACTCGTTTGAAGAAACGGAACAAATCTTTGCGGCGTTCATGCAGGTAAGACCGGTGACCATGCGTTTCAGGCTGGGACTTTCCGATAAGGAAAAAGAAGCCGTTATCCGCGGTATGGAGGAGAAGGGCTGTGTGGTAGAACAGCATGCCTTTTTCCCCATGGCATATTACCTGAAAAACTGCGAGAATGTAACGGAGCTTCCCGGATTTGCGGAAGGGCTGTTTACCCTGCAGGATGTGAGCAGCATGGAGGCAGTGCTTTCGGCAGGTATAAAACCCGGCGACAAGGTACTGGATATCTGTGCGGCGCCCGGCGGCAAGACCGTGCTGGCTGCGGAGCTTGCCACAGAAAAAGGACAGGTGCTTTCCCGGGATGTCAGCGAAAAGAAAACGGTGCTTATTGAGGACTATGTAAACCGCATGGGACTTAACAATGTAACGGTGGAAGCGGCGGATGCCACGGTGTTCGATGCTTCTTTGGAAAATACTATGGATGTGGTGCTGGCGGATGTTCCCTGCAGCGGTCTGGGTGTTATGGGCAGAAAGCGGGACATTAAATACCGGCAGAAGGAAGAGGCATTAATGGAGCTTCCGAAGCTGCAGAAGGAAATTGTGAAAAACGCAGTCCGTTATGTGAAGCCGGGAGGCATTCTTCTTTACAGCACCTGTACGTTGAACAGGGCGGAGAATGAAGATATGGCGGCCTTTATCGAAAAGGAGCTACTTATGAAACCGGTTCTTAAAAATACCACGGCGGAAAAAGGCTATGTGCGTCTTACACCCCATGTGCAGGATACGGACGGCTTCTTTTTTGCCAGATTCAGGAAAGAAGAAAAATGACAGAGAAAAAAGATATCAAATCCATGCCCATGGAGACACTGGCAGCAGAAATGGAAGCGCTGGGCGTGAAAAAATTCAGGACAGCGCAGCTTTACGACTGGATGCATGTAAAGCTGTCCCGGGGCTTTGACGAGATGAGCAATCTGCCCAAGGATTTCCGGGAAAAATGTAAGGAACTATACACCTATACGGCACTGATTCCGGTGGAGGTGCAGGAGTCTAAAATCGACGGTACGCGAAAATTCCTATTCGGACTTGCCGACGGCAATGTGGTGGAAAGTGTATGGATGAAGTATAAGCACGGCAATTCCGTGTGTATTTCCTCCCAGGTCGGCTGCCGTATGGGCTGCCGGTTCTGCGCATCCACACTGGACGGACTGGAGAGAAATCTGACGCCGGGGGAAATGTTAGACCAGATTTATGCCATTACCCGGTACACGGGGGAGAGGGTTTCCAACGTGGTGGTGATGGGAACCGGCGAACCCATGGACAACTATGACAACTTGCTTACCTTTATAAAGATGCTGACGGACGAACACGGGCTTCACATCAGCCAGCGAAACGTCACGGTTTCCACCTGCGGACTGGTGCCCATGATGAAGAAGCTGGCAGAGGAGGAGCTGCAGATTACGCTGGCGCTTTCCCTGCATGCGGTGACGGATGAAAAAAGACGGGAGCTAATGCCCATTGCCAACAAGTATTCCATTGCAGAGCTGATGGAGGCGTGCGACTATTATTTTGCCAGAACGGGACGCCGGATTTCCTTTGAATACAGTCTTGTGGGCGGCGTCAACGATACAAAAGAGGATGCGGAGGGGCTGATTGCCCTGGCGGGGAAACGAAACTGCCACATCAACCTGATACCGGTCAATCCCATAAAGGAAAGAGATTATGTGCAGTCGGAAAAAGAAGCCATTATGGCATTTAAGGGCAGGCTGGAAAAAAGCCATATCAATGTAACCGTCCGCCGGGAAATGGGACGGGATATCGATGGCGCCTGCGGACAGCTTCGGAGAAAGAAAATGCAGGAAAAGAAAGAACTGCAGTGAGTTTAGACACAGAGGACAAGGGAATACTATACTTGTCCTTTTTTCTTTATTGTGTTATTATGTATTGTACTATCGTTTTTTTATACGAATATGAGGGAACACAAGGAGGCAGCGGGTGTTAACGACATTTTCCGAAACGGACATTGGAAGAAAGCGAAAAGTAAATCAGGATTATGTATATGCGTCTGCACAGCCGGTGGGCGTTCTTCCTAATCTGTTCATTGTAGCGGATGGCATGGGAGGACACAATGCCGGAGACTATGCTTCTAAAAGTACAGTGGAGACGATTATAAAAGAGGTGGAGAATACCCACGAAAAGTATCCCAACCGCATTCTGGACGACGCCATCAAAAAGGCGAACCACCACATTATCGAACTGGCGGAAAACTGTGAGGAATTAAGCGGCATGGGTACCACGGTGGTAGCGGCGACCATAGACGGCAGCGAGCTTGTGGTTGCCAATGTGGGTGACAGCAGACTTTATGTACTGGACGGGGAGCTTAAGCAGATTACCATTGACCACTCTTTGGTGGAGGAAATGGTGCGTATGGGCGGCCTTGACAGGGCAGAAGCCAGAAATCACCCGAAAAAAAATATTATTACCAGAGCCATAGGAGCACTGGATACGGTCAGGGTTGACTTCTTTGAGGTGGAGCTGAAAAAAGGGGATATGGTTCTGCTTTGTTCGGATGGACTCACCAACATGCTTGAGGATAAAGAAATCGAAGAGATCTTGAAAGACAAGGGCAGTATGAAGGATAAAGCAGACAGGCTGATAAGCGCAGCCAATAAAAACGGTGGAAAAGACAACATCGCCGTGGTATTGATTGAACCATTTGCAGAAACGTAAGGAGTTAGGCATGATAAAGATTGGTATGATGATAGGAGACCGCTACGAGATACTCGAAAAAATCGGTACCGGCGGCATGTCCGATGTTTATAAGGCAAAATGCCACAAACTAAACCGTTTTGTGGCTGTCAAAGTACTGAAGCAGGAATTTTCGGAAAATGCTAATTTTGTGTCAAAATTCCGCGTGGAAGCGCAGGCGGCAGCAGGCCTTATGCATCCCAATATTGTAAATGTTTACGATGTGGGAGAGGAGAATGGCATCTACTACATTGTTATGGAGCTGGTAGACGGCATTACCCTGAAAAAATATATTGAGAAAAAAGTTAATTTATCCTATAAAGAAGCCGTGAGCATTGCCATCCAGGTATGTATGGGTATTGAAGCGGCTCACAACAATCACATCATTCACCGGGATATCAAGCCCCAGAACATTATCATTTCCAAGGAAGGAAAGGTAAAGGTTACGGATTTCGGTATTGCCAAGGCGGCGACCAGCAACACCATTACTTCCAATGTAATGGGTTCTGTGCATTATACCTCGCCCGAGCAGGCAAGAGGCGGCTTCAGCGATGAGAAGAGTGATGTGTATTCACTGGGTATTACCCTGTTTGAAATGCTGACCGGCAGAGTGCCGTTTAACGGCGAAACCACGGTGGCGATTGCTATTAAGCACATTCAGGAGCCCATGCCCTCCCCGAGGGAATTTGTACCGGACATTCCCATCAGTGTGGAGCAGATTGTCATGAAATGCTGCCAGAAGAGCCCGGACAGAAGATACCAGTCCATGGCGGAGCTGATTGAGGATTTGAAAAAAGCGTTGCTTTACCCGGACGAGGATTTCGTGGTGATGCGCGATCCGGATGCGGAGGGCGCCACCCGGAATGTCACGGAGCACGAAATGTCCCAGATTAAGAGACAGACGGTTCCCAGGGACTATTCCGAGGATAATTTACGATTAAAGAGTGATACCATACCGCCGGACTCCGAAGAATACCAGGAAGAAGAATACGAGGAATACGGCAATCCCAAGGTGGAGAGGCTGACGACTGTTCTTACCATTGTGGCAGGTATTGTCATCTGCTGTATTATCATTTTCTTCGTGGGCAAGATTACCAATATGTTCGGCTTCGGCAAGACGCCCTCAGTGGGAACGGAAAGCAGTGTGGCTGAGGACGGCGATATTGTGACGATGATTGCCGTATCCGGCATGAGTCTTGGAGAAGCACAGAGTACCTTAAAGAAAATGGGACTCACGGTGCAGCTTTCCTATGCGGTATCCGACGTTTATGAAAAAAATATGGTTATAAGTGCGGATGTGGAAGAGGGAACGCCTCTTGCCAAAGGAAGCGTGGTAACTCTTACCATCAGTACAGGTACGGAGGGCGTGGATGTGCCCAATGTATCGGGGCTTTCCTTTGAAGATGCCCAGAAGCGACTCAGGGATGAGGGCTTTGCCGTAAAGAAGACGGAAGGCTACAGCTCCAATATTGAAAAAGGCTATATTATTACCCAGTCGCCCGCAGGCGGGGAAAAAGCGCCCATGGGCAGCGAGGTAACAGTCAAGGTAAGCCGCGGACAGGAAGACTATACCGTGAAGGTTCCCAACCTCTTAGGACTGCCGGAGGACGAAGCGGTAGCCCAGCTGATTGAGGCGGGACTTACCGTGGGAAGCACTTCCTATATCAGTTCCAACGATTATGTGGAGGGCCTGGTATGCTACCAGAGCTATTCCATTGACTCCTATGTGGAGCCCGGTACCGCCATTGACATCAAGGTCAGCACCGGTGCGGAAGCCGTGACATATCGTTACAATGCCAGCATTGAAGCGCCTACCAAGGAAGAGGCGCCGGACTATGTGGCAGGCACCACGGTTGGCGTTACCCTTGTGGTGGAGGACGGCAAAAAGCTTCTGGATACGGCAAATGCCACCTTCCCGCTTTCCGTAAACTTCCACGGACTGACATCTCCGAGAGGCACCATTACCTTCTCGTACACCGTGACGACGGACAGCCAGACAGTTACCAATGAATCAGGAGAAACGACAGTGATTCCGGGTACTATTGAGAACCGCTCCTTCACCAGAGAAGTAGAATTTGAACGGGAATAATAACACAATATGGGTTAATTTATGCAGGGAAAAATCATAAAAGGAATTGCGGGATTTTATTATGTGTGCGTCACAAATCCCGCAGAGGATACAACCGAAATTTACGAATGCAAAGCCAAGGGCATTTTCCGCAAGGACGGAACCAAGCCTCTGGTGGGGGATGATGTGGAAATGGAAGTGCTGGACGAGGATGCCGGAAAGGGCAATATCCAAAAGATACTTCCGAGAAAAAATGCACTCATCCGTCCGGCGGTAGCCAATGTGGACCAGGCGCTGGTTATTTTTGCAGCGGCAAAACCGGCGCCGAATTTTAATCTGCTGGACCGTTTCCTGATTATGATGGCAGAGCAGGAGCTTCCCTGCATTATCTGTTTTAACAAGCAGGACATCGTGGACGAAGAGGAGAGGAAGAAGCTGACCGCTATCTACGAAGACTGCGGCTGCCGGGTGGTGTTTGCCAGTGCCACAAAGGGTGAGGGTACTGAAGAAATCCGGGAGCTTTTAAAAGGAAAGACCACTACGGTGGCGGGACCCAGCGGTGTGGGTAAATCCTCCATGGTAAACAGTCTTTGCGGGGACACCTACATGGAAACCGGGGAAATCAGCGAAAAGATTGACAGAGGAAAACACACCACCCGCCATGCGGAGCTATTACTCATCGGTCCTGACACCTACATTGTGGACACACCCGGCTTCAGTTCCCTGTCCGTATTTAATATGGAAAAAGAAGAACTGAAAGACTTTTACCCGGAGTTTGCAAAATATGAGGACGAATGCCGGTTCCGCGGCTGCAGCCATATAAACGAGCCGGACTGCGGCGTAAAAAATGCCTTACAGAACGGTAACATCAGTCCCATGCGCTATGAAAATTATGTGCAGATTTACGGGGAGCTAAAGTCACAGAAGAAGTGGAAATAAAAAGATTGAAAGGAAAGTAAAAAAGGGCTTTCCTTTTTTTACTTTTTCCTGTATAATTAAAAATCATCCTACGTGGGTGATCTGAATATTCTATACGCAATACTTTACATAAGTCATGTAAAATCCCAAACAAACCAAAAGAAAACATCCCAACTTCATAGGAGGAAAAGATGAGAGAAAAGTATGAATCGCTGGCTCTTACACAGTTAAAGGAGCTTGCAAAAGTCCGGGGCATCAAAGGTGTGTCTGCCATGAAAAAGAACGATGTGGTAGAAGCCATGCTTGCTTTGGATGAGAAAGAAAAGACAGAGAAAGAAAAGACAGAGAAAGAAAAGCAGGACAAGGCTGAAAAGCCTGCAATAGATGAGCAGTCTGTGAAAGCGGAAAAAACGCACAGAGCGGAAAGTACCGAGAAAATCAGCGCCTATGAAGCGGGCAGCTTTCCTTCTGACCTGGACAGCGGACAGGAAGCCAACGGTATCCTCGAGGTTATGCCGGACGGCTACGGATTTATCCGGTGTGAAAATTACATGCCGGGCGACCATGACGTATATGTGGCTCCCAGTCAGATCAGAAGATTCGGCTTAAAGACCGGAGATATCCTGATTGGTAACAAGAGAACAAAGACCCAGCAGGAAAAATTCAGCGCCCTGCTTTACATTAAATCAGTAAACGGTTTTACCCTGGAGGAAACCTTAAAGCGCTCCAACTTTGAGGAAATGACTCCTATTTTCCCGGATGAAAGAATTAAGCTTGAGGTTCCCGGTGGCAGCATGGCAATGCGTGTCATGGATCTTGTGAGTCCCATCGGTAAGGGACAGAGAGGTATGATTGTATCTCCGCCCAAGGCAGGTAAGACAACCTTATTAAAGCAGGTAGCCAAATCCATTCAGAGAAATGAACCGAACATGCATATGCTTATTTTACTGATTGATGAGCGTCCGGAAGAAGTAACCGATATCAAGGAAGCCATTGAAGGACCGAATGTGGATGTTATTTATTCCACCTTCGACGAGCTGCCGGAGCATCATAAGAGAGTATCCGAAATGGTTATCGAGCGCGCCAAGAGACTGGTGGAGCACGGTATGGACGTGGTTATCCTGCTTGACAGCATTACCCGTCTGACGAGAGCCTACAACTTAGTGGTATCTCCCAGCGGAAGAACCCTTTCCGGCGGTCTTGATCCCGGAGCCCTGCATATGCCGAAGCGCTTTTTCGGCGCGGCGAGAAATCTCCGCAACGGCGGCAGCCTGACCATTTTGGCAACGGCGTTGGTTGACACCGGATCCAAGATGGACGATGTGGTATACGAAGAATTTAAGGGTACCGGCAACATGGAAATCGTTCTGGACAGAAAGCTTTCCGAAAAGCGAATTTTCCCCGCTATCGATTTGCAGAAATCCAGTACCAGAAGGGAAGACCTCCTGCTTAGTGAGGATGAACTGGAAGCGGTCAATATCGTGAGAAAATCCCTGAACGGCTTAAAACCCGACGAAGCAACGGACAGAATCCTTGATATGTTCTCCAAAACCAGAAACAATCAGGAGTTTGTCAATATGTCAAAAAAAATGAAGTTTATATAAAAAATACTTGCAAAGACGGACACAACATGATACACTAAATTCGCTGTTTGTGGTTCCATAAGCAGTGCGGATGAGAACAAGATTTAATTTACATTAACTATAGAGAGGTGAAAAAGATGAAAGAAGGAATCCATCCCCAGTATTATCAGGCAACCGTTACCTGCAACTGTGGCAACACTTTTGTAACCGGTTCCACCAAACCTGAAATCCACGTAGAAGTTTGCTCCAAGTGCCATTCATTCTACACAGGTCAGCAGAAATCTGCAAGAACTGACGGACGTATCGACAAGTTCAACAAGAAATACGGCGTGGAAAGCAAATAGTTTTTCCATAAATAAGATTTCCAAAAGGTTGAGGTGTATATCTCAACCTTTTATGGTATATGCACATATTGTGCAAAGGAAATAACAGTGGAAAGGAAATGTTATGGCAAAGAAAAAACATAGCCACTATTCCGGTATCGGCGGACAGGCCGTTCTGGAAGGTGTTATGATGAAAAATAAAGAAAAGTATGCCGTGGCAATCAGAAAGCCCAACGGAGAAATTGAAGTGGAGCTGGAAAACCATCAGGGTGTGGGCGGCAACAGCGTTTTCAGGAACCTGCCCTTTATCCGCGGTATTTTTAATTTCATCGATTCCATGGTTTTGGGGACCAGATGCCTCAATTTTTCGGCAGAGTTCTATGAGGACGAAGAAGAACAGGAAACGAAGTTCGATAAGTTTTTGAATAAAATTACCGGCGGTAAGGCGGAAAAGGTACTTTCTGCTTTTGTGGTGGCGTTTTCCGTTATATTAGCAGTGGCGATTTTTATTGTGCTGCCGTATTTTATTACTTCCTTATTCAAGGCATATGTACGCAGCAGCATTTTAATGACGATTATTGAAGGCTGTATCCGTATTCTCATTTTCCTTCTGTATGTGGTGGGCATTTCCGCCATGAAGGATATCAAGAGATTATACATGTATCACGGCGCGGAGCACAAATGCATCAACTGTATCGAAAGAGGAAAGCCCCTTACCGTGCGCAACGTTATGCGCAGCTCCAGACTGCACAAAAGATGCGGCACCAGCTTTATGTTCTTTGTACTGTTTATCAGTATTATTTTGTTCTTCTTTATCCAGGTGAGCAATCCGGTATTAAAGATTGTGCTTCGTATTCTGCTTATTCCCGTGATTGCCGGTATTTCTTATGAAATTATCCGTCTGGCAGGAAAGAGCGACAACATTTTCATAAAGATTTTGTCCGCCCCCGGCATGGCAATTCAGAAGCTGACCACCAAGGAGCCCACAAAGGATATGGTGGAAGTGGGCATTGCTTCCGTAGAAGCAGTGTTTGACTGGAAGAAGTTTCTGATTGAAGAATTCAACTATGACCCTTCTTATTTTGAAGAGGAATCTTCGGAGAATGTCGAAGAGGATGAACAGGCATGACCTACCGGGAGTGTTATGAATACGGAAGAAACGTGCTGAGGAAAGCTTCTGTTCCGGATGCAGATCTGGATGCCAGACTGCTTTTGGAATTTGTCTGTAAGACTTCTTACAACGACTTGCTGCTTTACGGAGACAGGGTAGTGGAAGAGGAGCGGGCTTCTTCTTATAAAATGCTTATACAGAAAAGGAAGGAAAGAGTGCCCTTACAGCAGATTACCGGTGAACAGTATTTCTGTGGTTATCCTTTCTTTGTGAATGAAAATGTACTGACACCGAGAGCCGATACGGAAATCCTGGTGGAAGAAGCCTTAAAGAAACTGAAAGCCGGCGACAGCATTCTGGACATGTGCACCGGCTCCGGCTGCATTCTGCTTAGTCTTCTGCTTATGAAAGAGGGCTGCAGGGGCATCGGCGTGGATTTGTCGGAGAAAGCCCTGCAGGTGGCGGAGAAAAACAGGCGGCAACTGCTCCCGGAGAAGACGGACTGCGTATTTTTACAGAGCAATTTGTTTGAAGCTCTGCCGGAAGAAAAGTTTTCCCTTGTGGTTTCCAATCCCCCGTATATTAAAACGGCGGATATAGAAGAGCTGATGCCGGAGGTAAAGGATCACGAACCGAGGATGGCGCTGGACGGTGAGGCGGACGGTCTGTTCTTTTACCGTAAGATTGCCGGTGAGGCAAAGCGGTATCTTACAAAAGGCGGCTATATCCTGTTTGAAATCGGTTTCGACCAGAGAGAACAGGTTTGCGGTATATTAACGGAAAATGGTTACTGCGAAGTAGAGGCGCGTAAAGACTATGCAGGACTTGACAGAGTAGCCATGGGAAGAATGGAGTAAAGAGATGTTTGATAAGTTAGATGATTTATTAAGACGATACGAAGAAATTATGAATGAGCTTCATGAACCGGATGTGGCAAACGATCAGACCCGGTTCCGCAAGCTGATGAAGGAGCAGAGCGATTTGACTCCCATCGTGGAAGCTTATACCGAATACAAAAAATGTAAGCAGGATGTGGAAGATTCCATCCAGATGCTGGAAGAAGAAAATGACGAAGAAATGCGTAAGATGCTGAAGGAAGAGCTTTCCGCCAGCAAGAAACGCATTGAAGAATTAGAGCAGGAGATGAAGGTACTTCTGCTTCCCAAGGACCCCAACGATGACAAGAACGTTATCGTGGAAATCCGCGCCGGCGCCGGCGGTGACGAGTCTGCTCTGTTTGCAGCGGAAATTTACCGTATGTATGTGCACTATGCGGAGAGTCAGAGATGGAAGGTTGAGCTTGTGAGCATGGATGAAATCGGCATCGGCGGCATGAAGGAGGTTACCTTTATGTTGAACGGACCGGGAGCCTACTCCAAGATGAAATACGAAAGCGGCGTGCACCGTGTGCAGAGAGTTCCCGAAACCGAAAGCGGCGGACGTATCCATACCTCCACCATTACCGTTGCGGTTATGCCGGAAGCGGAAGATGTGGATGTTGTCATCGACGACAAGGATATCCGAATTGACGTTATGCGTGCTTCCGGTAACGGCGGTCAGTGTGTCAACACCACGGACTCTGCCGTGCGACTGACCCATTATCCTTCCGGTATTGTGGTTTACAGCCAGACCGAGAAGTCCCAGATTCAGAACAAGGCAAAAGCATTTGCGTTGCTGCGTGCCAAGTTATACGACATTGAACAGCAGAAAGCCCATGATGCGGAGGCGGAGCTTCGAAGAAGCCAGGTCGGCACCGGAGACCGTTCCGAGAAAATCCGTACCTACAATTTCCCACAGGGACGTGTGACGGACCACCGCATCGGACTCACTCTCTATAAGTTAGACAAAATCATGAACGGCGACATCCAGGAAATCATCGATGCCTGCATCGCCGCCGACCAGGCTGCCAAACTGGCGAAGATGAATGAAAATTAAAAAAAGAGGATAAAAATCAGCTCTTAAATTTTCACAGAGCTGATTTTTTATCGCTCAAAAAACAATGTAGTGCATTTCCTTTATAATGCATATTGAAATTGGGTATAATTATGGTATAATTAATCCATAGTTGGGAGGTGTTACTTATGCCGCAAATTATTCCTATTAAAGATTTAAAGAATACATCAGAGATTTCTGATATGTGTCACAGAGCAGAAGAACCTATCTATATTACTAAAAATGGTTATGGCGATATGGTTATTATGAGTATGGAGATGTATGAGTCTGCCATGAAGCAGCTTGCTATGTATAGGGATATTGAAATTTCTGAAAAGCAGATTGAAGCAGGTCAGGTAAAAGATGCCAGAACAGCACTCGGGGGAACGAGGGAAAAGTATGGATTATAAATTAGTTATTTCAGAGCATGCAGACAAATTCCATTCAGCAGAGATGCTTATTTGGCGAATAGGGGCTATCACGAAGCAGTTGTTCCACAGATGGACTACATTGTCATTTTTGATGTAAGGGAAGATACTGTAAATGTTGTTGTTTTTTTTCATCAATTGGAAAACTATCAAAGCAAGTTATAAAAGGGAAAGAAGAGTGCAGGAAACCTTGTCAGTAAGAGGTTCCGCACTCTTTCTTTTTGCTTTACGGAGGATGCAAATTTCTCCTTTTTCCGACATCTTTTTATTTACAAAACGAAGGGGCTATGATAGTATTTTAGGAAAGGAAAAAATGACGGCGTTTTTTGCTGATTATTTTTTTTTGCCTATCTATCAAATTCTTATGGAGGAAACAACAATGAAAATGATTTTTCAAGTGGAAGACAAGCCGAAATTCGGTGCGTTGGTAGTATTTGCCATTCAGCAGCTTTTAGCGATTATGGCGGCAACTCTGGTAGTACCTATTATCGTAGGTAACGGCATGAGCTCTGCGGCAGCCCTGTTTGGCGCCGGTGTGGGTACTCTCGTTTATGTACTCTTTACCGCTAAAAAGAGCCCTGTATTCTTAGGTTCCTCATTTGCCTTTATCGGTTCCATGAGTGCAGCATTTGCAGGTGCGGTTTCCGTACAGGCTGGTTATGCCGGACTGATTATCGGTGCTGTCTGTGCCGGTCTTGTCTATGTGGTAATCGCAGCAATTGTAAAAGTAGTAGGTGTAAAGTGGATTAACAAGCTGATGCCCGCTGTGGTAATCGGACCCACCGTAGCTATTATCGGACTTTCCTTAGCCGGCAACGCAGTAGGCGATTTAACCTCCGGCGGTGTCAAGGTGGACGGCGTTTCCGTAGCATATCCCATTCTGGCCCTGTTAGGCGGTCTGGTAACCCTTACCGTTACCATGCTTTGCTCCACATTTGGCAAGAAAACCGCAAGACTTATTCCCTTTATCTTCGGTATTTTAGCCGGATACGCATTCTGTCTGGTATTTACCCTTATCGGCATGGCAACCGGCAACGACGGCTTAAAGCTTCTTAACTTTGCATACTTTACTGACCTTGTGGCTGACGGTGTGACCCTTAAAACCTTTTTAAGTATTCCCGATTTTACTTTCTTAACCGCAGCAAAGGGACTTGACGGTGTGAGCGCTTCTTATGTTCTGACGGTTGCCGTAGCTTATGTGCCGGTAGCATTCGTAGTATTTGCAGAGCATATCGCTGACCACAAGAACATTTCCTCCATTATTGAAAGAGACCTGCTTGAAAATCCCGGTCTTCACAGAACCTTACTGGGAGACGGTGTCGGTTCCATGGTAGGTGCCTTCTTCGGCGGATGTCCCAACACTACCTACGGTGAATCCGTAGCCTGTGTAGCCATTACCAAGAATGCTTCCGTAGCAACCATTATCGCGGCAGCAGTAGGTGCAATCTTGATTTCCTTTATTTCTCCGTTTATTGCTTTTGTAAATTCCATTCCCTCCTGTGTTATGGGCGGTGTCTGCATGGCACTGTACGGATTTATTGCGGTATCCGGATTAAAGATGATTCAGGATGTTGATCTGAACAAGAATAAGAATCTGTTCGTGGTATCCGTTATTCTGATTGCCGGTATCGGCGGTCTGACCCTTACCTTCGGTGCAGTTACCATTACTTCCGTAGCATGTGCCCTGATTTTAGGTATTCTGGCAAACCTGCTCTTAAAGAATGCCCCGGAAGAAGAGTAATAACTGCTCTTTAACAGAAAAGGAGATTGTATGAAAATTGAGCTGACAGAAGAAAATGTTCTTCTTGCAGGCCGTACATACAAAGAAGGAGATACCCTGTGGCTGGCACTGTCCGGCACAGGGGCTTCTTTTATCTATACCGGAAAAAAGCTTTTCATTACGGTCGTGGGAAGTCCGGTAATCAATCATGAAGATGCGGAAAATAATTGTGCGCGCATTGCCGTCTATGTAAACGGAGAACGGAAAGTGGACGACATGGTTACGCAGGCGGAACAGACCTATACCGTATGGGAAAGCGATGTTGCGGAAACAGTAGAAGTGAAGATTATAAAGCTTTCCGAAAGCGCCATGTCGGTTGTGGGCGTAAAGGATTTGGAAATTGCAGAGGGAGAGAGAGTTGTTCCGGCTGCAAAAAAAGAACATCTGATAGAATTCATCGGGGACTCCATCACCTGTGGTTACGGTGTGGATGACGAAGACCCGCTGCATCCTTTTTCTACGAAAACAGAGGACGTAACAAGAGCGTATGCCTATCTTACGGCACAGCTTCTTTCCTGCGACTGCCGCATGTTTTCGGCAAGCGGCTACGGTATTATTTCCGGTTATACCGCAGACCCGGAGATAAAAAGCGCCGAACAGCTTATTCCTTTATATTATAGTTCTTACGGCTTTAGTTATGATACCTTTCCGGGTGGGAAAAAGCCCATGGACATTCCCTGGGACTTTACTGAAAAACAGCCGGATATAATTGTCATCAACTTAGGGACCAACGATGACAGCTACTGTCAGGAAACCGAATGGAAGCAGGAAGAATACCGGGATAAATATGCAGAGTTTCTTTTGGATGTCAGGGCGAAAAATCCCGGGGCGGAAATTTTCTGCGTACTGGGACTTATGGGAGCAAGGCTTTATCCCCGCGTCTGTGAGGCATGCCTCATGTACCGGGAAAAAACGGGGGATGAAAAGATTCATACCGTGGAACTGCCGGAACAGGACGGGGAAAAGGGATATGTAGCCGATTATCACCCCTTGCACAGTGCCCATAAGCTTGCGGCGGAAAAACTGGCTTCCGAAATAAAATCTGTCTTAAATCTGTAATCCGCAAATGCTTATAAAATAATTATAACGTTTTTGGGATAATTACATTGCGCTTCTTAGTGACTTGTGATATAGTTATAACGTTGTTTTTTGATTTAGTGCATTGCCTATGCAGTGCACTAAATTGTCAAACGCACTCTGGAGAGTCTCCGCACATCGGAGCGCCGAAGGTGTACAGCAGGCAACTGCCAATCTCTCAGGCAAAAGGACAGAGCATCACAAGTGCATGTTCTACTCTTTAGGGAATAAAAATATTTTATTCTAAGGAGAAAGACAATGGAAATTCTTGACAACATCACAAACGTTCTCGGCAAAGTAAGCGATTTTGTATGGGGTGTTCCCCTGATTGTCCTTATTCTTGCAACAGGCCTTTTATTAACCATCCGGTTAAAGGGCATTCAGATTACCAAACTCCCACGTGCAATTAAAAACCTGGTTCAAAACGAAAGAAGCGGCGATACCGGTGAAGTATCCAGCTTCGGCGCTCTTTGTACGGCACTTTCCGCAACCATCGGTACCGGAAACATCGTAGGTGTGGCTACCGCTATTGCGGCAGGCGGCCCCGGCGCACTGTTCTGGATGTGGATGGCAGCCTTAGTCGGTACGGCGACCAAGTACTCCGAATGTCTTCTGGCAGTGAAATACCGTCAGGTGGCGGAGGACGGACATATCGTAGGTGGACCTTTCTACTATATTGAAAAAGGTATGGGCGAAAAATGGAAATGGCTGGCAAAACTTTTTGCTATTTTCGGTGTTATGGTTGGTCTGTTCGGTATCGGTACTTTTACCCAGATTAACGGTATTACCAGCGCAGCAAAGAACTTCTTCGACCCGAACAACCAGCATATGGTTACTATTTTTGGAATGGAGTACTCCTGGGCGGTCGTTATTACCGGTATTCTTTTAACCATCGCGGTAGCGCTGGTATTAATCGGTGGCTTGCAGCGTATTTCCAAAGTAGCGGAAGTGGTTGTTCCGTTCATGGCACTTCTTTATGTGGTTACCGCACTGATTATTTTAATCTGCAACATCACAAAGATTCCCGCAGCAATCGTGACCATTGTACAGAGTGCATTCGGCGCAAGACAGATTGCCGGTGGTCTGGCAGGCTTTGCAGTGGTAAAGCTTTCCATGAGAAACGGTATCGCCAGAGGTATCTTCTCTAACGAATCAGGTATCGGTAGTGCACCCATTGCGGCAGCAGCGGCACACACGGATTCTCCTGCACAGCAGGGTCTGATTTCCATGCTGGGTACGGTTATCGATACCCTGATTATTTGTACCATGACCGGTCTGGTTATTGTCATTACCGGTGCAAACAACATTGAAGGTCTGGAAGGTGTGGCTGTCACCACAAAGGCATTCCAGTTAGGTCTTCCTTTCCCAGACCAGGTAGCTTCCTTTGTACTGATGGTATGCTTAATATTCTTTGCATTCACCACCATCTTAGGCTGGGACTATTACAGTGAAAGATGTCTGGATTATTTAACCAGGCACAACAAGAAAAAGGTTCTTGTTTACCGTTGGATTTACATTCTCTGCGTATTTATCGGTCCTTACATGACGGTTAAGGCGGTATGGACTATTGCGGATATCGTAAACGGTCTTATGGCATTCCCGAACCTGATTGCCCTGGTTGCCTTAAACGGTGTGGTAGTGGCAGAAACAAAGTTATACTTTGACAGCCTGAATAAGAAGCCCAAGGTTAAAAAATAATGCGAATACATAAAAATTCTGTCGCAAACAGACAGTAGAAAACGGACCGGTTGCAGTGCAACCGGTCTTTTTTTGTTATAAAAAGGGTAAAATATGTAATTTATATTTTTTGATTTTTTCAACATATTGACCTTGACAAAGCTTTTGGTATAATGTTAATATGTATGAATTTTTTTATGTAAAAAAGGGATAAAGAGAGGGAGAAACGTTATGAAACTTCTGAATGGTAAGTACAAAATCCGGAACCGTATTATGGCTGCATTTCTGGCAGTAACAATGCTTCTGACTCTTGTACCGACAGGACAGATGCAGGTTTATGCGGCAGGAGAGGGAAAAGTAAATGTAGACTCGTTTGCCGTGAAGGTAAACGGCGTGCCGCTTGAAAATGTAACGGAAATCAAGGAAGGCGACAAGGTTTTGATTTTGTGCAACTGGTCGCTGGATGACAGTGATAAAACAGTGGACACTTATAAGGTGGATTTGTCCCCCATGCTTTCCAATCTGAAGCTGGTAGCCGGAATGCCTGCCACGGTATACGATTCGGAATTAGGGGCGGTAGGTACGGTCACCATTGATGAAAACGGTGTGGCGACTTATGTCTTTACCAATGATAAATTTCTGGAAAGTACGAGTCGGACCGGCAGCTCTACTTATGACGGTGTGGTGACTTCCGCAGACAAGAAAAATGACAACGGCAAGGACGTCCCATTTGGCATTGGAACCACTAAAAAGACCGTTAAATATTATGCCGATCAGAAGACCAGTGAATTAAATGTACAGAAAAGCAAATCCTCCAGTGCTATGCTGGAGAACGGAAAACTGTACCAGACCTTCGAAGTAACCCTGTCTGCCAAAGACGGTATTGTTAAAGGCATTACTCTGGAGGATATTGCAGGCTTAGGACTTACCAATCTTTCCGAACTGAAGATCAAAACCGTCAACGGCAGTGATGTGGGTGTGACGGTGGGAACATCCTGCAGCGATATGGCGCAGTTAAATGCTGTCTTACAGGGTGCGGTTTTAGCGGCCGGCGAAAGTATTACCATTTCCTATAAGATGGAAGTGAATCCTTCTATTTATGATAAAACCTCCGATATTGAAGCTTTTGGAAATGTGGTAAAGGCACAATATAAGGACAACCGGGACAACGACAAGGAGAAGGAAAGTAATAAGGTTTATGCTGAGGCAAAGGGACCGGAAATGAGCAAAAATTCGGTCGGCGAGTATGATAAAACCACGGGCATAATTACCTGGAAGGTAACCGTCAGATTAAATGACTATTTGGAGGATTTCCAGAAATCGGGAAAATCCATAGAAGAATATATTACCGATATCGTGGAAACACCCGGAACGGGATTAAAGCCGGCGGTAAAGTTAACCGGGATTACGGAGGAATCCGAAGGGGTTTACAGCATTGTGTATACCACCGCTGTTACCGATGAATACAAGCAGCGACTGGAAAACGGAAGCTATACGTTTAAGAACACAATTACGGCAAAGGTGAACGGCACCGATGTAAAGGCTTCTGCCGACAAGACGGTCAATGCCGGTAATAGAATCGAAAAAACATGCACCGGGTTCGACAGTACCACCCGTACACTGACATGGAATGTGACCCTGAATATTCCCGATAATGTTACGGATGTGGTAATCAGGGATTATGTGCAGGATGCGGACAGGCATGTGCTACAGCCTACCGTAACTTACACCAGAACAACAATCGTAAACAGTGATACGATTGTGGATAGCAGTATTGTAAAGTCATGGGAAAGTGCATGGCAAGGATATTCCATGGCGCTGACGGATGCTTTTGTAAGCAGCCATGCCGGACAGCCTGTTACGTTTACCTATACAACTGTAATCCCGGATGGATATGTATGGAACAACCAGACAGAGTTTACCAATAAGGCACATTTAAGCTACAAGGATGCTGTCTTAGGTGATCAGAACCAGGAAGCGGAAGCTACCTGGAAGGATATGAACAAGCAGGGCATTGTGTTGACCAAGAAAGCTATTGCAGACAATGATAAGGACAGTATAGCCTATGAAGTAAAGGTAGATCTCTCGGAGATGGCATCCCTTGCGGCAGGGGATACCGTTACAATTACGGATGTCCTGCCGGATATTATGAAATTTGACGGCAATGCTACTGCCAGACTTGTATATATACACAAGCACTGGGAGGACAGTAACCCCGGAGCAGTTTCTGTAATCACATCGGATGTGACCGGAGCCAATGCAAAGGACTTCAGCTTTATCGTGACGGAACAGATGGTAAATGCGGTGGCAGACGGTAAAACTGCTACGGACTGGTACAAGCCTACGGTTATTATTTCGTATACTGCCTCCATTGCCGATGAGAGAAGTTTTGTCTCTGCCGGTAGAAAAGAAAGTATTACCAACACGGTAACCGGCAAAAAAGGAGAAACATCTTTGGGAACGGCCTCTGCTACGGCTGAACTGACACCGAAGACGGTAGTGAAAAAAACGGCTACGTATACGGCGGACTCGGCACCGGACATTGAGTATGAAATAGAAATTAACCCCAATGCGCTGACTCTTTCTACAAACGGAAAGCTGACGGGAGAGGATCATTTAGGTACGGCGCTGACTTATAATGATGATGTTGAGATAACAGAGGTCAGCACGGGAACGGTACTTACCAGAGGAACTGATTATACGGTTTCTATTTCTTCCGACAAAAAGAAAATGATTGTAGTAGTGCCTGACGGAAAACACCTGAAGCTTACTTATACGGCAAAGTTGAATTTAAGGACCTATGCGGATGAAACTAAAAATGAGCATCTGACGGATGAAAATTCCTACAATGAGTTTTCTTTATCCGGATTTTCTTCCGACCAGACGAAAGACAGAAAAAGTTACAATCAGGTAGCATATACCCCGAAGCACCAGACGGTTTCCGAGACTGGTTCTGTGACAATTAAAAAATTCTGGACGAATAACGGTACATATACCGCATTGGCTGGCTCCGAGTTTAAGATTGTCCAGGCTTCCTATGATTCTGCTACCGGTAAAATGGTGGACGGTACTGTCATAAAGGACAATATCGTAGTGGGTGTGGACGGTACCATTAAGGTGGAAAATCTGCGAAAAGACCGAATTTATGCCCTGTATGAAACCAAGGCAAAGGAAGGATTTGCCAGAAGGACCGACCCGTATTATTTTATTATCGATGATGACAATTCCGTGACCCTGCCTTCTGGTGTTATCATTGAAAAATTTGTGGAAGAAGAAAATGAACTGGAGTATGAAAACCAGTTGGAAGCAAAGCTTACTCTTACCAAAGCTGTAGAAAACGTAGAGTGGGATGAAGTTAAAAATGACATTACGTTTACGGTGAAAAAAGGAGATCTTGTAGTTGCCACGATAAGTGGCGCGGATATGCAGAAAAAAGGAAATGGGTATGAGACAACCATTAAACAGCTGGAAGCCGGAGAATATACGATTGTAGAAACCATAGCCACAAGTGGTAAAACACCTAAGACTATAACCTACAAGATAGATAATTCTGCAGTAAAATCAGGTCAGGAAGCAACCGGCATTGTCCTGACGGCCGGCGGTACCGGTACGGTGACATTTACCAATACGTATGAGGTAAAAAAAGGAAGTCTGGAAATCACAAAGACGGTAACCGGCGACCGTAACTGGGAGCATGTAAAGAACACCATGTCCTTTAAGGTAACGGATGAAAACGGAGCGGAAATCACCGGCTCCCCGGTAGCGGGAACCGCCTTTACGGAAACCACCCCCGGCTCCGGCATATACCATTATGTATTTAACGGACTGACGGCAGGAAAGACCTATACGGTAACGGAAGTTCTTACCGGTGAGGATGCAGCCTACGCAAGAACCACTACCTATACGGCAGCGGCAGGCGGAACCGGCGAGACGGCAGTCAGCGCACCGATTAGCAATGGGGCAAATGTTGTGGTTGCCTTTACTAACACCTATACGAAGAAAACAGGTAAGCTTGTGATTACCAAATCAGTTGCCGGAAATGTGGACAAAGCAAAAGCGGAAGCAGCCATTTCCTTCAAGGTGACCAGAACCGCAGATGGTACATCCAAGACTTACAAGTTGTCAGATTTCACCTACGATACCGCAGGTAGAATCTGGAAACTGGAATTGGATACCGCTCCGGGAGGATATCAGGTTGAAGAAACCAGAAATGCTGTCGGCGGATTTACCTTAAAGAAGGTACAGTACGAAGTGGATGCATCAGGTAAGGTGGATGGTTCTTCGGTACAGGTACAGGTAAATGATGGAGCATCAATAAAGGTTGCTTTTGAAAATACGTATGTGAAGAAGACAACGACACCGTCCAATCCGACGACACCGCCGGTAACACCGACAACGCCTCCTTCTCCGCAGCCTCCTGAACCGACTCCCACAGACCCGGGCACACCGGGTACCGGAGACAACAGCAATCTGGCACTTTGGTTTATCCTGTTTGCCGTTTCGGGAATGGGACTGGCAGCACTTGCCATTTCAGAAAAAAAGAATAAGAAGAAGCAGTAACTGTACTTGTGCCCACGCTAAAACCGTGGGCACAAGATATTTTAAAAATTATCACATTTCTTGTTGATTTTTTGATTATGATTGCGCATAATAAAGTCGAGAACAGAAATGTTCTTCTTCATCATCTATGATGAGTCCTGTGACGGTTCCGACAGGACGGTAAAATAAAAACTGACCGAATGATGAAGCTAATTACGAGAGGCTGAAAAGTCTCTCGTTTTATCTTTCGGGATATGCCTGAATTCCCGTTAAAAGTCTATTTACTCAATCGAGTAGCTGATTTCCCTAAGGAGAAAATAATGAATTTACCGGAAAATGATTATCAGATTTTAAGGTTGACGGATGCTTTTTATATGTATTCCATACAGAACGGAGATTAACCATGAGTATGCATTTCACTTTGTAAATACAGCAAGAGCAAAAGCCCATAAATCCGGGTTGGATTACAGCAAGATTGTGATTATTGAGAAGACGAATTATATAGATACGGCAGGGGCTATTATTGATAAAGATGAACTTAATGAAACAATGGTAAACTTAGAGAGAGTAAAGAAAGAAGCCCTGGCATTTGTGGAAGATTATGTAGAACATGTAAAAGGAACCAGAGTATTACATAAGAAGGAATTTTACCGAAGGTATGTTTTTTCTCCGTTGAAGTACTTTCATAAAGAATTAGGAATATAGACATTGCCGTATCATTATGAAAGCTTTTGCTCCTGCGTAAAATTTTATCCGCCAAAAGAAAATTTAACAGTTTCAAAACCACATGGTATATGCTATAATATTTAACTGTATGATAGAAAGGCAAAAATGCAGGGAAACGGCGCATTTTTGAACAGGTAAAGATAAAATGAAATTAGGTATCGTTATATGAACTCCTATTTCATGAATCTCCATAAAGAGTCATAAAACTCTATGAAACCGCATGAATACTGGGTTCGTGGAAGTTTGATTTCGTATGTAACTTGTTATAAATTATTATAATTTATAGAAAAATGGTACTCCCGTGGTACTCGGTATGGTACTCGATATTCGGGAGACCAAAAAAAAATATCAACATTATTTCATTTGTAACAAGCTATATTGAGACCCAGGTTAGCAAATATAAATCGAAAAATGATTTTGAATAATTGCCTATGCATTCCTGCTTCATGTAGGTGATGTGTAGGCTTTTTTGGAGGAATAAGAAAATGATATACATTGATGCGAGAAATTCATTATCGCTTAAACGTGGAGTGATAGATTTTTTAAATTTTTCGGAAGAAGAACTAGAGCAAGTATTCGTAACAATGGATTCTGTTGAAGAGGACCCGTACGATTGGACTAAATCTTTTTTAGAAGAATATGGTATAGATTCCTCTTTGGATTCTATCCAAATGTTTCATCTTACAAGACGTTTAAATGGAACAGATTTAACGACTAACAATAATTTAGAACAGCTTTTGATGGGGGAGACACCGGTATCTGAGTTTTTTAAAAGATATGATGTAACTTTTAAAAAGCGCGATGGACATATGGAAATGTATTATAAAGGTTATTTACAACCTTTGGATGACGAGTTTTATTCGGGACCGGGAAATATGGCGTACATCAAGTCAAGGCTGGGATATTTTGATGCTCAAGACTATTGCGTAAATGGCTTTGCGTTTAGATCACATTTAGAAATGCAGTCTTATTATCGGTCTCTTTCACGGTGCCCTGAATTAGTGGACAACATAGGAAGATTTTTTGAGATAGATAATATGGTGGTAGATTACTCTAATAACAGCAGATATTATTGTATTGAATATTTGATTCCTCTTTCGGAAGTTATTTTTGATTTAGCAAATCCACCGGAATCGGAATTAGAAAAAACTCTTATATTTCTTGTAAATGCTATAGTCAGGTTATACAAAGAATGGAGACATAGTAGTTTTATTTGCGATGATAATCTGATATTAAGGCTTGAAGATGATGTTGAAACAAAGAAAGAATGGTTTGTTAATGCTGAAGAATTGCAATTGTAAGATTAAAATAGAAATGGGGGACATAAAATGGCAAATACAACAGAACGCATTGGAGTATCATATTGTTCTTTAATAGCATCAAAGACGGAGTGGATGTTTAGAGAACAACCTATTGATGATATAGGTATTGATGCACACATGGAACGAACTGATAAGGATGGTAAAGTTCAGCAACTTTTAGCATTACAAATAAAAAGTGGTGAAAGCTACTTTAAAGAAAATAAAGGAGAGTATGTCGTTTTTCGTGATATAGGTGATAGGCAGTATAATTATTGGACGACGAACACATTACCTTGTATTGTCGTGCTCTATAATCCTAAGGATGATATGTGTATTTGGCAAAAGCTCACTGCAGAGACTATACAAAAAACGCGTGGTGGAGATGGAAAAGGATACTATGTTAATGTGCCGATAGATCAAGTGTATTTAGATGACAAGTCGAATGAACTCTTGCTCACATTTACAAACTTACCAGAGCATATGACTAATTATAATTTTTTGCTTTCACAAAAGAAATTCATGCAGATAATTAAAGACGGCGGCATAGTGAAACTGCATTCGGAGGAATGGGTTAATAAGTGCAGTGGCAAAGGAAAAACGGAACTGATTGTGGATGATGGAAATACCATAACGACATATTCATATCCATATTGGTTTCCATATACTTTATATACAGATGTTTTTCCGAGATTGTTTCCGTGGGCCGATTTTTCTGTTGATGAAGATTATTATGAAGAAAACGACGAGGCCTTATGGCGTGAACTTAATTGTCATTATGACAAAGAAGATGATGAATGGATTGAGGTCGGCGAACCATTTGAAGAATTTCGTGAGTCTCTTGATCCTATTAGATACATAGATCATGCAGGAGAAGTGGCCGAGTATATGCTTGTTTTAAGCTTAAACGAATTGGGAGAGTCATTCTTGAAAATTGATAAGTATGTATCGCAACCCCGTCCTTATTCGAGCACTAGACCCAATGTAGGAGGAGATTTGAAATGAAAAAAATATCACTTAGTAGTTTTGAAGAGAAGACAGATTCAACTAGAGAAGAATATCAGTTAGATCCTACAGAAGAATATGTAATTAATTTTGAAGAAGAACTTCCATTTCAGTCTGCAATAATGAGCTCTTTTCAGATTATGGGAGCTCCACCGGCACTAAAGAATTACCATGCTTGGTTGTATAAAAACAATTTTAGCTATGAAACGTCTAATCCAACGAATGAAGTTGTTGCTCCATTCTATGGTGTAGGTCCTCTATGGAAAACTGAGTATTCCCAGGGGATTGTTGTTAAGGCAGAAGATGACGATGATTATTATATAGTGATGGAATGCAGCAGCAAAAATAAAGGATATAAGCATACCAAAGTTATTCTTACGATGGGTGGATGTATGTAATGAAGAGCGAGCCAGGGCATTTAGCTCTGGCTCAAAACTGTGTTAGAAGTCATCGTCTTCGTCATCATTTCTCCAACCGGAGTTGAAGTGTAGTTCACCGGTGTCCATGTCCATTGATATATTATCACCCATTCGCATATGCAGATCGCCATCAGAATCAATTCCCATATTGCCGGAGGTCTGGTAAATGAAATCTCCATCATCATAGTCAAAAATTGGATTACGCATGTTAAGCCTCCTTTTTCTCATACTGCTTGATAAAGGTGTTGTAGGTTTTCTTCAATTCATCACTAAGGAACTGTACTTCTTTATCCGTAGAAGATACGGTCACATTGATAACATTGGTAATAAAGCCTGTAGTGTTTTTTGAATAGAAGGGCATATAGTAGGCTATGAATCCATTTTCAGGATAAAAATAGTATTTTCGCCAAGCTTCTCTGCGGAAAAATGCCTCGTCATAATAATTGTTATTAGGGATCGCACTATAGAGCTCTTTGCAGCTGGCTTTACTTTTATCTACCAATTTCTGTAGTTTTCTCTGCACCTTTTTGTTATGCTCTATGGCCTTTTCTAAAAAGAGCTTACTCTCGAATGTTCTTTTGCTGCTGATTAAAGCATCCAATACCTGACCAGCGTATGGAAAGATAAATGTGCTTCGTAATGAGTTGAGTTCGGCTTCTGTCTCAAATTCTTCAAAGAAATATGAGATGGCAGTGTTATCACTTGTAGCGATGCTTTCAATCATCTGCTCAACGTTAGGAGATGAGGGCAGCTGCTTATCTTTTAATGTCCAATGTTGTATTGGGTTAATAGTATACAGTAACGGAATCTCTCTTGCGTGAAGAGCGCTCAGCATCTCTAAATCATTGTCTCTGATAGCCAAAGCTATCATCTTAAAGCGAAGATTATCTTGATTTTTCATACGTGAATCTAAAGTGTCGAGAAATCCTATTTCACGTCGTTTTATTGATGTTCCTGCACCAAATCCAAGATAATATTCTTTTTTATCATCCCCTACGAACCATATATAGCCTTTTTCCGTGAGATATTTTAGGAAAGGGTAATTGCCTGCCTCAAGGGCGTAATCAATCGCCGTTTTATCATACTCATCAGGATTAAGAATTAGTTTGTCATCCCTTTGAATATATGCTTCCCATTCTGCCGGATCTTTTGAAAAAGCAATTGAATAATTAGTTTTCCTGTTTAGTACAGGAGTGAGCGCGGTTCCGGCACTTAAAATATCTTCAATTGATACTCCCAATAAATCAGAGAAGATTGGAAGGTCTTCAATCTGAACGCCCTTTTTTCCATTTTTTATTTGGCAGATACGGTTTTGCATTTTCTGTATATCGTCAGGATTAGCTTCGCCGTCACGTAGCGTGAGGAATGCGATACAAAACTGGCGGTCATTTTTGTGTTCGCTGTTCTTAATCAAATCACCAAGGTGTTTTCCTATTTTTACATTATTGGTCTTAAACATAAGTCATCTCCTTTGAGATAAGCATAAGGATATATATGCTAAAAAGATATAACTAATTAGCATATGCATTTTGCATATGTAAATTATAAGCATTAAAAGCATATGCGTAAAGCATATACTTTCGTAATTTGTAAAAATAGGGTTGATGGTATCAGTCCTATTGGCTATATTGAAATAGGAGTGACGGTATCAATCCTATCCGGGAGAAGGTGATTTTTATGCATAGAGCATTTTGCAGTTTCAATGATGATGAATATAAGGCACTGGAGGCAAAGAAATTAGGTATGAGCACATCCAAGTTAATCGAATATGCTACGACATTATTCCTGGATATGCCACGGACAGAAACGCCGAATGTAAAAGAAATACGAAAGAAGATTGAGAAGTATCTGGAGAAGGCAAAAGATAAAACATTTATATGTTCTACGCCTTTTGGTACAGAATGGGCGAGGATGACAACTTCAGCAAAAAGAACAGCAGTGGTGCAGTAAGCAAAGATAAGTTGTACGAGCTGTGTGATCAAATACTCGCTGGTGATGTCAAAGACCGTAGGTATTGGAACCGCGTAATTCAGAGTGTTTGTTTTGATAGCATTGTTGAAACAGTAACAAAGGCTGTAGCATAACATTCAGTGGTCAGGATTTATCCTGGCCACTATTTTTTGACTTGATGCTTGATGTGTAGTCACTGATTACATTATAATTATGGTAGAATACACGCACTGACTACATGAGCAAAGGAGAGTGCCTATGAAGACTGAGATATATAACGTAGAAGGAATTGAGATCGAGGTTGAAAGATCCTCTAAGGATGATACCGAAGCAGAACGTCGTAAGATGGCATATGCTTTTAAAATGATCAGAGAGCAGTCCGGTATGAACCGCAAGGACTTTTCAGATTGGCTTGGCATTCCTTATAGAACAATGCAGGAGTGGGAGCTTGACCGTCGTGTTATGCCAGAGTACGTTCTTCGATTGGTTGCTTATAAGGTTCTTAATGAAAAGAGAAAGGGGGCATTTGATCATGAGAATAGTTAATGTATTTGTTGCACTTCCGATGATATTGCTGTTTGGAATACTTCGTTTATTTGCAACGGCTATATCATGGCTATATTGCAGGGCTTCAAGCCTGGTGTTTGCTCCATTGGTTATCTGTCTTATATTGGCGGTAATAATGACTCAGTGGATCGCTGCAGGCATCTTCGGAGCTATAATTGTAGCTTGCTTCATATTACTTTTTGCTATTGGCTTGATTGAGGTGGAGCTTGAGTTCGGGCAGGAGTTTTTCAAAGGTCTTATACATAATTGATATGGCTGTAATTGGGGATTGCATAAATAGGCAATCCTTTTTTACACTTGAAAAATCTAATTTCACTTGACAAAATATTTGTCAAGGTATATGATTCAAACATGGAGGTGCCAAAATATGAATGAAATTGAAAGATTACAAGATAAATTACTCTTGATAAGACGTACTGTTGGATGGACCGCTGAGGAATTTGGAGATCGTATTGGTGTAACAAGGCAGACAATAAACAATCTTGAAGCAAAGCGAAATAAACTGACTAAAACACAGTATATTGCTATACGTGCAATTCTTGATGCTGAGATGGTTCAGTCTCCAGAAGATACAGAAATGTTGAGATGCCTTTTAGATGTATTTGTAGATAACCCAGATAAGTATGACAAGAAGGACAGAGAAGAGTTGTTAGAGAAGGCAAATATGCTAACACCTTCGATTTTGGCTGGTACAACTACGAGAAAAGCTGTTTCAAAGGAACTTGTTGGTATTGCAGGAGCTATGGGTATTATGTCTTTGGCTGCGATATCCGCTATACCTATAGTTGGTGCAGGTGTTGCTGTAGGAACAAGTGCGTGGCTTGCAAAGGCACTTAAAGATAAGGAGTGACTACTATGGGTGAATATATAAAGAAAAAGAAAGATATGAATTTTCAATCAGTAGATGCACTTCAGCAAGTTGTCAATGTTGTTAATGAGGCATCAGCTGCGTTGAACGATAAATCCAGGACGATTCGAGAAAGTTCAATTCCAGAAGTGTTAGGTGGTGCACTTGGTGCTGGTATAGGTGGTGTTGGTTCGTTTGCTGCTTTATATGGACTTGGCACAGTTGGGTTGTCGGCTGCAGGTATTACATCAGGACTGGCAGCGGCAGGAAGTATCGTTGGTGGTGGCATGGTAGCAGGAGTATTTGTTCTTGCTGCACCGGCTGTTGTTCTTGCTGCAGGTGGTGTTGGTTTGGCTTCGCATTTGAAGAATAAACAATTACGCCAAGAAAAGGAAAGGCTTTATCAAGAGGCGTTAAAGAAACATCAGGCTATCATTCAAGCACTGAAAGACGAAGCGGATGCGGATAAAGAGAGATTGGATTATTTGCAGAGTTTAAATATTCTTTTGGCGCAGGCCGTGAAGGAATTGAAACATGATCTTGGTGTTGCGTAGGAGGGTTTATGGATAATAACGAATTAGATAATGTTGAACAGAACGCAGAAGGCTTGGATGCGGGTCAAGTTGGCCTCTGGGTAGGGGTAGGTGGATTCCTGTTTGGAATTGGCATGGGAATAAAGGCTTGGATATCTAGAAGAGCATTAAAAAAGGAACGAGAAAAGAATGCTCTATATCAAGAGGCAATAAGAAAACATCAAGCTGAGATTAACGCTCTCAAAAACGATAGAGAACGTGAAGAATATAAAAATAGACTGTGGGAAGAACTGAAAGCAAGATCGGAGGAATAAGAATGGGAAAATTCAAGTATTCTGAAGAAGAACAGAAGACAGTTAATGTTCTGAAATACCAAGACAATCAGCTTGATGAGCTTATGAAAGATTCCTCTGAGAGAAGAAACAAAACCGATGATGAGATTGAGTTCTTGGAATCACAGTTAAGTTCATTGGGAGTAAATCCAAATAATATAAAGCCAGTAAATAATCCCAATGTGCCCAGGAAGGTTATGGTTTATCCCTCATGGGAAAAACTATGTGTCGAAGCTGAAAAAGCTGTTGGCAGCAACTGTGAATTGGAGTCTATTTTTACTGATGCCGAGCTAAAAAGTAATGAATTGGCTATTCGTCAGCTTAGAGATGATTATAATCAGATTAATAGGCTGGATAAAATTGATATTACTATAAGTGCAATAGCGGGCATTGTAGGTGCAGCGGTTGACATCCTTTTAGTGGGAATACCTAAGAAAGGATCGGAAGGTCTTGAGGCAGCTCCACTGTCAGATTTTATTCGAAAGAAATTTGACGAGATATTTCCAGAAGAAGAAATGCAAAAACTGGCTAATTCAAAAGAAAGCAAGGTCCCTTTTGATGCACAAGATAATAGAAACACTACAGTGTATGTCGAAGGTTTGTCGGCATACTATCATAGATTATTATCTTTAGGACATGATCCTTTGTTGGGGTTTGCAGTCGGTGTATTCGACATTCTTACAGGTAGAATGACAACTATTGATAAGACAGGAAAAATTATTTCTCAGGTGATGGAAAATTATGCCGATCGTAAGGAAAGTGATGTTTTTGTAGCGTTGGCCAAACAGTTATACCATTTTAAATCAGACATTACTACATCAATGGGGTTGCCTGCACCACTTATGGGGCTGTTTAACTTGTTCCAATTTGGAAGTATTGGAGAATATGAACAAACTGTTGCCGAGATTGTACAGGGTATGTATTACGAAGGATATGATTTTATTCACTTTTGCTCAATGTCTATTCCGGTGATGATTACAGAAGTGATAGTGAGAATATCTTATGCAGTTAAGAGAATCAAAGAAGGGAATAGGGTTTTGGATTCGATACCTTTCTCGCTTAATAGAGAAAAGCATCCCAAGTTAGCTACTATGCTTTTTATTGCTCATTCGGGAGCAGCTGCAGTAAATGCAGGCAAAGTATGCTTTACAAAAAATCCTATGGCAATAAACTATCCTCAGTGGATTGCCTTTGCTAAATACTCTTATAAACAGTTGAAGTGGGTGATTGTTGAAAAGCCTGCAGCACGTGAGGCGTATATTGAAGGAAAACTTGACGAAAGTTGGAAATCCATAGAGGACGAAGTAAACGCATCTTTTGAAGAGTTTTCTAAAGACTGTTATTTGGTATTCGAATAAATTACATATGGATTCCCCATAGATTACCTACGAATTACCTGTCAGTTACCTATCGGTTCCCTTTTCAAGCGATTTTTGATGTGTTATATTTACAATGGGCAAAGCGAACGAGAACAAATCCCGATCACCGAGCCCATTTCTTTTGCAAAAGAATACCGGCAATCTTAAGCGTCAGCTTATGACTTCAAACGAGGTCATGGGTCTGGCGCTTTTTTAATGCCATCAACCAGGCGGAGGGTGACGATCCGATGCTAATGCAAACAGAAAGGAAAATATAATATGGATTACGAAAGTTTCAAAGAAAAATTCGTAGAGGATGTGAAGGACAGACTTTACGAGCAAGGAGCCGATGTTGATTTCTCTACTACATGAAGAAATTGCAGTAAAGGAGCGGCGATAGATGAGAATTAACGGCGAAGAAACTGATATCCTTCGCAGCTATCGTTCAAATGATGCTGAGGGTAGACTGGCTATAATGCTTAACAATTATGCGGTCTTCCCGAAGATCATCCGCAAAGCTGAGAAGAAGATTCAGTACAAAATCAAATCAGAAAAAGAATATTTGCGCAGCCATGCAAGAGGCGAGCTTGGAGTTAGAGTACAGACCTCCGAGACAAGTGATCCGACCTTCAATGAGGCTTCTACCAACATCATGATAGAAGATGCTTTTAAAACAGGAGAAGTGGACAAGGGACTTCTAAAGGGAATTAAAGATGCTTCTGTATATGAGGAAGATATCCGTCTTGTAAGCGTTATGCGTATGGATTTTGAACTGTTGGAAGAAATCATCGAGGATCTGGATGAGAGCGATTCCAAAATCATGAAACAGTATTTGTTGGAGGGCGGCTTTTTAAAGAAATAGCTGACGAGGAAGGCAGAACCTATGAGGCTATAAAAAAACGCATGGAGCGTATTCGTACAGAAATCCGTGAGGAAATTCTTGAATGCCTTGAAATGAACTGTAGGGGAGGTGAGTGAGATGAACATCATATCTGATAGAGATTACAAGGAATCCGGTATGTATGCTAAGGAGCAGGCTGAAGTTCAGATGGTTCCTA
>ERZ773147.142-NODE-142-length-86739-cov-8.629563_pt1 | contig 86739 bp, 90 predicted proteins | sample MGYA00580851_ERZ773147 | MGnify/ENA primary metagenome ERZ773147 (study PRJEB29015, sample SAMEA2737818) | human gut metagenome | biome: human gut; feature: human-associated habitat; material: faeces | place: China | collected 2012 ... | reverse complement strand
GGATAAACGCTGAAGGCATCTAAGCGTGAAGCCCCCCTCAAGATGAGATATCCCAACAAATGTTGTAAGACCCCTTAGAGAGTATGAGGTAGATAGGAAAGAGGTGTAAGCACAGTAATGTGTTCAGCTGACTTTTACTAATCGGTCGAGGGCTTATCCAGAAGGCAGGAGACGGAAGTCTGAAAAGAGATAAGAAGTTCAATGTTCGGTTTTGAAGGCACAAGCTGTGAAAGAGCAGAATATCTGCTCTTTTTTGTTTTTAAAATATCCCGGAAATCCGTTTGGTCAGGACTCCGGGACATTGACTGGTTAGGTCAGCAGCAATTATTTATTCGCAGGTAGCGGAAGTATCAAAACCGGGATTGAAGGCATAGAAGTTACGGGAATTCAGCTTATCCTGTGTGATACGGAGCGCTTCACCAAATCTTTGGAAGTGCACAATTTCGCGTTCTCTTAAGAATTTGATGGGAGCCACTACATCCGGCTCTGTAATCAGGCGCAGGATATTGTCATAGGTCGAGCGGGCTTTCTGCTCTGTGATGCCTTTCTAAACACAAACAGTGTGAAGGGAGGTGAAAAGTGCGTGCAGAAGCTGAAAAATAGTGTCTTAGACAGGATGCTTTGTGCTGATTTAACGAAAGCTGAAATAGATTTTATCATAGAAATTTCTCATTATCAGGAAGAAAGCGGAAGAGTTCACGGCGTATATTATAAGACCATATGTGAGACAATAGGAATATCTTACGAAACATTTTATATCACAATGAGAAGTCTGGAAGAAAAAGGCTTTTTACAATTAGAAAAGTCGCATTATACGGATTGGGACATTATAATTAAAGACAATGATTTCAGCTATGCAGGAGCGATGAAGGAGGGTTATATCAGCACCGGTCATGATTTCTTCTATGCTGATTCCTTCAAATCACTAAAAGCTAAAGAGAAATTACTTGCAATGCAGTTGCTGAAGATTTCCGGAGCAAATAAAAGATACAAAATTGGAATGGAGATCTTCTTTTCCAAATATGAAAAGTTGCTTAAAGTCACTAAGCGAACAATACAGACTTACTTATGCTCATTAAAGAAATTTTTTAAGATTTCCGTTAAGAATAAGCTATATATATTTGTACCATTACAAGAATGCTTTAAGTATAATGCTCCAGGCGATTTACAGAATTTATCCAATCATTTGTTTTCAGTAGCATGCAGGAGAAACAGGGCAACCTACACGGCCGAAAATCATAAGGATACTGCCGGTTTAATTAAACAATATCTGCAGATTTATAAAAACAGGCTTGCAGATATCTTCCTGGATGCAGTTAAGAAGAGCATAGAACGGGTTAATGACAATATTCCGGATAAATACCGGTGGAATAGGCAGCTTAATCCGGCGTTTATACATAAAATAATGAGAAACAATGCATAAGCCTATGAAAAAATGGGTTTATTTGTGTACTTATTTTGCATAGGCATTAGACAGAAAATGGGTTATGAAGTGTAAAATGGATGTGTGCTTGCGTATATTTTTTCTTCCAGAAGAGAGAAGATGTACCGTTAAAGACCGAGAGGTCTTTTTTTTGTGTCTTTCGTTATAATTTATTCAGATTTTACTGTATAAAAATATATTTCATTCAGATTTTACGTGTTCAGCAGAAATTCGTTTTACTTTTACAGTTGTTATTTGCGGTTTTATTCAGATTTTATGTAATATATCTATGACAGAAAGGCGCTGATTTAAGCACCTTCAGGGCAGTATACGTAAAAATATATTCTATCTACTATACTATCCATTCTATGGTTCTCTATAAGAAATATTCTTTCTAAAAAATCCGATCTGAGAAAAAAATCACTTTTTACAAAAAAACACTTGACATTGCAATCGGATTCAATCATTCTGTTGCCACAAAAAAATTATAAACATTTTTACGAATGGGGGTGAAAAATTTTGGAAGCGGAAGATATCCGGATTTTGAAAGCTAAATGCAATAAGCTAATCGAAAAAGCTCTTTTCCTTAAAGAAGAAATTGAAAGAAAAGATTTGGAGATAAAGGAGCTTGAAAGACAGAAAAAATCGCTGGAAATGGCAAAGCCTGAAAATTCAAAAGTAATTCCGGAAAGTGAAAAAATTATTCAACAGGATGTAGAGACGTCAGAGGAGGTTATGAATCTGCCACAGGTTATTGAGGAAAGAAAATTTCCACAAATTTCACAGCAACAAATTTTAGATATGATTTACACGATGCAGAACCAGGAAAAGAATCCTCCTGAAGAAATTGTGGTAAGACATCTTACGGCAAAGGCAAAAATAATTGAAACATTAACGGATATGACAGCAAGAATCCTTAAGTTTTTGGTACTTGCCGGGATAATGATTTTATTATCCTTAGCAGCTACGGTTTTGTTAAATGGAGAGCTTAGAAATACGGTGATAGAGTTTATTGAAAGGTGTATAGGTTAAGGGATATGAAAAAGAATATTTTATCATTTGTTTTTATTATTTTGACATTTGGCATGCTTATGAGCCTAAGCGTGAAAGCTGATTCTGTAGGATCTGCAGATATCATTCATTCGCATGCTGGAGACTCTGCAACAGGTGGGGGATGCTATTCGGTTGAAAATGTTTGCGGTGGCGAGATAAAGGCATTTACAGCCACGACTCAGTGCAGCGGTACGTGTACGAAAACTTCCTGGTGTACGGCTGTTTGCAACAAATGTGGTAAAACATTCACCAATACAGTATGTACACATGGAAAAGTCGTATATGACTGCTCGATATGTAATGGAAATACCGCTAATGCAGGATATAACAGATGGCAAATTAGTCAGTGTGATGCGAATAAAAAAACAGTGACAGTATACAAATGTTCTGTATGTGGAACAGAAGCTTCAGGTACGGGGACATGTGCAAAAATTACATATGCGTTGGGATGTGGTCTTAATGATGGTGATAAAGCTGGAACAGTTACCATTGATCGTCAGGTAAGCGAGCAGAATTATAAATTAACACCTGCAGTCGGAGGCACTGCGGGGTGTATCTCTAATGTAAGCTGCAGTCCATCCTCTTATCAGGTTACTTCAAATGGTTCATATTCATTTACGGTAAATTACACAGACTCCGGAGTGAGTAAATCCGTATCTGTATCATGCACGATCAGCGACTATGACGGTACGGCACCTGTTATTAATTCTGTTACCGCCAGCACAACGGCAGAAACAACCGGCTCTGTATCATTATCAGTAAATGCTACAGATAATGTGGGGATTACGGCATATAGAATGAATGGAGGTTCGTGGCAAAGTGGAAGTACCTTTTCCATAAGCCAAAACGGTACCTACACATTTAATGCCAAGGATGCATTCGGAAATGTATCAGAAGGCTATTCGTACACTGTTGACAATATTATAAAAAAGACACCCACAAACCCTCAGCCGGTTGAGCCTGCAAAACCGTCAGTTGAGCCTACAAAACCGGTGGAACCTGTAAAACCGTCAGTTGAGCCTACAAAACCGGAGGAACCTACAGAACCGGTTAAACCCAAAGAGACTGAGGAATCATCGAAGAAAGAGGATAAGCTTCCCAAGGAGACAGAGCCGGAGGAGACGGAAGAACCGGAAACAGCGACAGAAATTGAAAAGCCCACTATAAAGCCTATCCAGATAGAAAATAGAAAAGAATCGGTGCAGGAAACACAGGCTGAAGCTGAAGAACCGGAGACTGAAAATAACTTTTTATCAGGAATTGCCACTGCAGGAGTAGTAGGTACAACAGAATCAGGAATTATCGTATTTATAGTATTTTGGATTTTTAGAAAATGTACGGTATATGATGAGGCTACGGATAAAAAAATTGGCAGAGCCTATATCTGGAAAAAGAAAAAGGAATACAGAGTGAAAATATCTGACCGAGTTGCCGGAAAAGCGGAGGAAAATATTTATATTATTTTTCCCAAAAGATTTGTTAAAGCAAATGAAGGAAAGCCCGTAAAAATCAGTGTTTATGATGAAGAGTATGAAAAAAGCATACAGGAAAAAATTTTTATTTCTATCTAAGTAAGGAGTGAAAAAATGGTTGATGAAAAAAATATGCTGAAAGCAAAAATAAACGGGGTAATAGATAAGATTAATGAATTAAATAACGTCTTAAAAACAAAAGAAATCCGGATAGAACAACTTAAGCAGGAGATAGCAAAGCTGCAGAATGTCGGCCCCGAGGCAATCAGCGAATATGAAGAAAATGATGATGAAATACTACAGTTTATGCAGGATTTTTGCATCGTAGGCAGGATAATTATTGAGCGGGAGGATTATATACCGTATACGTATGAAACAAAATATTCGGAAAAGTATTACAAAATAAAGCAGGAGGTTTTTGATAACTGCATATGTAACTACGCCAGACTTGATTTAAAGACCTTTGTTAATTATTGTATAGACCTATGTCTGATTAAGTCTGAAAAAAATAGAAAATGCGTATATCCGTCAGCGGAAATCAGAGTGTACTACGTTAGCAGAGATTTCCTGAATGCAATAAAAAACCGGAGTAAACAGGGAGCAGAATGATTGAATTATATGCAAAAGAATTTGTGGCTATCGGACGGTATCTGGAACGCCAGGGAAAAGTGAGAAAAGGGTATGCGCTGATAGAAAAGAGCAGCCTGGAAGTATTACTGGACAGAAATCATTATGATACTTCAAACAATAAGCTGAAAATCTGGAAGGCATTAAAATGGATTGATACAGAAGCCGATGGCAGATTAACAAAGAGAGTTTATGATGGAGCCGACCACAGGTACCGGCCATATGTGAAACTGAATATGGCGGTACTGGAACAGCTTGAAAAGCTGCAGAAGCAGAAAAAATAGGATGTACATATGGAAATGACTAATAAGGTAAAAATGTACATATAGAAATACTTGATTTTATCATAAATGCCTTAAATATATGTACACCACGATAATAGGCTATATTACATAAGTAATATAGCATGAATAAATATGGAATATCGGCATGTGTAACGGAGTGGAGCATGACGATATGGATATATTTATTCTTGCGGAGTGGATTATGTAATATAGCCTGTTAATAACTGAAATAGATATATTTCAGTTATTAACAATAGACAGGAGAATTTATGAAATATGATATATTAGAACCTTTTAAGGAATACCTGTACAGCCAGCTTCCGGCCAATACGGCCAGGACATATTACGCAGCAGTAAATAAACTCTTTAAGGATATACAATTTAATTCTTTAGAGCAGATAGACAAAGACTGGATAAATGAAAAATGCCGTGAGCAATTCAAAACCCGTAATGAATACAGTGCTGTTAAAAATGGCTTAAAGCGCCTGAAGGAATATGATTCTATGCTGCAGCTCCCATCTGAGGATGAATTTCATGCGGTCAGCATCAAAAAACGGAACAGGCGCAAAAAGCCACCTAAAACTATATATCTGAAACCTACACAACGCAAAATAAATCAGTTATCTGACGAGAAGCTGAGATATGCATACCGGCTTGCCATGGTATCCGGCTTAAGAGTGTCGGAGCTGGCGGATCTGGAAGCATCAGATATTGAAATAAACAATGAAAAAATTTTCGTAACCGTAAAGCACGGAAAAGGTGGACATGGCGGAAAAATAGAGTGTTCTCCGGATTCCTATCTGCAAAAAAAATTACCTGAATTTTTAGTAAAACATAAAACAGATGAAAGGCTTTTTTATTCAGAAGTTTATTTACGGCAGAAAGCAACAGAGCTTGGGATAGAATGCCATGATTTGCGGCGTATTTTTGCAATTACTACGAGAAATGCATTAAAAAAAGAAATGCCGGTAGAGGAAGCCAATGCGATAGTACAACAGCGTATGAGACATGCCCGATTTTCTACCACAAAAAGATATTTATTCAACAGGAAACTGAAATTTGAATATGAAAACGTGAAAGAAGAAGGTGAGGAATGAGAAAAGTTTTTTTGGAGCGGAATTACGAAAATATAAATAAATGTATTTTCCCAGGAAAAGGAATTTATGGGATTCCGGAAATCAAAAGAGAAACCTATCAGGGCTGTGAATGGATTGGATTTAATTATGCCGCCACAAGGAAATCTAACCGGGGAAAAACAGGTGTTCATTTTTACATAGACGATTACCAGTTTATCAGGTTATGGAATGCGCCGGATCGGTATATCCCCGTATTGAGAAATTATAAGTACGTGATGTCACCGGACTTTAGTATTTACGCAGATTTTCCAGCAGCATTGCAAATATATAATCATTACCGCAAGCATTGGCTTGGAGCTTATATGCAGTTGAATGGCATTGCTGTAATCCCTTCCATATGCTGGGGAACACCGGAAAGTTTTTCCTGGTGCTTTGAGGGAGAACCTACACAGAGCGTTGTCAGTGTAAGTTCGGTAGGAACACAGATGAATAAGAAGAGCCGTGAATTTTTTCTGTGTGGATATAGGGAAATGCTGGAACGGTTGCAGCCTGAACAGATAATATTTTTTGGAAAAATTCCGGAAGAATGTCAGGGAAATATTATACCGGTGGGTACGTTTTGCGGAAAATTTGAAAGGGAGAATACAAATGGGTGGTAGAGGCTCTTTTAGCAACTTGGCGAAAACCATAGATGAGGTTCTGGGAGTATCATCGGGCACCGGTAAAGTACAGGAAATCGATACAGCGCCTTTTAAGACCTTAGACCAGACGGAAAATTTGATCAGGAATAAAAAAAGAGAAGTTCTTGTTGTATTTAACGAAAATGGAGAGGCGATAAAGGCATACCAGGGAGATGCTAAATCGGTGGCGTTTCCGGTTGCTGAAGCACAGAAATGGAAGGGATGTACCGTCACGCATTGCCATCCAAAGGGAATTGAAGGCTTTGGAGGCACATTTTCCTTTGCGGATATGCGAAATGCCACAGTATTTGAATTTGGTTCGCACAGAGCATGTGCTGCAGGCCAGGGAGAAAAAAATTACATATTGCGTACCACAAATAAAGCACGTCCAATGGAGTTTAACAGACGTATAGCGGCAGATATCCCTTGGTTAAGGGAGAGAATGCATGAAGAGGTACGCAATGTGAAAAAAGCCTACTATGATAAGACCGGTGACTTTAAGAATTATGCACATGCCTTACACGTTGCCAGACAAAGATCTGTTGGTTTTCTAAACAGATATTACAGGCAGACAGCAGAGGAATACGGATATGTGTACAGAACACAAAAGTAGAGGAAGGAGCTGAAATACATCAAATGAAAAACTACAATGTTCATGTCCCAATTTGGGACGAAGGGAGGGATTTTGATGGCGAACAGTAATGCGGATAAACAGTTGGAAGATGCTATAGGTGCTTTTTTCAGGTTTGCAGGACGTATTACAGCAGGCTTTTTCAGGGCATTATTCAGAGGTATTAAGAAATTGAACCGGTTAAAATATTGGATTGGACTCGGTATTACGCTTATCCTCACACTTGCGTCCAGATTTTATTTGAGAGATATAATCTGGGCACTGGAAGTACCAATCTATATAAAATGGCTGATTTATGTACTGGTACTGGCAGCCCCCATCATCTATTTATTAATTATTGGCAATGTAAACAGTAAATCACAGGAAGAATATGAAAAAATATTTTCAGACATCGGATTTGTAGGAAAAGACAAAAAGGCGCCTTTCTTCTGCGGTGAAAATGCGGACGGAAAAAAGAAAATATTGACCTTCAAATCCAATATACCATTACCTGACTGGAAAGCAGCAAGATCAAGGCTGGAAACCGCCCTGGATTGCAATATTCTGAAAATGGAATATGGAAACAGTAAAAAATTGGTTCACCTTACTGTTCTTCCTGCAGAGTACAAAATTCCGGATAAGATAAATTGGGATGACTCTTATTGCAGTGATAAGGATGGCATTATAACGGTGGGACAGAGTGCATTAGATAATATATCTTTCAACCTGAACAGGGTGCCGCACGTACTTGTAGCCGGAGAAACCGGCTCCGGAAAGTCAGTGATATTACGATGCATATTGTGGCAGATGATATTACATGGCTGCAAGGTTTTCATGATTGATTTCAAAGGCGGCGTAGAGTTTGGTAAGCAGTATGAACACTACGGAGAGGTTATTACCGAACGGGAGAGGGCACTTGCAGTACTGGATATGCTGGTAGAAGAAAACACACGAAGACTGAAGCTGTTTCGGGATCTGGAAGTGAAAAATCTGTCCGAATACAATAAAAAAACACATCAGAATCTATGCCGTATCGGCGTTTTTTCGGATGAAATCGCAGAAATGCTGGATAAAAAGGGGGTATCTAAGGAAAACAAGCAAATCTATGAGCAGCTGGAAGCAAAATTGTCAACACTTGCAAGGTTATCCAGAGCAACCGGAATCAATTTATTTCTGGGAGTACAAAGACCGGATGCCACTGTATTGACCGGGCAGATAAAAAACAATGTTCCGGTACGTATATCCGGACGATTTGCAGATAAGGCAGCATCGGAAATCGTACTTGGAAACACAGATGCAGTAGATCTTCCGGATATAAAGGGACGTTTTCTTTACAAAGTGGGAAATGAAACGATTGAATTTCAGTCGTTTTACTTTGACGATGAAACAATGCTAAGAGATGTAGATATTGAAGTAGGAAACATGCTTATAGATGAAACCTACACGGGAGATTATGGAAAGCAGACTGCAAAACCGGAGCCCAAAAAGAAGGCTGCAAAGAACAAGGAACCCGTGGAAAAGCAACAGGCCTATGTAAGTGACAAAGGAAAAGTTGTGGTTCCCTTTGGAGAAGATGTTGAAGTAGATTTAGATGATTTAGACCTGAATTTTTAAGGTGATTTGAAAGGAGAAGTCATGAAAAGCAAGACAGAAGAAAAAGACAGTAAGAAAAAGCCTGACAGGCAGCCCAAAGCTAAAGCTGCGAAACCGAAAACGGAAGAATACATAATGAAAAAGAATACAGGAATGAAAGTCCTAAGAGCAATATTCTGGATAATTCTTATATTTATTTTTATCAGGGGTGTGGCATCCATATTTAAGACAGATACCCAAAAGGAAGCGGAACAGCTGATTCAGGACTTTAAGGATCAGTACAACGATTATACCAGTGAAAACGCAGAAATAATGGCTTTTGCTCAAAATTTCACAAAGGAGTATCTGACATATGAAAACAGGAAGGAGGAAGAATATAAAAGCCGTCTGAAGCCCTATGTAGCTTCCGGACTATTAACAGGCTCCTTAGTGGACTGTACAGCGGATGCAGAGGCGGGGTACGTGCAGGCATACCGCATAGAGGATTATACGGAAGAGCAGAAGGATGTGTATGTCTTTGCAGAAGTCTGTTATACCGGCAGAAGCCTGAACGAGGATGGACAAACCTACACAACAAGAGAAACGAAAAATACAGTCACATTAAGAGTACCGGTGTACGTAAGAGGTGGAAGCTACATCATTGAAGATCTGCCGCTTATGGTGGAGGATGAATCAATTTATATACCGGAATATAAAACAGAACCTTATTATGGCAATGCCGTAAGTGATGAGAAAGCTTCCGCTATCAAAACTTCTGTAGAAAACTTCTTAAAAGCCTATTTTGAACAGGATGAGTCGGTTATTAACTACTACCTGGGAGGTGACTGTGATAAGCAAAAGTTTACCGGGTTAAACGGCAGGTTTTCGTTTGAAAATATCGAAAAGATTAGCTGTTACCAGGATACCCATAACAATATTGTGTGTATTGTGGAATTTAAAATTAAGGATGCAGAAAACAACGTAAAAATGCTTCAAAAAATCAATCTTTCCATGACAGAGAGCGGTGGAAAGTTTTATATACAGGATATTAATTTAAGAACCGGAAACCTAAATATTAAATAAAACGGAGGAAAAAAAGATGATGAATGAAGGAAAGAAAAAGAAACTGAGCGGAATGGCGATTTGGAGAATGTTCATGGTGGCATGGTCTTTTTACATGCTGTATTTTGGGGACATTATGAATGTTTATGCTTCCGATTACGGGAAAAAGGCCGGTACATGGATGTTAGATCAGATTTTCTGGATCGGTGTTGTGGCCTTAGCGATTGCTCTTATGGGCTGCCTCTTAAAAAAGGCCTGGGTGGCTGCAGTTATTACGCTGTTTGCAGGCGGTCTGATTTTGTTTTTTATTAAAAGTCCGACCACGGCGGTAGAAATTGCAACGAATATTTACCAGGCTATTTTTGGGTAGATGCCATGGAAGATAAAGTAAAAATATATTCATACACAAAGGTATGGAAGGTGGAAAAGAAAATTTATGCCATATCCAATATATCGCTGCCGTTACCGATAAATCCGTATGATTTTCTGGCTTTTATCGGTGTGGCATTAATTGTACTGATTTTCTGTAAAATTATACCGGCACTGAATGTAGTGCCGGTAGTAGTACGATATATAGCGATACCCTATGCCTGTGTTCATTACCTGATGAAAAAGAAAGTGGATGGAAAAAATCCGATTATGTATTTTATAGGCTGCATAGTTTTTTGGTTAACCGAAAAAGGGCGATACATACAGCATTTTAAGACACATAATGAAACCGAAGCAAAAGAAGTTATAAAGTGGAACTGCAGCCGGGGATACCGGGAAGGAGGAAGTAATGTACAGATGTCCGATTAATTATTTTTCAGATAATCTGATATTTAATGCAGACCGGAGTACCTGGGCTGCATTCAAATTGGCAGGATATGATTATGATTATCTGGATAATGACGAAAAAATTGCCATGCTATACAAAATGGCAAAGTTTCTTGCCGGCATTATGAGTGATGCCCAGATTCTGATAGTACCGGTAGAACAGGATAATAAGGATCAATTCAAGGATTTGATAAAGAAGCTGGATGAAGATGATGTGCTATACCAGAAGGCAAAATACCATGCGGAACAAACAGAAAGATATCTGGAAGAAATCAAGCGGACAGAGGGCGATGCAACGGATTACAGAAGCTATATCATAGTAAAACTGGCCGATTTTTCGGAAACTTCTGAAACAGTAACCGGCATCCGGGACGGATACCAGTATTTTATTAAAAATCCGGTGAATGCCATTGATGTATTTATGAATCTGGATGCAAAAGATATTTTGATGAGTAAGTTGAACGATGCTATCAAGATGGCGGAAAAATGGTTGTATACGCAGAATCAGAAGATACGTCTGGTGGAGCTGACAGGCACAGAAACACAATGGCTGTTTCGACGGATGGCCTATAGAGGAATTAATAAACGGATACAGTTATTCCATGGCGATCAGAATGGGAAGGAATGGAAACCCAGTGCGACGGTTAAGGATGTCGGAAATGAACGTATCATTAAGCCGTATACAAGAGATGTTGTAAATCTGTTCTCCGGAAGCATACATGCAGATAACAGAATGCTCCGGATAGAACATGACAAAGAAAATGTATCTTATCAGTCATTTATGGCATTGACAAATGTTCCGGACAGCTTTGATTTTCCGGGAATGGAATGGATTTACATGCTGCAGAAGTACAACCTGCAGGCGGAAGTATGCATTCATATCAAAGCAATCGAATATCGTGCCGCACAGAGGAAATTGGACAAAAAAAAGCAGGAAATAGACAGTCAGATAGAACATATAACAGGTGCAAATGCAGATATACCGGAAGATCTGCTGGAGGGAAAAGGATATGCGGATGCGTTAGAAATTGAACTTAAAAATCTACGTGAACCCATTCTGAATACCAGTATTACAATTTGCATAGCTGCAGATAATAAAGAAGAGCTGGAAAAGCGCATCACAACGGTTAAAAACGAATATGAAGACCTGAATTTTGTCATAGAGAGGCCTTTGGCGGATCAGATAAAATTGTGGATGCAGTGCATTCCAAGTGTAGGCTGCATGGTTAAGGATTATATGGTACCTATGACGCCGCTTACCCTGGCATCCGGTGTCATAGGTGCAAGCCATGAGTTAGGAGATAAGGTCGGACCGTATATAGGTACTACAGGACAGGAAGGAAAACCGGTATTCCTGGAGCTGGGACTGGCATGCCTGCGCAATAAGTCGGCAGCAGCTACATTTTACGGAAATCTTGGTGTGGGAAAGTCTTTCAATGCCAATCTGCTTATCGTATTAACGGTATTGTATGGCGGCTACGGTCTTATATTTGACCCTAAAGCAGAACGCAGCCACTGGGAAAGGGATTTGGATATGCTGGCAGGTATGATTACTACGGTCACGCTGTCAAGCAATCCTGTCAACAAAGGAAAGCTGGATCCATATAATCTGTACCGGGATGATTTGAAGGCTGCGGATGAACTGGCAATCAATGTCATAGCGGAATTGCTGAAGATATCACCGACAAGTGTAGAATATACGGCTGTACTGGAAGCTCAGCGCATTATGTCCCAAGAAAATCTGCCTTCTATGAGAAGGCTCTGTGAGATATTAGGTACATTTCCGGCGAAGGATGAGTTGTGCGAAACTGGAAAATTTCTGGCACGCCGTTTACGTCTTCAGGCGGATACCGGCATGTCACAGTTGATATTTGGAGATGGGACAGAAGAGGCCATTTCACTGGATAACCGGTTAAATATCCTGCAGATTGATAATCTGAAGCTGCCAAGTCCGGAGACACCGAAGGAAAGCTACACATCTGAAGAAACACTTTCCACGGTTTTAATGGCAATCATAAGCAATTTTGCTAAAAAGTTTGCAATGGTAAAACGCCCGGTATTTAAGGTAATACTGTTTGACGAATCCTGGATGCTTGGAAAAACGGAAGAAGGAGTGAAATTATATGATTTCCTTACACGTATGGGACGTTCTCTTTACAGTGGATGTATATTTAATGGGCATTCTGTGCTGGATCTTCCGTCTGAAGGGATTAAAAACACCATATCCTATAAATTCTGCTTTCAGACTACAAATGAAGCGGAAGCACAGCGTATGTGCGAATACATGGGCTTAGAGCCGACTGTCACAAATAAGGAGACATTTAAGAACTTAGGAAATGGTGAATGCATGTTCCAGGATCTGGATGGGCATATTGGCATCTTAAAATTTGATGCAGTATTCCAGGACCTTATAGACGTATTTTCTACCACACCCAAAACAAAAACCGTTGAGTTAAAGGAAACCCCTGCAGAAGCGGAAATTCCGGAGAGACCGGCAGAACCTGCAGAAGCAAAAACCCCGGAGAAACCGACAGAACCTGCAGAAGCAGAACCCCTGGAAAAACCGGCAGAGCCTGCAGAAAATGAGAAACCTACACAGACGGAAGAGGATGAGTTCGATTTTGTATTTTCCGATGAGGAATTGTTCAGAAAAGAGGAACTTTGATGAAAAAAATGGCAATGATACAGGCCGCAGGATTCTTGCTGATATTTATACTGATCGTGTTCTGCTTTGCCGGTGTCGGTTCCGGCGGCGCCGGTTCCGTGGCATCACCACTGGTTGGGTTTGCCACGGAAAAAGAGGCATATGCATATCAGTACATAGGCTCAGAGCTGGGGGTTCCCTGGGATATTATAATGCTTGCAGACGGCATGCATGCGTATGAAAATAATATCAATACGCTGAAGGACTACAATCCAATGCTTACGTCACTTCAATTCTGTATCCTCATGGAAGAGGAGCAGTCACCGTCTGAAACGGTGTCAGGTGGAGATGCACAAGATTCCTGGGTGACAAATAATATAAACTTCTATACAGGCAAAGAGGAAATTTTAGGCTATATTGAAAAAGATGAAAAAAAGCTCACTTACAAGGACTCTACAGGCATTATTAATTCAATAAATGAAGTGGCTGCAGATAAAAGTACGGATGAAACCCGCTATGTGGCAACGCTTACCGTAAACACAGAATACGAAGAGGTTCTCCGGGATTATATAGGATTGAATGAGAAAACCATAGAGTACGTAATGGACGTTTATAATTCAAACTATTTAGTATCGCTGTACGGATATACGGTTTCCATACCGGAAGATATAGTATTACCGGAAATTATCCAGGGGAATGTCACCAGAGGCGATCTTGCCAATGTTGCGGTATCGATAATTAACTGGCCGTATCTGATGGGTGGAAAATCCAATCAGACAGGTACGCCCAAGGGAGCATTGGATTGCTCCGGCTATGTGGACTGGGTATATTATCAATGCTTTGGACAGGTCGTAAGCGGCGGAGCCATACCAAGCGGTGTAGCGGTATCCGGTACGGCACAGCAATGGTATGCCTGCCAGGAGATAACGGCAGAGGAACTTCAGGTAGGGGATCTGGGCTTTTTGAGAGATCCGGCGAAACTCCGGAAAGGGCAGGTGAACCATGTCGGTATTTACATTGGCTCAGATGATGCGGGAAACCGGTATTGGATTCATTGCGGCGGTTCTGGATACAAAACGGAAGCAGCACCGAATGGCAGGGTGGGCATATCCGTAAATCGTGGAAGCAACAGCTATAATCCGGTAGACGGCGGCAGCTTTGCCCCGGAAATGAAACAATGTAATTTTACTTTTTATAGGCGGCCGCAGTTTGCGTTTAAGTAAAGGAGGGGCTATGAAATACAAAATTAAGAGGATCGTGGCAATGCTGTTACTGTGCATAGGGATATGCGGTATAATGCCGATTACGGCATATGCCGGCGGCGGAGCCATAAATGGGGATGTAGAGGATATAATTAACCTAAATGGCAAATTAGAATACATAAACCGCAGCGAGCTATATTATCTGGACATGAAGGAAGCCGATTTTATGGATTGGGCGCCCGGTATGCTGAATACTATCGCCAATGTGGTATTTGATTTTATAAAATGGCTGGCAAAATGCACCTGCATGCTGTTTTATCACTGCATGAATTTTAACCTGGCGGACATGATGAGTGCAGAAATAGACAGCATACAGGAAGCCCTGCGGGATAATATATTTGAACCGCTGTTTCTGATTGCGTTTGCCGGGGCGGCAGTCATCATCATTAAAAAAATGATGCAGCGGGATATGATGGGCTCCTTTGGACAGATATTAAAGGTCGTAGGCATCACCATCCTGTCTCTCTGGCTGGTGAAGGATTCCGGTACGGCGATAACATCGGCAACCAACATCACGAAATCAATCAGCTGTGATGCACTTGCCGGAATGGCGGGAACGGAAACAACGGATATAGCCTCCTATGCAGCCAATTCCGCCGGAACATTGTGGCTTAATCTTATCCATATGCCCTGGGAATTTATAGAATTTAACGGGGAGCCGGTGGCTGATGAAGATATAGAGGATAAATACTTAAGCGAAAAATATGCACCGGGAACATCATCGAGGAAGGAGCTGGTAAAAAGCTATGCCGGCAATGCGTTCAGCACAGACCGGGGAGGGGAAAAAATTGGATTTATGCTGTTGTATCTGATTCCCTTTGCTATAAAATGCGTCATTTTTATTGTCATGGCAGTATTATCCCTGGTATTCCAGCTTATTGCCCTGCTATGGCTCTTTCTGGCACCTATAGTCCTGCTTCTTGCCATGATTCCGGGCTATGAAGGGGTGATTTCCACCTGGCTCCGTAAAATGCTGGAGGCACAGCTCAGCATTCTGGTTATGTCCTTTATCATAGGCCTGCTTATCAAGATAGATGATATGCTGTTTAGTACCGGCGCAGAGTCCTGGGGCTGGCTTATTGTCATAATCGTACAGGCGGTCATCAATGTGGTGGTAATTATCAAGCGGGACGAATTGCTGGGAGCCTTGAGCAAGGTTGGCGCACCCAATCCCGGCGCTGCGATTAACAAATCGCTGCGTGCGGGCAGGGAAGCAGCCTCCGCAGGCGCAGATGCAGCCGTTGCGGCCGGAAAAACAGGCGCAGTGGGAGTGGGGCTTGCTGCAAGGGGAATATCCGCTGTTGGCATGAAAACCGCCGATATTGTGAAAACAAATCAGCAGACCGCCATCATGTCGGCAGCAGGAAATTATCAGATGGACTATAATACCCGGAGCAAGAGAAAAGTCGAACGTCCGGTTATGGCATCCATGTCCAGGGAAAGCGAGACGGTACGTGTAACGGTGAACAGGGAGCCGATAGCCGTAAATGGCTCTGTAAGGCCGCAGAATGCCTCTAAAACAGTTTCCAGACCACGAATGGACAATTACAGCAATGTAATTGCTTTTGACGCTTCCAAACGTGAACAGAGGGGATTTGCGGAGCCAGTCAAACAGGATGGAGCCGTAAAACGTCCAAGTATGAAACCTACACAGCAGGCAGGTGCCACTGATAAAAAGACGGAAGCTGCGGTAAAACCGGCGGCTCAAGTGATGCGAGATAATGCAGCGGCCAGGGCAAATGAAATACGGAGTAAAAATGTAGAGCCTGCAGCGAGACCCAGGAGCTCCGTTCCTCCTGTAAAAAAAGATACGGTGCAGGACATGAAGGAAAATGTGGAGAAGGTCAGTAGAGGAAGTAAATCAAAGCAAATATAAAAGAAGCTTAAGCTGGGCGGCAATCAACCATAATAAAGTTCAACGGATACAGTGAGAAGTAGGAGGCAATATTTTATGGCTGCAAATTTATTTGAAAGCGGAAAAAGCCGGAATAAGGATAAATGGAGAGGTTTTATAAATAGCCTGGAACTGTTTACCAGCGATTTTATGGAAGATGGTCATTGTCAATGTGTAGCACAAGAGAGGGAATTTACGGATTCCCGTCCCAATTTGGGACACCCATAATAGTTTTCTGGAAAGGTATTAAAATCGGAGAGATAAGTCTTTACGACTTGCTCTCCGATTTTCTTGTCGCTGGGAAAGCGAGGTTGTTTTTAATACATCTCATCCAATGTAATCAGCTTCACTTGTCCCTTGTCACCTAACGCCTTTAAGCCCTCGGTAAATCCACCTTTGGAAAAGATATAATAATGATACACATTACCTTTCCCGAATACCGAAGCATATTTCTTTAACAGTTCCAATTCATCTACACCGATTGCTTCATTTCTAAATTTACACGAACCAATCAGATATTCATTTTTATTATCAGTAACGCCGACCAAATCAATTTGAACCTGCTTCTTTTCAGCAGAATCAGTTCCCCACCATTGTCCGACATCTACAAGCTGGAAATCCTGTTCTTCTGCATAATAAAGCAGATAATCGCTGCACATTTTTTCAAAAATCAATCCCATATAATCATTCATATATGCACGAACAGTTTTATCATATACTTTTTCCATTCTGCCGGAGGCAATCGGTGTCATATTGTTAGGCACAAAACGATACCAAAAACGGAAGAACGGGTCTGCAATGCTATATATAGTTTTCTTACCCGGCTTCTCAGTCATAGGCGTCTCTTTCTTTAAGATACCCAGATTGATAAGCACACTCAAATACTTGGAACACGGTCCACTTTCAATTCCTGATTTTGTACTAATTTCATTCATGTGAGAAGCACCTTCGGCTATTGCTGTAATCACAGAATTATATACCGCAGGTTCTCTAAGCTCCTGCTTTAACAAATTTGCCGGTTCTTCAAATAAATACGCAGAACGGTCGAAAAAGTTTTCTATCAATGCATTATCAAAGTTTCCACGAACATTTAATTTGTTGATATAATGCGGAATTCCACCGGTGACTCCATACACAAACGAATTAGTTACATTGTCTAAATCAGGATTAAATACTGCCGTTTCTTTATAAGTAAGCGGCTCAATCTTAAACTGTCCCGTTCTTCTTCCGTATAACGGACTCTGATATCCCAGCACCTGATTTTCCATAAAACTCATGGATGAGCCACATAAAATCAGATATAACTTGCTATCCTTCCAGGTATGGTCAATTAAATGCTGTAATCTTGATGAAATTGACGGATAAGCCTTTGCCAGATACGGATACTCATCTATAACAAATACAATTCGTTCTTTTTCTGCCAGCCGGGTAATTTCATCTAATGCACTGTCAAAGGAATCATATTCCGGAGCTTTCGTAGCATCAGGTTCCCAATAGGCATAAATGGCTCTGGAAAGAGTTTTTAGATTGTCCTTCGCAGTTCCCTCCAAAAGAGCAGAAAAGAATACCGTAGGCTTTCCCTTGCAAAATTCGTTGATAATGGTAGTCTTACCTACACGACGCCTGCCGTATATGACAATACACTCAAAATCTCCGTCATCATATCGTTTGTTTAATTTACGAAGTTCCTCATTTCTACAATAAAACATAATAGCCTCCATAAAACTATCTTATAATTTACTATCTTACGAGTATGATTATATTTCTGTTCTTCCCAAAAGTCAATCTCCATAAATTGCAATGTGTAACACAAGAGAAAAAATTTACAGATTCCCGTCCCAAATTGGGACACAAAGTAGTTTCTAAGAAAAAATGATAATACAAAACCCGTGTCCCAATTTGGGACACGGGTTTTGTTAGGTAATAATTTATTCTTTGGGAACGTCCTTAAATTCTTCCTGAATCATATCCTCAATCCAATCAAAAAAGCTGCCATCGGTTTCATCATCCGGAATTTTAATATCCATTTTCTTTAATTCTTCATCTGTTAAGTTAGGTCTTTCCATTGAGAGTTCCTCCTTTTTAGTGTCATGTCCCAATTTGGGACATGGAACATTAGTTTTCAGAATAGGCTTCTACAAATATTTTGTCGGGAAATATCCAGCTCCCGTCTTCCACTAAAAAATCGATATAATTGTTTGAAATCTTTGTACTTACCCATTTATGCCCATCTTGACCGGTAAACAGGAAACGTCCATGATAACTAAAATTATCATACCAATCATCCAAAAGCTGTATATCCGGGAAGTTTTCCCAGGTTAAATCAAAATATTGACGTTCGGAATTTACTTTTTCCGTAACGATTGTGCATCCGGAATTGCACAAATCATCCAGTGAAAAGGGGATAGCAGGAGTAAATATAACTTTCTCATCCGGATTTGCGAGAAATCCATAGTTGATTTTGCCGGTATTATCCAAAGTATACTTTATGGTGATGCTCCGGTCCGTAGCCATTATATCGTTGCAAAGAGTGCCGGATGCCAGCACGTAACCTTTCTGAATGTCCTCTATTGCTCCGTCTTTCAGATAGACGGTAAATTCCTTTTCAAGATCCCGATAGTATTCCCCTTTGATGTATACCGGGACAGAAGCAATAGCAGTTAGGTATTCCTCTTTATCAGCGGCAGTATCCGTATTCGTTTCAGATACTTCCGTACCCGGATTACTTCCGGAAACCGGAGGCTTCCCGCAACCGGCACCAAGTAACGTTAACAGTAAGATTGCACATAATAATTTTCTTTTCATTCATTTTCTCCTTTTACATTAGGTGCTAAATGTCTTAAAAAGTTCCAAAACTGGTCTTTTTCTGCTTCATTCATATGCCAGTAATTAAGAATAATCTGGCGAACAATCGGGTCATGACTATTAATCTCTTTCATTGCTGCTTGAAATTCATCGTCATCATCAGAATAGCAATACATTTCCCCCTGACCATATCGCAACCAGTTTTCATTTACATTAAATTCCCTGCATATAGAAGTGATTATAGAATCCATGGGGACTTTGGATGTAGTTTCATAGGTTGCTACAGTGTTCCTCTTTATTCCTAATTGTTGTGCAAATGCCTCTTGGGTTAGTCCAGCATTTTTTCGGATTTGTTTAATACGTTCTTTCAACTCCAATTCCTCCAAACCTTATATGGCTTATACATATTATATTATTGAAACGTCTATGCGTCAACAAAAAAATATTGACATTGGTCTATGCGTGACATATAATAGTCTAAGAGTCAACAAAAAAGGAGATGAGCATATGAAGATAACAGCACAAGATAAAATTTGTACAAATGAAATGATCAGGTTGTTAGAAAAAATGGACAAGAGTACGCAGGTTTATCTTATGGGTTATTCACAGGGACTTATGGAAAGAGTTTGCATTCCCTCTATGAATGACATGACTAAAAGCGAAAAAAAATAAGACTTGTGCCAAAGCGACCAAACTCTACACAAGTCTTTTTACAAGAAAGGTGGTGAAAATCTCACTCAAAAACATTGGCTGCTGAATGAACTAATTAACACCCGCTCTTTGATAAGAGAGTAGCAGATGTGATTTGATTTTGCAAGAGAAAAATGCATTTGGGGGTAAAACGATGAAAAAGAGAAAAACAGAGAAATTAATACTTATTGATTCATTTTTAGAAGAAATTCCTAAAATGTCAGGATTGTACCGGGGACAAAGAGTAATAAGCATTAAAAAAATTCCTTCTGGTAACAAATTAGTATCTGATACATATAAAGTTGTTACCAGAAGGACGGATGGATTAAAAAAACACTATTTTGTAAAGGTTGTAAATAAGCAGGAAAATTTCTTAAAAGAATTTATTGATTTCCCTGATAAGCTCAATAAACCGTTTTGAATCAGATTGTAAGTATTTATAAGCATCATCTGCCTGTAATAAGATTGCTTTTATTATGTCCTTTTTCATGATGATGGATTCGCCTATACGATGATTTCCGTCTATGACAAAAAAACCATCAAAAAAGGGGAGCTGGGCTAATATTATATAATCGGTCTTATGCGTAAATGGAAATTTGCTTTTTGATACCTTATCCAGCAACTCTGACCAATCGTTTTTTACAAAAGCGGGATGTGCCATCATTGACTTTATAGAAACCAAATTGGGAGTTTGATGATTCTTCTGTAAATCATGAATAATATCATCTACATTCCAAACGAGGTAAACGGTATCCCCCGTAAGCAGGTTTAATGTTTGCTGGAAGGTTTCTTGTGTTTGAATGTGATTCTGGCATGATAAATCCAGACAAGCAAACTGGTCAGATAAAGATTCGATATATTCAGCTTTATCCGGGTATTGCTTACATAAAGTATTCAGAAAATTTTTAAGAGCGGGTGTTTTGAAAGTTGTGTTCATTTTTTTGCCTCCTGGTTTGTGTTTTTTGTAATTGATTTATGATTACATTTTTAATATGACAGAAAAAAATAAAAAAATATGTTTTTTAGACAAATTTTTTCAAAAAAGTACTTTTATGATGATTTAGCTTAAGGAAGGGAGAAAACCGAATGAATAAAATTGCTTTATTAAACACACTGATTGTTATGAATAAGTCCGGGGAAATAAATACCGGTGAAAACCAAAACGACGCAGATAAAATGCTTCAGGATATAAAAATGACCGTTATGAAGGATATCCGTAAAGAAATCTTTCGGGATATCACTGACATTCACACCGGTTATTATGCTCCGGATTTTGAAAACTGGAAGCAGTTTCTGAATTATTGCAACGGCAATGCTGATTATGAAGCTGTTCTGAATGATTTTGAGGAAGAAGAGCTGGAAAAGCTGTGGCAGGCAAGCCATATTATGGAGCTTATGGCGGACGAGGACATAAATAAAGAATTAATCCTGCAGATCAGACAGATGAAGATGCTTGATGTAGTTGGCAGGTATGCAAAAGCAGCAGATCCGAAAAAAGCGCAGCTTGCTGCAGAGTCCGTAAGGGCAAAAATCCGGGGATTGTACGGCATGATATACGAATAGAGAGGTGGCTATGAAAACAGCTAAATATGGCGGAATAAGCAAGGCATATACATGTCCTGTATGCAAAAGATATTTTCTGGTACCTTACCAGACAAAAGGCGGAGGCCATACAAAGTGGGTTTATAAATTGACAGACAGGACGAACAGAAAGCTCTTATATTACTGTTCGTATCATTGCTTCGATAAAGCCAAAAAGGAGAATGAAGTTTATGATGGCAGCAACTCATAGATTAGGCGGGCTGGCTGCAGGGACAGCAGCGGCGGTATTATTGCATGCCGGCAAAGCAGAAAGCGGATTATTAATTGCCGGAGCCGTGCTTGGAAGTTTAATTCCTGATATTGATAACCGCCATAGCAGCATAAGCAGAAAATGGGTATTGTTAAGCACTCTTGTAAGTATAGGCCAGATGATAATAAGAGCATTTTCGTCTATTCTGCCAAGAAAGCAAAGAAATTATATAAGAAGCCTGATTGGGCACAGAGGAATCACGCATTCGCTTGTACCGGTAATGGTAATTCCCCTTATAATCTGGCTGATTGGGAATATGACCGGCAGCGCAGGTGCGGGAACCTACACGGCAGCCGGTATCGGATTGGGGATTTTAAGCCATTTATTGTTTGATATGCTTGCCGGTGGTGTACCGTTGTTTATGCCGTTTTCCACAAAAAGGATTTACCTGGCACATATCAAAACCGGTGGAGCAGCGGAGTGGATTTTCAGAGTAATTTTAATCCTTGTTTTTTCATATTTTGGAATGGAGGTTATATCATGGCAAAGGTTATTGCTGTAGTAAATCAAAAAGGCGGCGTAGGGAAAACGACCGTAACTATAAATTTAGGAATCGGCCTGGCAAAAGCAGGCAAGAAGGTCTTGTTAATTGATTTTGACCCACAGGGGAGCTTAACGGACTGCATGGGATTTGACGAACCGGACAGCATGGATGTAACGATAGCATCCATCCTGGTAGATAGTATCAATGATATAGATATACCTGCAGAAAAAGGAGTACTTAGGCATCAGGAGGGCGTAGACGTGATTCCCGGCAACATTGAGCTGTCAGGGCTGGAAGTTACGCTGGTTAATATTATGTGCCGGGAAATGGTACTAAAAAATTATCTGCAGAGACTTCGCCCTTTATATGATTATATCCTGATTGACTGTCTGCCGTCGCTTGGAATTTTGACCGTAAACGTGCTTGCAGCCTCTGATAGCGTAATTATCCCGATTAAAGCCGAGAAACCCTCTACACGGGGCTTACAGCAGCTTATACGGACGATTGGAAAGGTGCGGCAGAATATTAATCCCAATCTGCAGATCCGGGGTATTATTCCAAACATGGTGGATGTAAGGACAAAGTACCATAAGGATACCATAGATATGCTTAAAGAAAGCTATGGTGACGTAATCAGGATTTTTAATTATATTCCGCAGTCTACCAGAATGGCGGAGACTGCGGCCGAAGGTATTAGTATATTTTGCCATGATGCGGCCGGAAAAGCGGCAGAAGCATATGAAAATCTGATTCGGGAGGTACTGCAGTATGAATAATAGTGCATCCAAGATTAAGCTGGCATCTATTGATGATTTGCTGGGGGTTCCGGAGCCGCACCGTGCGGCAGAAAACGGTATAGTACGTCTGCCGCTGGAAAAGATGCATGAATTTAAGTCACATCCGTTCCGGGTGGTTGATGATGAGAAGATGGCGGAAACGGTGGCATCGATCAGGCAGCATGGAGTGCTCGTGCCGGGCATAGTACGGGAAGATAAGGAAAATCCCGGAACCTATGAAATCATAGCGGGCCACAGACGTCACCACGCATCCGGACTGGCGGGCTTACCGGATATGCCGGTTATCATAAAAAATATGACGGATGATGAAGCCACGGTAGTTATGGTGGATTCCAATATTCAGCGTGAGGATCTGCTGTTTTCGGAGCGGGCAAAGGCATATAGAATGAAATATGATGCCTTAAAGCGAATAGGGGCTTCAGATGGGCTTAGAAGCGATGAGAAGCTGGCACAGCAAGCCGGAGAGAGCAGAAATACTATTCAGCGGTACATAAGATTGACTTATCTGGATCCGGAGCTGCTGCAGTTGGTTGATTGTAAGAAACTTCCGGTGACAACGGCTGCAGAAATATCTTATTTGTCAGAAAAAGAGCAGCAAATTCTATCAGAGATTATGAGGGAACTGAAGGTTATACCCTCCGGCGAACAGGCGTTAAAACTCAAAGAATACAGTAAGGCAGGAAAACTGACTGATACGGTCATTCAAATTATTTTGGAAAAGGGAGAAACGTCGAAGGTTTCTTTGAAAGAGAAGGATATCCGAAAGTACTTCCCTAAAACCTACACAGGCGAGGAAATCACGGATGTGATTTATAAACTGCTGGATGAATGGAGTAAGAGCCACATGGCAGAAGGGGGGGAATAATATGTGCGAGAACATTTTTAAGAACAGTGAGGAAAAGAAGCGCAGGGAGGATTTTACCAGGCTTTTTGTAAAGTTGGTTGCCAATCAGCATACATACCGGGCTGTCAATACCGGTGCCAAAACAGGAAGGGATATAAATGCAGTATCGAGATAGAGATGTGTGGTGTGCCATTTATTGCCGGTTGTCACAGGAGGATAAGAACAAAACGCATGAGATAGATGACAGTTTAAGTATTCAAAATCAAAAAAGTATGCTGTTATCTTATGCGCAGACAAATAACTGGAAGGTTTATAAAATTTATACAGATGACGATTATACCGGCGCTGACCGCTCACGCCCGGCTTTTAACGAACTTTTGAATGATGCCAGGGAAGGTAAATTTCAAATAGTGCTATGCAAATCGCAGTCGAGGTTTACCAGGGAACTGGAATTGGTAGAAAGATATCTGCATGAATTATTTCCACAGTGGGGCATTCGTTTTATCGGTCTGGTAGACAATGCAGACACCGAAAATAAGGGAAATAAGAAAGCAAGGCAGATAAATGGTCTTATCAATGAATGGTATTTGGAAGATCTTTCTGAAAATATCAAGGAGGTACTTACCGACCGCCGAAAAAAAGGATATCATATCGGTGCCTTTGCAGCTTACGGGTATCAAAAAGACCCGGATTACAAAGGGCATTTGATTCCAGATCCGGATGCAGCTAAAATAGTGCATCTTATCTTTGAAATGTTTGCTTCCGGCACCGGCAAGCTGGCTATAGCACGTTATTTGAACGAACAGGGGATTCCAAATCCTACACATTATAAAATACAGAAGGGCATCCGTAAGAAGACAAATCAGACTGCTACAGGAAAACTATGGCAGTATTTTGAGATTGCGGATATACTGACTAATGAGGTTTATATTGGCAATCTGGTACAGGGACGATATGGCAGCGTATCTTATAAAACGCATAAAAACAAACCTATACCGAAGGAAAAATGGATCCGGGTAGAGAATACGCATGCTCCCATTATTGAAAGGGAATTGTGGGACAAAGTACAAGATATTATCAAAATGCGGACAAAACCCGGCTGGGATGGTGAAAACGGAATGTTTGCCCGGAAAGCCAGGTGTATGTATTGCGGCGGCTCCATGCGTACTGCTATTTCCGGACATCGAAGATATCTTACCTGTAATACGAAAAAGATTATGCCAGATAGCTGTAAGGGCGGTTTTATAGGGCAAAATGAGCTGCAGGAAACCATACTGGATGAATTACATCAGATGATTAATAAATATCTGGATATGGATGCAGCAGAGCAGCAGCTGGTTCTGAGCAGCCACTTAGAGGAACAGCGCTCTGTGTTGATATCTGAACTGCAGGAAAATCAATCGAAGCTGCTTAATCTGGATAAAACATTAAAAACACTGTATCAGGACAGGGTACAGGGTGTGATAACGGCAGACGAATTTAGACAGTTATCTGCAGACTTCAAGGACGATAACGCCGCATGTAAAAAAAGGATTTCCGATCTCCAGGAAGAGATAAGACATATAGATGACCAGAAGAAAGAGGAATTGTCCAAAAGGGATATTCTCTTGCAGTGTGCTGAAATTGAAGAATTGAATTTTGATATTGTGAATACACTGATAGACTATGTGGAAGTTGGAAAAAGGGAGACTCACTATAGGCGGGGTAAAGTGCCGGTGATTATCCATTGGAAGTTTTAGTTTTTCGGGTGATATGATATACTACTTTAAAATAAGGAAGAAACTTGTTTGTCTTTACAAAGGTATCTGCTCCGCAGCCATATCCTCAAACAAATCGGTAATGATATCGCCTTTACTTTGGAACTCGCAGGCATTGAAGGGCACACCGCCCGCAGCCTGGGGCCAGATGCCAAGAGTGTGGTCCGTGTAGTAAGGAGCAAAGCCACCGGCTTCGATTTCCTCCATGGAAAGGTTTCTTGTAAGCTGGTGTACAATGGCAGCCACCATTTCAAGGTGTGCCAATTCTTCTGTGCCGATATCCGTAAGCAGACCGGCAACTTCTTTATAGGGCATGGCGTAGCGCTGGGAGAGATAGCGCATGCTGGCGCCCATTTCCCCGTCGGGACCGCCGTACTGGGACATGATGACGGTGGCAAGTCTGGCATTTGGTTCCTTAATATTTACAGGAAATTGCAGTCTTTTTTCATAATTCCACATTATTTTCTACCTCCTTTGCAGGGCAGATATTCAGGGCCGGGACCTTCTTTTTCATAGTTGCTTTTCCAGGGAAGCGGGGCAAGTCCCCAGCTCCATTCCGCCGTATCGGAGGAAAAACTGGTCTGCAGTGGATAATATTTCTCCGAGAACTGCCTTGTTAAATCCATACGGATTTTATTGTAATGGTTAAAATAGGCAATGGCCTGTTTATCGAATGGATGCGTATCCAGATATTCCGAAAAATCCACCAGGGCAAAATCCAGGATACTGATGTCTTTTAACAGTTGTTCCATTTCGCTCTGCAGGTTGTTCATGAAGTCATCCTCCTTCCCGTGAAAGGCTTGTTTAATTCCGGAAAAATGGTTCCTGCCTGAAAGGCTTCTTCCAGATTTTCATAAATGGAAGTAAAATGCTGCCAGGGGACATATGCCATGGCAATAGGGTAGCGGTCTAAATATTCACCGTAGTTTGCATTCTGCATGGAAAAACCTCAAAATCATTTTCTATACTATATGAAAAGCAGGCTGGTAAGTTACCAATTGCTATTTGACAGATTATACGGTAAAGAGTATAATTTAGCGAAATTATGTGTTGGGAGAGAGATGTATGACACTTGCTGATGCAAAGAAAAATGAGGATTACCTGATCAAGGGATTATTTGTGGAGGAAGCGGTAACAAGGAGACTGCAGGCTCTGGGCTTAAATGACGGTGTGAAGATTAGCGTACTTAACAGGAAAAGAAAAGGGGCTCTGATTATCAGGGTGAGAGGAACAAGACTGGCGCTCGGAAGACATCTTTCTTCCAATATAGAGGTAGAGGAGGTCTCAGGTCATGAAGCATGAGATTAAAGTTGCCTGTGTAGGAAACCCCAATTGTGGGAAAACGACTTTATTTAATGCTTTGACAGGCTCTAAATTAAAGGTCGCAAACTGGCCGGGGGTTACCGTGGAAAAGGTAGAGGGACACACGACCTATGAAGATACGGAAATTGATCTGATAGACACTCCAGGAATTTATTCCCTGACCTGTTATACGATTGAGGAAAAGGTAACCAGAAAATGCGTTATGGATGATGATATAGATGTCATTATTAACGTTGTGGATGCTTCTTCCTTAGAGCGGAATCTGTATCTGACGTTACAGCTTTTAGAGCTTGGGAAACCGGTGGTGCTGGCTCTTAACATGATGGATATAGTGCAGGAAAGGGGAATGGAGCTGGACTTGCACAGGCTGCCGGAAATGTTGGGGGATATTCCCACAGTGCCGGTTTCCGCAGCCAGACGGACAGGGCTGGACATTCTTCTGCACGCCGTGATTCATCATTACGAGGAGCAGAAAAATGCAGAATACATTTTGCAGTATCCGGAGGAAATAGAAAATAAAATTGCCAAGTTAGAGGTTATGATGGAGGCTCATTATCCTACACATTCCTCCAGAAGGTGGCATGCCATTAAGCTTTTGGAAAATGACGAAGAGGTCATGAAAGAACATCCGATCAATACAGTGGATGTTGTGGACAGAAGTTATGAAAAAGAAATTATCAACTGCAAATATCAGTACATAGAGTCCGTTGTAAGGGAAGTTCTTTTTTATAAAAATAAAAAAGCCGCAACAACGGACAAAATAGATAAACTGCTGACGAATGAGTGGCTGGGACTGCCCATGTTCCTCTGCATTATGGGTATCGTCTTTTTTATGACATTTACGGTAGGAGACCTGTTAAAAGGCGTTTTTGAGCAGGGACTGGGACTGCTTTCGACCGTTGTGCGGATGGGGCTTCTTAAGGTGCATACGGCCGGCTGGCTGGTTTCTCTGATTGTGGACGGTATTATTAACGGTGTAGGCGGCATTCTGACCTTCCTGCCCAATATATTTATCTTATTTCTGGCGCTGGCTATTCTGGAAGACAGCGGTTATATGTCCCGAGTGGCATACGTGATGGATTCCATAATGGGGAAAGTAGGTCTGTCCGGAAAAGCCTTTCTTCCCATGATTTTAGGCTTTGGCTGCACCGTTCCCGCCATTATGGCAACGAGAGCCCTGGAAACGGAACATGACAGAAGAAAGACCATGATCATCACCCCCTTTATGTCCTGTTCCGCAAGATTACCCATTTACGTCATTTTTTCGGAAATTTTTTTCCCAAAATGTGCCGGACTGGTAGCATTCTCCTTCTATGTAGTCGGCATTTTTGTGGCAATTGTCACAGCTTTAATCATTAATAAGTTAGAAAAGGGTCATGAAAATGATTCTCTTCTGATAGAGCTTCCGGAATATAAAAGACCTAATGCCCGTACGGTGAGAATTTATGTCTGGAATAAGGTAAAGGATTATCTGACCAAAGCGGGAACCACTATTTTTATAGCATCCATTATCATATGGTTTATCTTAAATTTCGGAACAAAAGGAATGGTCAGCAATCCGGCAGACAGCTTTGGCGCCATAATCGGAAAATGGCTGGTACCGGTTCTTGCTCCGGCGGGACTTGGCATGTGGCAGATTGCGGTAGCGCTGATTTCCGGCATTTCGGCAAAGGAAGTAGTGGTGAGCAGCTTTTCTGTTTTGTTTGGAGTAACCAATGCCAACTCCGCTGACGGCATGGCAACCATTCTGGCAAACGTCCATGCAGAGAATCCGGCATTCGGTCCCTTAAATGCATACTGTCTGATGCTGTTCTGCCTGCTTTATGTACCTTGTGTGGCATCCATAGCCACCATAAAAAAAGAGAGCGGATCATTAAAATTTACACTGGGGCTGCTGGGATTCCAGATTTTAACGGCATGGGTTGTTTCTGTTCTGGTATTCCAGATCGGAAGTCTGTTTATAGGATAAACTATATGTGATAAAACTCTAACAAGAATACTTGATTTCCTGCTTTTTTTATGCTTTACTTATTTTGTAGTGTTTTTCGGCAAAAGTGCCGGATAAGCATAATTTTACCCCGAAAGGTATGAATGACATGAGCGATATGAGAGGAATCGATACCCAGGTGAGAAAGCGCCGCAGAAGAGTGTTCAAAGAGGTGGCAAACCTGGCTTATACGTCCCAGAATTTAAAGGATGACTGCGAAGCACTTCCTTATAAAATCGTAGATTACGATACCACGGACTACCTGGACAGTGTATACCGTGACCGTGCTATTATAAGAGAACAAATCAGACTGGCAATGGGAATGTCCCTGCGTCCGGAAAACAGAGACAGACCCGGACATCTGACAGAAGGTATTGAAGAAAGCAATATTGATGAAAAATATTATGAACCGCCTCTTATGCAGGTAATCCCTTCTGCATGCAATGCCTGCCCCGTAAACCAGTTTGAAGTAACGGATACGTGTATGGGTTGTCTGGCGCATCCCTGCCGGGAAGTATGCCCGGTAGGCGCCATGACCATGGTAAACGGCAAGTCTTTTATCGATCAGGATAAATGCATCAAGTGCGGCAAGTGTAAGGCAGTATGCCCCTATGACGCAATCTCCCACAGAGAAAGACCCTGTAAAAAGGCATGCGGTATCAATGCCATTGAGAGCGATAAACACGGCAGAGCGGTGATTAACAGTGATCTCTGTGTATCCTGCGGTCAGTGTATGGTGAGCTGTCCCTTCGGTGCCATTGCCGATAAATCCCAGATTTTCCAGCTCATCCGGGCACTGCAGTCGGGACGCATGATTATTGCCCAGGTGGCACCGTCCTTTGCGGGACAGTTTGGTCCTAAAGTGACACCGGACATGTTTAAGACGGCGTTAAAGGAGCTTGGCTTTGCGGAAGTATACGAAACAGCAATCGGAGCCGATATGGGTTGTGTGGCGGAAGCAGAACACTATGTGCGTGAAGTGGCTACCGGCAAGCAGGCATTCGCCCTGACGTCCTGTTGTCCTTCCTGGGCCATGATGGCGAAAAACCTGTTCCCGGAAACCATTGACAAAATCAGCAACGAGCTGACTCCCATGGTGGCAACGGCGAGAGTGATTAAGGAAAAATATCCTGAGGCAAGCGTGGTATTTATCGGACCCTGTGCATCCAAAAAGTTAGAGGCATCCCGTACAACAGTACGTTCCGATGTGGACTTTGTCATTACTTTTGAAGAGCTTACCGGTATGTTTGAAGCCAAGGGCATTCTGGTAGAGGAAATTAAAGCCATGGATGAGCTTAATGGTGCAACGGCAGCCGGAAGAGGTTACGGCGTTGCAGGCGGTGTGGCAAGCGCCATTGAGAGCTGCATCAAAGAATATTATCCCGGTACCGCAGTTCATGTGGAGCATGCGGAAAGCCTGGCAGAGTGTAAAAAGATGCTGTTACTTGCCAAGGCAGGCAAGATGAACGGCTGTCTGATAGAAGGTATGGCGTGTCCCGGAGGCTGTGTAGCCGGTGCGGGTACGAACGTAGCCATCCCGCAGGCAAGCAGGGAGCTTGCAAAATTCAAGGCAGAAGCCGCACAGAAAATTCCGCCTCAGTAGGGTAGTTTTAGATAAGCGCAGCCCGTCTTCCGGTACAGAAAAGTGGGAAGCAGGCTTGCACTTTCTTTGAAAAAATCATACAATAAGAAAAGTGTGCGAAGATAACGCACAGCCGATACAGTGACAGAAAGGGAGAGTAAAATGACTAAAATCAGAACAAGGTACGCACCCAGCCCGACAGGTAAAATGCATGTGGGGAATCTGCGTTCCGCGTTATATGAATTTTTAATTGCAAAGCATGCAGGCGGAGATTTTATGCTCCGTATTGAGGATACCGACCAGGAAAGATATGTGGAAGGCGCTACGGAAATTATTTATCGTACCCTGGAAGAAGCAGGTATTACCCATGACGAAGGTCCTGATAAGGACGGTGGCTATGGTCCTTACGTGCAGAGTGAACGTATGAAGACCGGCATCTATATGAAGTATGCCAAGGAGCTGATTGAAAAGGGCGAGGCTTATTACTGCTTCTGCGATAAGGAAAGACTGGCTACCTTAAAGACAGAAATTGTGGAAGGCAAGGAAATCATGATTTATGACAAGCACTGCCTTTCCTTATCCAAAGAAGAAATCGAAAAGAATCTGCAGGAAGGTAAGCCTTTCGTCATCCGGCAGAACAACCCCACGGAAGGAACCACCACATTCCATGACGAGCTGTACGGAGACATTACGGTCAACAACAGTGAGCTGGATGATATGATTCTGATTAAATCCGACGGTTATCCCACCTACAATTTTGCAAACGTAGTGGATGACCATACCATGAACATTACCCATGTGGTAAGAGGCAACGAATACCTTTCCTCTTCCCCGAAGTATGTTCGTCTGTATGATGCTTTCGGCTGGCAGGTACCGGTTTACGTGCATCTGCCCCTGATTACGGACGAAAATCACAAGAAACTTTCCAAGAGAAGCGGACATGCTTCCTTTGAAGACCTTTTAGCTCTTGGATTTTTACCGGAAGCCATTGTAAACTACATTGCACTTTTGGGCTGGAGCCCCGAAGACAACCGGGAAATCTTTTCTCTGGACGAGCTTATCAAGGAGTTCGATTACCATAGAATTAATAAATCCCCGTCCGTATTTGACATTGTAAAGTTAAGATGGATGAACGGTGAATACCTAAAGGCAATGGATTTTGATAAGTTCTATGAAATGGCAGAGCCTTACTTAAAGGAAGCGCTGGGAGAGGGCTTTGACTTAAAGAAGATTGCCGCTATGGTAAAAACACGTATCGAAGTATTTCCGGACATTGCCGGACAGGTTGATTTCTTCAAGGAACTGCCGGAATACAGCATCGACATGTATACCCACAAAAAGATGAAGACCAACGCAGAGTCTTCCTTAAAGGTATTAAAGGATATGCTTCCCATTCTGGAAGTACAGGAAGATTATTCCAACGATGCGCTGTATCAGACGCTTCTTGCTTATGTGGAAAAGGAGGGCGTTAAGAACGGCTATGTAATGTGGCCCATCCGTACCGCCGTATCCGGTAAACAGATGACTCCCGCAGGTGCAACCGAAATCATGGAAGTGCTTGGCAAGGAAGAAACCCTGAAACGTATTCGTAAAGGAATTGAAATGCTTGAAAATGCATAAAAACAGGTATCATAAAGAGCAGTGGGCTGCTCTGTGCCACTTGGACGGACCGGCGCTTGTCATAGCCGGTCCCGGAAGCGGCAAAACCACGACACTGCTGGGCAGGATTTCTTTTCTCATACAGGAAAAACACATTCCGCCGTCGCAGCTTTTAGTCATTACATACACAAAGGAAGCGGCAGCTTCCATGCAGAAACGATTTCTTACGGAAAATCCGGAGGGTGCTTCGGTAACATTCGGAACGTTTCATGCCATATTCTATCATATTCTGAAAACAGAGTATTCGTTGCAGACAGACTGTCTGTTATCTACGCAGGAGAAAAAATCTTACCTGCTTCCCATTTTGAAAAAATACGAAATTGATATCCGGCTTGCAGAGGAAATGCTGTATTTTATTACCATGCGCAAAAACGGGGAAAAGACAGCAGAAAAGCTTTCGCTTTCCGTAGAGGAAGAAACAAAAGAGGCTGTGTTCCGGGAGTATGTCGCTGTGACAAGGAAAAACGGCAGGATTGATTTTGAGGATATGCTTCTTTTAACCAGAAAATTGTTTCGGGAAAGAGAGGACATTCTGGAAAAATGGCGGGAACGGTTCCGGTATATTCTGGTGGACGAATTTCAGGACACCAACCGCATCCAGTACGAACTGCTGCGGATGCTGGCGGCCCCGGGCAATCATATTTTTGCGGTAGGGGATGATGACCAGTCCATTTACGGCTTCCGGGGCGCAACACCTGCCATTTTAAGGCGCTTTCTTACGGATTATCCGGCGGCGGAAACATATTATCTACAGAATAATTATCGCTCGGGGAAGGAAATTGTGGGGATGGCAAACCGGATTATTTCCGAAAACAAGGACAGGCTTTTGAAAAAACCGGTGGCTATGGAGGAAGATACCGGGGATATCCGTATTAAAGCTTTTACGGAAGTCACGGAGGAGTACCGGTATTTTGCCGAAAGAATACGAAGCGTAAAAGAAGAAAACAGTAGTCTTGGTTTTGAGGATTTTGCAATCCTCTGCCGGACAAACCGGGAGGCAGAAAATGTCCGTGCAGTACTTGGCAAAGAAAACATTCCCTGCGCCTGCCGGAAGGGAAAAGAAGAAACGGAGGAAGGGAAGGAGGATATGCTGGCATACCTTCGGCTTTCGGAAGGAAAGGGCAGCCGGGCGGATTTTCTGCGGATTATGAATAAGCCGGACAGAGGATTGAGCCGGGTCTGCATTCCGGAGGAAGAGGTGGACTTTATCCGTATGGAACGGTGGTGTCTGGAGCTAAAGGATGAGGCGGGTGCCGGAAAAATCCGGACACTTCGTAAGCAGCTTCAGACCTTACGGAAAATGCCGGAAGAACTAAAAATATCCTATATTCAAAAGGGAATAGGATATAAAAGGTACATGGGGAAAAAGCCGCCGGATACCGCAAAAGACGGCGTACAGGTGCTTACCATGCATGCGGCAAAGGGACTGGAATTTTATTATGTGGGCATTCCCAACGTGCAGGAAGGACGCATACCTTACGGGAAAATGCTTTCCGGGGAACAGGAGGACGAGGAGAGACGGCTTTTTTATGTGGCAGTAACAAGAGCAAAAAAAATCCTGGACATCCTGTACCTGAAAGGTACGAAGGAGCGTCCGGGACTTCTTTCACGTTTTTTAAGAAACGAAGGTTATTCTTCGGAAGGATCTACCAGTTCATCAAATTCCTGATCATCCAAATATTCGTCGAAAGCATCGGAAACCTTTTCGTATTCCTCATCGCTTTCAATATAGATGAGCTCGGGCTCGGCATTGGCATCATCGAGGTCTTCCTTGTAGCCGTAGAACCAGACTTCTCCGTCTTCGTTTTCTCCGTTCTCATCCAGGGGGAGAAGTACGATATAATCCTTGTTCTCCACTGTCAGGATGGTGATGACAGCACATTCTACTTCGCCGTCGTCAAGCTCTAAAGTGACGGTCATTTCTTCATCTGCAAAATTATTATCAGCCATAGGGGTATCCTTTCTGTTTTTTCTTTATTATAGCTTTTCCCGTAAATTCTGTAAATATATTTTTATTTAGTAGCAATGACCAAAGAAACTGTGTTATAATGCTTAAAGTGGTTATGCAAAGGAAACTTACAGAGCATACATAATCGGAAAGCGGCAGGTAACCAATTTGACAATATGCGTAAAGAGAGGAGTTCCCTACCCGTTGGGGGCTCACAGAATAAAAGATACCGTTTATTTTTCATATATTACGGAAAAAGAAGAAGCAGGAGTTATCCTGTATGATACTACCGGACGGCAGGAAAAACTCCGCATTGCCTTCCCGGCGGATTATGCCGTTGGCACGATACGCTGCATGGCTGTGGAGGGGCTTCCCGCAAAAGATTTGATTTACAGCTTTTACGAAGACGGACAGGCGGTTACGGATGAGAGGAGCAGATGCTTCTTAAACTGCCGCAAATACGGAGAAGAGGCGGAAAACGAGCTGCTTCCCGCGGTGCTTTCTTACCGGGAATACGACTGGGAGGACGATACGTTTCCCAAGCTTGCCTATGAGGACAGTATTGTTTACTGCATGCATGTGAGAGGGTTTACCAGACATGCTTCTTCCGGCGTAAAAGGGAAGGGCACCTTCCTCGGCATTCAGGAAAAAATTCCGTATCTGAGGGAACTGGGGGTGACGACTCTGGAGCTGCAGCCGGTTTACGAATTTCCCGAGATAGAAATCTTAAAGCCCACAGAAACCATTCATCTGGATACAGAGGAAAAAAGACCGGAACGGCTGCATTACTGGGGCTATATCAAGGGCTGTTATTACAGCCCGAAAAGTGCGTATGCCTATAGCAGGGATGCGGCAACGGAGTTAAAAAATCTGACAAAAGAGCTCCATAAAAACAATATGGAAGTTATCCTGCAGTTTTATTTTACGCAGGATATTTTAAGCACGGAAATAGCGGAGATTTTACGGTTCTGGGTGATGGAGTACCATGTGGACGGGTTCCACTTAAAGGGGAAAAACATTGACCCTGCCCTGCTATCCTTAGAGCCGGCATTGGCTGCCAGCAAGCTCTGGTATTACGGTTTCCCGGACAGGGAAGTAAAGGACGGTAAGCGTTTTCTGGCTGAATATAAGGATGATTTCCGCAATGATTCAAGAAGGTTCTTAAAGGGTGATGAGGGCATGATTCCCGTCATGATGCACTATTTCAGAGCCAATTCTCCTTACCGGGGTGTGATCAACTATCTGACAAATTACGATGGATTTACCCTTATGGATCTTGTTTCCTATGATAGGAAGCACAACGAAGACAACAACGAAAACAATCAGGACGGTACGGACAGCAACTTCAGCTGGAACTGTGGTCAGGAAGGTCCCAGCCGGAAGAAAACAATCGTTTCCCTGCGACTGCAGCAGATTAAAAATGCCCTGCTCATGCTTTTCTTAGCACAGGGTACACCCCTTATTTTCATGGGGGATGAGTTCGGAAACTCCCAGAAGGGAAACAACAATCCCTACTGTCAGGACAACGATACCACCTGGTTAAACTGGAAGAACTTAAACAGCAACAAAGAGATTTTTTCTTTTATGAAAAAGCTGATTGCTTTCCGCAAGGAGCATGGGGAGCTGCATCAGAAAATGCCTTTGCGTATGATGGATTACAAGTCCTGCGGTTATCCGGATTTATCCTATCACGGAGAGTTCCCGTGGAAGCCGGATACCACGGCGTATAGCAGACAGCTTGGCATGATGTACTGTGGCAGATACGGTGAGGAAGAGACGGAAAAGCAGGATGAATTCCTGTATGTAGCCTACAATCTCCACTGGGAACCCCATGAATTTGCCCTGCCAAGGCTGCCGAAGGACAAGAAGTGGAAGGCGGTTCTGTCTTCCGTAAGCCTTGCACAGAAGGAGACCCAGAAGCTTGCCGGTAAAGAGGCGGCAGAAGAGAGTAAAAAGGATATGGAGGCAGATGCGGCAAAGGATGCGGACAGCCGGGATAAGAACGGACTGGATACGGTTTCCGTGCAAATTCCGCCCCGCTGCATATGTGTTTTCTGTTCCGAGGCATAGCCGCACAGGGACAGGGGTATCCGGAGGAGAGTACTAAAAATGCATGTGCTTGCACATTTTAAGACGATAACATATCACAAATATCTGGTGATGAAGGGTTGCTTTGCGGTCGGGCTTTACAGGCAGGGACTCCTGCATGATATGTCAAAATACAGTCCGACGGAATTTTTAGTGGGCGCCATTTATTATCAGGGGGACAGAAGCCCCAACAATGCGGAACGCGAGTACAGAGGATATTCCTCTTCCTGGCTGCATCACAAGGGACGTAACAAGCATCATTACGAATACTGGGTAGATTATGCCAGAAGTGAGACAGGACACGTTACAGAGCCCGTCAGGATGCCCAGAAGATATGTGGCGGAAATGGTGATGGACCGGATTGCCGCCAGCAAGGTATACCTGAAGGACAAGTACACGGACGATGCCGCCCTGCAGTATTATCTGGCGGGTATTGACGGCATGATGATGCATCCCTCTACCAAGAAGCATCTGGAGAAGCTGCTCCGTATGCTGGCAAAGGAAGGAGAGGTAAAGACCTTTGCCTATATTAAAAACGTTTATTTAAAGAAGTAAAAGGCACCATCCCGGGATAAAAGAATATACTACATTAAACGAATATGAAAAAGAGATTTCTATGTGTAATGTAATTATTCTGTTTCTTTTATTATGTAACGGCTGCGGAAACAGTTCCTGCGGTAGCAATTCCTGCGGTAATAATACCTGCGGCAGAGACAACAGATGCTGCATGACCGGTTGCGGTACTGACAACAGACAGGACTGCGACAGTGTAATTCAGCCGAGGACAGCAGATTGCGGGTGTGACAGAGACAGGGACTGTGATTGTGACAGAGACAGGGATTGTGACAGGGACAGAAACCGTGACAGGGACTCTTCCATGATACCTCCGACCTGGGTAAGAAGCAATTACTCCAACGGCGACACCTGCAGTTGCACTGAGCAGTAGCAGAAAATAAGAAAACTGTTGATGGAAAATAAGCTTTTTATTGGAAATCAGCAGTTTTTTTATTTATTTGTCAAAATTGCTGGAAATTTTCGAAAAAATCGTTTATAATTATAAAAAATGTCCAACAAGACTTCTTAGTGAGGAAGGAGAAAAGGTATGGTTGAAAATATACTGGGAAATTATCTTGTAAAAACGGGGAAAATTACAGATGAACAGTTACAGGCTGTTATTCAGAAAGAGGACGAAACACGTGTAAAGATGGGACTTTTGGCTGTATCCGAGGGAATTCTTACCATTGATCAGGCAGATTACATAAACGGACTGCAGGCGACTATGGACAAGCGTTTCGGTGACATTGCCGTAGAAAAGGGATTTTTGACAGAGGATCAGATTTCCAATCTGTTGAAGAAGCAGGGCAATGCTTATCTTACTTTTGCACAGACACTGGTAAATGAAAATCTGTTGAGCATGCAGGAACTTGAAAATATGCTGGACGGTTTTCAGGAAGAGTACGGATTTACCAAATCCGATATGGAAGACTTAAGAAGCGATGAACCGGAAAGAATTGTACCGCTGTTTTTACCTCCGGAAGCTCTGTGCTTTAGGGAAATCGCGGGTGTTATGGTGAGAACCCTTATCCGCTGCGTGGACAAGCATGTATATCTTGACAAAGCGGAATGCACCGATTTGTTACAGATTAAGAAAGCTGTTATCCAGAAGATGGAAGCGTTCTCCTCTCCGGTAGAGGGCTTAAAGGAACTGGAAACCGGTTTTGCGGAAGAGAACGGGGGACTGTTTACCATGGCAGCTTCCTTCTGCAAGGCAGATGATTTAACAGACGAAGACATGCTGGACGGTGCCGGTGAAATGTTAAATTGTATCAACGGCCTGTATGTTTCCGGCTTAAGCAGAAATGGTGTGGAATGTGAACTGCTTCCTCCAGTTTTAATGGATAAGGAAACCGAACTGCAGGATGTTATGATTTGCAAAATTCCGGTTTGCCTGCATGACAGGAAATGTGAATTCATTATGATTGGACGCAAATAGGAGGAGAGAGATATGGCAAAGATTTTACTGGTAGACGATTCTAAAATGTCCAGAAAAATGCTTCGTACCATTTTAGAAGGTATGGGACATGAAATAGTAGGAGAGGCCGCTGACGGTGTTGAAGGCTTAAGTTTATACAGGGAGCTGCATCCCGATATCACCACCATGGATATTACCATGCCGCAGAAGGACGGTATTGCCTGCTTAAAGGAAATCAAGGAGTTTGATGCGGATGCCAAGGTTATCATGATTACCGCAGCAGGTCAGTCCAGCAAGCTGATGGAAGCTCTGAAGCTGGGAGCAAAAGAATTTATCTGCAAGCCCTATGAACCGGAGCAGATTATCAACGCCATCAAGGAAGTTGAGAAATAAGTATCAGAAAATTAAACACTTAAAAAACGAGCTGTTGTAAGTTTCCTTACAGCAGCTCGTTTTAATTTACCGGTTTAAGCCGGATAACAATTTTACTTGGATTTGATTTCCTTCCACAGGTCGTTGTAAAGGGCGTCGGCATCGTCACCTAAGTAGGAGAAGGTTTCCAGACCGTCATACTGTGACAAATCCGGGAAAGCAATTTTGGAATTTCGGATGTCATCGTCCTCGATTAAAGCCTGGGCAGCCGTATTGGGGGTGGAGTAGGTGATGTAGTCGAAGTTCAGTAAGGCAATATCACCGCGGCACATAAAGTCGATGAACTTTTCTGCATTTTCCACGTTTTCTGCATTCTTGGGAATAACCCAGCCGTCAATCCAGACATTGGTGCCTTCTTTGGGAATGACATATTCAAGGTCAGGGTTTTCACGCTGTGTAAAGATGGCTTCACCGGAGTAAATAACGCCGAGAGCGGCTTCGTTGCCAATCATTTTATCTCTGACCTGGTCGATGACATAGGCCTGTACCAGAGGCTTCTGCTGGATTAACAAATCCTTTGCCTCGTTTAATTCTTTTTCGTCCGTACTGTTCATGGAGTAGCCGAGAGATTTTAAGCCAACCATGAAAAGGTCTCTGACGGAGTCCTGCATGAGAATGCTGTCGGTATATTTTTCATCCCAGAGAATGGACCAGCTTGTAACCGGCTCATCCACCATGGTCTTGTTGTAAAGAATACCGACGGTGCCCCAGCAGTAGGGTACGGCATAACGGTTGCCGGGGTCAAAGGCTTCGGACTGCTTGTAATACTGGGCGCCGATGTTAGCCTTGGCATTGGGAATGTTGTCCCAGTTTAATTCCTGCAGCAGGTCGTTATCAATCATTTTCTGAATCATGTAATCGGAAGGACATACCACGTCATAGTTGGAAGCACCGGCTTCTACCTTGGGATACATGGTTTCGTTGGTATCGAACTCATCGTAGATGACCTGGATACCGGTTTCTTTTTCAAACATGTCTAAGGTTTCAGGGTCAATGTATTCGCCCCAGTTGTACACATAGACTTTTCCGTTGGGATATTTGTCTGCAGAACCGCAGCCGGATAACAGAGCGGCAGTCATACAGGTGCAAATTCCCAGAGCAATCAGTTTTTTCATAATTGCACTCCTCCTGTCGTGTAAAATAAAATTACTTTGCAGATTTTTCCTTTGGCGTATGGTTTACCAGCAACAGAAGTAACAGTACCACAACAAAGATAATTGTGGAAAGGGCATACATTTCAGGCTTGATTCCCTTTTTGACCTCAGTGTAAATCTTCGTAGATAATGTATCAATTCCCGGACCTTTTGTAAAGTGGGTAATGATAAAATCATCCAAAGACATGGTAAATGCCATTAAAAAGCCGGATAAAATGCCGGGCAGGATATCGGGAAAGGTAACCTTGAAGAAAGCCTGGAGCTGGGTAGCGCCAAGGTCTAAGGCTGCCTCGTAGGTACTGGGGTTTAACTGTTTCATGCGGGGCTGCACACTTAAAATCACGTAGGGGATATTAAAGGTAATGTGCGCTAAAAGGATGGTCAGAAAACCGAATTTCATGCCCAGCACGATAAAGAGAAGCATCAGGGAAATACCGGTCACGATTTCCGCATTTAACATGGGAATATTGGTGATGCCCATGATGATGGTGCGGTTCCTTTTTTTCATATACTGCATGGCCAGACAGGCAACGGTGCCGATGACTGTCGCAATCAGGGAAGAGAGCAGCGCAATGGAGAGAGTGTTCCAGAGAGCCTGAAGGATTTCAGCATTCTGAAAAAGCTGCTTATACCATTTCAAGGTAAAGCCTCCCCATTTGGCACGGGATTTGCTGGCATTAAAGGACAGAAATATCAATGTCACAATCGGGGCATAAAGGAAAATGAATATCAGGGTAATGTATATCTTACGTGCCACATTTCTCATAATGCATTTGCCTCCCCTTCTTTATCGAAGATAGCGGAAAGAACCATGTTCACAATAATGAAAAGCATGAGAACCATGGAAAGGCCGCTGCCTAAGTGCCAGTTGCCGGTCTGGGTAAATTCCTGCTCGATGACATTGCCAATCAGCAGAATCTTGCTTCCACCAAGGAGAGTGGAAATAACAAAGGTGGTAAGCGCCGGTACAAATACCATGGTGATGCCGCTGATGACTCCCGGTAAGCTTAACGGAAGCGTAATCTTAAAGAAGGTGTGCACGGAGTTGGCACCCAGGTCCCTTGCTGCATTGATAACGTTCTGGTCAATCTTGGTAAGGGAATTGTAAATGGGCAGTACCATGAAAGGCAGGAAATTGTATACCATACCTAAGATAATAGCCCCCGGTGTGTTAATCAGGTTTAAGGATGGCAGATGCAGGAAGGAAAGAGCCGAGTTGATAACACCGTTCTTTTCAAGCAGGGTCTGCCATGCCATGGTGCGCAGAAGAAAATTCATCCACATGGGAAGAATGAAGATCAACACAATAAAAGAATGAGTATTTACTTCCATACGTGCCAGGATCATGGCTAAAGGGTATGCCAGCAAAAGACATACCACCGTGGCAATGAGCGAAAGCAGAATGGAAATTCTGAGTGCCTTGAAATGCTCCGGTGTGGCAATGGCTAAAATGTTTTCCAGTGTAAAAGCGCCGGTCTTGTCGGTGAAACCGTAGTAGAAGACCATAGCCAGGGGAATTAAGATAAATGCCGCACACCAGAACAGGTAGGGAAGTGACAACATTTTTTTATTCATTTGTTTTTGCCGCCTCCTCATCTTCAGATTCCGGTTTGTTCATAATCTGGATGTTGAAAGGGTCCACTTTGATGCCGACCGGTGTACCAACAGGGAACATACGGGTGGAGTGAACCAGCCACTCGAATCCGTTTGCCTGTACCTCCATTTCGTAATGAACGCCCTTGAAAATCAGGTGGGTAACCACTCCGTTTATGATGCCTTCTTCCGGCACAGTAAGCTCTACATCCTCAGGACGGATAACCGCGTCAACCGGCTTGTTTTCACCGAAGCCTTCGTCAACACAGTCGAACCGGGCGCCTAAAATCTCAACCAGACGGTCGCGTATCATGGTAGCGCCGATGATATTGCTGTCGCCGATGAAGTCAGCCACGAATGCATTTTCCGGCTCGTTGTAAATGCGTTCCGGAGAGCCGATCTGCTGGATATAGCCTTGGTTCATGACCACGATGGTATCGGACATGGTAAGAGCCTCCTCCTGGTCGTGGGTGACATAAATAAAGGTAATGCCCAGTTCGTTTTTCAGACGGATCAATTCGTACTGCATGTCCTGGCGCAGCTTTAAATCCAGTGCGCCCAGAGGCTCATCCAGAAGCAGCAGCTTGGGTTCGTTTACAATTGCACGGGCAATGGCAATACGCTGCTGCTGACCGCCGGAAAGAGAGTCCGGCATACGGTTTTCATAGCCGTCTAAGTTTACTAACTTCAGGGCATATTTGATTTTATCCTGAATGTAGGATTTGGATTTATTTTTGATTTTTAAGCCGAAAGCAATGTTCTCCGCAATGGTCATATGTGTAAAAAGGGCATACTTCTGGAAAACAGTGTTCAACTGTCTTTTATTTGGCGGAAGGTTGGTAATGTCCTGATTTTTAAAGACAACACGACCGGTATCCGGCTGCTCAAAACCGCCTAAGATACGCAGAGTCGTAGTTTTGCCGCAGCCGGAGGGACCCAGCAGGGTCAAAAATTCATTTTCTCTGATATAGAGATTCAAATCGTCCAGAATTAACTGACCGTCATAGGATTTGGAGATATGTTCCAGATTTACCAGTACGTCTTTCATGTTTGTCATACCTTTCCGCGTAAAATAAAAAATGGAAACTGTGTCGAAAATTGTTCACAGTTTCGATTTATTATATAAAGAAACCATAAAAAAAGCAATGTATATTTTTGTGCAAAACCTTTTATTTCTCGTGGATTTTACAAATATTTTTTTGGTAAAAAGCACAAAAAAGGTAAATGTTTGAAGAAGGCGTGCCGATATATGTTTCGTAACGGAAAAAAAGGCAAACGGAGTTGCCGGAAACGATCAAGGAGGAAGAAAAAATGAGCGTAAGTGCAGTAACAAGCAACATGGCATCTGTTTACGGAACCGAGTATTCCACAAGTGCGAAGAAAGCAGAAACCGAAAAGAAAGAAGAAACTGCCGGTGCCGTATATGAGACATCTGAAAAGAAAGAAGAAAAGGCTACTTATTCCATTAACAAAATGAGCGCAGCCGACAGAGCCAGCCTGGTGTCCCAGTTGAAGGCAGATGCGGAAGCAAGACAGAGCCAGTTCGTATCTATGGTGCAGAAGATGATGTCCGAGCAGACCAATGCTTACGGACAGGCCAACGATATCTGGTCATTCTTAGCAAGCGGTAAATTTACCGTGGACCCGGCTACCAAGCTGCAGGCACAGCAGGATATTGCAGAAGACGGCTACTACGGCGTAGAACAGACCGCATCCCGTATTTTTGACTTTGCAAGCGCTCTGGCAGGGGACGACGAAGAAGCCATGAAAAAAATGCAGGCAGCTTTTGAAAAGGGCTTTGCACAGGCTGAAAAGACCTGGGGCGGCAAGCTTCCCGACATTTCCTATCAGACCAAGGATGCTGTCAGCAAGAAGTTTGAAGACTATTATAAGTCCAAAGGCACTTCCCAAACGGAAGAATAAGTACTTTGGAGAACCGACAGGGTTTCCGGTAATAGAAGAATAAGAAATAAAAATGCTGCAGGTTTCTGCAGCATTTTTTATCGGGAAAATTTTAGAAAATGAACATTATTTCTTATAAAAGTCCGTCAGATAGGAAAGACGGGCGCTCATGTTGACCATCATGGCATCTAAAACGGTGATGGCTGCCATGGACTCCATAACCACTACGGCACGCGGTACAATGATGGGATCGTGTCTGCCTTTGATGGCAACTTCGATTTCTTCTCCTGAGGTGTTCACGGTGTGCTGCTCCTTAAAAATAGAAGGAGTGGGTTTTACATGGGCACGCAGCAGAATGGGAGAGCCGTCGCTCATGCCGCCGAGGATGCCGCCGGCATGGTTGGTTTCTTTGGCTATATGACCGTTCTGGCTGCAGAACGCATCATTGTTCTGACTGCCGGTGGAATGGGAAACCAGAATGCCGTCTCCGATTTCCACGGCTTTTACGGCGCCGATGGAAGCAATAGCCTTGCAGAGGTTGGCGGAAAGCTTTTCAAAAACAGGGTCGCCGATACCGGCAGGCATGCCTTCGATCAGACATTCCATGACACCGCCGGAGGAGTCCTTTTCCTGCATCAGTCCTTTTAAGTAGTGCTCCGCTTTTTCGGAAGCCTCCCTGTCAGGCATGGCAGTCGGGGTTTCTAAAATGGCTTGTTTGTCAAAATGGGAAAGATCTGCGGAAACGGGACCGATGGAGCGGGTGTAAGCGGTCACGGTAATGCCCATTTCCTTTAATATCTTCATGGCTACGGCACCTGCCGCCACACGGCCGATGGTTTCTCTGCCGGAGGAGCGTCCGCCGCCGCGGTAGTCGCGGAAGCCGTATTTTTCGTCAAAGGTATAATCGGCGTGACCGGGACGGTAGTAGGAAGCAATCTCGCTGTAGTCGGCAGAACGCTGGGATGTGTTGCGGACCATGAGGCTTATGGGCGTGCCGGTGGTTTTGTCGTCAAATACGCCGGAGAGAATTTCCACGGTATCGTCCTCTTTACGGGGGGTGGCGATACTGCTTTGACCGGGCTTGCGTCTGTCAAGGTAGGGCTGGATATCTGCTTCGGATAAGGGAAGACCTGCGGGACAGCCGTCGATGACGACACCTAAGGCTTTGCCGTGGGACTCTCCCCAGGTTGTTATTTTAAATAAAGTACCGTATGTGGAACCTGCCATAATATGAATTCCTTTCCGTTTCAGAAGGTATCTTTGAAAATACCGATACCGGATTTCTTTCTAAACTATACAATAAAATGCACAGGAAAGCAATTCGGAAAAAATAAGAAAAGAGGGTGCAAACACCGGGAAGATATGATACTATATTAAAATATAGGAAATGAGTGTCTGTTTACAGTGGGATGAAACATGAAAGAACGATTTGATGAAAAACTGATAAAAAAATGCAGGCGGATAAGCAGACGGCATAAATGGGCGGTGAAACCCGTTACCTGGTATATGCTGGCGGTTCTGTCCGTTTACCATACAGGCAGATGGATTGGCAGGAATGGCAAGCGCCTTTCCTGTGCGGGCTTGTTGCTGCTTTTTTTGACGGTGGGCAGCAGCTTTGCCGTGGTAAGGGAAGCGGAAAGTCCCCTGCAGGAGAAAAATCCCGAGGAAAACGGCATCCAGCTTACCGAGGAGCAGGAGATTGACTCGGGAGAAGTGGCTTCCATCGGTGCGGATACCATAGAAAAAACGGATGATGTGGCGCTCCTTGACGAAGAGGACCTGACACTGTATACACTGGATGAAATCCTTTCAAACAGCACGGTGCCGGAGGATTATGAGCAGATAAGGAAAGAAGAGGCTGAGGACAAAACAGGGCTTCCTTCCACCTATGAGGAAGCACAGGCAGACTGGCGGCTTCTGCTTGTCAATAAGCAGCATTCCATACCGGATGATTATGAGTTCCCGCTGGGCACCATTTCCGGCAGCATGCAGTGCGATGCCAGGGTGCTTGAACAGCTTCTTTTAATGATGCAGGCGGCGAAGGACGACGGCGTGGATCTGGTAATCTGTTCCCCGTACCGGGATTTCAACAGACAGACCTATCTGTTCAACCGGAAGATTACCCGCTATATGAATGCGGGCATGTCCTATATGGATGCCTACAAGGAAGCTTCCATTGCGGTGACGTCCCCCAATGCCAGCGAGCACAGACTGGGACTTGCCTTTGACTTTTACAGCAGCAGCTACCGAAACTTAAATGAAGGCTTTGCCGATACGGAGACCGGCAAATGGCTGAAGGAGCACAGCTATGAATACGGCTTTGTCCTGCGCTATCCGAAGGGCAAGGAATATATTACCGGCATTGAGTTTGAACCGTGGCATTTCCGCTATGTGGGTGTGGATGCCGCTACCTATATGACCACGCATGAACTGACATTAGAGGAATTTTGGGAGGAATATTGATGTATCGTATTTTAAAACAGGAAGGCCGTGCCAAAAGAGGAGAGCTTGAGACCGTTCACGGTACTGTGCAGACTCCGGTATTTATGAATGTAGGTACCGTGGCTGCCATTAAGGGAGCTGTTTCCACGGAGGATTTAGAGGGTATCGGAACCCAGATAGAGTTGTCCAATACCTATCATCTGCATGTGCGTCCCGGAGATAAAATTATAAAGGAACTGGGAGGTCTGCACAAGTTTATGTCCTGGAACAAGCCTATTCTTACGGACTCCGGCGGATTTCAGGTGTTTTCCCTGGCGGGGCTCCGTAAAATCAAAGAAGAGGGTGTTTATTTTAATTCCCATATAGACGGCAGGAAGATTTTTATGGGTCCGGAGGAGAGTATGCAGATACAGTCCAACTTAGCCTCCACCATTGCCATGGCATTTGACGAATGTCCCCCCGCTCTGGCAGAGAGAGGCTATGTGCAGCCTTCCGTGGACAGAACCACCCGCTGGCTGGCACGGTGCAAGGCGGAAATGCAGCGCTTAAACGGCTTAGAGGACACCATCAATAAAAACCAGCTTCTGTTCGGTATCAATCAGGGCGCCATTTATGCGGATATCCGTATCGAGCATGCCAAGAGGATTGCCGACATGGATCTGGACGGCTATGCCGTAGGAGGACTTGCCGTTGGGGAAAGCCACGAAGAGATGTACTACATTATAGAAGAAACGGTACCGTACCTGCCGAAGGACAAGCCTACCTACCTGATGGGTGTGGGGACACCCGCTAATATTCTGGAAGGTGTCGAAAGAGGCATAGATTTCTTTGACTGCGTTTATCCGTCCCGCAACGGCAGACACGGCCATGTATATACCAATCACGGAAAAATCAATCTGTTCAACGCCAGATACGAAAAGGATATGCGCCCCATTGAAGAGGGCTGCGCCTGCCCTGCCTGCCGCAGATACAGCAGAGCCTATATCAGACATCTCTTAAAGGCAAAAGAAATGCTCGGTATGCGTCTGTGCGTGCTGCACAATCTGTATTTCTACAACACCATGATGACGGAAATAAGGGATGCACTGGACGCAGGCGATTTTGCCGGATATAAGAAGAGAAAATTAGCAGGTATGGAAGCGGGAGCGGAGGATTAAGGCGTCCGCAGGGCAGCTTTCTGTAAATTTTTCATAAAATGCTTGCGGGAGTCCCGAAGTTTGTGTATCATGTTTTTTAGAACTTGCGGCATGTCCGCATAATATGCAGGAGGAATTATAGATGTTTAATCTTTATTTAACGGAAGCAGCGGCAGAAACCGCAACTACCGGCAACAGCACAATGAGTCTTATTATGACACTGGTTATGTACGGTATTTTCATTTTTGCACTCTGGTTTATCTTGTTCAGACCCCAGAAAAAGGAACAGAAGAGGCTGGCAGCACAGATTGCCGCTATGGAAATCGGTGACTGCGTACTGACCACATCCGGTTTTATCGGTATCGTTATCGATATTAACGGCGACACCGTTATCGTAGAGTTCGGCAACAACAAGAACTGCCGTATCCCTATGGAAAAGAGCGCTATCTGCCGTGTAGAGAAGCAGGGCGAGGCTCAGGCATAAGATAAATAACCGACCGGATTTTTCGGAAAACAGAGACCCGTGGTTTTATGGCCATGGGTCTTTTTGTGCGTATTTAAGCTGAAAAAACGGGGATTTCCTTAAAATCTGTGTATTGAATTTTCAGGCTGTTTACGGTATGATAAATGAGTGTTTTTATACATTGATGAATAAGCAGTACAAAAGGAGAGAATGAGATGGGAGCAGAAAAAAACTTGAAAATCACCTGTATACCCGGTGACGGTATAGGCCCTGAAATTGTTGCCCAGGCTAAGAAAATTGTATCGAAGGCAGGAGAAAAATTCGGATTTACACCGATTTATACAGACATTTTAATGGGCGGTGCCTCCATAGATGTGCACGGTGTACCCCTTACGGATGAAGCCATTGCCACCGCAAAGGCAGCGGATGCCGTACTGATGGGATCTATCGGCGGAGATACCACAACCTCCCCCTGGTACAAGCTTCCTCCCGAAAAGAGACCTGAAGCAGGACTTTTGAAAATCAGAAAGGCATTGAACCTTTTTGCAAACTTACGTCCCGCTTATCTGTATCCGGAATTAGCCGGCGCGTGCCCCTTGAAAGAGGAAATTTCCAAGGCGGGCTTTGATATTATGATCATGAGAGAGCTCACCGGCGGTCTTTACTTCGGCGAAAGAAAGACCTATGAGGAAAACGGAGTCAGAACGGCGGTCGATACTCTTACATACAATGAAAACGAAATCAGAAGAATTGCCATAAAGGCATTTGAAATTGCAAGAAAGAGAAAGAAAAAGGTCACCAGCGTTGACAAGGCAAACGTGTTAGACTCCTCCAGACTGTGGAGAGCCGTTGTCATCGAAGTAGCAAAGGATTACCCGGATGTGACCCTGGAGCATATGCTGGTTGACAACTGCGCCATGCAGCTTGTAAAAGACCCGGCACAGTTTGACGTGATTTTAACGGAGAATATGTTCGGCGACATTCTTTCCGATGAAGCCAGCATGATTACCGGTTCCATCGGCATGCTTTCCAGCGCTTCCTTAAACGACACGAAATTCGGTCTTTACGAGCCCAGTCACGGTTCCGCACCGGATATTGCGGGCAAGGATATCGCAAACCCCATTGCCACCATATTAAGCGCTGCCATGATGTTACGTTACAGCTTCGATCTGGACGAGGCGGCGGCAGCCATTGAAAAGGCAGTGGAAACCGTACTGAAGGACGGTTTCCGTACCGGTGATATTATGGCGGACGGCTGCAAAAAAGTGGGATGTACCGAAATGGGCGATTTGATTGCCGAGAGAATATAGAATTTTGAGGAGGAAAATAAAATGAGAAGTGATTCTGTTATGAAGGGCACCAGCCAGGCACCCCACAGAAGTTTGTTCAATGCCCTGGGCTTTACCGAAGAGGAGAGAAACAGACCGTTAATCGGTATTGTCAGCTCCTACAATGAAATTGTACCCGGTCATATGAATCTGGATAAAATTGCGGAGGCTGTAAAGCTTGGCGTAGCCATGGCAGGCGGTACTCCCGTTGTATTCCCGGCAATCGCCGTCTGCGACGGTATCGCCATGGGACATATCGGCATGAAATACAGCCTGGTTACCAGGGACCTGATTGCCGACAGCACCGAATGTATGGCAATGGCACACGGATTTGACGGTCTGGTGTGCATTCCCAACTGCGACAAGAACGTGCCCGGTCTGTTAATGGCTGCGGCAAGATTAAATATTCCCACTGTTTTTGTTTCCGGCGGTCCTATGTTAGCCGGACATGTAAACGGCAAGAAGAGAAGCCTTTCCTCCATGTTTGAGGCAGTCGGCAGCGTGGCAGCCGGCACCATGAGCATGGACGAGCTCTGCGAATATGAGGAAAAGGTATGCCCGACCTGCGGATCCTGTTCCGGTATGTATACGGCAAACTCCATGAACTGTCTGACCGAAGCAATCGGTATGGGACTTAAGGGAAACGGCACTATCCCCGCCGTATATTCCGAAAGAATCCGTCTGGCAAAGCATGCCGGCATGAAGATTATGGAGCTTGTGGAGAAAAATATCAGACCCCGCGACATTATGACGGCGGAAGCATTCCGCAATGCCCTCATTGTGGATATGGCTTTGGGATGCTCCACCAACACCATGCTGCACCTTCCGGCGATTGCCCATGAAGCAGGTGTGGAACTGAATCTGGATATGGCAAACGAACTGTCCGCCATCACCCCGAACCTGTGCCACTTAGCCCCTGCAGGTCCTACCTACATGGAAGACTTAAACGAAGCAGGCGGTGTCTATGCCGTTATGAAGGAACTTTCCAAGAAGAACCTTCTGAACTTAGACCTGATTACCGTTACCGGTAAGACCGTTGGCGAAAATATCAAGGATGCTTACAACAAGAACCCCGAAGTTATCCGTCCTGTGGAAAATCCGTATTCCCAGACAGGCGGTATTGCCGTATTAAAGGGCAACCTGGCACCGGATTCCGGCGTGGTAAAGCGTTCCGCTGTTGTGCCTGAAATGATGGTACACGAAGGTCCGGCCAGAGTATTTGACTGTGAAGAGGATGCCATCGATGCTATCCGCGGCGGCAGGATTGTAGCGGGCGATGTAGTGGTTATCCGTTACGAAGGCCCCAAGGGAGGTCCCGGCATGAGAGAAATGTTAAATCCTACATCAGCTATTGCAGGTATGGGACTCGGTTCTTCCGTAGCCCTGATTACGGACGGACGTTTCTCCGGCGCATCCAGAGGCGCTTCCATCGGACATGTTTCTCCGGAAGCAGCGGTGGGCGGCCCCATTGCATTGGTAAAGGAAGGCGACATTATCAGCATCAATATCCCGGAAAACACACTGAATGTCAGAATTTCCGATGAGGAAATGGCTAAGAGACGTGCAGAATGGCAGCCGAGAGAACCCAAGGTAACCACAGGCTATCTGGCTAGATACCATGAGCTTGTTACCAGCGGCAACCGCGGCGCTATCCTGGAAATCAAGAAATAATACGGGACAAGGAGAAAAAAAGATGCAGCTTACAGGTTCAGAAATTGTAATTGAGTGTCTGAAAGAGCAGGGTGTGGATACCGTTTTCGGTTATCCCGGAGGCACGATCTTAAATATTTACGACGCATTATACAAACACAGTGATGAAATCACCCATATCCTCACTTCCCACGAGCAGGGCGCTGCCCATGCGGCGGACGGTTATGCCAGAGCCACAGGGAAGGTCGGTGTCTGCCTGGCAACCAGCGGACCGGGAGCTACCAACTTAGTAACCGGTATTGCTACCGCCTATATGGACTCTGTACCCATGGTAGCCATTACGGCAAATGTAAACCTGCCGTTACTGGGCAAGGATACTTTCCAGGAAGTGGATATTGCGGGTGTTACCATGCCGATTACGAAACACGGTTATATTGTAAAGGATATCCGCATTCTGGCGGATACTATCCGGAAAGCGTTTAAGATTGCAAAGTCCGGCAGACCCGGACCGGTACTGGTGGACATCACCAAGGATGTAACCGCCGCAACCTATGAATACACACCGGAGAAACCGGAAGAAGCGGAAAAAATCAACCGCTATACGAAAGAAGATTTGGAAAAAGCGGCAGAGCTTATCAATCAGGCAAAGAAGCCCTTTATTTACCTGGGCGGAGGCACCATTTTGTCCGGTGCTGCCAAGGAAGCAGCCGAGTTTGCGGAAAAGATTGACGCACCGGTATGCGATACCCTGATGGGTAAGGGCGGCTTTGACGGAACTGCCGAGCGTTATACCGGCATGATTGGTATGCACGGCACCAAGGCTTCCAATTTCGGCGTCAGCGAATGCGACCTTCTGATTGCATTGGGGGCGCGTTTCTCCGACCGTGTGATCGGAAATCCCGCAACCTTTGCCAAGAACGCCAAGGTTCTGCACATTGATATTGATGCGGCAGAAATCGATAAGAATATTCCGGCGTATGCCAGTGTAGTAGGCGATATGAAAGCCGTTCTTACGGATTTACTCCCCATGCTTGAGAAAAAAGAGCATAAAGAATGGATGGCACATATCAAAGAATTAAAAGAAAAATATCCCCTTAAGTACCACGAGGATGTTCTTTCCTGCCCGTACATCATGGAAGAAATCTATAAGGTGACGGAAGGAAAGGCAATCATTACTACGGATGTGGGGCAGCATCAGATGTGGGCGGCACAGTATTACAAATATACGGAGCCCAGAACCTTCCTGTCCTCCGGTGGTCTCGGTACCATGGGTTACGGACTGGGAGCCTGCATCGGCGCCAAGATGGGCAGACCGGATAAAATCTGTATTAATATCGGCGGTGACGGCTGCTTCCGTATGAATATGAACGAGCTGGCAACCGCAAGCCGTTACAAAATCCCCATTATCCAGGTGGTTATCAACAACCATGTACTGGGTATGGTGCGCCAGTGGCAGACTCTGTTTTACGGCCACAGATATTCCCAGACCGTGCTGGAGGATGCGGTGGACTTCTGTAAGGTGGCAGAGGGACTCGGCTGTACGGCAATCCGTATTACGAAAAAAGAAGAAGTGGAGCCGGCTCTGCGCAGGGCGCTTGCCGCAGACGGCCCGGTTGTGTTAGACTGCATGATTCCCGAGGATGACAAGGTATTCCCTATGGTTCCTGCGGGAGCACCTATAAGTGATGCATTTGATGAGGATGACCTGAATAAGAAAAATGCATAATGAAGTAAAAAGAAATGCATAAAATGTACCATGAAGAAAAAGAATAAGTTTCCCGTAAAATCCCTATGCTTTTTTGGCGTCTGCCTGCTTATATCCCTGTACTATGTGACAGGGATATATTACAGGCAGAGTTTTGGCATGGGGAAATTTATTAATGGGGTTTATTGTACCGGAAAGTCAGTGGAAGAGATAAACAGCGAATTGACAGGGGAGTATAACGGCAGATCCTTTACCGTAACGGATTTATACGGAAATACCTATGAAATCCCGCTTTCTTCCGTAAATTATAAGGTTGACTATATGGGTCAGCTTAAAATTGTCCAGAACAGTCAATCGGTATTCCTGTGGGGAATAGAAGCTATTACCGGCGGAAATAAGAAGATTTCTCCGGAAATTTCTTTTTCCGAAGAGGCACTGCTTAAGGCTTTGGAGGAAAACGGTTTCTTTGCCAATAACCGGAAGGAACCGGTGCTGGAAATCCGGAAAGAACGGGCATATGTACTCTATGACGGCAGGAAGAATGCCCTGCAGGAAGAAAAAATGCGACAGGTTCTGACGGACAGTCTGCTTGCCGGTAACCTTTCCATAGATGTTTCGGAATGCTATGAGGATTTGCCCTATACGGCGGAAATGGAGGACACCCTTGCTGTTTGGAAAACGGTGGAAGTGTTCCAGAACCGCAGCCTGACCTATGACATGGGGGACGGGGATGTAGTGCTGACACCGGAAATCACAGCGGATTTTTTAATCTGCAATGGCGGAATATTTACCATGGAAAACGGCTGGCCGGTGGTAAACGAAGAGGGCATCACCGCTTTCGTGGACAGCCTGGCGGCGGAGTACGATACCTACGGCAAAACGCATTTCTTTCATGCCACGAGAGGGGAAGACATAGAAATAGAAGGAGGCACCTACGGCAACGAGCTGGACAGGGAAGCGGAAATCGCTTTTTTAAAAGATTACTTCGGCAGTGCGGACCTTCAAACATCCTCCGGGGAAGAGGCTTTTGCGGACGAAAACCTGCAGCCTGGGCAAGATGCCTTACAGAGCGGAAACGGAAAGCATATCCCTGCTTATAAGAGACAGGCGCAAGTGAGAGGAAAGAAGGACCTGCTTACAACCTATGTGGAAGTGGATATGAGAGAACAGAAGCTATATTATTATGAAGAAGGCGTCTTAAAGCTGGAAACGGATGTGGTAACCGGCAACATGAGCCGGAAGTGGGACACACCGGCTGGCGTGAATTATGTGTACGGCAAACAGAAAAACCGCACCTTACGAGGCCCGGGATATGCCACACCGGTGAATTACTGGATGCCGGTCAACGGCAATATCGGTCTGCATGATGCCACCTGGCGGAGGGAATTCGGTGGGGAAATTTACTTAAAAAGCGGTTCTCACGGCTGCATTAATATGCCGAAGGACAAAGCGGGCGAGCTTTACGACATGGTGGTAATCGGCACACCCGTGGTAATGTTTTATTGATTTTGGAAAATAATTTATCCATGCAGTTGACTAAAGCGTCCGAAAAGTTTACAATAAGGAAATGCTGATGTGTATTTTTATACAGAAAGCCATTTACATAAAATGAGGAGGTAGTAACCGTGCGAGTTTACAATTTTTCAGCAGGTCCGGCAGTATTACCGGAAGAAGTGTTACAGGAAGCAGCAGATGAAATGTTAGATTATCAGGGCAGTGGCATGTCCGTGATGGAAATGAGCCATCGATCTAAAAACTATGAGAAAATCATCAAGGAAGCTGAAGCTGATTTAAGAGACCTGATGAATATTCCGGATAATTATAAAGTGCTCTTTTTACAGGGCGGTGCAAGTTCTCAGTTCGCCATGATTCCCATGAATCTGATGAAGAACAAGGTTGCTGATTATATTGTAACCGGCCAGTGGGCAAAGAAGGCATACCAGGAAGCATGCATTTACGGCAAAGCCAACAAGATTGCATCCAGTGAAGACAAGACCTTCTCTTACATACCGGATTGCTCCGATTTACCCATCAGCGAAGATGCGGACTATGTTTATATCTGTGAAAACAATACCATTTACGGAACCAAGTTCAAGACCCTTCCCAATACCAAGGGTAAGCCCTTGGTAGCAGATGTGTCTTCCTGCTTCTTATCCGAGCCCGTGGACGTAACCAAATACGGTGTTATCTACGGCGGTGTCCAGAAGAACATCGGACCGGCAGGCGTGGTTATCGTTATCATCAGGGAAGACCTGATTACCGAGGATGTTCTGCCCGGCACACCGACCATGTTCAAGTATAAAATCCATGCAGACAACGGTTCCATGTACAACACACCGCCTGCATACGGCATTTATATCTGCGGCAAGGTATTCAAGTGGTTAAAGAAGCGCGGCGGCCTTGCAGCCATGAAGGAATATAACGAAAAGAAAGCCAAGGTTCTGTATGATTTCTTAGACGAAAGCAAGCTCTTCAAGGGCACTGTCAGAAAAGAAGACCGTTCCTTAATGAACGTTCCTTTCGTAACGGGAAGTGAAGAACTGGATGCCAAATTTGTAAAGGAAGCAACCGAAGCCGGCTTTGTCAACTTAAAGGGACACAGAACCGTCGGAGGTATGCGTGCAAGCATCTACAATGCAATGCCCATTGAAGGCGTGGAGAAGCTTGTAGAGTTCATGAAAGAATTTGAAAAAAACAATGCCTAATTGAGAAAGGTCTGGATAGAAAAATGTTTCAGTATTATTGCTTAAATCCCATTTCCAAAGTGGGTCTTGATAATTTCAGCACAGATTATGCAAAGACAGAGGATATTAACAGTGCGGAAGGTGTTCTCGTAAGAAGCGCTTCCATGCATGAGATGGAGCTTCCCGACAGCCTGCTTGCCGTAGCAAGAGCCGGAGCCGGTGTCAACAACATTCCTCTGGACAAATGTGCGGAAAAGGGTATCGTGGTATTTAACACACCCGGTGCCAATGCCAACGGCGTAAAAGAACTGGTTTTTGCGGGCATGCTGCTTGCAGCCAGAGATGTAGTAGGCGGTATCGAATGGGTAAAGGAAAATGCTTCCGATGAAAATATTGCAAAGACTGCCGAAAAAGAAAAGAAGAATTTTGCGGGTACCGAGCTTGCCGGCAAAAAATTAGGTGTAATCGGACTTGGAGCCATCGGTGTTAAGGTAGCTAATGCTGCCAGACATTTCGGCATGGAGGTGTACGGCTACGACCCTTACCTTTCCGTAAATGCAGCATGGAGCTTAAGCAGAGATGTAAAGCATGTGCTGAATGTGGAAGAAATTTACAAAAACTGTGATTTTATTACCATTCATGTGCCTCTGTTAGATTCCACAAAGGGTATGATTAACAAAGAAGCCATCGGTATGATGAAGGACGGCGTTATTCTCCTTAACTTTGCAAGAGACCTTCTGGCAAACGAGCAGGACGTGCTGGACGCCATCGAAAGCGGCAAGGTACGCAGGTATGTATCCGATTTCCCCAATGCCACCACAGCAGGCAAAAAGGGATGCATCGTCATTCCACACCTGGGCGCTTCCACCGAAGAGTCCGAGGACAACTGTGCGGTAATGGCAGTACAGGAAATGATGGATTATCTGGAAAACGGCAACATCCGCAACAGTGTAAACTATCCCAACTGCGATATGGGCGTCTGCGCACAGGCAGGAAGAATTGCTATCTTCCACAAGAATATTGCCAACATGATCGGTAAGTTCACCTCCTGCTTAGGCGACAACGGCATCAACATTACCGATATGACCAACAAATCCAGAGGAGAAGTGGCTTATACCATGATTGATGTGGAGAGCACCCCTACCAGGGACATTGTGGACAGTCTCAGCGCAATTGACGGTGTATTCCGTGTAAGAGTAGTGAAATAAGCAAACGGTTATAAGTATAGACAGTACAAAACATGAAAAAGCAAAAACCTCAGGTACAAAAAGTACCTGAGGTTTTTTTAGTTAAATAAAAAAGGATTGCCGTCGGGACCTATGCCGTCAATGCCTTTTAATACGGTATTGTTAGAAAGAAGAGCCGCCTCGCTCTGCAAATCCATGTAGCGGACCAGTACGTCTTCTACGGAAACACCCTGTTCGGCAGCAATTTCCTCCATTATGGGACGGAGCTTGTCCAAAAGCTGCGCAGGCATCTGTACCTTTTGGGGACCCATGTCTTTTTTCAGGTTTTCTTTATATTTATTGATGCGGGATAAAAATTTTCTGTCATCTGCGGTCATTGATTTCACCTCTTTTCCCCGATATTTTATCATACATTGTCTTGTGGTGTATAGGTATTTTTGCTAAAATAAAGGTATTAAACAGTAGGAGGAATGGCTGATGGCGACAATAAGACCTTTTGCGGCGCTGCGTCCTGCCGACGGTATGGCGGAAAAGATAGCGGCATTGCCGTATGATGTATATAACCGGAAAGAAGCAAAGGAGGCGGTGAAGGATGCACCTCATTCGTTTCTTAGGATTGACCGTGCGGAGACCACTCTGCCGGATGACGTGGATACCTATGATGAACGGGTGTACAAAAGAGCGAAGGAGCTTCTTACCGAACAGGTGGAGAAGGGCGAATATATAACAGAGGACAAGCCCTGTTTTTATCTGTATGAGCTTGTGATGAACGGCAGAAGCCAGACCGGTGTGGTAGGCTGTGCCTCCATTGACGACTATTGCAGCAATGTCATTAAAAAGCATGAAAATACCCGCGCGGATAAAGAGGAAGACCGTATCCGCCATGTGGATACCTTAAGCGCCCAGACCGGTCCCATCTTTCTGGCATACCGGGACAGAGCGGATTTGCAGGCGCTGATTAAAAAAGGAAAAGAAGAAAAGCCCCTTTATGATTTTACCGCAGAGGACGGCATTACCCACAGGGTATACCGGATTGCGGATGAAGGCATGCAGGAGGAAATAGCCAGGATTTTTAAGGAGATGGACAGCCTTTATATTGCGGACGGTCATCACAGGGCGGCTTCCGCTGTAAAGGTGGGCTTAAAAAGAAGAGCCGAACACCCGGATTACACCGGTGAAGAGGAGTTCAATTATTTTCTTTCCGTAGTGTTTCCTGACAGTGAACTGATGATTATGGACTACAATCGTGTGGTGAAGGACTTAAACGGTCTTACCCCGGAAGCATTTCTTTCCGCTGTTGAAAAATGCTTTTCAGTGGAAGAAAAAGGCACGGAACCGGTGAAACCGGCAGAAAAAGGCGAAGTGGGCATGTATCTGGACGGAAAGGGCTATCTTCTTACCGTAAAAGAAGAGTACCAAAGCGATGACCCTGTGAAAGGGCTGGATGTTTCCCTGCTGCAGGACTATCTGCTTTCCCCCATACTCGGTATCGGGGACCCCAAGACCGATAAACGGATAGATTTCGTGGGAGGCATCCGGGGACTGAAAGAATTAAAGAAACGTACGGAAAGCGACTGCAGAGTGGCATTTTCCATGTATCCCACATCTATTGGGGAGCTGTTTTCCGTAGCGGATGCAGGACTGCTCATGCCGCCCAAATCCACATGGTTTGAGCCGAAGTTAAGAAGCGGACTGTTTATACATACTTTTTAGAAATTTTCCTGGGAGGGGCAATATGACAAAGAAATTATATAAAATGATGAACTGGCCTGTGATAGAGGAGATTATTTATTCGGAGTCGCAGGATCCGCATGCAACATTGGGACCGCATGTACAGGGGAACGGCACACTGATTCAGGCATTTTTCCCGGGAGCACAAAAGGTGACCCTGCAGCTTACAAAGGATATGGCGGAAAAAGAAATGGAGCTTGCGGATGACGACGGATTTTTTGCAGTCTGGCTGCCTGTCAAGAATGTGGGAGCATACCGGTACATTGTGTCCTATGAAAACGGCAGTGTGGAAACCATGCAGGATGCCTATCGCCACGAATGTCTGATTACGGCGGAGGATGAGGAAAAATTCGCAATGGGCGTACATTATACGGTTTATGAAAAGTTAGGCGCCCATCCCTTGAACTTAGACGGAGAGGACGGCGTGTATTTTGCCGTGTGGGCACCGAATGCCCTGCGTGTGAGCACTGTGGGGGATTTCAACCATTGGGACGGACGGATCCACCAGATGAGAAAGCTTCCCAGCGGTATTTTTGAAATCTTTATCCCGGGCGTAAAGGCAGGGGATAACTACAAATACGAAATCAAACTGAAAACCGGACTAACGTATCTGAAAGCCGACCCTTACGGCAATGCGGCGCAGCTCCGCCCGGAAACGGCATCGGTGGTAGCGGATTTGCGGAACTTTAAGTGGGAAGATAAAGAGTTTATCAAAAAGAGAAAGACCTTCCAGAAGGAAAATGCGCCCATCAGTGTATACGAACTGTATCTGGGCAGCTTCCTTGCACCAAAGGATGACGAAGAATATGCCAATTACCGGGAAATTGCGGACAAGCTGATTCCCTATGTAAAGGAAATGGGCTATACCCATGTGGAGCTGATGCCGGTTATGGAGCATCCCTTAGATGCATCCTGGGGCTATCAGGTTATCGGTTATTATGCGCCGACCGCCAGATACGGCACGCCCGAGGACTTCATGTATTTTGTGAACGAGCTGCACAAAGCGGGCATCGGCGTGATTCTGGACTGGGTACCAGCGCACTTCCCACGAGATATTTACGGGCTGTCCTCCTTTGACGGCACCTGCCTGTATGAGAACCCGGACGAACAGAGACGTTCCCATCCGCACTGGGGTACCCTGGTATTTGACTACGGCAGGCCGGAGGTTTCCAACTATCTGATTGCCAATGCACTGTTCTGGGTGGAGAAATTCCATGCGGACGGTATCCGTATGGATGCGGTGGCTTCCATGCTGTATCTGGATTACGGCAGAAATCCGGGCGAATGGACGGCAAATATTTACGGCGGCAATGAAAACTTAGAGGCAGTGGAGCTGATTAAGCACTTAAATTCCATGATGGGCAAGAGAAATCCCGGTGTATTGCGTATCGCGGAGGAAAGCACGGCATGGCCCATGGTAACGGGCAGCCTTGAAGACGGCGGACTGGGCTTTGATCTGAAGTGGAATATGGGCTGGATGAACGATTATCTGGATTATATCAAGTATGACCCGTATTTCAGAAGCCATCATCACAGCGAGCTGACCTTCAGCATGATTTATGCATACAGTGAGAAGTTCATGCTGGTATTCTCCCATGACGAAGCCGTACACGGCAAGTCCTCCATGCTGGGCAAAATGCCCGGGGAGCGGGAGCAGAAATTTGCCAACCTACGTCTGACCTATGCGTACATGTTCACCCATCCCGGCAGAAAGCTTTTATTTATGGGACAGGATATCGGCGAATTTTCCGAATGGAACGAGATGCGCCAGACGGAATGGGAGCTGTTAAAATATCCCGACCATAAGGGCATGGCGGCACTGGTGAAAAAATTAAATGAACTCTACACCACAAAGCCCGCCCTGTATGAGTGGGATGACAAGCCGGAAGGCTTTGCCTGGATAAACAGCATAAACAGTACGGAAAATCTGCTCACCTTTCTGAGAAAAACAAGAAAGAAGGAAAGTCTTCTTGTGGTGGCGGCCAATTTCTCCGGCGTGGAAAAGCAGGTAAAAATCGGTGTGCCGTATGAAGGCAGCTACAAGGAAATTTTAAATACGGATGCAGAGGAATTCGGCGGCAGCGGCATGATAAACAAGCGTGCCAAGAGAGCGGTAAAGAAGGAATGGGACGACAGGCCCTACTCCGTATCCATTACACTGGCTCCTTTGTCCGTAAGTATTTTGGAGTTTCGTCCGGCAAATAAGACCGGAGAAAAAGACAGATAACAGAAAGGGTTGAACGGATATGAATACGATGACAGGAATTTTTCTTACCGCCACACTGGAAGATGAGTGGCAACAGGTTACGAAGCAGGCATCCGTTTTTGAAAAATTCTTTGAAACCCTGCCGGAAAAGGCGCTTTCTTTAGGTATCCGCATTGTGCTTGCCATCCTTGCCTTTATGATTGGAGCCCAGATTATCAAGTTAGTGCGCAGAATCGTAAAGAAGTCCATGACAAAGGCAAAAGCGGATGTGGGAGTCATCCAGTTTACGGACTCTTTTGTGAAAGTGGCATTATATATGCTTCTGGTATTCCTCATTGCGGGAAGCTTCGGCGTGGATGCCGCCAGCATCGTGGCAGTGCTCGGTTCCGCCGGTGTGGCAATCGGTCTTGCCATTCAGGGCAGTTTGTCCAACTTCGCAGGCGGTGTGCTGATTTTGCTTCTAAAGCCCTTTAAGGTGGGAGATTACATTGTGGAGGACAACAAGGGAAACGAGGGAACCGTAACGGAAATCCAGCTTTTTTACACCAAGCTTACCACCTATGACAATAAGGTGATTATTCTTCCCAACGGTACACTGGCAAATACCAGTATGACCAATGTGACGGAAAAAGCGAAGAGGCGTCTGGATGTGCCGGTGGGCGTTGCCTACGACACGGACTTAAGGGAAGCCAAGAAGGTGCTGACGGAGCTGTTGAAGGAAGACCCGGCTACCCTTAAAAAAGAAGAGATGTTTGTCTACGTGGACGAACTGGGCGACTCTGCAGTGAAGCTCTGCCTGCGCTGCTGGGTAAAGCAGGAGGACTACTGGCAGACCAGGTGGAGACTGACGGAACGGGTGAAATACACCCTGGATGAAGCCGGTATTTCCATTCCCTTCCCGCAGATTGACGTACATCAGAAATAAACAATAAAAGACTCCGGCGGACAGATGCCGGAGTTTTTGCAACAAAAAAAGATGCCGGAAAGCATCTTTTTTAAAGCTGAAAATGGGACTCGAACCCACGACCCCTTCATTACGAGTGAAGTGCTCTACCAACTGAGCTATTTCAGCAGAAATACAACAAAAATTATTATACTGGGTAAACGGAAAAAAAGCAACCACAAATTTTATGTAAACCGGAATTATTTGATTCCGGTTTTCTTTTTATAGAAGTGCTCGGCATAGCCGATGGATAGATACAGCCCCATGGCAATGAGGCAGAGAAGAATAACAGAGGTGATAACCATGTGCATCTGAAACACCTGGGAACCATAGATGATTAAATAGCCGAGTCCGCGTCTGGCAGCCAGAAATTCGCCGATAATGACGCCGACAAGGGCAAGACCGATGTTCACCTTCATAGTGCTTAAAACCGTAGGAATACTGGCGGGCAGAACCACTTTTGTAAAGGCATCCTTTTTACTGCCGCCGAGGGTGTAGATCAGGGTGATTTTTTCCGCATCCACGCTCTTAAAACCGGTATACAGGCTGATGATGGAGCCGAACACGGCAACGGAGATACCCGCAACCACGATGGTAAGACTGCCGGTGCCCAGCCATACGATAAAAAGAGGAGCAAGTGCGGATTTCGGCAGGCTGTTTAAGATAACCAGATACGGCTCGAGGATTTCTGAGATGCCCTCCGAGTACCAGAGCAGGGTGGCGGTCAGCATACCGAATAAAAATACAAGTAAAAAGCTGATAATGGTTTCATAGAGTGTGATGCCGATGTGGAGAAAGAGATTTTTTTCCGTAACCAGTTCCAACAGGCAGGTAAGCACCCGGGAGGGGCTGGAAAAGAAAAAGGCGTCTATCCGCTTAAGGTCGGCGGCAAGCTCCCAGGCAGTTAAAAATAAGAGAAAAATCGTAAGGCGGCACAGGGTGATTTTATTGTGGTATCTTTTGTGCTCCTTCACATAGGCTTCCTGTGTGGAAAGCTGTGTGCGTGCGGATTCAGGTTTCATCTGTCATCGCCTCCCATAATAAATTGAAATAATATTTGAATTCAGGAGCATTTCTGGCAGCTAACGGGGTGTGGTCGGTCAGGGTAAGATGAATGGGAATGTCGAAGCGCACCGTAGTGGGACGGCTTCCTAAAATCAGTACCCGGTCGGCTAAACTGATGGCTTCGGAAAGGTCGTGGGTAATAAGCAGCGCGGTTTTCTTTTTGCTGCGGATAATTTCGCAGATATCGGCGGAAACCATAAGTCTTGTCTGATAGTCTAAGGCACTGAAGGGTTCATCCAAAAGCAGAAGCTCCGGGTTTAAGGCAAGGGTACGGATTAAAGCGGCACGCTGTTTCATGCCGCCGGACAGTTCGCTGGGTTTTTTGTCCTTAAAGCGGTACAGACCGTAATCCTGCATCATCTTAAGGACGGCGGAGGTGTTTTCAGGCGTCCGACTGCCGGTGATTTCCAGTCCCAGCACGGCATTTTCGTAGACACTGCGCCATTCCAAAAGGTGGTCGCGCTGCAGCATATACCCGATTTTCGGCGATTTTCCGGAAAGATCGTCCGAATGGAAAATGATTTCCCCGCTTTCCGGCCTTAAAAGCCCGTAGATAACGGACAGAAGAGTGGATTTTCCGCAGCCGCTGGGGCCTACCATGGCGACAAATTCACCGGAATTTATGGAGAAGCTGACATCCATAAGCGCCGGTGTTTCCCCCTGCAGACTGTGGTAGGAATAACAGATATTTTTTGCTTCCAGCAGAGGCTTTGGCATGCTATCATCCTCTTTGTTTTATTCTTATTTTATGTATGCAAAGGGAAAGGGTGTAAGGTTATTGCATAAAATACAAAATTATGGTACTATCAAGTTTAGATTTTATTTGCGGAGGACAAAGCTATGGCACAGTTATGGGGCGGACGTTTTACCAAAGCCACCGAACAGAAAGTATTTGATTTTAATGCATCCATTTCCTTTGACAAAAATCTCTTTACCCAGGACGTGGAAGGAAGCATTGCACATGCCGTTATGCTTGGAAAACAGGGCATTCTCACCGTAGAAGAGAAGGATGCCATTGTAAAGGGACTGGCAGGCATCAGGGAGGACGTAGAGGCAGGAAAGCTTGCCATAGACGAAACACAGGAGGACATCCACAGCTTTGTGGAGGCTACCCTGATAGAGCGTATTGGTGACACCGGAAAGAAGTTGCATACCGGACGCAGCCGCAACGACCAGGTGGCGCTGGACATGAGACTTTATACAAGAGCCCATGTCGTGGAAACGGACAACCGCTTAAAAGAGCTTCTGCACGTTATCTTACATACCATGGAGGAAAATCTGGAGACATACATGCCCGGTTTCACCCATTTGCAGAAGGCACAGCCGGTTACCCTGGCGCATCACTACGGTGCTTATTTTGAAATGTTCAAGCGGGACAGACTCCGCTTAAAGGATATTTATGCCCGCATGAATTACTGCCCGCTGGGCGCAGGCGCGCTGGCAGGCACCACCTATCCTTTAGACAGAAATTATACCGCATCCCTGCTTGGCTTTGAGGGTCCTACCTTAAACAGCATGGATTCCGTTTCCGACAGAGATTACCTGATTGAATATCTGGCGGCACTTTCTACCATTATGATGCATTTATCCCGTTTTTCCGAGGAAATCATTATCTGGAATTCCAACGAATACGGCTTTGTGGAAATCGACGATGCCTATTCCACCGGAAGCAGCATCATGCCGCAGAAGAAAAACCCCGACATTGCGGAACTGGTAAGAGGCAAAACGGGCCGTGTATACGGAGCACTGATGTCCTTACTTACTACCATGAAAGGTCTTCCTTTAGCATACAATAAAGATATGCAGGAGGATAAGGAACTGACCTTCGACGCCATCCGTACCGTGGAAAACTGTCTGGAACTGTTTACCGGCATGCTGGCTACCATGAAGTTTAAGAAGAACACCATGGAACACAGTGCGGTAAAGGGCTTTACCAATGCGACGGATGCAGCCGACTATTTAGTAAACCACGGCGTACCTTTCCGGGATGCCCACGGTATTATCGGCAGACTGGTGCTGTATTGCATCGATAAAAACAAGAGTATTGACGAACTGGGCATTGACGAGCTTCGCACTTTCAGCGACAAATTTGAGCCTGATGTGTACGATGCCATCAGCTTAAAGACCTGTGTGGAGAAGAGACTGACCTTCGGTGCACCGGGACCTTCCATGATGAAGGATGTTATTGCCCTGAACCGGAAGTACCTCGAAGAGGCATAAATACGTTTTTTATTTAATTTTAAATAAACAAGAAGAGGAGACTATTATGAGCGAGAAACTGAAAGTAGGTATTTTGGGCGGAACCGGTATGGTGGGACAGAGATTTATTTCTCTCCTGGAGAATCATCCCTGGTTTGAAGTAACCACCATTGCAGCAAGCCCCCGTTCAGCAGGAAAGACATACGAGGAGGCAGTCGGAGACCGTTGGAAAATGACCACGCCCATGCCCGAAGCCGTGAAGAAAATCATGGTTATGAATGTCAACGAGGTAGAAAAAGTAGCATCACAGGTGGATTTCGTATTCAGCGCCGTAGACATGACCAAAGAAGAAATCAAGGCGATTGAAGAGGCTTATGCCAAGACCGAAACCCCTGTTGTTTCCAATAACAGCGCACACAGATGGACACCGGATGTTCCCATGGTGGTTCCCGAAATCAACCCGGAGCATATGAAGGTTATCGAATTCCAGAAGAAGAGACTGGGTACCGAGAGAGGCTTTGTAGCCGTAAAACCCAACTGCTCCATCCAGAGCTACGCACCGGTTCTTACCGCATGGAAGGAATTTGAACCTTATGAAGTAGTGGCTACCACTTATCAGGCAATCTCCGGCGCCGGAAAGACCTTTAAAGACTGGCCGGAAATGGTAGGAAACATTATTCCTTACATCGGCGGTGAAGAAGAAAAGTCCGAGAAGGAGCCCTTAAGAATCTGGGGTGAAATCAAAGACGGCGTTATCGTACCGGCAGAGAGCCCTGTTATTACCTGCCAATGCATCCGTGTACCGGTACTTAACGGACACACCGCAGCCGTATTTGTTAAATTTAAGAAGAAACCCACCAAAGAGCAGTTAATCGAGAAGCTGGTAAACTTCAAGGGACTTCCCCAGGAGCTTGCACTTCCCAGCGCACCGAAGCAGTTCATCCAGTATCTGGAAGAGGACAATCGTCCCCAGGTAGCTCTGGATGTGGATTTTGAAAACGGTATGGGCATCAGCGTAGGCAGACTTCGTGAAGACACCGTATACGACTGGAAGTTCGTAGGACTTTCTCACAATACCGTAAGAGGCGCCGCAGGCGGAGCCGTTCTCTGTGCAGAGCTGTTAAAGGCGCAGGGTTATATCACCAAAAAATAAAACGTAACTTAGGGGAGGCATTATGATTAAGGAGAAGCAGACCGAGTTCCTGAACACAAAAAATGAGGAATATCCGGGACAGGATAAACTGTTCCGGATGGTTTGTGACACCTCACATAATGCCTTTTTATATTACAATTTTAAGAAGGATGAAGTCATTACCATCGGCAACTGGGACGCTGCTTTTCCCTACATGGTAAAATCCGGAGAGGAGCTTTTCCTCCTTTTAAAGGAAGTGCCGGAAGAGGAAAGGGACTCTCTTAAAAATGCTCTTTTCCCGGAAGACAACGGAGAAGAACGCGACTTTGTGGAATGCCGCTTAAACAACGGCAGAACCTGGCTTTCCTTTGAGAGCCGGGTCCTTTACGACAAAGAAAAAAATCCGGTGGATAAAATGATCTGCGTAAAGGATATCACCCGTTTTAAAAACCAGCAGGAAGAACTGGAATACCTGTCCTATTACGACAACCAGACCGCTCTTTTCAACCGCAACTATTTTGTAAAGCTCCTGGGCGACATGGTAAAAAAAGCGGAAGAGGAACAGGTGATTGTCAGTGTTCTGATTGTGGACATTGACGACTTCAGGAAAATCAACGATGGTCTCGGTATGCTGGTAGGCGACGAAGTTATCCAGCAGTGCGGACAGTTCTTAGGGATGTTTTCCAGTGATAAATGCATTACCTGCCACATGAACAGTGATATTTTCTGTATGGCTGTCTATGATCCTGTGGGGGACAGAAGTGTAGAGAGTATTTATCATAAAATTCAGGAGAGGATGGCAAAGGGCTTTGTACTTAGTGACGGCACGGACATTCATCTGACCGTCAGTATTGGTGTGGCAGAGTATCCGGAAGCCTCCCAGTCCGTTTTAGAGCTGATTAACTGTGCGGAAATTGTCATGTTCAAGGCAAAATCCGGCGGCAAATCCTCTATCCAGTATTTTGATGCCCCCATTCTGCAGGACTTTTTACAGAAGGCAAGCATTGAAAACCAGTTAAAGGAAGCTATATTCAACAATAATTTCTGTCTGTATTTCCAGCCGCAGTATTACACGAACGGAGAAAAGCTCCGCGGCGTGGAAGCACTTATCCGCTGGAGAAATCAGGAAAATAAAATGATCAGCCCGTCCGTTTTTATTCCCATTGCGGAAAAGAACGGCGCCATTATACCCATTGGCGGCTGGGTTATTGAAGAAAGTATACGGCAGTATGCAAAGTGGAGAGCCGAGTACGGCGTTTCCATGATTATGTCCATCAATATATCCGCGGTACAGTATAAACGCAAGGATTTTGTAAATAAACTGATGGAAATCATTCACACGTACGGAGTGGACCCGAAGGAAATCGAAATTGAAATCACGGAGAGCATCCTAATTGACGATTTCGCCGATGTAAAGGGAAAACTCATGCAGCTCAGGGAATATGGTATCCGTATTTCCCTGGATGATTTCGGAACCGGTTATTCTTCCCTGTCTTACTTAAACGGTCTGCCCATAGACACTTTGAAAATCGACAAGAGCTTTGTGGACAGAGTCATGACGGACCGTTCCACCCGCATTATCATGGAGTCCGTGATTACCATGGTAAACAAGTTAGGCTACGAGACCATCGCAGAGGGTGTGGAGGAAGAAGAACAGCTTAATTACATGAAAGAAATCGGCTGCCATATTATCCAGGGCTATTATCTGGGAAAACCCATGCCCGGGGATGATCTGGAAAAGCTGTTACAGGAAATGGCAAAACGAGAGGGTAAATAATCTATGCTGCTTAACAGGAGTATGGAAGCTGCACAATTAAATCAGTATTATAACCGCCCGGGAAGCGGCATGGTGGTGGTTTACGGACAGAAGGGCATTGGCAAAACCTCTTTAATCCGGGAGTTTGTCCAGGATAAGCCTCATGTTTATTATCTGGCAAGGTCCTGCTCGGAGCGGGAACAGATTTACCGGTGGGGAGAGGAGCTGAAGGCTTACTACGGCGTAAGTGGCGGATGCCTTTCCTACGAAGATATTTTTTATTCTATACAACATGCGGGAAGCGGAAAAAGGGTTCTTGTCATCGATGAATTCCAGAACATCTTAAAAGCCGATTCCACATTCTTTCCTTCTTTGTATCAATTCTTGAAGAACCCGTCAAAAGAAGAATTTCTGGTTGTCCTGTGTTCTTCATCGGTCTGTTTTGTAGAAAACAATATGATAAAAAAGATGGGAGAGGCTGCTCATGGATTGCGCGGTCTTCTTAAACTGCGCAAATTACGTTTTACGGATCTGCGGCAGTATTTTCCGGCATACGACCTGAAGCAGTGCATCTGTCTGTATGCATTGCTGGACGGACTGCCGGGACTCTGGAAGCACATTGACACCACCCTTTCCGTCAAGGAAAATGTTGTACGGAACATGCTTGATACGGACGGCTTTTTCTTAAGAGAGGCGATGAGTGAGGTGTCAGAGGAGCTGCGGGAAACGGCAGTATACAATACGATTCTGACCGGGCTTGCGGAAGGGCGGAATACCTTGCAGGAGCTCTATTCGCATACCGGATTTTCCAGAGCGAAAATCAGTGTGTACTTAAAGAGTCTGATGGAACTGGAATTAGTGGAAAAGGTGTTTTCTTTTGATACGGAAGGACATGCCAACACGAAAAAAGGCTATTACCGGATAAAAAGCCACCTGGTGGATTTTTATTACCGTTTTGTATATCCACACGCAAGCGATGCGGAACTTTTGAATGGGAAAGCATTTTATGAGAAATATATCGAAAAGGATTTCCGGGCATTTGTGGATGTGCATTTCAAGGAAATCTGCCGGGAGTATATGGAAGGGGAAAATACGGCGGGAAAGCTGCCGTTTGCTTTAACGAAAATCGGCGAATGGATTGGTAAGCAGGGCTGTGTGGACATTGTAGGCAGCACAGAAGGAGAGAACTGCTTAATCGGAGCCTGCTTCTTTATGCCCATGGTCACCTATGAACTTTACGAAGAGCTGCTTTTAGCGGCAAAACAGGCAAAAATTGCCTACAGCTATATCTATTTGTTTGGAATAGACCGTTTTGATGGAAAACTCCTGCTGGAGGCAAGGGTGAAAAAGAACATCAGACTGGTGAATTTAGGAGAATAAGTTTGGGAAAAGCATTGATTATAACGGAGAAACCATCCGTGGCGCAGGAATTTGCCAAAATCTTAAAGGTATCCGGCAGACAGAACGGATATCTGGAAAACGAGTCCTACGTGATTACCTGGTGCGTGGGGCATCTGGTGGAGATGGTATATCCCGAAGAATACGACAGTAAATATAAAAAGTGGAAATTAGAAGATTTGCCGTTTCTGCCGAAGGACTATAAATACGGTGTGATTAAAAGCGTCAGCGGTCAGTACGATGTGGTGCATAAAATGCTTCACAGAGAGGATATTGATACCGTTTACTGGGCGGGGGATGCCGGAAAAGAAGGACAGACCATTGAGGAAAACATCCGCAACTTCGGCGGCGTAAGAGAAGGCATGCAGGAGCTGCGTGTATGGATTGACTCCCAGACGGAGGAGGAAATCCTGCGCGGCATCAAAGAGGCAAAGCCCATGCGGGAATATGCCAATTTAGGCAAATCCGGCATCATGCGCACCATTGAAGACTATGCCATGGGCATCAATTTTTCCAGAGCCATGTCCGTGAAATACGGCAATCTCTTAAACGATGCGGCGGGGACGAAAAGCTACACCGCCATAGCGGTCGGCAGAGTTATGACCTGTGTTTTGGGAATGGTGGTTATCAGGGAGCGGGAAATCCGCAACTTTATTGAAACCCCATTTTACCGCATTGTGGGAAAATTTACGGATGCGGAAATCGAAGCGGAATGGAAGACCACGGAGGAGTCGGCGTACTATGCCTCCCCGCTATTATATAAGGAAAACGGTTTTGCAAAGGAAGAGGATGCAAAGGATTTTTTGGAAAGCCTTGCCGGGAAAGAAGCCCGGGTATCCTCCGTTGAAAAGGGCATCAGCAAAAAGAAAGCGCCGCTTTTGTTTAACTTAGCGGAGCTGCAGGCGGAGTGCGCCAAGCGGTTTAAGATAAGCCCTGACGAAACCCTGCAGATTGCACAGGATTTATACGAAAAGAAGCTGACCACATACCCCAGAACGGACGCCCGTGTACTGTCGAGTGCCGTGGCAAAGGAAATCAGTAAAAACGTAAGCAGGCTAAAAGGGTATGAGCCGGTCAGCCAATTTGTAAATGCCATTATGCAGAGCGGCACGTACCGGAGTATCGGCAGATCGGCGTATACGGATGATTCCAAGATTACCGACCATTATGCCATTATTCCCACGGGACAGCTTACGGAATTAAATTCCGTAAACGGTCTGCACAGACAGGTGTATGACCTGATTGTGAGACGTTTCTTAAGCATTTTTTACCCGCCTGCGGAATACCAGACTGTGAAATTCATTGCCAAAATAGAAAAGGAGTCTTTCTTTGCCGGCGGTAAAATCTTAAAGTCCCCCGGTTATCTTTGCGTTTTAGGAAAAGAAGCGGCGGAAGAGAAGGACGAGGACGGCGGCGAAAAGGAAGAAGGCACCAATGCGAAAATGCTTCTTGCCATGATAGAAAAGCTGTCGGAAAACGATGTAGTGCCCGTGAAGGGCATGGACATTAAAGAGGGCAAGACCTCGCCGCCCAAGCGGTATACCTCCGGTTCCATGGTGCTTGCCATGGAAAATGCGGGACAGCTTATTGAGGACGAAGAACTGCGAGCCCAGATTAAGGGCTCCGGCATCGGCACCTCCGCAACCAGAGCGGAGATTATCAAGAAGCTGGTGCGGGTAGGGTATCTTAACCTGAACCGTAAATCCCAGGTACTGACGCCTACCATGCTGGGAGAAATGATTTTTGAAACCGTCAGCATGACGGTGCCGGAGCTGTTAAACCCCAAGATGACGGCATCCTGGGAAAAGGGACTGGACGGTATCACCAGGGGCACCGTGGATATGGGTGAGTACCGGGCAAAGTTAGAGGATTTTATCCGTAGGGAAACCCTTTCCATGGCGCAGACCGATAGGAAGCAGGAGCTGATTAAGCGGATACAGCCCCTTACCGGCAGGGAGTCAAGAGGCGCTGCCGCCAGGAAAAAGCTGGGTATCAAATGTCCCTTATGCGACGGGGCAGTGGAAACCACACCCTTCGGTTACGGCTGCAGCAATTACCGGACAAACGGCTGCAAATTTTCCATCGGCACCATTGCCGGCAGGGATTTGACGGAAGAAGAGGTAACGAAGCTTTTAACGGAAGGAAAGACGGAAATCTTAAACGGCTTTGTTTCCAAGTTAAAGAAGAAGTTTTCCGCAGCCCTTATCTATAAAAAGGATGAGAACGGCATACCCTCCATCCAGTTTGATTTTTCCGGCAATGTGCCGGACGTGCTGGAAGGCGTTGCCTGTCCGGTCTGCGGAGAGTCCATAGAAATCATGCCTTACGGTTACACCTGCCGCAGACACCGGGAAAACCCGGAGGCATGTTATTTTTCCATCGGAAAGATTGCCGAGAAGCAGCTCTCGAAGCAGGATGTAACGGAACTTATAAAGAACGGACACACCCAGACACTCCGGGGATTTAAGTCTAAGAACGGCAAGAAATTCGATGCGGTGCTGACCCTTACGGAAGAGGACGGCAGAAAGAAGCTAAAGTTTGACTTTGAGCATGTGGAAGCCAAGAAGGTGAAGGATGCGGTCTGCCCCTTATGCGGCGGTGAAATACTGGTGGCGCCCTTCGGTTATGCCTGTGCCAACAGAAGCCGGGACGGAAAGGAAGGCTGCAGCTTTGCCATCGGCAGGATTGCGGAAAAAGACCTCACGGAAAGCAATGTGCGGGAGCTTCTTACCACCGGAAAGACCGGTACCATCCGCGGTTTCAAAGGAAAGTCCGGCAAAAAATTCGATGCCTGCTTAGAACTTGTAAAAGAAGAAGGAAGTGCTAAAATACAGTTTGACTTTGAACATGTGGAAGCGAAGAAGGTAAAGGATGTGGTCTGCCCCTTATGCGGTGGCGACATTGTCCAGACGCCCTTCGGCTACGGCTGTGCGGCATATGACAAAAACAATCCCGAAAGCTGCCGGTTTTCCATCGGCAAAATCGCCGGTGTGAAATTAAAGGAAGCTTCGGTGAAGGAGCTTTTGCAGAACGGCAAAACCTCTCCCATCCAGGGCTTTGTCGCCAAAACCGGTATGATGTTTGAGGCGGCGCTGAAGCTGGACGAAGAAAAAAAGGTGGTTTTCGATTTTCCGGAAAAGGAAGAACCGAAGGAAACCACGGTGAAATGTCCCAAGTGCGGGCAGCTCATGAAAAGGGACAAATGGCGTTACCTCTGCGAATGCGGCTACAGCCAGTTCCATACCGTAGCGGGCATTGCTCTTACGGATGAGCAGATGACGCAGATTTTCACCGAAGGCCGCACGAAGGAGCCCATCCGGGGCTTTACCTCCAAAGCCGGAAATGTGTTCGATGCGTTCCTTGTCTTAAAGCAGGACGAGAACGGCAAGGACAATATTTCCTTTGATTTCAACGGAGTGGGAGATAAAACGGAACAGACGCCGGAAAGACAGCCCGGACAGGAAAAGACGCAAAACGCAGAGGAACAATCTGAACGGGAAATGCCACAAGATATGGAGCATGACAATATAAATAACAAGGAGAACGAAGATGGAAGCTTGCAAGATCAGTAACATGTATACTTTGTCCGAGACCATAGCGGCCGGACTTTTTGAAGGAGCAGAGTACCCCTGGGAGGTACTGCCGAAAATCCATGATTTTATTTTGGAGCTGGGCAAAAGCCTTCCTGCGGACAAATTTGAAAAAAGAGGCGAGGATATCTGGATTGCAAAATCTGCAACGGTTGCTCCCACAGCCTGCTTAAACGGCCCGTTAATCGTGGATGAGGATGCGGAAATCAGACACTGTGCGTTTGTCAGAGGCAACGCCATTGTGGGAAAGGGTGCCGTTGTGGGAAATTCCACCGAATTGAAGAATGTGGTTTTATTTAACAAGGTGCAGGTGCCCCATTACAATTATGTGGGAGACAGCGTTTTGGGCTTCAAATCCCATATGGGAGCCGGATCCATTACCTCCAACGTAAAGAGTGACAAGACCCTTGTGACGGTAAAATCCGTGGACGAAAAAATTGAAACCGGCCTTAAGAAAATGGGTGCCATGCTGGCGGATCATGTGGAAGTGGGCTGCAATTCCGTCTTAAATCCCGGTACGGTAATCGGCAGAAACTCCAATATTTACCCGACGTCCTGCGTAAGAGGCTGCATTCCCGCAAATTCCATCTATAAAAACGAGAAGGAAATTGTAGAAAAAGCAACAAGTTTTTAAAAAAAACTGGATTTTTTGCGGTAAATATGAGAAAATGATGTTTGCGAGAAGAAATGGCAGAGTAAGTGCATGACTTTGCTGTTTTAGATATTACATAGTTGAAAGGAGATTTCACATGATTTACTCAAAAGAAGTTGAAGAAATGTGTACAGTTGCACAGGGCGTACATCATGGATGTGCACCTATCCCTGAAGAAGCAAAATGGGTTCAGGCAAAAAAAGTAGAAGATATTTCCGGCTTGACACATGGTGTTGGCTGGTGTGCACCTCAGCAGGGCGCATGCAAGCTTACTCTGAATGTTAAGGAAGGTATCATCCAGGAAGCACTGGTTGAAACAGTTGGCTGCTCCGGTATGACTCATTCCGCAGCAATGGCTGCAGAAATCCTTCCCGGACTTACCGTTATGGAAGCTTTGAATACAGACCTTGTATGTGATGCCATCAACACAGCAATGAGAGAGCTGTTCTTACAGATTGTTTACGGACGTACCCAGAGTGCATTCTCTGAAGACGGTCTGCCTGTCGGTGCAGGACTTGAAGACCTTGGAAAGGGCTTAAGAAGCCAGGTTGGTACTATGTACGGTACCTTAAAGAAAGGCCCCAGATATCTGGAAATGGCTGAAGGCTATGTAACAGGTATTGCACTTGACAAAGACGATCAGATTATTGGTTACAAGTTTGTAAACTTTGGTAAGATGACCGACTTTATGAAGAAGGGTGACGATGCAAACACTGCTTACGAAAAGGCTTGCGGACAGTACGGCCGTGTAGACGATGCAGTTAAGATCATCGACCCCAGAAAAGAATAATCAGGATAAAGGAGGACATAAAAATGGCTTTATTTGAATCATATGAAAGACGTATTGATAAGATTAACGCTGTATTAAACAGCTACGGTATCTCCTCTATCGAAGAAGCTGAGAAGATTACCAAGGATGCAGGTCTGGACGTTTACGAACAGGTAAAGAAAATCCAGCCCATCTGTTTTGAAAATGCTTGCTGGGCTTACACCGTAGGCGCTGCAATCGCAATCAAGAAAGGCTGCAGAAAGGCTTCCGAAGCTGCAGCAGCAATCGGCGAAGGCTTACAGGCATTCTGTATCCCCGGCTCCGTTGCAGATACACGTAAGGTAGGTCTTGGCCATGGTAACCTTGGCAAGATGCTTCTGGAAGAGGATACAGACTGCTTCTGTTTCTTAGCAGGTCATGAATCCTTCGCAGCAGCAGAAGGCGCTATCGGTATCGCAGAAAAGGCAAACAAGGTTCGTCAGAAACCTCTCCGTGTTATCTTAAACGGTCTTGGAAAAGACGCAGCTAAGATTATTTCCCGTATCAACGGCTTTACTTTCGTAGAGACCGAATACGATCCTTACACCAACGAAGTAAAGGAAATCGAAAGAATTGCTTACTCCGAAGGTCTTCGTTCCAAAGTAAACTGCTATGGTGCTAACAGCGTTCCCGAAGGTGTAGCAATCATGTGGAAAGAGAACGTAGACGTTTCCATTACCGGTAACTCTACCAACCCTACCAGATTCCAGCATCCCGTAGCAGGTACTTACAAGAAGGAAAGAATTGAAGCCGGCAAGAAGTACTTCTCCGTTGCATCCGGCGGCGGTACCGGACGTACCCTTCACCCGGACAACATGGCTGCAGGTCCTGCATCCTACGGCTTTACCGATACCCTTGGACGTATGCATTCCGATGCACAGTTCGCAGGTTCTTCTTCCGTACCCGCTCACGTAGAAATGATGGGTCTTATCGGTATGGGTAATAACCCCATGGTAGGTGCCACCGTTGCCGTAGCAGTATCTGTTGAGGAAGCGGCAAAAGCTGGTAAATTCTAAATAGAAAGCTTGATTTTATAGGTTTTTTGGAGACTCATATCATTTATGGTATGGGTCTCTTTTTTTAGCTCATTTTCTGGATTTGGTGTAAAGTATACAGGCGTGAAGATGGTTCATATGTAAGCTCGCGTACTGTCCTATTTCAATTCATCTTCCGTTGCAGGCGCAAAACTTTTCGGCAGAAGAAACAAGACTTTTTTTTGAAGGCCTTCTACCGGAAGGTTTTACCAGGAAGTGTGTAGCCGGATGGATTCATGCAGATGAATATGATTATCTGACAATCTTAGCTGCTTTGGGGAGGGAATGTCTGGGTGCTATTCAGATTATTGAAGATGGCATGGATGTTCCAAAAGCTGGTTATCAGAAACTTACAAAGGAAGATGTATGCAGATTGGCGAAAGAAGGTGCTTCAGAAGCGGCAGAGTTGGTTACAAAAGCGTGTTTGTCTCTGACCGGAGCCTCTGGTAAAGTTGGATTATATCATAAAATAGACACAAATGAATGGTATTTACCAATTGGAGCAGTTCCGAGTACGCATATTGTGAAACAAAGTCATGTCAGATTAGACGGGATTGTTACCAATGAACAGCTATGTTTACAGACAGCCAAAAATCTGGGAATTGATGTACCGGACAGTTTTGTGATAAATGTAGGAACTGGTAAAGATGAAGAGGTGTTATTTGCAACACATAGATATATATTTTGAAAAAATATTCCTCGAATCCAATGGAAGATCAGCTAAAACTATGGGATATCTGTGTATTCAACTATCTCATAGGGAATACCGATAATCATATTAAGAATGTATCACTTCTTTATGCTTCTGATATGGCATCCATACGATTAGCACCAGCTTACGACATTGTATGTACGATGATCTATCCAAGCAGTACTACGGAGATGGCTGTTTCGATTGGATGTGAATATGACATTCATAAAATCAAGCGAGAGCATTTTTGCCGGGAGTTGAAAAATATCGGGATTGGTGAAAAACTTGCCATGAAGCATTATGATGATATGCTAAGCAGAATAGAAAGTGCACTTGAGGAATCGTGTGAAACACTTATGCAACAGGGATTTATACAGGCAAAAGACATGAAAAAAAGGATTTTAGAGGTGCGAAAGCCGGCGTGGATGTAAAGAAAGACATTTGCCAAAGGAAAAATCATTGCCAGTTCCTCCTTGTGATAGAAGTATAGCATAAACCCATCCGAAAAATCATGTTTATGCACTGAAATGCAAAAACTTCCAAAAATTTACTTTTTTTTTGCAATGAACATACAAAAGCGTGCACAATACATAATACGCACAATGGATAGAATTTTATAATACGTGTAAGAATATGTTTGACATATATTATGTTAGTTAATATAATATACTTAACAAAATGGATTATATAAATCTAAAACGTTAAGTAAAGGAGAAGAAATGGTACTGTACAATTATATAAGGGAACATTACAAAGAAGCAGAGCCGATTTTCTTTTCGGATTTGGAACGTGAGGATATTACGAGGTCTGCTTTGAACCAACAGTTGAAGAAACTTTGTGATAAGGGACTGCTGGAAAAATATGATGTCGGAGTATATTTTATACCCAAGAAAACTTTATTGAATTCAACTATAGGTCCGAATGCAGATATGGTGGCCAGATACCGTTTTATTTCAAAAGGGAATAATATTGACGGGTTTTACGGGGGAAATTCATTTGCCAACCAGATAGGAATTAGCACACAGGTTCCGCAAGTGGTTGAGATTGTAAGCAACAATACCAACTCGTCAGACAGAGAAGTACGGATTGGAAACAGAAGATTTTATGTGAAGAAACCAATCGTACAGATAACAAAAGAGAATGTGTATGTGCTGCAGATGCTGGAGTTACTAAAAAATCTTGATGCATATCTGGATTATTCCTATGAGGAGGCACGGGAAAAATTTGCTGAGTATATCTCGTTTCATGGGATTAAACGAAGCGATGTGGATATGTATATCAGAAAGTACCCGGTAGCTACGTTTAAATACTATTATGAATTGGGGTTAGATTATGTACTTGCATAAAGAAAACAGAGAATTATTCCGTGATGCAATCCTTCTTGCATCGCAGAAGTTGGAGGACATCGATATTACATTTACAGAGCATTTGGGTGAGGCAAGAAGGAAGAAATTAAAATATAACATATTGAAACCTATTGCCGATGAGTTGTGACTTGTGATTGGCAATTTTGATTCTGTTGAAAGCGATAAAAATTTAAATCATTATGATTTTTACTATGACTCAGTGGTAGGGGATAGAGTTAGCAATGCTATTCCACCTTATGTAAAACTGGAAACATCGCTAATGTCTTATGCCTTTCCTACAGAGAAAAGGGAGATAAGAAATTATTTACTGGATGCTTTGGAAACAGAGGAAGAAGAATTTATTATAACTTATGATTTGAAAACATTTCCTATGAGGGTTCAATCATTGAACCGTACTTTAATTGATAAGGTATTTGCCGTATGTGATTACTATTTGCAGGGGAAGGCTCACAGAAATGCAAGACATTTGCTCCGGCGGCACCTCTGGATATCAATATCTTAGAATTGGCTCAAAAAATTTGTAAGGAAGATTTTTACAAAGAAGATTATCGTGAGACAACGCTTAAGCTGATATCAGAGTCTTTGGAGTATGAAATACTGAAGAAACATTACAAGGAACTGGTAGAAAAAATATTTGCCAGATGAATTTCTTACCTTAAAGGATGCAAACTGAACGGAAGCAAAGTATACCATCAATAGCTGTCCGCAACAACAAGTTGCTTTTCACACAACCCATTCACCTGTATGATAGAGCCATGAGGAGGTAGTGACGATGGAAACAAAAAATATTATTTTAGAGCTTCGCACTCAAAGAGGAATGTCGCAGGATGAACTGGCTGAGAAAGTCATGGTAACGAGGCAGGCGGTATCACGTTGGGAAAATAATGAAACGGTGCCGAATACGGAAACACTTAAGCTGTTGTCAAAGGAATTTGACGTTTCCATCAATACACTTTTGGGAGAACCGAGACAGTTGGTTTGCCAGTGCTGCGGAATGCCGATTTCGGATGATGCAATACTGGGACGGGACAAAGACGGTGCATTGAATGAGGACTATTGTAAGTGGTGCTATGCGGACGGAACTTACACGTATCATGACATGGACGAGCTTATTGATGTCTGCGTGAAAAACATGGTAAACGAAGAGCTTACGGAGGAGCAGGCGCGTTCCTATATGAAAGAACTGCTGCCCAAACTGGATTACTGGAAAAGGTATGAAGAACTCAGTGACAACGTATACTCTGCCTGGCGGACAGAAGGTGAAGTTTCTTGATGACGGGAAAACGTATCTGGGAAATCAGTCAGAGTCGGAGTTCGGGGGAGACAGATGTTTCGGCATTCTTGCCGGTATGGATTTTATTCTAATAAGCACTTATGAGGCAGACGGTGAAAATCCGGAGCTTATTTTCTACAAAAAGAGATGATAAAAATTTCTGTTTAAGGTATAATGGGAGAAAAGACATAGCGAAAGAAAATACCATGGAACAGAATTCAATCAACAAAGGCTTTTACATAGCAGGGCTTCTGGTGCCGCCCATTGCCTTCCCGCTGTTTTTCTGGATAGAAAAATTGGTGGGAGCGGGAGTGATGCCGGGATGCCCTGCCAGATTATATTTACATCTGTACTGTCCGGGATGCGGCGGGAGCAGGGCACTGCATTTATTTTTGCAGGGTCGTTTTTTGATGTCTTTTTTGTATCATCCGGTTGTCCTTTACAGTGCGCTTATTTATATACCGTTTATGGTGACACAGACAATGGAATATGTGACAAAAGGGAAAATTCATGGTATGCTGATAAGGATGGGGTACCTGTACGGCGCTCTGGCAATTATCGGTGTCAACTGGGTGGTGAAGAACCTGCTCCTTATCGGATGGGGTATAGATTTCTTAACTTAAGGGAAACTGACTGAAAACGAAAAGCGGATTTTGCGGAAAGGGTTACGGTAAGGACAAAGATGAAGCATTTTTCCCTGAAAGCCTTAAAAGAAGAAATAGCGGCTCTGGCGGTAATAGCCGTTTCTTATATGATATTGCAGGGACTCGGGATATCCTGCCCGATAAAATTTGTGACCGGGATATCCTGCGCCGGATGCGGGATGACAAGGGCTTGGAAGGCTCTTCTTTTTCATGGGGATTTCAGGCAGGCATTTTATTACCACCCGCTGTTTTTATTGCCCGTGGGATTTCTTGCCTTATATATGTTCAAAAATGGTATTAACCCGAAAGTTTATAAATTTTTTATATTTACAATCTGTATATTATTTGTTATTGTCTATATATACAGAATATTTAACGGCAACGATACGGTGGTTTCCGTGAATATTCGGGATGGCTTATTATATAAATTAATAAGCATATTTTTTGACTGAGGAGGAAATAAAAATGTTTTGTTCAAAATGTGGTGGTCAGGTACCTGACGGTACAAGATTTTGTCCGAACTGCGGTACGGATTTATCTTTGGGAAAGCAGTTTGCAAATTCGGCAAACAACATGTTCAACAATGCGGAGAAACAGGTGGGAAGTGCCTTCAATGACATTCACAACACATTTGCCAACAGCGGAAATGTACCCCCTTACGGTGGGGAAAAGCTGCAGGCGGACAGAAGCCTTGCCATGTACATACTTCTTTCCATTATTACCTGCGGTATCTATTCTTATTATTTCATTTACAAAATGGCACATGATGTCAACATTGCCTGTGACGGCGATGGAGAAAGCACATCCGGTCTGGTAGCATTTATCCTGTTATCTTTCATTACCTGCGGTATTTACTCCTGGGTATGGGAGTATAAGCTGGGCAACAGACTGGCTTCCAATGCACCCAGATATGGAATGTCCTTCCAGGAAAACGGTACCACGCTTTTAATGTGGTGTCTGTTCGGTTCCATGTTATGCGGTATCGGACCTTTTGTTGCCATGAGCATTTTAATTAAAAACAGCAATAAGATTTGCCAGGCTTACAACAGGGCACACGGCTTATAAAATCAGTCGATATAGAAAACTTATATGAATAAATATGTTGTCCTGCTATATACAGCAGGACAAATAGCAGGAGGAAAAGAGAATGTTTTGTGGAAATTGTGGTAATCAGGTTCCTGAAGGCGCAAATGTATGCCCTAACTGCGGTACACCGTTAGCAGGTGCACCCGTTCAGCAGGCAGCACCTCAGGCAGATGTAAACTTTACGCAGGCAGCGCCCCAGCCGGATGCAGCTTACACACAGGCAGCACCCCAGCCGGAAGTAAATTATGGTCAGGCAGCACCCCAGCCGGATGCAGCTTACACGCAGGCAGCGCCTCAGCCGGATATGAATTATAGTCAGGCAGCACCTCAGCCGGGTGCAGTTTACGGTCAGGCAGCACCTCAGCCCGGCATGAATTACGCCCAGCCCGTACCTCAGTCCGATGCCAATACGACGATTGCACTGGTATGTGGTATTGTCAGCATCGTTCTGAGCATTCTCGGCGGTATTCTGTTCGGTGTCATTCCTGCAGTTATTTCCGTTGCACTTGGTGTAGTAGCAGTTGTACTGGCTATCAACATCAACAAGACTTCCCCGGAAAAGAAGGGGAATGCAGCGCTTATCTGCGGCATTATCGGTCTTGTATTCGGTGTTGTATTTGCAGCAGGCTGCAGCATCTGCGGCTGTGTATCAGGAGGATATACCTGCTATGGCTGTGTGGGAGGCAGCTGCAAGGCTTCCAGCGATATTTCCAGAGGAACAGGGGATATCCTGAATATGCTGGAAAACTACGATTACAGCGACTGGGATTATTAATTCCGGTTTCGTATTTTACAACAGGAAAAAGAGTGGCCGGAGCCTCCGAAAGCCCGGCCATTATCTGAAATCGGAGAAAACAATACTATGTTACCATCAATTAGCTTGTTTGGCTTTTTTGAGCTTCCCACGTATGGAATGATATTTTTTGCGGCATTCGTGATTGCTGTCATAATTGCATTGCGGATGGCACCGGCATACGGGGTACTGGACAGTGATTTGCTGTATGCGTCCATTTATGCGGCAATAGGGCTTGCAGCAGGCGCCAAGCTCATGTATTTTATCAGTAAGCTTCCGCAGATTATCCGGCATTTTCCCACCTTTGTCCAACTGATAAAGGTGAGTCCCGTAGATGCACTGGCGTATGCCTTCGGAGGACTTGTCTTTTATGGAGGTCTGTTAGGGGCGGCGGCAGGCGTATATGTATACTGCCGGCAATATAAGATACCGGTATATCCGTTTATGGATATCACGGCGCCACTGATACCGTTTGTACATGGGTTCGGCAGAATCGGATGCTTTATGGCAGGATGCTGCTACGGCATTGAATATCATGGACCCTTCAGCATACAGTTCCCGTACAACGAAATGATTCCGGAGCTTAGTGAAGTATCAAGATTTCCCGTACAGCTTCTGGAAGCGGGCATGAACTTCATAATAAGTGCCGTTTTATTTATACTGATGAAAAAAAAGAAGACAAAAACCGGTCAGTTACTGGGGATTTATCTGATTTATTATACAATAGCCAGATTTTGTCTGGAGTTCTTTAGAGGCGATTTAATCAGAGGACAGATATTCGGTATATCGACCTCACAGATTATCAGTTTTATTCTGCTGCCGGCCGGTATTATTCTGGTTCGGGGTAAATGGATAGAAAAAAAGCTGAACAGAGGGTAAAAGTGCTCTCTGGAAAAATGCAGAAGGAGAGGAGAATATATGAGATACGCTTACAACAGCGGTTATTATCATGATGTGTATAGTGCCATGATGTCTGCTATGGTAGTCATTTATATGGTCATTGCACTTGTCAATTTAGTCATTTATGTTCTGAGCATCATAGCGGATTACCGCTTGTTTGAGAAAGCAGGCGAAGAGGGATGGAAAGCCATTATTCCGTTCTACAATTATTTTGTGCTCTGCCGGATCGTCATGGGCGATTCTTTGTGGTTCTGGCTGGGATTTGTCCCGGGCATCAATGTTTTCGGCAGGCTTTATATCCGGTTCAAAACCGGAGAAGCCTATGGAAAAACGACAGGCTTTAACATCGGCATGATGCTGCTGCCGTATATATTCCGGGTTATTCTGGCGTTTGACGCAAAGACTGTCTATTACGGACCGGACAACATGCGCAGGGCAAACGGCTGCAACCAGTATAATACGGGAAATACCTACAACGGGTATAATGCAGGAAGCGGGAACCCGTATAATGCGTACAACCAACAAAATCCGTATGCGCCCGTGAATGACAGCTTAAATTCCCGGGAGAACGGAAATTTATAAGAATGAAACCCGAAAACCCTAATATACTGATAAAAAGTATATCAGGGTTTTTCTTATGAAAAAAATATTAGTGATAGTGCTTTTACTTTCCATGTATTTTGTGGGGCAGGCATTGGGATATGCCACAAGCTACGTGCGGCAGGCAAACTCCGGCAAGGTGCTTTCCACGGAGAACTGGGGACTGGGATTTGGAGAAGAAGGCACAAAACCCACGGGAAATGTCAGTGCGAAAGAGCTTGAGCAGTACGGTGCGTATTACGTGGGAAGCACCGAAGAAAAGGTGATTTATCTGACCTTCGACTGCGGCTATGAAAACGGAAATACGGAGCCCATTTTGGACGCCTTAAAGAAACACAATGTGCAGGCAACCTTTTTTGTGGTGGGACATTTTTTAGAGTCGGCGCCGGAAATCGTAAAAAGAATGGTGGAGGACGGGCATGCGGTCGGCAACCATACATACCATCATCTGGATATGTCTAAGATTTCCGATGAAGCCTCCTTCCGAAAAGAAATGGAGGATGTGGAAGCCCTGTTTCAATCCATAACCGGAACGGAAATGGCGAAATACTACAGACCGCCGCAGGGAAAATTCAGCACGGAAAATATGAAAATGGCGCAAAGCATGGGATATCAGACTTTTTTCTGGAGTCTTGCTTACGTGGACTGGTATCAGGATAACCAGCCCACACACGAAGAAGCATTTCAGAAGCTGACGGGACGTATTCATCCCGGCGCGATTGTGCTGTTACACAGCACTTCAAAGACCAATGCGGAAATACTGGATGAACTTCTGACAAAATGGGAAGAGATGGGGTATACCATAAAACCGTTGTCAGAAATTTCATGAGAAAGTTTATTCGTTACCGGTTTCGATGATAACGTCGGAATCGGTAATTTCTTTGCCCTGCAGAAGCTCTAAGATAACGGTCACGCGTTTGCAGGCTCTGTCGTAGTTTTCCTTGGCGTATTCAGCGGTATATTCGTTAAAGGAATGGTTGGCGTAGGCTTCGTGGTAAGAAGAAACTGCCGTGGACATATACTCGCTGGCTTCATCGGCAAGCTGCTCCATGTAGGAGTAGTCGTCCGGAACGGAGAGCTCAGCTAAAAGCTTGAACTGCTGGTCAAGCTGGTCCAGGTAATCGAGCAGGATATCGGGAGCATCCTCGGAAGAAGAGTCGATGCTGTTGATACCGGCGTCGATTTCCGCCACATTGTCGCAGAAGGTATTGATATCATTTTCAAATTTTGCCTTGGCAGGGTCGGTTGTTTTGCCGCAGGCTGTAAAAAGCAAACTGGCAGAGAGAACAAGCAGTGCCAGAAAATGTTTTGTTTTCATGGAAAGCCCTCCTTTTTTCGTACCTATTTAATCTATCATATCTTGGGAAAAAAGACAACAGAAAGTGACTTGACAGAAAGCGGTAAATCCTGTATGATAAATCCAGTTAGCAGAAGCTAACTGGAAAGGAGGAACCGATTGAGTTACGAAACATGGGAGAAACTGCAGAGTTCACCTTCGGGCAATATCGACAGGGAACTTGCCATGCAGTGTGCACCTCTGATTACCGGACTGAAAGCATCCAATCTGTTAACCATTCCCTGGAGCGAATATGAGTCCATGCTTGAGGTACTGCGTGGCAGTAAAATCTTAAGCTTTTTTCTGGGAGAAACGGAAAACCGAGGTGTTTTCTTTTTATACCGGACGGATAAAATGGAAAAACTCCTGCAGGATGAAGAGGTGGCTGCTTTCTTACAGGAAAGGGGCTATGATGAACTCATATTAAACAGTGTACTTACTTCCTTCCGGATGCGATACCTGGCTTACAGGGAAGGAAAAGAGGAGTTTCCTCACGAAATGGGAATACTCTTAGAATATCCGGTGGAAGACGTGGAAGGTTTTATCCGGTACGGCGGCAGAAATTATCTCTGCAGCGGTTACTGGAAGGTATATAAGGACAGGGAGAGTAAACAGGAGCTTTTCCGGAAGTTTGAATATGCAAGGGAAAACCTGATTCAGCTCTTATCCTTTCAGGTGGGAATGAAAGACATTCTTGCCATTTGTCAATAAGAATTAAAATTATAAGAAAAGAGGAAAAATAAAATGGATAAAATTTATGTAATTTTCTGGACAATGGGCGGCAATACACAGGCAATGGCAGAGGCTGTTGCGGATGGCATAAGAAAGGCAGGAAAGGAAGCGGAGGTTGCTTTCGTAGGCACCGTTCCGGCAGATACCTTAAAGGATGCAAGCGCATTTGCATTGGGATGCCCCGCTATGGGAGCGGAAGTTCTGGAAGAGTCCGCCATGGAACCGTTCGTTATGGAAGTGGAAGGCTTCGCGGCAGGAAAAAAGATTGCCCTGTTCGGTTCTTACGGCTGGGGCGACGGCGAGTGGATGCGTGACTGGGAAGCCCGTATGATGGCTGCCGGTGCTGAAGTTGTAGGCGGCGAAGGTGTCATCTGTCATGAAACTCCCGACGAAGAGGGATTAGAGGCGTGCAGGGAATTAGGAGAAAAGCTTGCCAATGCTTAAAACGGAAGAAAATAGAAGAGCTCTGAAAAAAATTAAAAATAGGGCTTGCATTTTCTTGGTACTCATTGTATACTTCACATTAGTTAGCATGTGCTAACTAATGAGTAAATCATGTGGAATCCTCATTCATGCTATTGCATGAGCCGAAAGAATGCACGCTTTCGGGAGGATATCCCACTTGCAGAAAGAAAAGGAGTGTACAAAATGGTTAATTATCTGAGTATTGAAAAAGTATATGGCAGAGAAATTTTAGATTCCAGAGGAAATCCTACCGTGGAAGCAGAGGTTGTTTTAGCAGACGGTACCATCGGAAGAGGAACCGCACCCAGCGGCGCATCCACCGGTGAATTTGAAGCACTGGAGCTTCGCGACGGAGATAAGGCAAGATACGGTGGCAAGGGTGTCACTAAGGCCGTTGAAAATATAAATACAATTATCAACGATGCAATCAAAGGTCTGGATGCTTCCGACATATATGCGGTTGACAAGGCTATGATTAAGGCAGACGGCACCAAGGACAAATCCAATCTCGGTGCAAACGCCATTCTGGCAGTTTCCATTGCAACCGCAAGAGCGGCAGCAAATGCCATGGAGCTTCCTCTTTACCGTTTCTTAGGCGGTATTTCCGGCAACAGACTTCCGGTTCCCATGATGAACATTATCAATGGCGGCTGCCATGCGCTTTCCAGCGGACTGGATGTACAGGAATTCATGATTATGCCTGTAGGTGCACCTTCCTTCAAGGAATGCTTAAGATGGTGTGCGGAAGTATTCCATGCACTGGCAGCTATCTTAAAGGAAAGAGGACTGGCTACCTCCGTTGGTGATGAAGGCGGTTTCGCTCCGGCCTTAAAATCCGACGAAGAAGCAATTTCCACTATTCTGGAAGCTGTAGAAAAAGCAGGCTACAAGCCCGGCGTGGATTTTAAAATTGCCATGGATGCCGCTTCCTCCGAATGGAAGAGCGAAAAAGGTAAAGGTTATTACAAGCTGCCCAAGGCGGGTACCGAGTATACAGCCGAACAGCTGATTGAGCACTGGGCAAAGCTGTGTGAAAAATATCCCATTATCTCCATCGAGGACGGTCTGGATGAAGAGGACTGGGAAGGCTGGCAGAAGCTTACCGAAAGACTCGGTGACAAGGTCCAGCTTGTTGGTGACGATTTGTTCGTTACCAACACCGAAAGACTGGCTAAGGGTATTTCCTTAGGCGCAGGCAATGCCATTCTGATTAAATTAAACCAGATCGGTTCCGTATCCGAAACCCTGGAAGCTATCAAGATGGCTCACAAGGCAGGATACACCGCTATCAGCTCCCATCGTTCCGGTGAGACAGCTGATACCACCATTGCAGACCTGGCAGTTGCATTAAATACCTGCCAGATTAAAACAGGCGCACCTTCCAGAAGTGAACGTGTTGCCAAGTACAACCAGCTTCTCCGTATTGAAGAAGAACTGGGCGACAGTGCCGTTTATCCCGGCATGAAGGCTTTTAACGTCAGACAGTAATGTTGGCGAAAAGCAGTAACTACAGGTTTCTAAACATCTCCTTACAAATAAATAAAATGGCTTAAAGGGAAAGTCCGCAGATTGTCTGCGGATTTTTTCTTGATGTTTTTTCTGTTTTGTATGTCAAAATTTAGCAAAACATTGCCAGAAATACTTTAGTGTGTTAAAATAAATTTTACGCAATTTTAGAAATGTTGGAGGAAAACCATGAACGGAGCAGATGCTATTATCAAATGTCTGGAAGCCGAGGATGTCAAAGTCGTGTTTGGCTATCCGGGCGTTGCAATTTGTCCTTTTTATAACAGTATCTTACAGTCTGATATTAAAACCGTGCTGGTGCGCACGGAACAGAATGCAGCCCATGCCGCAAGCGGAATGGCAAGAATGACGGGAAGGCCGGGGGTCTGTGCCGTAACAAGCGGACCGGGGGCTACCAATGTCATCACCGGCATTGCCACCGCGTTTGCGGACAGCATTCCCTTAATCTGCATTACCGGTCAGGTAAACAGCGAGCTTTTAGGAAGCGACGTATTCCAGGAAGCGGATATCACGGGCGCTGTGGAGTCCTTTGTAAAATACAGTTATCTTGTGAAAAACGTGCAGGATATTCCCCGTATCTTTAAGGAAGCCTTTTATATTGCCAATTCAGGCAGAAAAGGTCCGGTACTGATTGATATTCCCATTGATGTCCAGAATGCGGCAATCAGCCGTTTTGCATATCCGGAGGAAGTCAATATCCGTACCTACAAGCCTACCGTAAAGGGGCATATTGTGCAGATTAAAAAGGTAATCAAGGCACTGGAGCATGCCAGACGTCCCATTATCTGTGCAGGCGGCGGCGTGCTTTTAAGCGAAGCGGAAAATGAGCTGCGCACCTTTGCGGAGACCTATAAAATTCCCGTAGTGTCCAC
>ERZ773147.141-NODE-141-length-86841-cov-6.282880_pt1 | contig 86841 bp, 55 predicted proteins | sample MGYA00580851_ERZ773147 | MGnify/ENA primary metagenome ERZ773147 (study PRJEB29015, sample SAMEA2737818) | human gut metagenome | biome: human gut; feature: human-associated habitat; material: faeces | place: China | collected 2012 ... | reverse complement strand
CAAATTGCTCCATAATCGAAAAAATTCCCCCAAAAGGAGTGAGTTTCTCAGATTTTATTTGTACTTTTGCCATGTCATTCAGAATTTTGTTTGTTTTTATTTTGCAACACTAAGATAAGTGAAATTTCTGACATGGCAAAATCCTGAGCAACTTTTTGTTGCTCAGGTGCTTATAAAAAATATCAAATTATAGTGTTGCGGAAATTAGGATTTATATATAAGGTGTAGATAGCTATGAAATATATGAAGAGACAGTTGCTTTTCCTTTTATTGTTCTTTGGGACATGTCTTTCTGTTACTCATGCTGCAGATTGGAATAGTTTCATTAATAATTATGGGAGCAACAACTATGGAACAGGAACTTCAACTTGGCGTATTGCGACGTCAAGCCAGTGGACGTTTTTTGCCAATCAAGGAGGAGTGTTGGTTCATGACGGACTGTCGTGGCAGCATTTTTCCCTCAATAATCGTTCCGAGGCCCGATGTGTTGTTGTATCTAAGCATAAGGATTGTGTCTATGTAGGTGGCGAGAATGAGTTTGGTTATTTAAAGCCAGATGCTAGTGGTATGTTGAGATATCATTGCGTTTCAGAGAAACTAGGCAAGGTGTATCGTAGCTTGGGCAATGTCTTTGACATTTATGAGGTGGATGGAGCTCTCTACTACCGTTGCGACAATTATATTCTGATAGCCAATAATGGCAACTATCGTTTGATAAGAGCTCCTCATAAGATTTTCTCTTCCGTGATGTCCGACATGGTGCTTTATGTTGCTACAGATTGTGGGCTCTATTCGCTCATGGGCAATAAGCTAGTTCCTGCTCAGGGTACCGAGGTGCTGATGGGTAAACGTATCAATGCCATGTTTAAGTATGGCAAAGGCATAGTGATAACCACTGCTAATGATGGGCTTTTCTATTATAATGGTAGTGAGGTTATGGACTTCCATACAGCAGCCGATGGACTTTTCCTTAATGCAGGTATTTGTTGTGCATCGATAAACAATGGGTTGTTGGCTGTGGGTACTATCCATAATGGCTTGGTCTTGGTAGACTTGAAGACCGGCTCAACAAGTGTCTATAATGAGATAAATGGACTTCAGAGTAATACGGTACTTTCTGTCGGCTTCGATGATATGGGCAATGTCTGGGCAGGATTGGATTATGGCATCGATTATATCAATCTGAATGCTCCTTTCTCTTATCTATATAAGTCACCTTATTCTTATGGTATGGGTAAGGCTTCCCTACTTAAGGATGGACTTCTTTATTTGGCTACGGATCGAGGATTGTTCTGTACCGATTACCCTGTCAAGTTCTATAATGGTCATGCTGACATCCGTAAGTTGGATGTTCCTACGGGAGTGGCATGGAATCTTTATCGCTACGGCAATGAGGTGCTTTGCTTGCACGATAAGGGCATATTCTCTCTTGTGGGTACATCGGTCAAGAAGGTAACTGACATTATGGGAGCTTGGTCGTGTGAGAAGGTGGAAGGACATCCTGATATGCTCTTTGTGGGTGTATATGAAGGTATGTATCTCATTCGATGGACTCCTAACGGCTGGGTAAATCTAGGCAGAGTAAAAGGTATCAATGGCTCAGGACGATACTTCAAGCAAGTAGATGCTCTGACTCTGAAGGTTTATAATGTAGCGTTGGGTAATGCTACCTTATATCAGCTTGATAAGTCGCTCCTGAAGGCTACGGCAGGTAAGGTGGTGAAGGAATCTTTCTATGAAAGTGCTCAGTTGCAGCATAAGCCAGCTTTGCTTTTTGGCAATCTGGGGGTGGGCGTTCAAGCCATGACCTTGGGTAAGTCTAGGGTAGTGTATCCATGCAATACTGGCTTCTTGATGTATAATCAGGCAAAGTCTGAGATGAAAAGTGTCCATGCTTATATCCAGCGTATTGTCTCTACCAATTCTACTGATTCGGTAGTTTATATGGCTAATTTTACCAGAAAGCGTACAGAGGTGGAAGTACCTTATTCCATGAATTCTATCCGTATAGAGTATGGTGTGCCGAGTCGTTTGATGATGCCATTGGTAAAGTTCCGCTATCGTTTGAACAATGGCAATTGGACAGAGTCGGTTGATGGTACTTCCAAGGAATATAGTGATATGTTTGAGGGCAAGTATCGTTTTGAGGTAGAGATGCTGATGGGCGATGGTGAGGTGTCGCACGATTTTGTGGAGTTTCGCATTTTGCCTCCTTGGTATCGTACGATATGGGCTTATTTGGCTTATGCTTGCCTATTCTTCTGGCTGATAGCTTGGTCTTGGCGAACGGAAAATCGTCGTATAGAGCGCAAAAAACAGGCTGCCGTAGAGCAGAAAGATCAAGAGGTGAAGCAGATGAAGGTTGAAATAAACAAGTTGGAGAAAGAGAAACTCGACTTGGAATTGCGCCATAAGAGTCAAGAGATAGCCGACTTGATGATTAGCGTGAAACGTAAGAATGAGATCCTGATGGAGATCAAACGCGGTTTGGTTGTTGCTATGAACCAGTTGAAGGTCAATCAGCTCAAAGAAAGTCGTCAGCAATTGGTGCTTATTAATGGCAAGATAGATACCAATATTGAAGGCGATGAAATACTGAAGCGATTTGAGGAGCAGTTTGATGTGGTTAACAATATGTTCATGCAGAAACTCTCTACCCAGTATCCTAGTCTTAACCAGAATGAGCGTATGATGTGTGCCTATTTGCGCATGAATCTTTCAACTAAGGAAATGGCGCCATTGCTCAATATTTCTGTGCGAGGAGTGGAGACCATGCGTTATCGCTTGCGCAAGAAATTAGGATTGGAGCGAGAGGATAATCTGATGGAATTCTTGAATAAATTATAAATAGCAATGGATTCTATGTGCCTATGATAGACTGCTGATTTTCAGTGGTCTATTATGGCTATAAGTAGTGATGGCGTAATAGCTGTAGCTAGCTGACGTAATTCTATTCATATAGTAAATTGGCATTTTTCAATGATATTTCTTATCTTTGCCGTAAATTTTTAAACGTTCAATTTAAAACTTAAAAGCCGAGTAAGATATGAAATTAAGAAATGTATTGACGGCATTATTTGCCACGGCAAGTATTTTGCCAGGTTATTCAAAGGTTAGTATGCCTGCTATCTTTAGCAATGGTATGGTGTTGCAGCAACTCTCAGATGCTTCTATCTGGGGTTCTACTACCAAGCATGGTGGGGTAGTTACTATTACCACTTCTTGGAATAATAAGAAGTATACCGTGAAGGCGGGTAGTGATGGCACATGGCGCACCAAGGTACAGACTCCTAAGTATGGAGGTCCTTACAAGATAACCATCAGCGATGGTGAAGTCTTAACTCTCAGCGATGTGGAGATAGGCGAGGTCTGGTTATGCAGTGGACAGTCTAATATGGAGATGCGTGTCTGGGGTCGCCAAGGTGGTGATAACATGATTGGTGCGATGGATGCCATTGTAGCCAAAGAGCATCCGGAGATTCGCATATTCAATGTAGGACATAAGGGTGCGGGCACACCTCAGACGGATTGCCAAGGTAACTGGAAGGGAGCTACTACCGAGAATATAGCCGACTTCTCTGCTACAGCCTTCTTCTTTGCCAAGAAACTGAATGAGGTGTTAGATGGTGTGCCTATAGGCTTGGTTCATTCCAGCGTGGGTGGTTCTGTGGTACAGGCTTGGATGAGTAAGGAGTCGTTGCAACCTTGGGACGGTGATGAGAAAATCAATAATCGCTCAGGACTTTACAATGGCATGATTGCCCCATTGGTAGGTTATACCATTAAGGGTACCATTTGGTATCAGGGAGAGGCTAACAGAGAGACGGCTAGCTATTACACCAAACTCTTCTCTACCATGGTAGCAGATTGGCGCCAAAAGTGGGGTGAGGGCGAGTTCCCATTCTATTTTGCTCAGATAGCTCCTTTCAACTATAATTCAAAGAATGATGGCATGAATGAAAATTCAGCCTATCTGCGTGAGGCACAGGTGAAAAGCCTGGATGTTATCCCTAATTCAGGTATGTCAATCCTGATGGATATTGGTGATAGCCGTACTATTCATCCAGCTAATAAGGAAGAGGTGGGCAAGCGTTTCGCTTATTTAGCTCTTGGTAAAACTTATGGCAAGAAAGGATTTCCTACTACTGGTCCTATCTACAAGGAGATGAAGGTGAATGGTAAGGAGGTGGAGCTGTTCTTCGATAATGTGGGTTTTGGTTTGACTACTATGCATGAGCATCTAGGAGGCTTCCAAGTGGCTGGTGAAGATAAGCAGTTCTATAATGCCAATGCTCGATTGGGTAAGGACAAGAAAACTGTCATCGTTACTTCCGACCGTGTGCCAAACCCAGTGGCAGTGCGCTATGCTTTCAAGGACTATGTGAAGGGTACTCTCTATAATATTTATGGTTTGCCTGCTTCGTCATTCAGAACAGACAACTGGTAAAATGGTATATATTATATATAATAAGGTGAAAACTTAGTAATTTAGTATATCTATAGTTGATTAATGAAAACATTCAAATTTTTTCTCTGTCTGGTAGGTGCTTGCGTGCTCGTTATGAGTGCGCAGGCACAGACCGTTTTAAGTAAGAAGATGTATAAGTCTTATCGTGGACTGGTGATGGCTGGTTATCAAGGTTGGCATAATGCGCAGGGCGATGGAGCCAATCGTGGTTGGTATCACTATACCAGAAAGGGACAGTTTAAGCCAGGATTTACCAATGTGGATCTTTGGCCAGACGTGTCAGAATACGAAAAGACTTATCCTACGGCATTTACCTTCGATGATGGCTCTGTGGCTCGTGTTTATTCAGATCACGACTATTCCACGGTAGATACCCACTTTCGCTGGATGCAAGAGTATGGTTTGGATGGCGTATTCATGCAGCGCTTTGTGCCAGAGATACGCCACAAGTCGGGATTGAACCATTTTAATAAGGTTCTTTCTTCTGCCATGATTGCTGCCAATAAGTATAGTCGTGCCATCTGTGTAATGTATGACTTGAGTGGTATGCGCAAAGGTGAGGATACCTTGGTTATATCTGATATCAAGAAGGTGGCAAAGCAGTACAATCTCTTCCATCACAAGAAAAATCCTTCTTATCTTTATCATAATGGCAAGCCATTGGTTACGGTATGGGGCGTAGGATTCAACGACAATCGTGCTTACGGACTTGAGGAGTCTACTCGTATCGTAAACAGCTTGAAGAAGATGGGATTTAGTGTGATGCTTGGTGTGCCTACCAACTGGCGTAAGCTGGAGAAGGATACAGAGAGTGATCCAGCTCTTCACGCCCTGATTCGTAAGTGTGATGTCGTGATGCCATGGTTTGTGGGTAGATACAATGAGCAGACATACCCGCGATTCCATCAATTTATCAAGGATGATATGGCATGGGCTGAGGCCAATAAGGTGGATTATGCTCCACTTTGCTATGCTGGTTTCTCTTGGAGCAACATGCAGTTCCCTCAAGAGAGTCAGTTTAGTGCTCCTCGCAACAAGGGTTCTTTCTACAAGAAGCAGCTGGACTTTGCCATCGACAATGGAGCCAAAATGCTCTATATAGCTATGTTTGATGAAATAGACGAGGGTACAGCTATTTTTAAAATTGCCCATAAGGTACCTACAGCAGCCCCAGGTAGCACTTTTGTTCCTTTGGAGGAAGGATTGCCATCAGACTTTTATCTGAAGATGACAGGTGAGGCTGCTCTGAAACTGAAGCAAAAACTTGGCTTGAAAGCCAAATGATTTGATATGGTTAAACAAGAATGATATTCTAGCTTTGCTGCAGGTTATCAGTGTATTGCGTGTGAATGGCGTACTTGTTGCGTATGATGGAAGTGCCTCTTGCGTATAATAGAAATATGCAAAAAGGCTCTTCCTAAAACTAAAATGCCTATATTTGCATCCGAAATTATTAATAGAATCTAAAAACTTGATTACGTTATGAAAGTAAGACAAATTTCTTTGATTAGCTGCGCACTCATGGCTTCGCTGTGGGTGCCAATAGCTGCGGATGCACAAACCAAGCAACCAGTGGAGTACGTGAATCCCCTGATAGGTAATATCAGTCATCTTTTGGTGCCTATGTTCCCAACTATTCAGTTGCCTAATAGCATGATGCGAGTTTATCCGATGCGTGCTGATTATACATCTGAGTATTATGGGGGATTACCTATCATAGTTACCACTCATCGTGAAAGCTCGGCTTTCAATCTTTTGCCACAAACTGGCGGACAGTTGGCATTGTCTAAGAACTATCCTTATGACAATGAGCATATAGCGCCTTACAGCTTTGATGTCGTATTGGACAATGGTGATATGACCAGCAAGATGGCAGTGAGTCATCAGTCTGCCATTTATGAGATTCAGTTTGCTAACTCACAGACTCCGAGTCTTGTTCTTGCAGCCAAGGATGGTGGCATCAAGTGCGGCTCCAATTGGATAAGTGGTTGGCAGAGTGTAGGAGGGCGTGTGCAGAGCCAAACTAAGGTATATGTATATTTAGAGGTAGAGAATGCGCCAGCCAAGGTAGGTATTGTGGAGCATGGACAGATCAATGCCTCTAAGAATTCTGCTGATGGCAACCTCGTAGGTGCAGCCTTCACCTTTGCTCAGGGCACCGAGAGCGTGCGTGTGCGTTATGGTGTCTCCTTTATCAGTGAGGAGCAAGCTAAGGCCAACTTGCGTCGTGAAATCACCGATTATAATTTGCAGGCTGTAGCAGCCAAGGGCAAGGATATTTGGAACGAGACCTTGAGTAAGCTCAATGTCAACAGTTCTGATGACCAGGCTCTCACCGAGTTCTATTCTTCTTATTATCGTACCTTCGAACGTCCTATCTGTATGAGCGAGGACGGCAAGTACTGGAGTGCTTTCGATAATAAGGTCCACGAGGATGGCGGAACTCCGTTCTATACCGATGATTGGATATGGGACACCTATCGCGCCGCTCATCCTTTGCGCACCTTGATGAATACCAAGGTGGAGGAAAATATTCTCTCCTCTTATCTTACCATGGCAGAGCAGATGGGCACCAACTGGATGCCTACCTTCCCTGAGGTGAATGGTGACTCCCGTCGCATGAATTCCAATCATGGAGTGGCTTCCTTGGCGGATGCTATCTGTAAGGGACTCAATGTGGATAAGAAGAAAGCCTTTGAATATTCTCGCAAGGCTATAGAGGAGAAGACCTTGGCTCCTTGGTCGGGTGTCAAGGCTGGCTGGATAGATGATTTCTATAAGAAGAATGGTTATATTCCTGCATTGAAACCAGGAGAGCAAGAGACCGATCCTAATGTAAATCGCTTTGAGAAACGCCAGCCTATTGCGGTGACATTGGGCACATCTTATGATGAATGGTGCTTGTCTCGAATAGCTAAGAACATAGCTGCCACCGACAAGAACAAGAAAGAGGCTAAACAGTATGCTTCCTTAGCAGATAAGTATGCTCAGCTTGGTTTGAACTATCGCCATGTGTTCAATCCTGAGACTAGTTTCTTCCATCCGAAGGATAAGGACGGCAACTTCATCATGCCATTTGATTATCGCTACTCTGGAGGCATGGGAGCCCGCGAGTATTATGGTGAGAACAATGGCTGGGTGTATCGTTGGGATGTGCCTCACAATGTAGCCGACTTGATTCGCTTGATGGGTGGAAAGGAATATTTTGTGAAGAATCTGGATCAGACCTTTGCCGAGCCACTTGGCAAAAGCAAGTATGAGTTCTACTCTAAACTGCCTGACCATACAGGTAATGTGGGACAGTTCTCAATGGCTAATGAGCCATCCTTGCATATACCTTACTTATATAATTATGCCGGTATGCCTTGGAAGACTCAGAAGCGCATCCGCCAGTTGCTCCGTACATGGTTCCGTCCTGATGTGATGGGTATGCCTGGCGACGAGGATGGTAGCGGTATGACATCGTTTGTAGTCTTCTCTTATCTTGGTCTTTATCCTGTGACTCCTGGCATGCCAGTCTACAACATTGGTAGCCCGATGTTCCCTAAGGCAGAGATGAAACTGAGCAATGGCAAGGTGTTTACCATCTTGGCACCAAATGCTTCTACTGATAACAAGTATATCCAGAGTGCCAAGTTGAATGGCAAGGAATGGAACAAGCCTTGGATCACTCATCAGGATGTGATGAATGGTGGTGTCTTGGAGTTGGTGATGGGCAGTCAGCCTAACAAGTCATGGGGTGCAAAAGCCGAAGACGCTCCACCTTCGCAAGATTTCTAGTCATAAAAACTAGAGATTTTGTGATGGTGAAACCATAAAAATGGAATTAATAACAATATTAAGTGCAAATTAATAGCTTATTTTAGGTGATATTAATATCATCGGAATAACTTTGCAAACGAATTCTTAACTTAACAAATAACAATATGCAAAATCTGTTGACAAAAGTTACTCGATGGAGCTTACGATATAGCTTGACGGTTATGTTCTTGCTCCTTTCTGTGGCTATTTCAGCCCAGACGGTGAATGTGTCTGGTGTTGTGCTCGACAATGAGGGAGAACCTTTGCCGGGTGCAACAGTCCAAGTGTTGGGCAAGGCGGATGCCAATGCCACAACCAATTTGGACGGTAAGTTTAATCTGCGAGCACCTCAGAATGCTGTGCTCACAGTTTCCTTCGTGGGTTTTAAAAATAAAACGGTGCGTTTGAAGGCGGGGCAGAAGTTCCCACTTACCATTTCTATGGTAGATGACTCTAAGGTGCTCAACGAGGTGGTTGTTACAGCCTTAGGTATCACTCGCGAGCAGAAGTCACTGGGCTATGCCCGTCAGAGCATTGATACTGAGTCGCTCAACGATACCCGTGATCCTAACTTGCTCAATTCTTTGACAGGTAAGGTTTCTGGTGTTAACTTCATCTCCAATGGTGGTGCCATGAGCTCTACACGTGTGGAGATTCGTGGTAACAACTCTATCACAGGCAATAACCAGCCTCTTTATGTGATTGATGGTGTGCCTATCATGAATGATATGGGTGAGAGTGGTGACCTTGACTATGGTAATGCTGCTTCATTTGTCAGCCCTGACGATGTGGAGTCTATCGAGGTGTTGAAGGGTGCTAATGCATCAGCTCTCTATGGCTCAGACGCTGCCAATGGTGTTATCTTGATTACTACCAAGAAGGCATCTCGCAAGAAGGGCTTGGGTGTCAACTACAACTTCAATGCTCAGTTCTCTTATCTTCGTGAGTATCCTATCTACCAGAATGTATATGGTACAATGGTGGAGCGTGGTAACAATGGTTTCAACTTCTTTGGAACTAATTCGGCTAATGGCTATGAGTATGATAGCAGTCTGCCATACGGCATCTATCACTTCAATATGGCTAACCAGAACCAGCGTTCTTGGGGTATGCCTATGTTAGGTCAGATGGTAATAGGTCGCAACAATCAGTTGCGTGCTTATTCTCCAGCCGAGGATGCCATTACCAATATGTATGAGACCGGTGTCCAGATGACTCACAATGTGTCTATCGACAAGGTGTTTAATGCTGGTAATCTCCGTGTCAGCTATACTGGCATCTCTTATGATGGTATGTTGAAGAACTTCAACCAGATGACCCGTCACAACTTTAGCGTCAATTCCAATGCTACTCTTGCTAAGTGGTTGTCTATGAATTTCAGTGTCAACTATCAGATGGAGGATGTGGATAATCGTGATTACAAGGGCGCTTCTAACCGTAACCCTATGTATGCCATCATGCAAATGTCTCGTGATGCCACATTGGATGAGCTGATTCCTTACAAGGATGCAGAGGGGCAGCCTATGAATAAGCGCAGTGGTTTCTACAATCCATATTGGTTGCTCAATGAGTGTACCAATGGTGATGGCCGCCGTTCTTTCCGTGCCAACCTCACCTTTAATATCAAGCCAACCTTCCTCAAGGGCAGTAACCTGCGTTTGCGTGCAAGCATGGATACCATGAACCGCAATGGTTGGAAGTTTGATAATATGTATACCATGTGGGATGCCAATGGTTATTACGAGCAGTTTGAGGAGCGTTCTCGCAACTACAATTATGAGGGCGTGTTCAGCTACAATACTCGTTTGAAGAAATGGATGAAGGATTTGAGCATCAATGCCAATGTGGGTGCCTCTTTGATGCGCCAGAATTGGGATAAGATGACCGATAAGGTGAATCAGCTGGCTGTGCCTGATGTGAAGTCATTGGCTAACAATGCCTCTGTCCTCTTGGCTCAGGCTAATCATACTGGTAAGGAGAAGCAGGGCATCTTTGGTTCCCTCTCTTTGGGTTACAAGGGATTCTTCCTGGATGGTACTTTCCGCAACGACTGGTCTAGTACTCTTCCTAAGGGCAATAACTCTTACTTCTATACATCAGAGAGCTTCAGTGCTGTGCTCACCGAGTTGATACCTAAGTTGCGTTCCAAGGCTCTTTCTTTTGTGAAGTTGCGTGGTTCTATCGCCAAGGTAGGTAACGATACTGGTTTCGACCGTTTACTCGATGGTTATAGCTATGGCAATTTGTTCTTAAATTCTTATGCATGGTATCAGGGCGATAACCAGAAGAAGAATCCTAACTTGAAGCCAGAGACCACCATCTCTAAGGAGATAGGTTTGGAGGTAAGATTGTGGAATGATCGCATCAAGGCTGATATTACTTATTATGACAAGCGTACTAAAGACCAGATTGTAGAGTCGGCAGTATCTTATGGTACAGGTTATCAGCGCTTCGTGATGAACTCTGGTGAGATTTCCAACAAGGGTTGGGAGATTTCCCTCAACACAGTGCCTTTGCGACTCAGAAACTTTGAGTGGCGTTCTACCATCAACTGGTCAAAGAACAATTCCATGGTAGAGTCTTTGCCTGATGGCGTAGATAAAATCCAGATTGGTAGTGGCATGTTTGATACCAAGTCATACGCAGAGGTTGGTCGTCCATACGGTGCTCTTTATGCTCATGCTTATAAGAAAAATGAGAAGGGACAGATCTTGTGTGATGCCAATGGTACACCTAAGCAGGATCCTGAGTTGCAATATGTGGGCTGTGTTCAGGCCGACTGGAGAGGTGGATGGCAGAATACCTTTAAGTATAAGAACTTCGGTGTTTCTGTATCTATTGATTTCCAGAAAGGTGGTCACTTCTTGTCACAGTCTGCTCTCCAGGGCTCACTTGATGGCCAGTCAGTTCAGTCATTGGAAGGTCGATGGGAAGAAATCTACTCACGCTATTGCATCGGTGAGAGCGATATGGAGCGTACTGGTTTCTTGGATGCAGCCAATGCCAACACTCCTGCTACCAATGGTCAGCTTTATGCAGATTGGAAACGCTGCAAGGGTATCATGATTCCTAATTGTGTATATGATGAGGACGTAGAAGGCATGGCAGGTAAGGATGTAGTAGGCTGGGTACGTGCAGAGAGCTATTGGATGCATGAAATCCAGAGAGATATTACCCGATTCATTTATGATGCATCTTACATCAAGTTGCGTGAGATTACAGTGAGCTACGATTTCCCTAAGGCTTGGTTGCGCAAGACTCCTTTCCAGAATCTTCGTTTGGCAGCCGTAGGACGTAATATTGCTACACTCTTTGCCCATACTCCTATAGGATTGGATCCTCAGGCTACAAGTACTACAGGCAATGCTCAGGGTTTTGAACGTGGTTTCAACTTGCCAGAGGCTAGCTATGGATTTGACATCAAGGTTGGATTCTAAATACATTTTGACTTATGAAAATATTAAAGAATATAATGAGCTTATCGGCTGCAGCCCTTCTTTTGGTGGGTTGTACTGATGGTTTCGAAGATATAAATTCTGATAAGAATAAGATCTATATGCCTACATACCAAAGCATCTTTGCTGGTTCGGTGTATAAGACGATGAATCTGTTCAGTCAGCTGAATTATCAGCGCATGTGGAGTTATTCACGATATGTCACCGTGCAGGCTTTCCAGAATGGATGGTTGGGTGGCAACGATGGTGTCTATAGAACATTCTATGTGGATATCTTGCGTGACTTGCGAGCCCTCGAAAAGCAGTATGCTGATGGTAGCAACAAGAATGCGTATGCTGCCGTACTTACTTGGGAGGCGATGCTGTATTACAATATGACCTCTCTGTATGGTCCAGTGATGATGAGCGATGCGGGTTACACCTCTGTAGACAAGAAGCAGGTGGCTTATGATGATGAGGCTACTGCTTATACCCAAATACTCGATATGTTGGGCAAGGCATACGACTCCTTTGATGCCACCAATGGTGGAGCCCTTACCAAGGACCCAGTTTATGGCGGTGATGTGGATAAGTGGAAGAAACTTGCCAATACCCTCCGCTTGGAAGTGGCTATGAATATCCAAAATATCAGCGAGGACGAGGCACGTGAGTATGCCGCCAAGTCGTTGGAGCATGAGGAGGATATCTTTGCTTCTGCCGATGACCAGTTGATGCCAAAGTATGGTACGGTAGAGACGGCAGATGGTTCTTACTATTACATTCAGATATGGAAGCCTCTCAATGAGAATGGTGGTCGTTACGACAATGTTCCTTCGCTCAATGAGTACAGTGCTACCTATATGTTCTCTTTCAACGACCCTCGTATGAAGGTGTGGTTCTTGCAGGCAGGTGCCTCGGTGAAAGGTTCACAGCCTCACTTGATTCCTGACTTCTTGACAAGAGCTCACGATTGTGATGTGTATGGATGTAATCTCACTGATCGCGCCACTCACCTCAACTGGATGATGGAGGGCAAGGAGGTAAGAGACTCTCTGAGAGTAAGATATTGGATACCATACGTACCAACAGCTGATGGCGCAGGTTCTAGAACTCCTTTTGGTTGGGAGCGTCAGTATGACCCATCCGATCCTACTGGAGTATTGCGTATGAGCGACCCATTGCCGGGTGTGATTGATGCTAGATGCTATATCAATCCTAAGTATTATGCTATGGATGCATCCATCCCAATGCTTCGCTATTCCGATGCTTGCTTCTTGCAGGCTGAGGCTAAGGTGAAGTTTGGATTGGGCAGCAAGTCGGCTGAGTCTTATTACAATGCTGGTATCGCAGCCTCATTCGAGGAGAATGGATTGTCTAGCGAGCAGTTGGCAGCCTTTATGGCTCAGGATGGTATCAAGTGGGGTACCAGCCATAAGGGATTTGATGATACTCGTAGATTGATTACAGCGCAGCTTAATGGTGCTGATGGCGATGAGGGTAAGCTCGACCAGATTTACAAGCAACGTTACTTTGCTGGTTGGCTCGATGGTCTTGGAGCATGGAGACTGGAGCGCCGCACTCGTTCGCTCAATTTCCCTCCATTCTTCTACAATGGAACTCAGACCTATGAAGAGGGCGGTGACAGATGGTATGTTTATCCAGAAAGATTGGATTTGCCAGAATCTGAAATCCAGACCAACAAGGATGAATATTACAAGGCTATAGCCAACTTGCAGCAGAAGAGCAAGGAACCTAATACGGGTCGTTGGGGTGACAATATCCATACACTCTTGCAGTTCGCTAAGCCAGTTCCTGATAAGGCGGGCACCATCGCTCGTTATCAGAACATGCACTACGTAGACTTCAATATGGATATGCAGGCCAAGTATTATGGCAAGACTTGGGAAGAGTTTGTGAAAGCTGCTCGCCAGAAGGTAGAGCCTATCGAGGACGAGACAGATGAGCAGCTGCTCAAGAGAGCCTTCAATCTGGAAATCCAGTCTAAGGTGGGTGTTTATACAGTAGATGAATAATATGTCCTAAAATAAAGAAGATAGAATTATGAACAAGAATAAGTTTTATAGTATAATGAGCCTCATGTTGATGGCGTTTTCTCTTGTCGGCACTTCATGCCGACAGGAGGAGAGTCCATCCATAGATGACTATCCTCTGAATTATCAGATACCAACCATCAAGCTCTCCAAGAGTGCCACGGTGGGTGCCATCTATAGCTTCAATGGTGTTCGTACAGACAATGGTCAGTATGATCGCTTGTTGGCTGAGTATGATCCTTCTGTTACTCCTTATCCACAGTTGGGAGCTCATATCCGTCCGGTGTTGCAAAATTATAGCTATGATATCAGCAAGGCTGAGACCGTAGACTTGATGCAGCAGCACATCGACTGGGCGATAGAGGCTGGTATTGATTATCTCATTCTTCCAGAGGTGGGATATGATGCTAACCAGACCAACTTGCTCAACAAGAACAGTGTGGATAGAATCAACTTCATGGAGGGATTGCAAGGCGTGGCGCTTGACAAGATGAACTGGCACGACTTGAAGTTCTGTATCTCTGTGAAGCCATCGGATATCATCCCTAATACCTCTAATACTACCATGGTAGAGGATGATGCCGATGAGGAGGGCAACTCTGCCCATGTGCAGACTCTTTGCAAGTATTTCGTAGGTTTGGCAGACCGCTTCTTCCGCAGCGATTCACTTTACTTCAAGGTGAACGACAAGGCGATGGTGGTAGTCAACAATCCTCAAGATTTGCATTGCCGCAATTCCAAGAATGTATATGATGCCATTCGCGATGCAGTGCGTGAGGCTACAGGCGTGGAGTTATATCTCGTAGCTCGCCAGAATCAGTGGACTCCTACAGCTCGTTGGGAGAACTCTTTTGTGACTGGCGGTTTTGACAGTTTCTTCATGAACACCATGTACCAGGATGCCACATGGCAGCGATATGGCGATTACCGTCCTCAGTACATCGACCAAAACTTCCAGTATAATGCCAAGTGGGCTAAGGAGAATGCCAATCTTGACTTCATCCCTAGCATCTCTCCTGCCTTCAATGGTTGGGTAATGGGCTCGGGTACCAATATGTACAACTTCCCATTGGAGCCTTATGATGAGACTCGTTTCCGCACCATGTGCAATGTGGCGAAGAACAATATGAGCGCCAACAATATGGTAATCATCGATTCCTTCAATAACTGGCAGAATGTGACAGCCATCGAGCCTACCGATCCTTGCTATGGCAATGGCTTTGGCTTGAAGATGCTGGAGATAGTTAAGTCTGAATTTAAAGTAAACTAATTGAAACTATGAAGACAATCAATAAATTCATGTTAGGCATCGCCCTGGTGGGCGCTTTGCCTATGATGACGGCTTGTAGTGACGACAATGGCAATGAGGTGGTAGAGCCTACTCCTGTCGAAGATCCTACTTTCGAGATATTGAGTGAATTGCCTGATCCTCCAACCTTCAGCTTTACCGCTGCTGGTAATAAGGCGCAGACATTGGCATTTAATACCAATCAGAATTGGAAAATCGAACTGGTGAATACCCAAGAAGATGACAATTATGAGTGGCTTACCCTTTTTGATCGCCAGGGAACTGGCAGTGAGAATACGCAGCGTGTATGGATTGCTACTGGTAAGAATACTGAATATGATGCGCGCCGAGCTGAGTTTACCTTGACCGTAGGTGAGGGAGAAGATGCTCAGATCAAGACTTTCTGGGTTTATCAAGCCCAGCTGGATGCCGTCCTTGCCACCGACCCTAAGGCTTTTATGAACCTTTCCAATAGGGAGCAGGTGTTGCCGCTCGACTTCCAGTATAATGTTGAGGAATATGAAATCTCGGTTTCCGACAAGTCTTGGATGACGGTTATGGATGAGGCTCCTAGCAAATCTCGTGCTTTGGTGTCTGAAACCAAATATGTCAAGATAGCAGACAATGATAAGTTTGATGTTCGTACTGGTACTATTACCATCAAGGACAAGAACAATTCTTCAACTAGCGTTACGATTCCAGTATCGCAATATGGTTTGGCTAAGCCTATCATCTTGGTCAACAATGCATCAGAGTTTGCATCGCTCAGTGCTGCAGAGGCAACTATCGATTTGAATCTCTCTACCGAGAATGTGGTCAGCGTATGCGACCAGCTCACCATAGATATTCCAGAGGCAGCCAAGGACTGGCTCTCCTTTGAGCCTAATGCCGATAACACAGGCTATGTGGTAAAGGTGAAGGAAAACAAGGGCGGTGCTCGTACGGCAAAGATTGCCGTGGCAGCCAAGGCCGACCATAATATCAAGAATGAGATAACCGTGAAGCAGTCATCTGCCGCTGGTGTGGCTGTATCCATCACCAACAAGTCGGCTTTTGAGTCTTATCTCGACAAGATGGGCGGTTCTTGCTCTGTGAAGTATCAGACAGAAACGGAAGACTGGGATTGTGCATTGGAAGGACTGGATGGCGAACCTGTGGATTGGGTTAAGATAGCCAACAAGAAGATGCCTGGCCAGATTCTGCTGAGCTATGATGCCAACCCTGCATTGAAGCTGCGTACGGCTGTACTCAAGGTATTCCCTGCTGGCAATAAGGATAAGGCTGACTACGTAACCTTGATCCAGAACCCTGGTACTCAGGTTATCGTTAGTGGAACTTTGCAGCAGACTCTCGATCAGTTGGTAGCCGATGGCATCTATAAGAGTGTAAAGGACATCACTAGCCTCGAACTCAAGGGCGAGTTGAGCCGCACCGATTATAATCTCTTGCAGAACATGCTGAAGGGCAAGGTGGGCAATGAGACTGGCTATAAGCTGAACACCATCGACCTTTCTGAGGTAACTACTGATAAGATTACAGCCAATCAGTTTAATGGTTGTACACAGCTCAAGAAGATCATCTTCCCTAAGGCTTTGCGCAGCATGGAGGAGAAGATTTGTGCTAACTGTACCAACCTGACATCGGCTAAGTTCCCAGAGGGCGTAACTTATATAGCCAACCACACCTTCCAGAACTGTAGCTCCCTGCAGGAGGCTTGGATTCCTAGCACAGTGCAGTACATCTATGGTATGGTATTCGAGAAGTGTAACAAGTTGAAGGCTCTTCATTTCCAGACCCTGCCTTTGCAGTATCGCCAGGTGGCTCGTTCGGCTACTCAGCCAACTACCGCTTCGGATGGTATCTTTGATGAGGCTCTCAGAAAGCAACTGGGTACCAATCTTACATTGTATGTGCCTGGTGACTATGAGAAGTATTGGAGAGCACCAGATCCTCAGCATGTTGTCAATTCTCATTTGGCTGATTACCTCAAGAATTTGACAGCCGATTCTAAGGAATGGACTACAGCCACTGCGGCATTCCAGTGGAAGCCAGGTTCTGCTTATTCCTTGAAGGTAGACTTTACTTGGAGCTTTACTGCCATCGTGGCAGAGGATAGCTGGGAGTAATCTCCCCTAGATATATGTAATTTTATCCAACCCTTATCTCGCTTTATCCAACTTGGATGGAGCGAGATAAGGGTTGGATTTTTTTATTCCCCTCATAAACATTGGGAGATATATGCTCCCCCAACGGCTGACAATGTAGGACAGAATAACTACTGCTGTAGGACAAAAAGCTTGATGTTCTAGAATTTAGTGGTGAAAAGATAGCTTTCTATACATCTTATGGCGACCGCCACACAATCTTTTGACGACCGCAATAATATCTTCGGATGACCGTCGTGAGATATTACTGCGACCGCCACGCAATCTTACGGCGGTCGTCAGAAGATGTGCAGAACGCATTCTTTACATGATATGAATGTGGAGTTGAAAGGGTAATCCCTACTGCTAATAGGGTATGAAAGTCTATTCTTTCAGGTTTTGACTAGGTTTTTATGCAAGAAAGACATAAATGACGAACCAGAAACGAATATAAATAACTAAAAATCTCTCATGCTAAGCGATTTAATCGAAAATTAAGCGGTTATTAATAACAAAATTCAGACAGGATTAATAAGCCCATCGTAACTTTGCAGCAGAAAAATTCAAGTTACTTTGCGTAGCGAGAATAAAACAAAATAGACGTTGATTTTCTAGGTAAGATAAGTATGTTAGTTTTAGGTTTATATTTAATAAATGGTTTGTAGCCAAATTATGCGAAAAACATGTAGTTGTTTATTTAGTTATCCCTTTGTAGCCGTGCGAGGCAACAAAGGGGATAATTAGAACAAAGAATGGACAACTGATGAAGGAGGGACAATGAAACGAATAACATTATAAATAAGTATATAAAGAATAAACAATAAACAAGATTTAAACTTAAAAAGTTATGAAACAAGTAACAACAAAGAAATTAAGAAATAGCTGGCAGGGCTTAATTGCCATGTTTGTCATGCTGTTGTTGTCAACTTCTCTCTCTGCCAAGCAGGAAGAAAAGGTGATTGGAGTTTTGCAGGAGTCTGGTGCTCTCAATCTTTCAGTAGATGAGGCAAAGGGATGGTCGGCTTATCAGACCATCAACCGCAACCAGAAGATCAATCTCTCTGCTTATGCTAACAAGCAGGAGAACTTGGTCATCACCTGTCAATTGTACATCAAGTGTCTGAACAATCCAGACCAGTTGCCTCTGTTTTCTCAGACAGATACCCCATTGGTAGACTTCTTTGAGGTAGGTAATGACAATAATAGTTGTTTGAGCTTCCGCACCAAGTCACAGAACTTGAAGCCAGGATGGAACGACGTACGTTTCGAGTTTGCTGAACCAGCCAATAAGGGTCGCAATAGCTTTGATGCAACCAAGGACATCAACTTCTTCCGTCTTTGCTATGCTCACATCACAGGTGATGACAAGTATTCTGTAAGATTGAAGAATGTTTGCATCCGCGACAAGAAGCAGTTGGTAGAGGTAGAGGATGAGAGCGACAAGTTGAAGAACTTGGTAGAGGTGGCTCAGATTCCATTCTCTTGCGACAAGCAGATGGGTGCCGGCAACAACTTGGCAGCAGCTAAGCGTCTTGATACTCCTATCGATGCCAGCAAGGTGGGTGCTTCTAAGCTCTACTTGGTATTCGACGCAGACCTTTCTGAAGAGATTCCTGGCGACATCGAGTATCTGAATGGTGGTTACGGTCAGATTGAGATTACCAGTACAGGTCGCCCAGACAATGAGGAGGCTAACTGGAGTGTAGGTGCTCCTGAGTGGAAGACTGGTAAGCACACTTACGTCTTGTCTTTCTCTTCTTCTAGCAAGCAGGCTGCTGATCTCAACTTGAGCAACATCAACTACATGCGTATCTACTGTACTCGCGTTCCAGATACCATGAAGGGTAGCTTGCAGATTAAGGTAGATAACGTTCGCCTCTGCCAGATGCAGAAGGGCGGTAAGAAAAAGAAGAAGTAATAACTATAAAACATTGATATTATGAATAAATTTTTCTCAAGAATGACAGCCATGGCTTTTCTTGCCATGCTGAGTGGTAATGTAATGGCTGCCGATTATTATCTTTCGGCTGGTGGTAATGACGCCAACGACGGTCAATCTTCCGCTGCCTCTGTGGCAAGCCTGAGCAAGGCTCTTACTTTGCTTAAGAATGAAGGTGATGTGCTCCATGTGTCAGGTATCATTAAGGTTTCTGAGCAAGGTGTTCTTCAGAGCAAAAATGTTACAATAGAAGGTGATGGCGCAGGTGCTGGTTTTGAAGGTGAGAATAGCTCCATCTTGAAATTGAGCCAGTCTATTTGCACATTGAAGAATTTGATTTTCCAGAATGGTAAGGGTACACGCCCTGATAATGGTCAAGCAGCTGGAGCACTTCAGATTTATAGCTCACAAACAACGATTGATGGTTGCTCATTCGAAAATAATCAGACCATTGATGAAACTATGAATGCCAATGCCAATGGCGGTGCTATATTTGTGAATGGTACCAACACAGGTGGTTTGGCAAAGACATTCTCATTGACAGTAAAGAACTCTAAGTTCTTGAATAATGAGTCTGCTGCAAATGGTGGAGCTGTTTCTGTTTTTAACATACCTGTAGTGTTTGAGAATTGTACATTCTCCGGAAATAAAGGACTTGATGGTGGTGCATTGTACTTAGCTCTGGTTTCTAGTTATACCATTAAGGGATGTAGCTTCTTGAATAATGTATCTTATGACGCTAAGACCCCAAGTAATCAAGTAGCAGGTGGTAATGGTGGTGCCATTAAGGTTAACTTGAGAAATGTTGCTAGTACAAAAGAATATCTTATGAGTACTACCACTTTCTTTGGTAATACTGCGACCAAGACAGGTGCTTGCTATCAGGTAGATGTTGCTGATAATGGTGATGTTGCTGCACGTACCATTAATTTTGAAAATTGTACATTGACTGGTAATTCTACCGTTCAAGGTCGTGGCTCTGCTATCAACGTTTATGGCGGCAAGGGTGCTGTTACTATCAGCAATTCTATATTGGAGGGCAATGTAAGTGCCGCAGCTTTTGCTGATTTGTATAATGGTCATAATACCTTGACATCTACTGTCACCATCAAGAATTCTATCGTAGGAAGTATTCCTGCATACGGTGATGCTGTGGCTAGCCTTTATCCTGCTACAGATAGCTACATCAACAAGACAGCTAAGCTTACAGATTTGATGTATGCTGGTCTTGCTTCATTGAATGATGCTAATGTGATTCCAGTGATAAGTGGTAGCTTGGCTGCTACAATGGGTACAGATGGTAAGGCTATCGGTGCTACTGAGACTACGGTAGACAATGCTGATGGTAAGATGTATGTTGCTAGCTTGAATGATGATGGCTCTGTTAAGGAAGTTACCATTTGCCGTCATCTTGTAGGTGGCACATGGAATACTCTCTGCTTGCCATTCTCATTGAATAAGACAGACAAGACTGAGTTTGCTCAGAACTTTGGCGAGGGTGCCAAGATTGCTTGCCTCTCTGGTGGCAAAGTAGCTGATGGCGTTATTACCTTCTCTGATCGTTCAAACTATAATAACAGTGATATGGTTGCAGCTCGTGCTTACATTGTTATGCCTACAGCGGATAAGGACATCAAGATAACAAAGGAAGCAACTACTGAAAACGGCTATAGCACTAATACTAGCTCACAGGTTGGTTCACCTACTGATCATAGCGAGTATAAATTCATCGGTGTCTTGAACCCAACTGATCTTTCTACAGTAAATGCTAATGGTCAGATTGTTTGCTTGGGTGCAAATGGACAGTTCTTTACTCCTGAGGAGGGTAAGACTACTATCAATGGTCTTCGTGGCTACTTTATCTTCCCAGCTAATGTTCAGGCATCTGCTATGAGCTTGGGCGGCTTGGATGGCACAACAGGCATCAATGGTGTAAAGGCAAACGTGGCTAACAAGAGCGCTAAGATTTATACCTTGAGCGGACAGTACATGGGTACTAATGCTCAGAACTTGCCTCAGGGTGTTTATGTAATCGGCAACAAGAAGGTTGTTGTAAAGTAATTAAATATATCAGATATTAAAAATAGGAGATTTCAATATGAAAAAGTATGTAAAACCAACGATTGAGGTAGTTCAGCTTTCTAGCAATTGTACTCTTCTTGCTGGTTCAGGTGCAGGTATTTCTGCAGATGGAACAGCTAATACCACTGGTGAGCTTCCAACAGGAGATGCCGCTTCTGCTTATTCTAGACCAAGCTATGGCATCTGGGGTAGCGAAGACTAAATGAGATAACTAATCATCGAGTATCATTCTGCATCTGGCGGAATGATACTCATTTTTAAATATCAACAATTATTTTATATGAAAAAATTCATTACTAAGGGTAGTCTCTTTCATTCAGTGTGGATGATTGTAATGGTGATGTTGCTTTGCTGCACATCGCTGACTGCCGCTACCAAGACCCAGATGAAGGTGCTTGGCACATTGATGGAGAAAGCTCAATTCAATGGAAATTATGATGCGGGCAATAAATGGTGGGGTTACCAGACCTATACCAGAAGTCTCAATCTCGATCTGTCAGATTATAAGGACGATATGTCTAATTTAGTGCTGACTTTAAAGCTTTATATCGAGAACTTGGATCACCCAGGTCAATTCCCATTCTTGACCCAGTCCGATTGCTATGGCTTTTTGGAGGTGGGTAATGATCCTGATAAGCAAAACATAAACATTACATGGGATCCAAAGTTGTTGAACCTGCATGATGGTTGGAATGATGTTCAAGTTTCATTCAAGCCTTCTGCTGATGATCCTGTAAAAGCTAGATATTCTACAGGATTTACTTTAGAAAATCCAATCAAATTCTTCCGCTTGTGTTTTGCTCACATGAAGACCGAAGATATGTTCTTGATGCGTGTCCAAGATGTTTGCATCCGTGACAAGAGTAAGATTGAAGAAGTGGTTGATGAGGAAAATCCAGTGTATGAAACTAATTATAACGTATGCTCATTGCCTTACTCATTCGATGGAACAGTATCGAGTGCTGGTGCTAAAAACTTGGCAGCCAAAAAGTTTGATACTACTTACGATGTCAGCAAGCACAATTTGAAACAACTTTATCTTGCGTTTGATTCCAATATCGAACTGAATGATGGTGCTGATATTAATATCATTACTAATGGTGTAGGTCAGATTGAGTTGACAAGTAGTGGTAAACCTGATTCCCATGAGGCAACGCTTGGCTTGAACACGGTAGATTGGAAGCAAGGTAAGAATACTTATTATGTACCATTGTCTAGTGCCGTTTCTACTGGTGGTGCCATTGACTGGAGCGCTATTAATTATATGCGCATTTACTTGACTCGTGTGCCTAATACAATGGTGGGCTCTATTGCTTGGAGTCTCAATAATGTACGCATTGTAGATTTTACAACTAAGGCAACCTTGCCTACTATCTTCAGTGATGGTATGTTGTTCCAGCAGAACAAACCTATGAACATCTGGGGTTATGGCACAGAGGGTAAGCAGATTAAGGTGGAACTCTCTAAGAACGGTACTGTCATCGATACTAAGGAAACTACAATTGGTGCTGATGGCAAGTGGACTGTTGCTTTTGATGCTCAGAAGGGTAGCTATGACAAGTATAGTTTTAAAGCTTACGAGAATGGTGAGGCTTTCCAGACTGTCAACGATGTGCTTGTTGGTGAGGTTTGGCTGTCTGGTGGACAGAGTAATATGGCACTTACAGTAGGTGGCATGCAAATTAAGGATGAGGTGCTTGCTGAAGCAGACAATGAATATATACGTATCTTTGCAGAGCCTACCAAGCCAACAGGTGAGGTTTCTCCATACGTGCCAGAGAAAGATATTCCGGGCGCAAAATGGAGCTATGGCAATAATCCATCTCAGGTATCCAATGTTTCTGCTGTCGCTTATTTGACAATGAAGGAGTTGCAGAAGAAGTTGAATGTGCCTGTAGGTTTCCTCAATACCGCTATCGGTGGTTCTGTTATTGAGGCTTGGTTGAGCCGTGATGTCATTGAGGCTGATGCTGCGTTCAAGGATAAGTTGAATCGTCGTGGTATGTACTATGATCAGAGTTTCTGGGTAAATGGTGCTGAAACCATGACAGGCTTCTATAATGCAAAGATTGGACCTTTGGCCGGATTCAATATCGCTGGTGCCCTCTGGTATCAGGGTGAGAGTAACTCAGATCGTCCAGAGTTGTATGCTCAGGAGTTGAAGATGTTGAAAGAAGCATGGGGTAACACCTTCGGCTTCGCTAAGGGCGAAATGCCATTCTTCTATAATGGTATCGCAACATGGATTGCTCAAATGGCTTCTCCATACTGGCTTGGTCTAACAGCCGAGGCTATGGAAGATGGCTTTAAGCTGATTGGTGATACAAAGACAGGTTATTATCCTATCTACGATACCAACTATGACTATAAGGGTAATGTCGTGATCCACCCAACCGATAAGCGTGGTGTTGCTAGTCATCATGCCACTGCTATCTATAATATGGTATATGGCAATGAGGGCAAGGAGTATGTTTGCCCTATGAAGGAGAGCATAACTGAAAAGGATGGTAAGTTGGTAGTGAAGTTCTCCCATGTAGGTGGTGGCTTGAAGACAACTGATGGTCTCGCAGATGTTCACGGATTCTCTATTGCTGGCGAAGATGGTATCTATGTAGGTGCCACAGCCAAGATTACAGGCAAGGATGAGGTAACTGTATGGAATGATGGTGTGAAGGCACCAAAGAATGTGAACTATGCATTCTGTTCATTCAACATGACTTCTAACTTGGCAAACTCAGAGAATTTCCCTGCTTCTCCTTTCCGCAGTGATCGTAGCATCGACTACACCACTGTAGAGGGTAAGGATCAGATGAAGAACAACTTCTATAATCCACAGGCTTGGACTTATGCAGATAGCGAGACCACATGGGAAGCCTCTAAGGAGAAGAAGAATTATTATGGTACTATCACAGATTATTATACAGGCTTTATGAATGCTTGGACTACTAATCCTGTAGCAGGTACTGATAAGGCTACTATTGCTTTCGATACAGATGTGAAGGCTGAGGGTAAGGCTTCTTTGAAGCTCTCTTACAATGCTTCTACTACTGGTGCATGGGGCGTTGGTCCAGAGTCTGGTTACCAGAGCCGCATCTTCCAGTTTGGCAACTTCAAGTATGTATCTGTCATGGTAAAGAATGCCGACGATCGTGCTAAGAGCATCCAGTTGTCATTCAAGTCTGATAATAAGGTTTATACTGCTGATGCAGCTAAGACCATCAAGGCAAACGCCAACTTTGAGACTATCTCATTCAGCTTGGCTTCTTTGAAGGACGCTGAGGGTGCAGCTGTAGCTGATGCCGCTGCTGTATTGGAGAAAGCTTCTGACATCCAGTTTACTGTCAATGACAAGGAGGCTGGTACTGTTTACCTTGACAATATTACCTTTGGTATGGCAGAGCCTGTATCTACAGGCATTCAGGGCATCGTGAGCGAGAATGCAACTGCTCAGGGAGCCAATGCTAAGTGGGTGAATCTCTTAGGTCAGCAGGTGAAGACTCCCAAGGCTGGTGTCTACATTCACAATGGCAAAAAGGTTGTTGTAAAATAGTGTATTAAATGATTAATTGCAAAAGCTTATGAACATTAGGCTTAAGGCAGTATGTGTAGCGATGGTATTGTTGGGCGGATTCGGAATGGCTAGCTGTTCCGGCAGCTCCGACAATACCATTGTCGCTCCTACGCCAGAGAATCCCGATCCTAATCCGACCCCAAAACCAACTCCGGAGCCAGAGAAGGATCCTTACGATACTCCAAGTGAGGTATTGTATAAGTCGTTTGAGAAGCGAACGATGTGTGGTTACCAAGGATGGTTTACCTGTCCTGGTGATTCCCATAATAGCAGAGGTTGGACTCACTATCAGTCTGGTACGGCTGGTAAGTTTGAGCCAGGCTATGCTTGTGTAGATTATTGGCCAGATATGACGGAATATACCAAGTCATATCCCACACCATTTGTCTATCCTGATGGTACGCAAGCTCGCACCTATAGTGCTTCCGATTACGAGACCGTCAATCTCCACTTCAAGTGGATGAAGCAGTATGGCATAGATGGTGCCATTGTGCAGCGCTTTAAGAGTGCTGTTGAGGCTACCGCCAAAGGTGATGATCACAGTGTCAAGGTCCTGGAAAATTGCTTGCGAGCAGCCAAGGAGAATGGCGTTGCCATCATGGTGGAGTACGATCTGAGTGGACTGGGCGCAAAAAGCGATGTGCAGCCTATCATCGATGACTGGAAAATGCTCTGCGACAAGTTCTATCTAAACAGTCCAAAGCTCTGTCCACAATACTTGTGGGATAAGGGCAAGCCAATGGTAGGTCTCTATGCCTTGGGCATGAAGCGCAGTGATTGTTCTACCCCTGAGCAGTACATCAAGATGATGGACAATTTTGTGGGACGTAGTGGCAAGAAGGGAGCTGTGTCCATCCTGGCTGGTACAGGTTATGACTGGCGCACATCTGATGGTACTAAAGACAATAATGCGGCGCAGAATTATGCCGCATGGGAGAAGGTGTACAAGCGTTGTGCCGTGATTTCTCCATGGGCTGTGGGCAGATATAAAAGCAACGCAGAATTTAACAAAAGGGCAGATCTTATTCAGGCCGACTTGAAATGGTGTAACGACAATGGCGTGTTCTACTCGCCAGTGGCATTCCCAGGCTTCTCTTGGCGCAATATGCAGACCAAGTGGGAGAAGGATGATAAGGGCAATATCACAGGTTATACTTTGGATGGGGCTAATAAGTATGATATGATACCACGTCAGGGTGGTAAGTTCTTGTGGTATCAGATGGCTAGTTACATGGAGTTTGGAGTCAAGTCTATCTTTATCGCCATGTTTGATGAGATAGATGAGGGTACTGCTATCTTTAAGTGTGCCCATCAGGACAAGACCCCAGTCAACATCAACAAGTTTGTGCCAGATGGCAAGTTCTTGAGTTATGATGATGATATTGACACGGGCTATTATATGTATCTAGTAGGTCGTATGAGCCAATATCTGAAGAGTGGAGAGAAACCTTTTAAGGAGGATCCTCCCAAGATGAAGTAGCATCTGGTTGCTTTGACGTATTGAAAAAGCGGTTAATCCATGAAAAGTTCGGGATTAATCGCTTTTTTAAGTAGATATTAATTAATGAATATGCCTTTTTTAATACCGATTTAGTAATTTTGCAACCGATAAAAATCACTAACAATTTTAAGCGTATGATAAATAATAAAGCATTTAGGCTATTTAAGCGAATCCCAACTGGGTACATGGCTGCTTGTTTGATGGCAACATCTTACACTCCTTTGTTTGCTCAGAGCTTGACGCCATATCACAATGATTTCTCTAATGATAAGGAGAAGTTGCAGATAGTAGGTCGTGGTGAGTGTTTCATCAAGAATGGTGTGTTGAGCACCAAGTCGGCTTATTGCACCTTTGGCGAGAACAATTGGGAAAACTATAGCTTGTCGTTTAAGGCAAGAGCACCCAAGGATGCCGAGCAAGTGCAGATTTGGGCAGGATTTCATGCATCTAATAGATTTGATAGATATGTTATAGGTTTAAAGGGAGGTCTTCAGGATGACATTTATCTCATGCGCTTGGGCTACATGGGTATGGATGAGCTGATGGGCGTGCGCCCTCTGCGATTCCATCCTGTGCCAGGCGAATGGTATAAGATTAGAGTAGATGTATGTGGTAACCGTATCCGAGTCTTCATAGGTGATGAAAAACTTCCTTATATTGATGTAACCGACCCTAACGCCAACTTGGCACCTAAGGGCGAGATTACCCTGGGCGGTGGTTGGATCAATACAGAGTATGATGATGTAGAAGTAAAGCCTTTGGCAGCAGATGCCATGAAGGGCGTATCCAATCGAGAATTTAGCAAGACACTGAGCAAGCAAGACCGTGAGGCTAAGCGCAAGCAGGAGCGTGCTGCTTATCAGAACAGCGTGAGGCTTATGCACCGGTGAAAGTGACAACCCTGCGTCCGGGACGCAACGAGATTAACCTGGATGGCAACTGGCTCTTTATGCCCGACTATCAGTATAGCGATGATGCCAAGGCTGCTCTCCCTGCCACAGATGATAGTAACTGGCATGTGATGAGTGTGCCTAACTTCTGGAATCCTATCCGCATCTGGTTACATGGTGAGACCATGGGCACTCCTCGTGGTCATGCTCCTAAGGGAGTATCCGATACTTATTATCAGCAAGAGACTGATCGCTGCGAGAATTATACCTTCGAGTTCCGTCGTACCAAGGCGGCATGGTATCGCCAGTGGGTGGAGCTCCCACAGAATGTATCGGGCAAGAACATGACCCTGACATTTGATGCTGTGAGCAAGGTGGCTGAGGTGTATGTCAATGGTCAGTTGGCTACTTCCCATATCGGTATGTTTGGCGAGATAGCTGTGGATTGCTCTAAGCTTCTCAAGCCAGGCAAGAACCTGATTGCAGTGAAGGTGACACGTGACTTCATCAAGGATATCCACGATGCCGACAAGGTGGTGGATGTAGCCGTAACCGTACCAGTTACCAACAAGATGCTCAAGGATATTGCACATGGTTTCTATTGCGATGATCCTGCCGGCATCTGGCAGCCAGTGAAACTCACCATCACTAATCCTGTGAAGGTGGAGGATGCTTTCATCAAGCCAGCTCTCGATGGCGCTACATTCGATGTAACCATCAAGAACCATAGCGACAAGAACAAGCAGTTTGCTATTCAGACTGAAATCACGGACCATGCCACTGGCGAAGTATTATATAAAGGTGTATCCTTGGCAAAGGCTTCCCTGAAGAAGGGCGAGGAACAGAAATATACTTATGCCATCAATGGCTTGAAGCCTAAGTTGTGGTCACCAGCTACTCCTAATCTCTATGACTTCAAGTTTAGCGTAGTGGAGGACAAGTCTGGCGTGACAGATGTGAAGGAAGTGCTTTCAGGCTTCAGAACATTTGTGGTAAAGGATGGCTTGTTCTATCTGAACGGCAACAAGTATTGGCTGCGTGGTGGTAACCATATCCCATTTGCCTTGGCACCAAATGACCTCAACTTGGCTAACAAGTTTATGCAGTTGATGAAGGAAGGTAATGTGGAGATTACTCGTACACATACCACTCCTTGGAACCAGTTGTGGATGGGAGCAGCCGACAAGAATGGTATCGGTATCAGCTATGAGGGTACATGGCCTTGGCTCATGATTCACTCTACACCTATCCCAGACAGCAACTTGCTGGAGCTGTGGCGTACAGAGTTCTTGAGTCTGATTAAGAACTATCGCAATCATCCATCTTTGCTCTTCTGGACAGTGAACAATGAGATGAAGTTCTATGACAATGATAAGGACAAGGAGCGTGCTAAGAAGAAGTTCCAGATTATCTCAGATGTAGTGAAGCAGATGAGAGAGCTCGACCCAACCCGTCCTGTATGTTTCGACTCTAACTATCAGCGTAAGGGTAAGGATGAGAAGTTTGGCAAGGACTTCATGGCTTCGGTAGATGATGGCGACATTGATGATGTACATGCATATTACAACTGGTATGACTATTCGCTCTTCCGTTTCTTCAAGGGAGAGTTCCAGAATCGATTCAAGTTACCTAACCGTCCTCTCATCAGTCAGGAGATGTCTACGGGCTATCCTAACAATGAGACAGGTCATCCAACTCGCTCTTACCAGCTCATCCATCAGAACCCAATGTCTCTGATAGGTTATCAGTGTTACGACTTTGCCGACCCTAAGGCATTCTTGAACACTCAGGCGTTTATCACCGGTGAGCTGGCTGAGGCATTGCGTCGTTCTAACGACAAGGCATCAGGCATCATGCACTTCGCTTACATGACATGGTTCCGCCAGTGCTATGACTATAAGAAGATTACTCCATGGCCTACTTACTTTGCATTGCAGCGTGCATTGCAGCCTGTGCTCGTAAGTGCCGAAATCTGGGGTCGTCATCTCTATAATGGACAGAAGTTGCCTACTCGCATCTATGTGGTCAACGACCGTCAGGATGGTACAGCCTTGCAGGCTACCGTGCTCGACTGGAAGATTGTGGATGCATCGGGCAACACATTGAAGAGTGGCAAGGCTAATATGCCTGCTGTAGCTCACTATGGTCGCCAGTTCATAGAGCCAAACATCGTATTGCCAGAGCAATTGCCTGCTGATAAGAGCAATGTGAAGTTGATGTTGACGCTTACAGAGAATGGCAAGGTGGTATCGGCTAACCAGTACGACCTCTTGATAGCTACCAAGAAGTGGAGCAATGAGCGTATGTTGGCAGGTAAGAAGATCAACCTCATGGAAGGGGATGGTTTCGCAGGTAAACTGGACTATCTGGGCATAAAGTACAACAAGGTGGCTTCTGTGAAGGATCTCTTGAAGGGCAAGAGCGACCTTTGCATCATCTCTGGTGTGAAGACTCTCTCAGCCGAGGATATGGCGCTCATCAAGAAGTATCAGGAGAAGGGTGGAAAACTTCTTCTTCAGAACTGTGCCGACTTGGTAAAGGATCTCTACCCAGACCAGATTCGTGGCATCATTCATCCTACAGAGGGTGACATCTGCTTCATGGAGCGTGAAGATGCATCAGTATTCACAGGCATTGATCCATTGGAGTTGCGCTATTTCAACAATAACCAGCGTGAGATACCTTTGGCTTGCAACGCTACCCTGCAGGTGAATCGCAATGCGAACCTGACAGAGTTGGCTGGACAGATGAAGATTCATGCTTACGTAGATGGTTCATGGGCAGATCGCTCTAAGAAGATCAATAATATGCGTGGTCTCACAATGCTCAAGATTCAGCAGGGCAAGGGTACAGCCATGATTTCCACCATGTGTGTAGGCAAGGCTGATACTGACCCAGTGGCAGCAAGATTGTTGGTCAACATGATAGCTGATATGTTTTAAGTAGGTATGAAGAAGAAAATATCTTTGGTGTGCTTGGCAAGTGTAGCTTTGGCTACCTTGTCAATGACCACACTGCCAAGTACAGCCGCCAACAAGAAGACGGAGAAGGCGAAGAAGAACATCAACATCACCCAAGCTGATGATGGTATGCAGATAGGAGCGTTGGGACCCAATCCTTTTATCACTCATATCTATACCGCCGATCCTTCGGCTCATGTTTGGAGTGATGGTCGACTCTACGTATATCCGTCTCATGACATAGATCCTCCAAGAGGCTGTGACCGAATGGATAAGTATCATGTCTTCTCTACCGATGATATGATAACTTGGAAGGATCATGGCGAAATACTGAATTCTTCCCAGGTGGAGTGGGGACGTTCTGAGGGCGGCTTTATGTGGGCTCCAGATTGTGCTTATGCCAATGGCAAGTACTATTTCTACTTCCCTCATCCATCGGGTAATAAGGATTGGAACAAGACTTGGAAGGTAGGCGTAGCTGTGAGCAAGTATCCCGACCGAGATTTTAAGGTGATGGGTTACATCCAGGATTTGGGCGATGCCCATGCTATGATCGATCCGTGTGTGTTTGTCGATGATGACGGACAGGCTTATTTCTATTATGGCGGCGGTGGAAAATGTGTGGGTGCCAAACTCAAGAAGAACATGACCGAGATAGCCGAACCTTTGCGCAAAATGGAGGGCTTGAAGGACTTTCATGAGGCTACTTGGGTGCATAAGCACAATGGCATCTATTATCTCTCTTATGCCGATAATAGTGTAGAGACGAAGGCTGATGGCAAAAAGCGTGGAGCCAATCGTATGCTTTATGCCACATCTACATCCCCATTGGGACCTTGGAAGTATCAGGGCGTACTGTTGGAACCTACGGGTTGCGATACCACGCATGGTTCTATCTGCCAGTATAAGGGTGAATGGTTCTTGTTCTATCACAACCAGGAACTCTCTGCTCGCAATCAGGGCAATGGTGGAAGGGGCAATCTTCGCTCTATTTGTGTGGAACGCTTGCATTACAATGCTGATGGAACCATTCAGCTGGTAAAACAGCATAGGTAAATAGGTATCTATTTAGGTTTATATACAATTAATTTTTTAGTATGGTTGGAAAGGTGCATCTATCTTAGGTGCACCTTTTTTTATTCTATCTGTGCATTTTTTGCCATATATCATTGTTTTTTCGGAATATTCTTGTATCTTTGCATATACTTAATGTGGTGTCAATGGCATACCTTTTGCTTATACACACATAATTTCATAGTTAATAACAACATAAAATACAAAGAAAGGAACAGACAATATGGAAAAGATCGATGTAAAACAGCTTAATGATAATGTCTTTGAGACAATAGATAAGGAATGGTTGCTCGTATGCTCGGGCGATAAAGATAACTTTAATATGATGACTGCCTCTTGGGGCTGCTTGGGTTGGTTGTGGAACAAGCCGGTAGCTGTGGTGTTCATTCGCCCTGAGCGTCATACTCACGAGCTCATCGAGAAGAATGAGTATATGACCCTCTCTTTCCTCGGACACAGCGAGGAGGTCCGAAAGATATACAACTTCTGTGGCTCTAAGTCGGGACGTGACTTTGATAAGGCTAAGGAGACAGGCTTGGTGCCTGTGGAGACGGAGAATGGCAGCATCGGCTTTGAGCAGGCTCGCCTCACCTTGGAGTGCCGCAAGCTCTATAAGGACACGATGACTGCGGAGAAGTTCTTGGATAAGAGTCTCTTGCAGTGGTATGGAGCCAAGGGCGGATTCCACGATGTCTATGTGGTGGAGATTACCAATGCCTACAAGAAGTAATTCGCTTGGTGAGCAGTAAGTTGCTTAAAAAATAAATGTAGAAAAGAATAACAATATGGCTCAAGAACAAACCGGAATTCGTGAACGCCAGAAGACTCGCCTCAAGGAACCTGGACGTTACGTGGTGATGATGTTCAACGATGACTTCACACCGATGGATTTCGTGGTGGATATCCTCGAAACCATCTTCTTTAAGTCGCAGGCAGAGGCAGAGGCTATCATGCTCAAGGTGCATCACGAGGAGAAAGCCGTGGTGGGACTCTACAGTTATGACATAGCCAAGAGCAAGGTGGAGAAGGCGATGGAGCAAGCTCGCTCGCAGAAGTATCCGCTCAAGCTGACGTATATGCCTGAGTAAATAAATTAGTACCCATTTTTAGAAAAGAAAGGAAAAAATAGAGAATGGATAGTATGGGATTAACCCGATATATGAGTGTTCTGATGGACGATGCCATGAAGCAAGCTCGGTTCTTCGATCACGAGTTCGTGATGCCCGAGCACATGCTGCTGGCGTTGCTCAGGCAGTATGCATTCTGTCAGGCGCTGCAGGAAGAAGGCGTAGACAGCCTCAAGATGCACGAAGACTTGGTGGGATGGCTCGCCAAGCAGGAGCGTGTGCCTGAAACCATCAAGTATCTGCCAGAGCCGTCATCGCTCTTCAAAACCATGTTTGGAACGGCGTGCGCCCTGGCTGCTGCTGCCGACAGGCAACTGGTGAATGTACCCCATTTTGTGCAGGCGATGTTTGGCTTGCAGAATTCAGAAGCCGCCTTCCTGCTGTGCAAGAATGTGGGCGACCGGCAGGGCGAGTTCCTGGCGAGCGTTGACAGTTATTATCCTATTGGAGAAGATACTGGAGAGGCTGGCATGGGCATGGGAGCAGACTTTGATGATGACGATTATGCCAACGAGTATGATGACGACGAGGAAGAAGGCAGAAGACAGGTTGTACAGGATTGGCATCAGCTGGTTACCTGTATTTCTGACAAGGTAGAAGAGCACAATCCGCTCATCGGAAGAGAACAGGAACTGGACAGAACCATCCAGGTGCTCTGCCGTGCCGAGAAGAACAATCCGCTCCACATCGGAGAAGCCGGAGTCGGCAAGACAGCTCTGGTCTATGGTCTCGCCAAACTCATCAACGAAAACCAGGTTCCTGAACGCCTCAAGGGGGCTCGCATCTACGGCATGGATATGGGACAGATGCTTGCCGGTGCCCAATATCGCGGCGACTTCGAGAAACGCATCAAGATGGTGATGGAGGGAGCCGTGAAGGAAGGCAATACCATTATCTACATCGATGAGATTCATAATATGATAGGTGCCGGTCGTGGCTCAGATGGCGGACCTGATGCATCCAATATGCTGAAGCAATATCTGGAGGCAGGCGATATCCGTTTCATCGGCTCTACCACCTACGAGGAATATAACCGTTACATGGCTCAGAGCAAGGGCATCGTGCGCCGGTTCCAGCAGATAGATATCAAGGAACCTACCGAGGAGGAGGCTATCAAAATATTGGAGGGCTTGCAGTATAAATACAATAAGTTCCACAATGTAACCTATCGCAAGGACGCCCTGGAATATGCTGTCCGTGCCAGCGCCAAATATATCAGCAACCGCTGTCTGCCTGATAAGGCCATCGACCTGATGGATGAGGCGGGTGCTTATCTGGAGGTGCATCCGGTAGAATCTCGCCAGCGCTCTTACGTTACCAAGTCAATCATCCAGCAGATTCTGATTAAAGTCTGCAAGATTGATGCGGCTGCGATGAAAGATGAGAATAACGATGCTTTGGCTACGCTTCGCCAGCGCATACTCGACAAGATTTACGGTCAGGACAAGGCTGTAGACAAGGTGGTTGAGGCTGTGATGATGGCAAAGGCGGGATTGACAGATGATGACAAACCATTGGCTTCGCTGCTCTTCGTAGGACCTACGGGAGTAGGAAAGACCGAGGTGGCTCGTGTGCTAGCCAAGGAACTGGGTATAGAACTGGTGCGCTTCGATATGTCGGAATATACCGAGAAGCATACCGTGGCTAAGCTCATTGGTTCGCCAGCAGGATATGTGGGCTATGAGGATGGTGGACTTCTGACCGATTCCATCCGCAAGACGCCAAACTGTGTACTCCTGCTCGATGAGATAGAGAAGGCGCATAGCGATATCTACAACATCCTGCTCCAGGTAATGGACTATGCCCGTCTGACTGATAACAAGGGCCAGAAGGCTGATTTCCGTAACGTGATTCTCATCATGACCTCAAATGCCGGAGCGCAATATGCTTCACGGGCTAGCGTAGGTTTCAATGGAAACGTAAGTCGTGGCGAAGCGATGCTGGTACAGGTGAAGAAGACTTTCAAGCCTGAGTTTATCAACCGACTTTCCGACATGGTGGTGTTCAACGATATGGATAAGCACATGGCAGAGCTGATTCTTGCCAAGAAACTTCGTCAACTCGATGCGAAACTGGCAGCAAAGGGAGTTACCGTAACGTTAACCGATGCTGCGCGTGAACAGTTGCTGAAATGGGGCTTTACCAAGGAATATGGTGCCCGCGAGATGGACCGTGTCATCGGTAACCGCCTGAAACCGATCCTGATGAAGGCGCTGCTCTTCGGCAAACTCAAGAAGAGTGGCAAGGCGCATGTCGACTTTGACGGAAAGGAACTGGTGATTAATTATTAGAATGAAAGTCTAGTCAAGAATATTCTTGATAAAAGATAAGCGTATGATATTACAGATAGATGATACTGCGGACGAGATTTACTTTCCCGATCCGCATTATGGCGATGAGGATGGATGCTTTGCGATTGGTGGCGATTTGAGTATCGACCGCCTGTTGCTGGCTTATAGCAATGGCATCTTTCCCTGGTATAGTTTCCGTGACCAGCCTGAAATACTCTGGTTCTGTCCGATGAAACGTTTCGTCATCTTCCCTGATGAAATCCACATCAGTCATTCCATGCGTACCCTGATGAGAAAGAACCGATACAGCGTAGGAATCAACGAAGATTTCGATGGCGTGATACGGGGATGCAGCAAGACCAACGGACGGTATTGGGAAGATGGCGCATGGCTGGGCGAGAATATCATCCAGGCATTTACTGCCCTCCATGAGCAGGGCTTTGCGGCGAGCGTAGAGGTATGGGATAATGAAACCGATGAACTGGTGGGGGGACTTTATGGTGTCACCATCGGCAAGGTTTTTATAGGAGAAAGCATGTTCTCCAGGGTTCCGTCAGCTTCTAAGATTGCCCTCATCTTCCTTGCCAGATACTTGCAGGAGCACGGTGGCAAGATGATAGATTGTCAGTTGGAGACTCCTCATCTCAAATCGATGGGTGGCAGATATATTTCTTACGAGGAATATATGAAGATTATGAACGAAGAATAAGAGATGTTCTTCTCGGAATAGAAGAACATCTTCTTTTGAATAAAAAATAAAGGCTAGGTTCCCAGAATCGTGAACCTAGCCTTTGTTATTATCTGGCTTTTTGCTTTTTATTAGAATATCGGTGTGCCGATGCAGCCGTTTGGTGCCTGAATATGCAGCATCGCACAAACGGTAGCGGCAATATCTGTCATATAGTGAGGCTGGGCACTCTCGCCATGCTGGATGCCCCAACCCATAAACAGGCAAGGAATATGGATATCGTATGGATTCCATGCTCCGTGGGTAGTTCCCTTGCTGCTGTAATAATCGTAGTGACCTGGTTTCAGTACAATCTGAACATCTCCGCTGCGCTCACGGTTATAACCGTTAATGGCGCGGAACTTCAGCTCTTCAGGGATGCTCTCGATAGAGGTCTTCTCCATGTCGAAGGCATAGTGCACATCCTTGTCTTTCTTCAATCTATCTACCACTGCCTGCTTGATGGCTGCGTAATCCAAACCGAGTTCTTCGATGATATCTGTGTTGAAGAATACCTGATAGTTCATAATGGTCTTTACTAGGTCCTTGTTGGTGTTGAACTTTGTCTTCAGACTCTTGTTCAATTCATCTACCAGTCCCTTCTTGTTCCAGATGCCAGCAGGGATTCGTTGATCCTGCAGGAAGGTAGCGTTGTTCACGCCTCCATGGTCGGCGGTGAGGAAGGTGAGATAATTTCCCTTGCCCACGGTCTGGTCGAGATAAGCGAAGAAATCTGCCAATGCCTTATCTAATCTGAGATAGCAATCTTCTGTTTCGATGGCGTTCACGCCCACCTGATGTCCGATGTAGTCGGTGCTGGAGCAGCTGATGGTCAGCAGGTCAGTATCTGTGTTTCTACCCAGGTTCTCGCCCTCGATGGCAGCCTTGGCAATATCGAAAGTCAGATTGCAGCCGAATGGGGTGTTGCGGAGAATCTTATAACCATGCTTTTTATATAAGGTAGGCAGATCGAGTGGCAATACTGCCTTTTCGCCTTCAACAATTCCATTCTCGTAGTTGGTGTCATCGCTGGTGCTCTCCTTGTAGGAATCGATAGGGTAGAGCGTCTCCCATTTCTGTGAAAGATACTTGTTTGGGAATTTCTGCTTGTTGAACTTGTTCACCCACTCAGGCAACTTATCCATATAGAAAGTACTGGTGATGAACTTGCCCGACTTGTCATCAAACCAGAAAGCGCCATTGGCGTGATGGCCTGCAGGGAGGATGGATGCTCTGTCTTTCAAGGCTACACCAATCACCTTAGAGCGGTTGTTGGTAGTCAGACGGAGTTCATCGCCGATGGTGGTTACCCACAGATTGCGAGGCGACATCTTGCCAGCCTTGCTGTCAGAACCTACAGGGTTGACGGTATCGTCGGCAGTACAATTCACTACCTTTCCATCCTTCACGAAGTTATTTCCTGCAATTCCGTGGATGGAAGGAACGGAACCGGTCCAGATAGAAGAGTGGCCGATGGCTGTAACCGAAGGGATGTAAGGAATCTTGCAGTTTTCTACGCAGAATCCTTCTCCGAGCATTCTCTTGAATCCGCCTTCGCCGTAGCGGGCGTAGTAGCGATAGAGATAATCCCATCGCATCTGGTCGATAACGATGCCTACAACGAGCTTAGGACGTTGAGGCTGAGCCTGTGCAATGCCGCAGAAGCAGCAGAGCACGAAGATGAGTTTGATAATCTTATTCATAGTCAAAATGTCTTTTTTATACATAACCATTCAGTATTGTATATTAAAATTCGGTTGCAAAGATACAACTTATTTTGGTATTTAACGATAAAAAAGACGATTTTTACCCAAACTTCTCATGGCGTTCAATACAGCCAGTACCGTAACACCTACATCGGCAAAGACTGCCATCCACATGGTGCCGAGACCAATGGTGGCGAGAATCAGTACGGCAATCTTTACTCCGATGGCAAATATCACGTTCTCGTGAGCGATATGAATGGTTCTTCTGGCTATCTTTACGGCAAGGGCAATCTTTCTAGGATCATCATCCATCAGTACTACATCGGCAGCTTCGATGGCTGCATCGCTACCCAATCCACCCATGGCAATGCCCACATCGGCACGCTTCAATACAGGAGCATCGTTGATGCCATCGCCTACATAAGCGAGCGTCTTGCCTGCTGGTTTTGTCTTCAGCAGTTGTTCTACATGCGAAACCTTGTCGGTTGGCAGCAGTTCTGCGCGGCACTCGTCCAGTCCCAGTTTGTGGGCTACATCTTCTCCCACTTCTCTGCGGTCGCCCGTCAGCATTACCGTTTTCTCTACTCCCAGTTCTTTCAGCTCTCTGATGGCATGGGCGCTTCCTCCCTTAAGGGTGTCGTTGATCACAATATGTCCCGCATACTTGCCATCAATGGCGACGTGGATGATGGTTCCCACCTGGTTGCAGTCGTGCCATTGGGCACCGATGCATTCCATCATCTTCTTGTTGCCCACGCAAACCACCTTGCCGTTCACTTTTGCACGGATACCCTGTCCTGCAATCTCCTCTACATCGGTCACCTCGCAGCCATCCGTTGCTTCTTGAGGGAAGGCAGTACGCAGGGCTGCGCCGATAGGGTGGGTAGTGAAATGTTCTGCATGAGCCGCCAAATGCAGCAGAATCTTCTCCTTGTCAGAATATTCGCCAATATGTACATTATCTGCATCGTGGGATGAATGGTCTGGGCAGGAAGCATCTGCATGAACAGCTGCCACGGCAAACTCTCCGTGGGTCAGAGTTCCGGTTTTGTCGAACACAACGGTTCCCACCTTGGCTAAAGCATCCATATAGTTGCTGCCCTTGATGAGAATACCGTTCCGGGATGCTCCGCCGATGCCGCCAAAGAAGGTGAGGGGCACGCTGATGACCAGGGCGCAAGGACAGGAAACTACCAGGAATATCAAGGCGCGGTTGAGCCATAATGGGAAGTTCTCGCCAAAGGTTCCTTCACCTACGATTCCTGTTGCTGCCAGGAATGGAGGAATAACCGCCAGGGCAATGGCTGCGAAAACAACGATAGGAGTATAGACTCGGGCGAAACGGGTGATGAAAGCCTCGCTCTTTGACTTGTTCTTGTCTGCACTCTCTACCAGCGCAATAATCTTGGATACGGTACTCTCGCCAAAACTCTTGGTGGTGCGTACACGAACTACTCCTGAAAGGTTGATGCAACCGGACATGATAGTATCGCCTTCATTCAAATCCCGTGGCATACTCTCACCTGTCAGGGCAATGGTATTCAAGGCTGAGCTTCCCTCAACAACAATACCATCCAATGGAACTTTCTCTCCCGGACGGATTACGATAGTTTCTCCAATTCTTACATCTTCAGGCGAAACGGCCTCTACCTTTCCGTTTCTTTCAACATTCGCCACGTCTGGTCGGATATTCATCAGATGCGAAATACTGTCACGGCTCTTTCCTTCCGCATATCCTTCGAAGAGTTCGCCCACCTGAAAGAAGAGCATCACAAAGACTGCCTCCGGGAATTCTGTATCTGATCCTGGGAAGAATCCGATGCAAAGTGCTCCGATGGTTGCAATAGCCATCAGAAAGTTTTCGTTAAACATATCGCCCTTGGCAATACCTTCTGCAGCTTCGCCCAGCGTCTCATGTCCTATCAATAAATAAGGAATGAGATAGACGAGGAGTAACTGCCAGGTAGCCAGACTGTATTCCTTTTCGATGAAAACAGCGATAATCAGGAGGATGATGGTTGCTCCAATCAGAAAGAGTTTGGATTTCAAACTGCCTTCTTCATGGTGATGGTGGTGGCAACCGCACCCCTGGTGCTCATGTTCTTCTGTGCCGCATGAGCAATCATGATTGTGCTCATGATGATGTTCGTGAGAATGTTTCATTTCTTCCATAATTTGCAATACTTTTAGTTCTATATAACCAGGAACATTCAGTTCCTTTTTCTATTTCGGTTGCAAAATTACGAAAAGGTTTCTGCAACTTGGTTGCAAAAGTCCAAATCGCCCTCTTAATGTTATTTTTGTTTACGCAAAAACAAATAGACCAAATTCAAGCAAACCAGCAACGAAAAAAGCAGTTAAGCACTTTCTGCTTAACTGCTTGATTTTCAACGTGGACCAGCTAGGGCTTGAACCTAGGACCTCCAGATTATGAGTCTGTTGCTCTAACCAACTGAGCTACAAGTCCATTGAATTTTTATCAAATTCGAGTGCAAAGATACTAGATTTTGGGCAAATAACCAAATAAAATCTTAAAAATTTTCTTAGAATCAGAAAAATAGCGTATCTTTGCACCAAATTATGTGCGCACACGTGCGTATGTACTTATTAATCGTACAAAAAAGAATTTCTATTCAGAAATGGACATAGACAAAAATAGAAGAATCGGTCTTACCGATGAACAAGTTAAACAGAGTAGGGAACAGCATGGCAAGAACGTGCTCACCCCTCCTCAACGTACTTCATTATGGAAACTGTATTTGGATAAATATCGCGACCCGATTATCCAGATACTTCTTGTGGCGGCTTTCGTATCCCTCATCCTTGCTTTTATCGAAAAGAATTTCATGGAGACCATCGGTATCTTCGTGGCTGTTTTTCTTGCTACTACCGTAGGTTTCTATTTTGAGCGCGATGCTGCCAAGAAGTTTAATCTGCTCACGGCGCTCAGCGAAGAACAGCCGGTTAAGGTGCGCCGCAATGGTAAGGTGATGGAGATTCCGCGCCACGATGTGGTGGTGGGAGATGTTGTGCTCGTGGAAGTGGGCGACGAGGTGCCTGCCGATGGAGAACTCATCGTCTGCAACGACCTGCAGATTAATGAATCTGCCCTTACGGGCGAACCTGTTGCCGAGAAATCTCTGGAAGGCGGTGGCGATGGAGCCTATCCTCGCAACGTCATCCTCCGTTCTACCATGGTGATGAATGGCAGGGGCGAGTTCGTGGTTACTGCCGTGGGCGATGCTACCGAGATTGGTAAGGTGGCGAAGAAATCTACTGAGCAGACTTCGGTGGAGACACCGCTTCACATGCAGCTCGATAAGTTGGCGAAGATGATTTCCAAGGTGGGCTCCGTAGTATCTGTGGCAGCCTTCTTCATCTTCCTGATTCACGATATCCTCACCAACCCGGCATGGGGCGGCAAGGATTATTTCTATATGGCAGAAATTGTGCTGAAATACTTCATGATGGCTGTTACCCTGATTGTGATGGCGGTGCCGGAGGGATTGCCGATGGCGATTACCCTTTCTCTGGCACTCAACATGCGAAGAATGCTGAAGTCGAACAATCTGGTGCGCAAGCTTCATGCCTGCGAAACCATGGGCGCCGTTACCGTGATCTGTACCGATAAAACCGGTACGCTTACCCAGAACAAGATGCAGGTGAGCGCCCTGGAACTCAAGCAGGGCGATGAGGTGCTGCTCGATACTGCCATCGCCCTCAACTCTACAGCCGAGTTGAATGACGGCAAACCTATCGGAAACCCTACCGAGTCGGCTCTCCTGCTCTGGCTCGATGCCCAGGGCAAGGATTATGAAGAACTCCGCAAGCAGGTGAATGTGCTCAAGCAGTTGCCTTTCTCTACCGAGAGAAAGATGATGGCAACCTTGGCAGAAGTTGATGGCGAGACCTATCTCTTCGTAAAGGGTGCGCCTGAAATCGTGATGAAGAAATGCATCATCGAAGATAGAATGCTGAGACAGTCAGCCGAAGAACTCGATGAGTGGCAGCATAAGGCAATGAGAACCCTGGCGTTCGCCTATAAGAAGATAGAAGCTTCTATCATGAGAACTTCCAGAACCTCTACTGCCGAAGTGGTAGCACATCTCGATGCCAACGACCTTCAGTTGCAGGCCATTGCAGCCATTGCCGATCCTATTCGTCCGGATGTTCCTGCTGCCGTGCAGGAGTGCCGCCATGCGGGTATCGAGGTGAAGGTGGTTACGGGTGATACGGCTGCCACCGCCTTGGAGATAGGTAAGCAGATAGGTGTCTTCGAAGATGAACCTGAGAATATCGGAGCAGATGGCTCTCTGACCTCGCTCGACCAGCAGATGATTACGGGCGAACAGTGGGAGGCACTTTCTGACGAAGAGGCTTACGAACGGGCGAAGGATATCCGTGTGATGAGCCGTGCCCGTCCTACCGATAAGCAGCGACTGGTGGCCATGCTCCAGAAGCGTGGCGAGGTGGTTGCCGTAACAGGTGATGGTACCAACGATGCTCCGGCGCTTCACTATGCTCACGTGGGCTTGTCGCTGGGTTCGGGAACTTCCGTGGCTAAGGAGGCTTCGGATATGACCCTGCTCGATGATTCCTTCAAGTCTATCGCCAACGCCGTGATGTGGGGACGCTCGCTCTATCGCAACCTGCAGCGTTTCCTCTTCTTCCAGTTGGTAGTAAACGTGGCAGCCCTCCTGCTGGTGCTTGGCGGATCTGTCATCGGAACTGAAATGCCGTTGACGGTAACCCAGATTCTCTGGGTGAACCTCATCATGGATACCTTTGCAGCCCTGGCACTCGCCTCATTGCCTCCATCTCACGAGGTGATGAAGGATAAGCCGCGCAAGGCATCCGATTTCATCATCAACAAGAGCATCGGTTTCGGCATTCTGTTCTGCGGCATCGTCTTCTTCCTCGTTATGTTTGCCCTGCTGGTCTACTGCGAGCGCAGAGGCAAGGGTGGAGTAGATGTGCATGAACTGACCATGTTCTTCACCACCTTCGTGATGATCCAGTTCTGGAACCTCTTCAATGCCAAGGCACTGATGAGTCATCACACCGCCTTCCGCCATTTCCTGAAGGATAAGGGAATGATTCTGGTGCTTGTACTGGTATTGGTGGGTCAGTGGATTATCGTAACCTTTGGTGGCGAAATGTTCCGCACCACACCATTGTCGCTCCACGAGTGGCTGCTCATCATCGGCTCAACCTCCGTTGTACTTTGGGCGGGCGAGCTGTGGAGAACTTTTAAGAGAATGATAGCAAAGAGAAGATAATCCATCGGAGTTCTTCTTCTGATATGAATGTTAAAGTCAGTCCTTATGAATACAATACATTATAACGATACCGTGCAGTTGCAGTCTTGTGTGGCAACGATTGGTTTCTTCGATGGAGTGCATCGGGGACATCAGTTCTTGATTCATCATCTCGTAGAGACGGCACGAATGGATGGCTTGCAATCCACCGTCATCACCTTCGATGCGCATCCCCGCAAGGTATTGCAGGCGGATTACCAGCCAGAGATGCTGAGTACGCTTGATTCCAAGCTGCTGCTGCTTTCGAAGACGGAAGTGGATAATGCTGTGGTGCTGCATTTCGACAAGGCGATGGCTGCGATGTCGGCAAGGGAGTTTATGCAGCAGGTGCTCCACGACCATCTCAACGTAAGGAAACTCTTCATCGGCTACGATCATCGCTTCGGTCATAACCGCGAGGAGACTTTCGAAGATTACGTGCGCTACGGCAAGGAGATGGGCATCGAGGTAATCAGGAACGAAGCCTTCCAGATAGATGGCATCAACATCTCTTCTTCCGTCATCCGCTCTTTCCTGAAAGAGGGAGAAGTGGAGATGGCAGCCCGGTGCCTCGGTTTCCCTTACACCCTCATCGGAAAGGTGGTGAATGGATTCCATGAAGGCAGAAAACTCGGTTTCCCTACAGCCAATCTCGACATCTCTCACTTCGGACAGCTGATTCCTGCCCCTGGCGTCTATGCCGTAAGGGTAAGACTGGAGAATACGGTGGTATGGAAACGGGGAATGATGAATGTGGGCAATCGCCCAACCTTCAATGGCAGACTACTGACGCTAGAGACGCACATCTTCAATTTCGACGGGGATATTTATGACCAGCTCTTGCTCGTAAGCTTCGTGAAGCGAATAAGGGGCGAACAGAAGTTTGACAGTCCCGAGGAGTTGGCGGCGCAGCTGAAAGAGGATGAGCAGACCGTGCTGGATCTCTTTGAAAAGGAAGCGGAATGATTGCAAGAATGCGATTAACTATAAACGATTAATTATAAACAGTAAAAGCAATGGCAAAGATTAGTTTAAAGAGAGGTTTGACGGATATCGTCCTCTACATGATTATATTTATAGTAGTACAGATTATCGTGATGTATGCTGGCGCAGGAATCTGGGCGGGCATTAAGGGCGAAGGTTACCAGGCAACGCTCCTGGCTGTCAGTTCGGGCAGCAATCCTATCCTGATGGCGCTTACCTCAGCGTTCAGCAACGTTATCACCCTCGTCATCTTCCTGAAGACGAAGTGGACACCGCTGACCCGCGATTATCTGCTTTCCAAGCCTTGGACAACGCTTCTCTGGGTGGCATTGTTCACTCTGGGAACCATCATTCCTCTGGAGTTCATATATGAGCAGATAGGCATCGAGATGGACGAGAATACCGAGCAGATATTCGCATCGCTCATGAAGGAGCCTTGGGGCTATGTGGCTATCGGCGTTCTGGCGCCTTTTGCTGAGGAGGTTGTGTTCCGTGGAGCCGTTCTCCGCACCCTGCTGGGTCTTATGAGCAAGAAGAACCATTGGGTAGCCATCATGATTTCGGCTGCCATCTTCGGTCTGGCTCACGCCAACGTAGCGCAGTTTGTCAATGCCCTCCTGCTGGGCTTACTCCTGGGTTGGATGTATTATCGCACCAAGAGTCTTGTTCCGGGCATCCTGCTCCACTGGGTGAATAATACGATGGCGTATGTCCTGTCTAATATCATGCCGCAGAGCGATGGCAAACTCATCGACCTCTTCCATGGCGATGAGAAAACCATGTATTATGCCGTAGGCTTCTCTCTCTGCATCATGATTCCAAGTTTTATACAGATGATTATCAGATTAAAGAAAGCAAAGGCTTAACACAAAAAAGGCTGCTCCCTCATCCATTTCGACATGGAGGAGTTGGATGAAGGCTTGAAGAGGATACAACACCATAGCTATCAGTTGAAGGAATCGAAGTTCACCTTGAAACCCCTTGTAAAGTAAATATATTAGGCTTCAAATGCTGTTAGGATGGCATTTGAAGCCTATTAAAATTCTTACTTTAGGAGGTCTTGAGTAGATATTCTTTATTTGTATAGATTGCCTAATGCATAGAGGGGAATGACATCTACTTGGCGCACAGCATCGTCTGCATCCTTGTCGATATATTCAAATCTGCCAAAGTTTTCCAAGGAAGTGCGTATGGCATGATGTAGATTTTTCTTGCGCATGAAAAGCCACAAACTCTGCATGCTTCCTCTTGTGGAAGCCTTGACTTCTACTGGGAGAATTTTTCCCTCTATAGCCTCGATATAGTCAATCTCAGCGTTAGCACCTCGATTTAAGTTCTGCCAGTAGTACATTTCTGACTTTTGGAAGCAGTCATGGCCCTTCATCAGTTCCAAACCAGCAAACATTTCGGAGGCTGCTCCCTTATTCACGAAATCAACATCTGATGATAACAGGATGTCGGCAGCAGGTGTGCCGAGCATCGTTTGCATCAAACCTAAATCAAGAAAGAGATACTTCGTGTAGCTATTGTTTTCTTCTGCACCCAACGGAAGGCCATTGCCATCGGTGTGGGTAACGGGCTTGATTAGACCAGCCAACGTTAGTAGGTGCAAGGCATCCTTTATGACAGAAGAATGTAGCTCGTTATCCACCTGTCTGAAGACAAACTTGCTTCCAGCCTGCAAGGCTACAGAACGTAACACCTTTCTTAGCAGGGTTGGGGAGATACGTGACTTGTATTTAGAGAAATCATCTTGATAGGTGTCAAGAATGTCGTTATGTACATGAGCACACTCCAGATAGCTGTTTGTCTCTATCCACTCCGTTACTGCCGCAGGCATACCTCCAACCAGGTAAAATGTCTTCAGTTGATTCACCAGCTTATTATGAACTGCCTCTGGAATGGGGGCTCCTGGTGTGGCTTTTCGCTTATAATCTATAGTTAAATCCAACCCTTGCGCCAAAAGAAATTCATCGAAAGAGAATGGGTACATATACAAAGAGCGTATTCTGCCCACTCCAAATGAAGGGAGTTCCTCTAAGGTGAATTCCAAGAGAGAGCCTGCCGCTATGACATGCAACTCAGGATAATCTTCCTTGAAGTAACGAAGCGACATAATGCCTTCTTGGCTTACTTGGATTTCATCAATAAAGAGCAAGGTTTTGCCTGCTACTATTGGGATGCCAGTTGATGCGCTGATGTCTTCACAGGTACGTTTCACGTCTATATCTTTTGTGAAGAGCTGACGGATAGAAGGTTGGCGTTCTAAATTTACTTCAACAAAGTATTTGAAACACTTGGCAAAATGTCTGACGGCAGATGATTTGCCCACTTGTCTTGCACCCCTTATTAAGAGAGGCTTGCGGCGTGGGGAGTCTTTCCATTCCAATAATTTTTGATCTATATTTCTTCTGTAATACGTCATGTTGTGCTAATTTATTGATTTACAGTGCAAAGATACATATTTTATCCAAAAGTCAAGGCTAAAAACAGTTAATTTTATCCAAAAGTCAAGGCAATAGAGGGCTGTTTTTATCCAAAAGTCAGGGCTAAAGACATTCCGAACATAAGAAAACTGCTGCTTTTCTTTGCATATTCTTTGGTCGTCTCATAGAAAAGAAGTACCTTTGGGGTGTTTTTTTTAAAAAGGACAATAAATACAATGAAGATAATAGAAAGCAGTATCATAGGAAAGAAGAGCCCTGAGGCTTGTGAGGATGGAATGGTAGTTACCGATGATTTCATCGCAGTGATTGATGGCAGTACGAGCAAGACGCCGAAGCATCTCAATCCTGATATGAAGAACGGAAGATACGCCATGATGCTTATCTCGGAATACATCCAGGAGGAACTGAAAGCGGATGCCTCGGTAGATGAATTCTGCCAGGGCGTAACGGCGTATATATATAATAAGGTGTATGAAAAGCTTGGGGTAGAAGAGCGGTTGAAGAAGCATCCCGAAGAGCGGCTTACCGCCTCGGCTATCCTTTATAGCCGGACAAGGAATGAAGTATGGATGGTGGGCGATTGCCAGGCAATCATCGCCGGAAAACTCTATGAGAACGGCAAGCCTTATGAGGAGAAGATTGCCCGTAAGAGGGTAGAGTTGATAGCGCAGGGGCTTTCGCCTGCTGAGGCTAGAAAGCAGATAGAGCCATTATTGATCGAGGCGATGCTTTCCGGGCAGAACCAGACCTATACGGTTATCGATGGATTTCCTATCTATCGGGAGGGAGTGAAGGTTGTCTCTGTTTCAGATTCCTGTTCTGTTCAAGATCCTGTTTCCTGCTCAGGCTCCGCTTCTGCATCAGATACAATTCCATCTTCTTCCTCCGAGATAGTATTGGCGAGCGATGGCTATCCGTTCCTGAAGCCAACCTTGGCAGCGAGCGAGGCGGCATTGGCAGAGCAGATTGCCAACGACCCTCAGAACATCCGTTCCTTTATCGCCACCAAGGGCATCGTAGAGGGCAATAAGAGCTTTGATGATAGAACTTATATTCGATTTGTTTATTGCCAGTAAATAAAAAACCGCAGATTTATTTATTGGCAATAAACAAAAATGGCTGATTCCGCTAGAAAAAAATAACATGGACAAATTGAATTTGTCCGGTTTGTTTGTCTGGAGGCTTGTAACATCCCAATAATCAGTAGATTATGAGCGTTCGAACAATTTGTCCGTGTTATTTTTTTAGCATGAAATGACAAGTAATGGCGAGGATTTCTATCCGGCAAGCGATGTATTCCCAAGAAGAAAACGATGACTTCTGCACCGAGAAACGGTGAGTTCTGGAGGAGAAAACTATGAGTTAGTATTTTTAACAAAAGGGATAAAGGGTTAACAGGTTAACAGTTAACAGCTGTTTTTTGCATCCTCCCCCTCTCCCATACCTTATATTATATATAAATATATATACTTATTATTATATGTGAGTGGGGGGAAAGTAGGCATTTTGGGCTGTTAACTGTTAACTCTGTTAACCCCCATTAGGGGAAATAGCCTTTCAGATGCTTCTTGATAATAGGTTAAGTGGCTTATATTAAGCCTAGTAAATGTCATCAATGATGACCGGAAGGAGGCTTAAATGAAGCCTCGCAGTGGCGATAAATTGAGCCACTTGTGTATCCTTTATCATACGCTTGCGTGCAAAATATATAAAATAAGTAAGGGCTGCCAGTACATCCTGGCAGCCCTATTACGTTAGTATGTTATGAAAAATTTGAGAGAATTGAAACTTCACAGCTTCAGAATTGTTTTACTAAACATGATTTTTTTATAGAGAAAGCATAGAAATAATCTACTTTAATAACGTTGGAGACGTTGTTGGAGTGCTTACCTGATCGATGCCTGTGCGTTGCATAGAATCAACCGAAGCAGAATCTCCCATGGCTACGGACACGCCCTTGCCACTCTTGATGTATCCTACGTTTTCAACAGAATCATTGCCATTGTTCTGGAAAGGAACCTGAACTGCATTGCCCAATGTCAGGATGATAGCTACCACGGCAGCAGCCTTGAAGAGAGGCTTCAGGCGCTCTGTCAAAGAAATCACCTTCGCCTTGTTAGGCTTCTTGGTGTATTCATCCTCAATCATCGCCATCATCTTCTGGTCGAAGTCATCACCCAGCGCCTCTTGCTTAGCCTCGCCCATCTCGTAAGAGAAGAGCGCTTGGTATGGCTTCAGCTCGGCAGGCAACTCGTCCTGACTGAAGAATGCACGGAGAATCTCCTCTTCTTCGAGAGAAGTCTCGCCCTTCCAGTAGCGATCCAAAAGTTGGTTGATGTACTTATAATCCATATCTGTCGAATTGTTGAAATCTTTGTTTGACTGTTTGACGAGCCCTGAAGATGTTCACCTTGACCTGGTCTTCCGTGATGCTGAGGATGTCTGCTATCTCCTTGTAGGATTTTCCTTCGATATCTCGAAGCTGCAGACAGCTGCGCTGCTTTTCAGGCAACTCGTCGATAATATTCCTTACGATGTCCAGTTTGTCTTTCTGAATCATCCTTTCTGAGGGGGTAGAAGTGTTTTCGTCTAACCTTTCTGTATTCTGCTCTTCCAGCGAATCATTCTGATTTTCCATCTTCTTGATGCGGTCGAGCGAGAGGTTGCGGGCGATGGTGAGGCTGTATGCCTCGATGGAGTCAAGCTCCTGCCATCTGTCGCGGGCGTTCCAGACTTTAATCAGCGTATCCTGCACAACGTCTTCCGCTTCCTCCCGGTTGAGAGTAATGCGAAGGGCCAGCCTGAAGAGTTTGTTCTTCAGCGGCAAAACATCGTTTTGGAAACTGATTTCTTTCATCCCTCTATAATTAATGACGACTATGTTATAAGAAAGTTACAACCAATCTTGATTTATTTCTATTTTTAACTCTTGTTAAGAAAAAAGGTGATGAATTCTTCACTCTTCACTCTTCGTTCTTCACTTAATCACCGTTCCGTGCTTTCCGTCGATGGCGGTAGCAAGGGTGATAATCACCTCTTTCACACCAGCATCAATGGCTGCAAGGGCATTCTCCAACTTAGGAATCATGCCGCCTGCTACGGTACCATCTGCTTTGTATCTCTCAAAATCGGCATGGGTAATCACTGGAATCACGCTGTCGTCATCCTCAGGATTACTGAGCACGCCTTTCTTTTCAAAACTATATATCAATGTCACATCGTAGTAAGGAGCCAGAGCCTTGGCAGTCTCGCTGGCTATGGTGTCGGCATTGGTGTTGAGGATGTTGCCCTTGCCGTCATGGGTCAATGGAGCCATCACTGGAGTAATGCCTTCATTAATAAGGGTCTGGAGCATCTTGCCGTTGGCACGCTCCACATCGCCTACGAATCCGAAGTCGATACCGTCCTTCAACGGACGCTTGTGACTGTGGATTACGTCCATATCAGCACCGGTCAGACCGAGAGCATTCACGCCGTTAGCCTGGAGCTTGGCAACCAGGTTCTTGTTGACCAGACCGCCATAAACCATTGTTACCACTTCCAGCATGTCTGCATCAGTGATGCGGCGGCCGTTCACCATCTTGCTCTCGATGCCGAGGGCTGCGGCTACCTTAGTGGCACGGCGGCCACCGCCATGTACCAATACTTTCTTGCCAGGAATGGCTGCGAAATCCTTCAAGAGCTGTGCCAGCTGCTCGCTGTCTTCAACGATGGCACCGCCTACCTTTACTACTGTTACTTTTTCCATCTTTAAGTTTAGTTTATTGTTTATAGTTAATAGTTTATAGGGCAATCTTGCTGTAAACTATTAACTATCAACTGTTAATTCTTACTGAAGATATGTATATCCGAAGAGGCCATTGCGATAGGTGCCCAGGAATTCCTTGCCCTCATCGAGCGAAATCTTGCCTTCCTTCACACTCTTGGTTACCCACTGCTCCAACTGGCGGACGAGCCTCTTCGGATTGTACTGTACGTAATCCAATACCTCCTCTACGGTCTCGCCGTCGAATATCTGGTCGATGCAATATTTGCCGTCCTTTACAGAGATGTGGGCAGCATTGGTGTCACCGAAGAGATTGTGCATGTCGCCCAGAATCTCCTGGTAGGCACCAACGAGGAATACACCGAGATAATATGGCTCGTTCTTCTTCAATGGATGAAGAGGAAGAACGTTGCCGATATGTCCGTCGGTAACGAAGTTGGCAATCTTTCCGTCGCTGTCGCAGGTGATGTCCTGCAAGGTAGCGTTGCGGGTAGGACGCTCGTTCAGACGCTGGATAGGCATGATAGGGAAGAGCTGGTCGATAGCCCAACTGTCTGGCAGGCTCTGGAACAGAGAGAAGTTGCAGAAATACTTGTCGGCAAGAATTTTATCCAATCCTCTGAGCTCCTCAGGTACATGCTTCATGTGCTTGGCAAGATTGTTGATCTCGTGGCACACGCTCCAGTACATTGCCTCAATCTCTGCACGGGTCTTCAGATCTACGATGCCGTGAGAGAAGAGCTGCAATGCCTCTTCGCGAATCTGCTCGGCATCATGCCAGTCTTCCAGCATGTTGCGAGGATTCAGGTTGTCCCATATCTCATAAAGATCCTTCACCAGCTGGTGGTCGGTCTCCTTCGCCTCAAACTCCTCTGGCATTTCTGGCAGGGAAGCTGTCTCCAAGACATCGATAACCAGGACAGAATGATGGGCAGAGAGCGAACGGCCGCTCTCGGTGATGAGGTTAGGGTGCTCGATATTGTTCTTGTTGGCTGCATCTACGAATGTATAGACACAGTCGTTTACATACTCCTGGATAGAGTAGTTTACGGAGCTCTCGCTGCTTGAAGAGCGGGTGCCGTCGTAATCTACACCGAGTCCGCCACCGCAATCTACGAAATCTACATTGTAGCCCATCTTGTGGAGACTAATATAGAACTGGGCTGCCTCACGGAGAGCAGTCTGAATGCGGCGAATCTTGGTAATCTGACTTCCGATATGGAAGTGGATAAGGCGCAGACAGTCGTGGAATCCCATCTCGTCTATCTTCTTGAGGGCTGTGAGCAGTTCTGCGCTGGTCAAACCGAACTTAGATGCATCGCCGCCGCTTTCAGCCCATTTGCCTGAGCCTGAAGAAGCCAGTTTGATGCGGATACCGATGTTTGGCTTTACGTTGAGCTTTTTGGCTACCTTTTCGATGATATCCAGCTCATTGAGCTTTTCTACTACGATAAAGATGCGCTTGCCCATCTTCTGAGCCAGCAAGGCAAGTTCGATGTAGCTCTCGTCCTTGTAGCCGTTACAGATGATGAGCGAGTCGCTCTGTGCCTGTACGGCGATGACGGCGTGGAGTTCAGGCTTAGAGCCAGCCTCCAGTCCGAGGTTGAACTTCTTGCCGTGAGAGATAATCTCCTCAACGACCGGCTGCATCTGGTTCACCTTAATAGGATAGATGACAAAGTTTTCTCCCTTGTATCCATACTCTTCCTTTGCCTTTTGAAAACAGCTGGCTGTCTTCTCGATGCGGTTGTCGAGGATGTCTGGGAAACGGAGCAGTACGGGAGCGTTGATGTCGCGTAATGCCAATTCGTCCATGATGTCGCGCAGGTCTATCTGCGTGTTGTCCTTGCATGGAGTTACATAGACATCACCCTTGTCGCTGATGCCAAAGTAAGAAGTACCCCAACCACAGATGTTGTAGAGCTCCTTCGAGTCTTCAATAGTCCATTTCTTCATTTTCTAATCTTGCTTGCTGGAAATCAGTTTTGTTTGTTACCTTTATTATATATTACTTTATTGGATACGGCTAAATGTTCAGCAGGTCTCTGATCTGCTGAACAATAGCGTTGATTTTATCATAATTGTCCATCACGTTGATATCGATGATGTGTTTTGCCTTCTCGTAGTAAGGCTCTCGAAGTTTCAGCTGCTCATGGATAAACCTGTCTGCCTCTTCCGGTGTTTTGTTGAGCAGCAGAGGGCGTACGCCTTTGCCCATCTTCAGATGAGCGTGAAGGGTTTCTGGAGATGCCTTCAGGTAAAACGTTTCGCCAAGTTGGTTCATGTAGTCCATATTGTCGAAGAAACATGGTGTTCCTCCTCCGCAACTTACCACTACATTTTCAAACTCTGCCACTTCGTGTAGCATATTGTGCTCTATCTTGCGAAATCCCTCTTCTCCAACTTCGTCGAAGATCTGTTTAACGGTCTTGCGCATTCGGCTCTCGATATACCAGTCGAGATCGTAGAACATAACGCCAAGGTCTTTGGCGAGGGCTTTGCCGACCGTTGTCTTGCCGGCGCCCATGTATCCTATGATGATGATTGACTTCATTTTCTTCTGTTTCTATGTCAATGAGGCATGTTTATGATTTCTTTCTGCCTCTAGCCTTTGGTTCTGGAGCAGCTTTGATAATTTCCATACACTCCTCGTATGTAAGCTCCTCTGCACTCTCATGTTTTGCCTTTGGAATGCGGTAATTCTTGCCGTCGTAAGCAATGTATGGACCATACTTGCCATTGAGAATTTCCATCTTATCGTCCTCATCGAAAACTTTGAGATGGCGCTTCTCTTCGGCTTCGCGCTTTTCCTTGATCAGTTCGATGGCTCTATCCAGGGTGATGGTCAGTGGATCATCCTCCTTTGGAATAGAAACATACTTGCGGTTATGGAGGATGTAAGGGCCGTATCGGCCAGAGCCAACTGTTACAGTAATTCCTTCATAATCACCGAGTTCTCTTGGCAGCTTGAAGAGTTCCAAAGCCTCTTCCAGGGTGATGGTTTCTATGCTCTTGTCTGATGGCAGCTGGGCAAACTGAGGCTTGTCCTTATCCTCAGCAGAACCAATCTGTACCACAGGTCCAAAACGGCCAATCTTGACGAATACTGGCTTTCCTGTCTTTGGATCATTTCCGAGATTGCGCTCGCCGGCTTTGTGCTGGTTGCGTGCTTCCAGAACTTCCTTCACTTCAGGCTCAAAGCCCTTGTCGAAATCCTTCATCCAGTTGGTCCATTCGGTCTTTCCTTCTGCAATATCATCAAACTTCTTCTCTACGTCTGCCGTAAAGTTGTAGTTCATGATGTTCGGGAAGTTCTCCATCAGGAAGTCGTTTACTACGATACCGATATCAGTAGGCAGAAGCTTGCCCTTTTCAGAGCCTGCCATCTCTTTTTTCAACTTCTGGGTTATCTTGATGCCCTTCAGAGAATCTATGGTAAATGTGCGCTCTTCACCCGTCTTGTCACCCTTTACCACGTATTGACGCTGCTGGATGGTACTGATGGTTGGAGCATAGGTAGATGGACGGCCGATGCCGAGATCTTCCAGTTTCTTCACCAGACTGGCCTCTGTGTATCTTGCAGGTGCCAGAGAATACTTCTCTGTAGCAAGGATTTCTCTGCGCTGCAATTCATCGCCTTCTTTCAGGGCAGGAAGAATGTGGGAAGAATCCTCAGCATGCTCTTCATCGTCGGTTGACTCAAGATAAACCTTGAGGAAACCATCGAATGAAACAACCTCGCCGGTAGCAACAAACTTTTCGTTTGTGTTGCCGATATTGATGTTGATGGTTGTCTTTTCGAGTTGTGCGTCAGCCATCTGAGATGCGATGGTACGCTTCCAGATGAGTTCGTAAAGGCGCTTCTCCTGAGCGGTTCCTTCGATGGTTGGTTCATTCATATATGTAGGACGGATAGCCTCGTGCGCTTCCTGTGCACCCTTTGAACTGGTGTGGTAGGCACGAGTCTGGCTGTATTCCTTGCCATATTCTCTGATAATCTCATCTTTGCTGGCGTTGGAACAGAGCGTAGAGAGGTTTACGCTATCGGTTCGCATGTAAGTGATGCGTCCGCTTTCGTAAAGTTTCTGGGCTATCATCATGGTCTGTACAACGGTGAAACCAAGCTTGCGTGCTGCCTCCTGTTGCAGAGTAGAAGTAGTGAAAGGTGGTGCAGGAGAACGCTTTAAAGGCTTTTTGGTTACAGATTCAACCATAAACTTAGCGTCTTTACACTTCTCAAGGAAAGCTTCAACCTCTTCGTGGGTATTGAAACGCTGGTCCAGTTCTGCCTTTACCTCTGTTGCATTGCCGCTGTCGCTGATCAGGGCGAAAATAGCGGTAACGCGATAGTATGGAACACTCTGGAACTTCTGGATTTCACGCTCACGTTCTACTATCAGACGGACAGCAACACTCTGTACACGACCTGCAGAAAGGGCTGGCTTAACCTTTCTCCACAAGATAGGAGAAAGCTTGAAACCTACCAGTCGGTCGAGTACACGACGTGCCTGCTGGGCATTCACCAGGTTCATGTCCAGATGGCGTGGGTTCTTGATTGCGTCAAGAATAGCCTGTTTGGTAATCTCGTGGAAGACAATACGGTTTGTCTTCTCCTCATCCAATCCCAGTACTTCGCAAAGATGCCAGCTGATGGCTTCTCCCTCGCGGTCCTCATCGGATGCTAACCAGATTTTCTTGGCTTTCTTCGCATTCGTTTTCAATTCTGTAACGAGTTTTTTCTTTTCCTCTGGAATCTCATAATCAGGTTCCATGGTTTTCTCGTTTATACTAAGTTCCTTCTTCTTCAGGTCACGGATATGACCGTAAGAAGACATAACCTTATAGTCCTTACCTAAAAACTCTTCGATCTTTTTAGCCTTCGCAGGGCTCTCGACGATTACTAAATTCTCTTGCATAAGCTTATACACAATTTTTTTCGGTTGGCAAAAGTAAGTAAACTTTTTGCTTATACCTTATTATATGGTGTTTTTTTTGGTTTTTTTAATGTTTGGGAGCCATATTTGGCTGTATTGAACCCTTTTTATCCCAATTTTGTTTCCAAATAACGATGGAGCCCCTTGCGTATGGAATCGAATGCAAACTCATCAGGATTGAGTCTGCTCAATGGTATCCAGAATGATTCTTCTGCATCGTCCATTGCTTCTATATGAGTGTCGTCTTTCACCTTCACTTCATAGAACATATCGAGGGTATGAACCATGAAACCTGAGTAAAGGTAGAGATTTGGGTAGCTGAACTGATACTTAACCTCAGTTGCATCCAGTCCGGTTTCCTCTTTTACCTCTCTTGCCATACCTTCTTCACCTGTTTCATCCATGTCAACAAAACCGCCTGGCAAATCGAGTGCCCCCTTGGCAGGGTCTTTCTTGCGCCTTACTGCCAGAAGCTCTTCCTTACTGTTGAGTATGAGAGCTACCGTAGCACTGCTTGGATTGAGGTAATAAGAGAATCCGCAGTCCTTACACTTCTTGCTCTTGATGTTGTTGATTTCGAAATGATTAGAGCCGCAAACCGGGCAAAACTGAAACTTATCTAATACGTGACTCATATTATGATTAATGTATAATGATTGATGTTTAATGGAAAAGAATTTATCTTCATGTTATAATTGAAAAGCGGCCGGTCTTTGACTGCTGAACAAAGATCGGCCGCTGGTTATCTGTTATTTACCAATTATCTGTACGGAATGGGAAGAGAGGCAGGTTACCTGCATTTGCCATATTGCCGAGCTGGAAGTTGCGGAAACAGTAGCGAAGGGCTACCGGTTTCTTTACCTCAGGACTGGTTACGATGACGCACTCATTCCAAGGATCGTTGCCTTCCTGCCAGAAGTGCTTGGCTGTAGCCTTATGGAATACCTTATCTTCGCCTGCAACTTCGAAACCTTCGATACCTTCAAAGCGGTTGTAGGCTCCGTAGGTGTTGTCGAAGTGAACTTTCACGGTGTCCCCAACAATCTTCATCTCCTTGAAGGTCATGCTTTCGCTGAAGAGTCCTTTCACTCCGTAGGTCTTGCTGAGTGCCTGGAGTGCAAGACGTTCGCCTACAGGCTGTTTCTGGCATGGATGAATCTGCTCAACCTCGTATGGGTAAACCAGGTCTTCGGTACAGACGATGCCGCTGTTTGGAATCACCTTGGCTGCATTGAACTGCTGTTCACGGAGCTTAGGTCCCCAATCGCCATTTACGTCGCCATTATGATAAGGTGCAATCTGTACGAAATAGAATGGCAGTTCGCCCTGCTTGAAGTCTCTGCGCCACTGGGCAACGAGGTCGGCAAGACGTTTGGTATACTGGCCGTCCGGGTCGCCCACGTTAGAACATCCCTGATAGAAGAGAATACCCTTTACGCTATAGTTGAGGATAGGGTGGAAAGTTCCGTTACCCCAGAGAAGAGGGTAGAGGAAATCCCACTTAAACTTAGGGTTCTTGGTCATCTTTACAGAGTCGAGATCTTCCTTGGTGTTCTTCTTCAGGTAGTCGCGGTCGAGCCAGCTTTCTACACGGCTTCCACCCTTGTTTGCCATGACCAGACCTACCGGAATATCAAGAGTCTTGTTTATTACCTGTGCAAAGAAGTATCCTGTAGCAGATGCATCGCCTACGGTTTCCGGGTTAACCTCCTTCCATTCGCAGTTGGCATCATCTAACGGCTTACTGCTCATTACGCTAGGAATCTTTACGTAATGTACGCCTTTGTACTGGTTTGCTTCGAGCACCGCCTTGTTGTAACCTTCTACAGGGCAGTTGCCGAATCCTTTTACAGGCATCTCCATGTTGCTCTGACCTGCACAAACCCATACTTCTCCTGCCAGCACATTGTTGAGAGTGGTCTTTTCGCCATCATCGAAAGTGATGGAGAGTGGGGTGTAGCTCGCCTTCGGGGTTTGTACTTTGATAGCCCATTTGCCATCCTTTCCGGTCTTGGCAGAATATTTCTGCCCAGACCATGAGGTGGTTACCTCTACGGTGGTTCCTGGTTTATCCCATCCCCAGAGGCTAGCCTCTGTGTTTTGCTGTAAAATCATGTTGTCACCCAAGATGTGTGGCAACTTTACTTTAGCCTGTGCTCCTGTTGTGATAAGCGCCAAGGCTGCCATTGCTAAAAATTTCTTATTCATTTTTTAGGGTTTAAAAGTTTATCGTTTTTTTTGTTCTTAAGTTCCTTGTATGGTTCGTATTCTGATATTGCCATCTATGTTATCATGAAAGCAGATACAGAACTGACGTTAAAGAATAAGAGTTAGAAGCTGGAAGATGAAAAGCCGAAACTGTTCTCTCCAAACTTCTAACTCCTGGTTATCTTATGGTTATCTTAAAGAAGGTTCTTGATGGCTGCCTCTATGTCCTTAATCTGTGCATCACGTGCCTGCAGGGTGTTGGTGCGGTCGATCAGGAAGAAGGTAGGAATGCTCTGGACATTGTAGAGAGCCAGACTTTTGCCCTGAATGCCATCTTCATCGCGTACGCAAATCCAAGGGATGGCAGCGGTAGAGGTCTTCCAGAAGTGCTCGTCAGGGTCTACTGATACCTGATAAATCTCCAGTCCGGCAGCATGATACTTGTTGTAGAGTTCACGCAACATCATGATGCGCTTGGTGCTCTCTTTGCTGGCGAAGAGATGGAAGTCGAGCAGTACCACCTTGCCCTTGAGGTCGGAGAGACGGCGTACCTGTCCCTTGTTGTCCTGAAGTGCAAGTTCGATGCATCCGTTTACGCTCACCTTGCTGGCCTCAATCTGCTGCTGTGCCATCTGGTTCTCGATGATGCGGATGTCTTTCATTCCCTCGATGGCGATATTGTGGAGGTTCTTGCCACGCTCAGCGCCAGGATAGTAGGTATCCCAACTGGTTGCTACGGCAGCAAATACCTTCACGTCGTCTTTGTTGTTGCGAGGGTTGAAGATAAGTGTATTCACATTGCCCAACTGTACCGTTTGGAAGAGCGCATAGTAAGCGTATGCCTTCATAGGCTCCTTGAAGATGTAGTTGGTCTTGATGTCCTGTTTGTAAGCCTGGAGCATGCGGCCTACGATGGATTCGATAGAATCGTTGCCGATGTTAGGATCTTTCACGAGCCCGTTGATATTGCTCTGGAGAGTCATCTGCTTAAGAGACAACTCCTTGATCTTGTTGCAGTTTTCAGAACCTTCCACTTCGTATTTGAAGCTCATCTGCGGATAAGCCGCCTTTACCTTGACGGTTTCTGTAGAATCGATGGAAAGATTGATGGTTTGGTTGGCGATGCGTAAGCGGTAGAACTCTGGGGTAACAGAGTCCATGGCAGCCTCGTCGAAGGCAAAGGCACCATCCTCGCCCAGTTTCACAGAGTCGATTTTCACAGGACCGTTCAGGCTGATGTTCTCCAGATAGAGCATAGAGTCCTGAGCCTCTGTGATATTGCCGTTGATGTGGAATTTCTTGTTGTTACAAGAAGTCAAAGCCAGTGCAGCTACCATAATCGCTGCCACTGAAAAGAGTCTAGTTATCTTCATGAATTTTATTATTTTGCAAAATTATCGAGTGCAAAGATAGTAATAAAATTGCGAATAATGCACCTTCTATAGATAAATTATTTAAAAAAGTGGAAAATAATTGCTGATTTATTTGTTTATTAATAATTAAAGAGGTATCTTTGCAGCGTTTTAGATATTTTAGATGTTAGACAAAACAATAAGTTTTAAATTTAGATGAACGTAATTACAAAAAGTGTTCAGTTGCCTGATGGAAGAACCATCACAATTGAGACCGGAAAAGTTGCAAAACAGGCTGATGGTGCTGCGGTTCTCCGCATGGGTAACACAGTGCTTCTCGCAACTGTTTGTGCAGCAAAGGATGCAGTTCCGGGTACAGATTTTATGCCTTTGCAAGTAGATTATCGTGAGCAGTACAGTGCTGCAGGTCGTTTCCCTGGTGGTTTCACCAAGCGCGAAGGCAAAGCCAGCGATGAGGAAATCCTTACCTCTCGTCTTGTGGACCGTGCTTTGCGTCCACTTTTCCCTTCTAACTACCATGCAGAAGTTTACGTACAGGTAATGTTGCTCTCAGCCGATGGTGTTGACCAGCCAGATGCCCTCGCAGGTTTCGCTGCTTCAGCTGCCATGGCTTGTTCAGATATTCCTTTCGAGTACTATATCTCTGAGGTTCGTGTAGCTCGTATCAATGGTGAGTATGTTGTTAACCCTACATTCCAGCAGATGGAAGAGGCAGACATGGATATCATGGTTGGTGCTACCAAGGACAATATTATGATGGTAGAAGGTGAGATGAAGGAAGTTTCTGAGCAGGATCTCATTGGTGCCCTCAAGGTGGCTGCCGAGGCTATCAAGCCTATGTGCGAGCTCCAGTATGAGTTGGCTAAGGAGAAGGGTACTGACGTGAAGCGTGAGTATGACCACGAGATCAACGATGAGGAACTCCGTGAGCAGATCAAGTCTGAGCTTTACAAGCCAGCTTATGATATCAATCATCAGGCTTTGGAGAAGCATGCACGTCAGGATGCTTTCGACAAGGTTTTGGCTGATTTCCTCGAGAAGTATGACGCTGCTCATACCGATCTTTCTGAGGAAGACCTGGAGGAGAAGCACGCTGAGGCTACCCGTTACTATGATGACGTAATGCGCGATGCTATGCGCCGTTGCATCCTCGATGAGGGCTTGCGCCTTGATGGTCGTGCTACTACAGATATCCGCCCTATCTGGTGCGAGGTGTCTCCACTCCCAATGCCTCACGGAAGCGCTATCTTCCAGCGTGGTGAGACCATGTCTCTCTCTACATGTACTCTTGGTACAAAGATGGACGAGAAGCTTATCGACGGTGTGCTCGAGAAGAGCTACCAGCGCTTCCTCCTTCATTATAACTTCCCTCCATTCTCTACAGGTGAGGCTAAGGCTCAGCGCGGCGTAGGCCGTCGTGAGATTGGTCACGGTCACTTGGCATGGCGTGGTTTGAAGGGTCAGATTCCTACAGACTTCCCTTACACAGTACGTTTGGTAAGCCAGATCTTGGAGTCTAACGGTTCTTCTTCTATGGCTACTGTTTGTGCTGGTACTCTCGCCCTGATGGATGCAGGTGTTCCTATGAAGAAGCCAGTTTCTGGTATCGCTATGGGTCTTATCAAGAACCCAGGTGAGGACAAGTACGCTATCCTCAGTGATATCCTCGGTGATGAGGACCACTTGGGTGATATGGACTTCAAGACCACTGGTACCCGCGATGGTTTGACCGCTACACAGATGGATATCAAGTGTGATGGTTTGAGCTTCGAGATTCTTGAGGAGGCTTTGATGCAGGCTAAGGCTGGTCGTGAGCACATCCTCAACTGCATGATGGAGACAATCTCTGAGCCACGTGCTGAGATGAAGCCACAGGTTCCACGTATCGTAGCATTCGATATCCCTAAGGAGTTCATCGGTGCTGTTATCGGCCCTGGTGGTAAGATTATCCAGCAGATGCAGGAGGATACTGGTGCGACAATCACTATCGAGGAGACTGATGGTAAGGGTCACGTCCAGGTATCTGCTCCTAACAAGGATTCTATCGATGCAGCTTTGGCTAAGATTAAGGCTATCGTAGCTGTTCCTGAGGTTGGTGAGGTTTACGAGGGTACAGTTCGCTCTATCATGCCTTACGGTTGCTTCGTAGAGATTCTCCCTGGTAAGGATGGTTTGCTCCACATCTCTGAGATTGATTGGAAGCGTCTTGAGACAGTTGAAGAGGCTGGCATCAAGGAAGGCGACAAGATCAAGGTGAAGTTGATGGAGATTGATCCTAAGACTGGCAAGTACAAACTTTCTCATCGTGTATTGATGGAGAAGCCAGAGGGTTATGTAGAGCGTGAGCGTCGTCCACGTCCTGAGCGCGGTGAGCGTCGCGGTCGTCGTGATGATCGTCATGAAGGTCGTGGTGAGCGTCCAGCTCGTCAGCCACGTCGTTACGAGCATCGTAATGATGAGCAGGCTCCTAAGGAGTTCAACGACTCTTTGGATCACAACAATGATGTAGAATAATCTGCGTATTAGACACATTATTATATATAAAGGCACATTCCTATGCGGAATGTGCCTTTTTAAATTTTGCTTTCTCTGGTTATTGCCGGATATAGTATTTGTAAATGGGAATGGAGAATGCAAAGTGGGATAAAATGTGGATAAACAAAAAGAGTCACAAGTAAAACTTGTGACTCTTTTCTGCGCTTCAAGATGGGCTTGAACCAACGACCCCCTGATTAACAGTCAGGTGCTCTAACCAACTGAGCTATTGAAGCGTTTTTTCTGTAAAGAACATGACGTTCCTTATTTGCGTGTGCAAAAGTACTAACTTTTCTTCATTCTGCCAAATTTTTTGCTGACTTTTTTCGCTTTTTCCCTAAAAAAGTGTATTTTTTCTTATCTTTGTGCCACTTTTTGCCTATTTTATGGTGTTTTTCGCAAAGAAATGAGTACTTTTGTGGTCGAAATCTTCTCCTGAGGGCGAATGCCGTGAAGAGGGGGAGGAAATAACCAATAAGTTGAATCATATACAATTAAATAAGGTAACAATGAAAAGAATACTGTTCTCCTTGCTTATGGTGCTCCTGGCAGTTCCTATTTTTGCCCAGGTTGACAAAGATCATGACTTCAAAGCCGCAAAGAATATGGAAATATTCAATGCCATCTACAAGAATCTCGATTTGATGTATGTTGATACGCTCGATGCTGAAGTTGTGGTCGGAAATGGTATCAATGCCATGTTGCGTAGTCTCGACCCTTATACTACCTATTATCCTGAGCAGAAGATGAAGGAACTCAAGAACCTGCTCACCGGCAAGTATGCGGGTGTAGGTGCGGTGATACGCTACAATTTCCAGTTGCAGCGCGTCTGTATCAGCGAGCCTTACGAGAATATGCCTGCTGCAGAAGTGGGACTGAAGAAGGGTGACATCATCCTAAGTATTGATGATGAGGATATGACCAATAAGGAGGTGAGCTATGTTAGCGATCATCTTCGTGGTGACCCGGGTTCTTCTTTCATGCTGAAAGTTAAGCGTCCAAGTACAGGCAAGACGATGAAGGTGAAGGTAACCCGCCGTACCATCCAGTTGCCGTTCTTGCCTTATTATGGCATGTTGGAGGGTAGCATCGGTTACATCAACTTCAATTCCTTTACCGAGCAGTCTGCCAAGGAAGTGCGTCGCGCTTTCATCGATTTGAGAAAGCAAGGTGCCAAGAGTCTTGTCTTCGATCTGCGCAATAATGGTGGTGGTTCTGTTACCGAAGCGGTCAGCATCATCAATATGTTCTTGCCTAAAGGTAAGACAGTCTTGGAGATGAAGGGAAAGTTGCAGCGTTCTAATCATGTTTATAAGACCACGGTTGAACCGATAGATTCCATTATGCCGATGGTGGTATTGGTGAACGAGAATTCTGCCAGTGCCAGTGAAATCATGAGCGGCAGTCTGCAGGATTATGACCGTGCTGTAATATTAGGTACGCGCACGTATGGAAAGGGATTGGTGCAGACTACCATGGATTTGCCTTATAACGGACAGGTAAAACTCACTACTGCTAAATATTTCATTCCTAGCGGCCGATGCGTTCAGGCACTCAACTATAAGCACGATAAGGGCGGTTATGTGGAGCATGTTCCTGACTCTCTTACCAAGGTGTTTTATACCGCTGGCGGCAGAGAAGTGAGAGATGGCGGTGGTGTGAAACCGGATGTAGAGGTAAAGCCTGATTCTTTGCCAAACATCGCTTTCTATCTGGCTGGTGCCCGCGACAGTAATGAGGTGATGCTCAATTATGAGATTGATTATATTGCCAAACATCCTACTATCGCTCCAGCGAAGGAATTCTCGCTGACCGATGCCGACTATGATGAATTCAAGGCACGCGTATTGAAGGCTAACTTCCAGTACGACCGTGAAACAGAAAAGTATCTCAAGGACTTGGAAAAACTCGCTAAGTTTGAAGGCTATTACGATGATGCCAAGGCAGAGTTTGAAGCTTTGAAGAAAAAACTGAGTCACAATGTGGCAAAGGATCTGGATTATAACAAGGATTACATCAAGCATCTGTTGGAAAATGACATCGTTTCTGCCTATTATTTCCAGCGCGGTGCCATCCAGAATTCCATGCGCTATGACAAGCAGATTAAGGAAGCAGTAAAATTGCTGAATTCTCCATCAGAATACGAAAAAATACTGCATCCTGTGAAGAAATAAGTACAAAAACGTGCACAATCGATTAAAAATGTGCACGTTGCGAATAAAAAGTTGCATTTTTTTTGGTAAATCACAAAAATATTTGTAATTTTGCAACGTTCAGTGGAATGAGGGGCTCACAAGAGTTCCTCATTTTATTTTAATAAGGTATATATGATTGATAAAAACGTCGTAAAAAAATTAGTTGAAGAATGGCTCCAAGATAAGGAATATTTCTTGGTAAGTATAGAAATCAGTCCCGACGATAGAATCGTTGTTGAGATTGACCATGCCGATGGAGTATGGATTGAGGATTGTGTTGCCTTGAGTAAGTATATTGAGGATCATTTGAACCGTGACGAGGAAGACTATGAGCTCGAAGTTGGCTCTGCAGGCTTGGGTCAACCGTTCAAAGTTCCGCAGCAGTATATCAATTTCATTGGCAAGGAGGTAGAGGTGCTTGATGCCGACGGCAAGAAGGTGAAGGGTATCTTGAAAGCTGTTGAAGGAAATGACTTCACAGTTGGCGTTGAAGAAAAGGTAAAGGTTGAAGGTAAAAAACGTCCGGTTAAGCAGGAGGTTGATCACGTTTACCAGATGGATAAAGTAAAATATACAAAATACATAATTAGTTTCAATTAAGTTATGGCTAAAAAAGAGCAAGAATTGACAGCGAGTATGATTGATACATTCCGCGAGTTTAAAGAAACAAAGAATATCGACCGTACTACATTGGTAAGTGTATTGGAGGAGAGCTTCCGTAATGTACTTGCCAAGATTTTTGGTAGTGACGAAAACTTTGATGTCATCGTGAACCCTGACAAGGGTGACTTCGAAATTTATCGCAACCGTATAGTTGTTGCTGATGGCGAAGTTGAAGATGAAAATAAGGAAATTACACTTTCTGAGGCTCGTAAGATTGAGCCAGATTACGAGGTTGGTGAGGATGTAAGTGAGACGGTTGACTTCAATAAGTTTGGTCGTCGTGCCATCTTGACTCTTCGTCAGACTTTGGCTTCCAAGATTCTTGAGTTGGAGCATGATTCACTCTACAACAAATACAAGGATCGCGTAGGTCAGGTTATCTCTGGTGAGGTTTATCAGGTTTGGAAGCGCGAGGTTCTGATTGTAGATGATGAGAACAACGAGCTCATGTTGCCTAAGACTGAGCAGATTCCTGGTGATACTTACCGCAAGGGTGAGACTGTTCGTGCGGTCATCCTTCGTGTAGACAACGAGAACAATAATCCAAAGATTATCTTGAGCCGTACTGCTCCAATCTTCCTGCAGCGCCTGTTGGAGGCTGAGGTTCCTGAGATTGCAGACGGTCTGATTGCAATCCGCCGTATCGCCCGTCTTCCGGGAGAGCGTGCTAAGATTGCTGTTGAAACATTCGATGAGCGTATCGACCCGGTTGGCGCATGTGTAGGTGTTAAAGGTAGCCGCGTTCACGGTATCGTTCGCGAACTTTGCAACGAGAATCTCGATGTCATCAACTACTCAAGCAATACCAAACTCTTCATTCAGCGTGCGTTGGCTCCAGCCAAGGTTTCTTCAATCAATGTTGATGATGAGAACAAGAAAGCAGAGGTTTACTTGCAGCCTGAGGAAGTTAGTTTGGCTATCGGCCGTGGCGGTATGAACATCAAACTGGCTTCTATGCTTACAGAATATACCATCGACGTATTCCGTGAGGTAGACGAGAATGAGGCCGATGAGGATATCTACTTGGATGAGTTCTCTGATGAGATTGACCAGTGGGTTATCGATGCTATCAAGGGCATCGGTCTTGATACTGCCAAGCAGGTACTCAATGCACCTCGCAACTTGCTGATTGAAAAGGCCGACCTCGAAGAGGAGACCGTTGATCATGTACTCAGCGTGTTGCGCACCGAATTCGAACAATAATTCCCTTGCCAGCGAGTGCTTGCAGGGAATCTAACTTTAAAAATAGGAGAATAAATAATTTATGAGCATCAGATTAAATAAAGCACTACGTGAATTAAATATAGGACTTCAGACGGCAGTTGAATTCCTAGAGAAAAGAAAAGACCTGGGAGATGTCAAGGCAGAACCGAGCTTCAAACTCACCGACCAGCAATACAAGGCATTGAATGATGCCTTCAGTCAGGACAGAGAGGTTCGTGATCAGGCTGAGAAACTCTTTACCAAAAAAGCAAAAGATAAGAAGCGTGCGCCAGAGCAGAAGGACAATCGCGCTGAAAGCTTGTTGGAGTCTAATGGACAGCAGCTGTATAAGCCGCTGGGAAAGATAGACTTGGACAATATCGGTAAGAAGCCTGCTGCAGAGTCTGTTGCGGAAAAGCCTGAGACTGCTGCCGTCAGTCCTGAGCAGAAGAAAGACGCTCCTAAGGCTGAGCAAAAGAAGGAACAGAAGCCACAACAGGCTTCTCAGCATAAACAGCAAATGAAACAGGAAAATCATCAGAAATCACAGCAGTCAAACGCTCAGATGAATAAGCAGAATGCTCCTCAGGGAAAGAAAGAGCATCATCATGCTAAGAATGAAACTGCACAGCATTCTGCTGGCGCAGCAGACAACAGCGTGTTTACTCTCAAGAGTGAGAAGAAGTTTACTGCTAATGAGCCTAAGGTGTTGGGCAAGATAGATTTGTCTTCCCTCAACCAGAGCACTCGTCCTAAGAAGAAAACCAAGGAGGAGCGCCGCAAGGAACGTGAGGAGAAAATGGCTCAACAGCACAATGAGCGCAAAAAGCGTGTTCGTATCAACAAAGAACGTGTTGACATCATTGCCGAAGCTAAGAATAATGGCGGAGGTAATGGCAACAACGGCGGTAATAACAAGAAGAACAAGAACCGCAACAGAAATAATAACAATAATAATCGCGGCAATAACAACAACCGCAGCAACCAGCGCCAGATCGAGGTTGATGACGAGGCTGTAGCACGCCAGGTTAAGGAGACTCTTGCACGTTTGACCAGCAAGAGTCAGAACAAGAAGGGTGCTAAGTACCGTAAGGAGAAGCGTGAGGCTGTTCAGGAGAAGTTGCAGGATCAGGCTCGTCAGGAGCAGAAGGAAAGCAAGATCCTGAAACTTACTGAGTTCGTTACCGTTAGCGAGTTGGCTACGATGATGGATATCAGCGTTACTCAGGTTATCTCTACGCTGATGGGCGTAGGTATCATGGTATCTATCAACCAGCGCCTGGATGCAGAGACCATCAATATGGTAGCTGAGGAGTTCGGCTTCAAGACCGAATACGTGAGTGCCGAGGTTCAGGAGGCCGTGAGCGAGGAAGAGGATGATGAGAACGACTTGGTTCCACGTGCTCCAATCGTAACCGTCATGGGTCACGTAGACCATGGTAAGACCTCTTTGCTCGACTATATCCGCAATACCAATGTGATTGCCGGTGAGGCAGGTGGTATTACCCAGCATATCGGTGCATACAGTGTTACGCTGAACAGTGGCCGCAAGGTTACCTTCCTTGATACTCCAGGTCACGAGGCGTTTACCGCCATGCGTGCCCGTGGTGCCCAGGCTACCGATATCGCCATCATCATCATCGCAGCCGATGACTCTGTGATGCCTACCACCAAGGAGGCTATCGCTCATGCCCAGGCTGCCGGTGTGCCTATGGTATTCGCAATCAACAAGATTGATAAGCCAGGTGCTAACCCAGACCGTATCCGTGAGGACTTGGCTAACATGAACCTGCTCGTTGAGGAGTGGGGTGGTAAGTATCAGTGCCAGGAAATCAGTGCCAAGAAGGGTATCGGTGTTCACGATTTGCTCGACAAGGTGCTCCTCGAGGCTGACATGCTCGATTTGAAGGCTAACCCTAACCGTCGTGCTACAGGTACCATCATCGAGTCTTCTCTCGACAAGGGTCGTGGATATGTTTCTACCGTATTGGTTGCCAACGGTACCCTGAAGGTAGGCGACATCGTACTCGCCGGTACTTCTTGGGGGCGTGTCAAGGCGATGTTCAATGAGCGTAATGCCAACATCAAGTCAGCAGCTCCTGCTGAGCCAGCTATCATCCTCGGTTTGAATGGTGCGCCTACTGCAGGTGACCAGTTCCACGTAATCGAGACAGAGCAGGAGGCTCGCGAAATCGCCAACAAGCGTGAGCAGCTGCAGCGTGAGCAGGGCTTGCGTACTCAGAAGCGCTTGACCCTGGGTGATATCTCTCACCGTATCGCACGTGGTGAGTTCCATGAGTTGAACGTCATCGTGAAGGGTGATACCGACGGTTCTGTTGAGGCATTGAGCGACTCATTCATCAAGCTTTCTACCGAGAAGGTTCAGGTGAACGTGGTGAACAAGGCTGTGGGTCAGATTTCAGAGAACGACGTGATGCTGGCATCTGCTTCAGATGCAGTCATTGTTGGTTTCCAGGTTCGTCCATCTGCCGATGCTCGTAAGGCTGCCGACCGTGAGGGTGTTGAAATCAACACATACTCTATCATCTACGATGCTATCGACGATATCAAGAGTGCGATGGTTGGTATGCTCGACAAGGTGAAGAAGGAAATCGTTACCGGTCAGGTTGAGGTTAAGCAGACCTTCAAGATTTCTAAGGTGGGTACTATTGCCGGTGGTCTCGTTACCGAGGGTAAGGTACACGCTAAGGATAAGGCTCGCGTCATCCGTGACGGTATCGTGATACGTACTGCTGAAATCGGTGCCTTGAAGCGTTACAAGGACGATGTTAAGGAGGTGGTTACCGGTATGGAATGCGGTTTGAGCCTCGTCAACTACAACGATATTCAGGAGGGCGACGTTATCGAGACCTTCACTGAGATCGAGGTAGAGCAGAAGCTTTAATAAAGTGAAGAGTGAAGAACGAAAAGTGAAGAATTCATTTGTTTTTCGCTCTATCATATATATAATAAGGTAGGGATGAGTCCTCAGCGGCTTATCCCTATTTAGGGTTAAAATAACGAAAGGTTATTCTAAATAAAATGGCAGAAATAGAGAAAGAACAGAATCAGGTTGTCAAGGACGTGATAGACCAGAAATATGAGTATGGTTTTACCACCGATGTGCATACTGAAATCATAGAAAAGGGTCTCAACGAGGATGTTGTGCGCCTGATCTCACAGAAGAAGGGAGAGCCAGATTGGATGCTCGAATTTCGTCTGAAAGCCTACCATTACTGGAAGACGCTCAAGGAGCCAAAGTGGGGACATGTGCACGTGCCACCTGTTGACTACCAGGAGATTTCATACTATGCCGACCCTTTGGCAAAGAAGCCAAAAAACAAGGAGATTGATCCTGAGTTGGAGAAAACATTCGACAAGCTTGGTATTCCTCTGGAGGAGCGTCTGGCTTTGAGCGGCACCGCCGTGGATGCCATCATGGACTCTGTGTCGGTGAAGACTACCTTCAAGGAGAAACTCCGTGAGAAGGGCGTCATCTTCTGCAGTATCGGCGAGGCAGTGAAGGAGCATCCTGATTTGGTAAGAGAGTATCTGGGAACCGTAGTTCCTTATCGTGATAACTTCTATGCAGCCTTGAACAGTTGCGTATTCAGCGATGGCTCATTCGTTTATATTCCTAAGGGCGTCCGCTGTCCGATGGAGTTGAGCAGTTACTTCCGCATCAATGCCCGTAACACCGGTCAGTTTGAGCGTACATTGATCATCGCCGATGATGATGCTTACGTTTCTTACCTGGAGGGATGTACAGCACCAATGCGTGATGAGAACCAGCTCCATGCGGCTATCGTAGAGATTATCGTCAAGGATAATGCTGAGGTGAAGTACTCTACCGTTCAGAACTGGTATCCTGGTGATGAACATGGTAAGGGTGGTGTGTTGAACCTGGTAACCAAGCGAGGTGACTTGCGTGGTGTCAACTCTAAGTTGAGCTGGACTCAGGTAGAGACTGGCTCGGCTATCACTTGGAAGTATCCTTCTTGCATCTTGCGTGGTGACAATTCTGTGGCTGAGTTCTACAGTGTGGCTGTTACCAACAACTATCAGGAGGCTGATACCGGTACCAAGATGATTCACATGGGTAAGAACACCAAGAGTACCATCATCTCAAAGGGAATCTCGGCAGGTCATAGCCAGAACTCCTATCGAGGTCTGGTTCGTGCCACGTCCAATGCCGACAATGCGCGCAACTACAGTTCCTGCGACTCCTTGTTGCTGGGTAGCGATTGTGGAGCGCATACCTTCCCATATATGGATGCCCATAACGACACAGCCGTGTTCGAGCATGAGGCAACCACCTCGAAGATTTCAGAAGACCAGCTCTTCTATTGCAATCAGCGAGGCATTCCTACCGAGGAGGCTGTCGGCTTGATCGTAAACGGTTATGCCAAGGATGTGCTCAACAAGTTGCCTATGGAGTTTGCCGTTGAGGCACAGAAACTCCTAAGTGTTTCACTCGAAGGCACCGTTGGCTAAGAATAATAAGAAAGAGAGGTGGTTATGAAAAGAATGTTGTTGATGTTATTGTTAGTTGATAGCTTGAATTTAACGGCTCAAGACCTTTTCAATCATCAAAAAAATGGCTTGACGGCACAGCAAGATTCCATCGTTGCATCTTTTGTTGCGAAATGCAAGCAAGAGCAAAATGTGTATCTTTGTTGTGGTCGATATTGTCATGTTGATGAGTCTGACCCTACATTGACCAAGTCCATTATGCAGACATCGAGTTATGTTCCGCAGATGAAGGGTAAGGTCATACGACCAGGTGAGTGCTCATTTTGGGTACTAGACCCTCCTTCGTTGTTTGTGCAATGGGGCTGGGAGAAGCCACCATCTTTCTTTGAAGAGTTATGTTCCAATATTTTGAACGCATTTTTTAAGTAATAATATGTTAGAGGTAAAGAATCTGCATGCAACTATTGCAGGCAAAGAAATATTGAAAGGTATCAACCTGACTATCAACGATGGTGAGATACATGCGATTATGGGACCTAACGGTTCCGGTAAGTCAACCTTGAGCGCTGTGCTTACAGGTAACCCTCTCTATACCGTAACCGAGGGTGAGGCTATCTTCAACGGCAAGAACCTTCTGGATATGAAGCCAGAGGACCGTGCCCGTGAAGGCTTGTTCCTCTCTTTCCAGTATCCGGTGGAGATTCCTGGTGTATCCATGACTAACTTTATGCGTGCGGCTATCAATGCCAAGCGTGAGTATCAGGGTTTGGAACCATTGAATACAAGCGAATTCATGAAACTGATGCGTGAGAAGCGCGAGTTGGTGGAATTGGACAGCAAGTTGGCTCGCCGTTCTGTAAACGAAGGTTTCTCTGGTGGTGAGAAGAAACGCAACGAGATTTTCCAGATGGCGATGCTGGAGCCAAAGCTCTCTATCCTCGATGAAACCGACTCGGGTCTCGACGTGGATGCGATGCGTATTGTGGCTGACGGTGTAAACAAGATGCATACCGACCAGACTTCTGCCATTGTCATCACTCACTATGAGCGTCTGCTCGATATGATTAAGCCAAGTGTGGTTCACGTACTCTATAAGGGTAGAATCGTGAAGACTGCCGGTCCTGAACTTGCCAAGGAGATTGAAGCTCGCGGCTACGACTGGATCAAGGCTGAAGTAGATGAGAAATAAATAAGGAGGATGGCTATGCTTTCAGAAAAACAATATTTAGACTTGTATCAGTCTTCTTCGAGAATGATCAAGAAGAACAGTGCTGAGGTGCTCAATGCGGTGCGTGATGCTGCTTTCGAGGACTTCCGTCGCCTAGGCTTCCCTTCCCGAAAGGTAGAAAGATACAAGTACACAGATATGAGCGCCATCTTCGAGCCAGACTATGGCTTGAACTTGAACCGTCTGGAAATTCCGGTAGATCCATACGAGGCTTTCCGCTGCGATGTGCCTAACCTGAGCACTTCGCTCTACTTTGTGGTAAACGATGCTTTCTATAACAAGGCATTGCCAAAAGTAGAGCTTCCAGAGGGTGTTATCGTCGATTCTTTGAGCAAGATTGCTACAGAAAACCCAGAATTCATCGGGAAATACTACGCTAAGATTGCCAAAACCGATGAAGATGGCATCACCGCATTGAATACTTTTCTGGCGCAGGATGGCTTGCTGATTTATGTTCCAAAGAACGTGAAGGTGGAGCGAACCATTCAGGTCATCAATATTCTCCGTTCGGATGTTGATTTGATGGTAAACCGACGTGTACTCATCGTGATGGAACAGGGTGCTGAGGCTAAGTTCCTCTTCTGCGATCATGCTGCCGATGACAAGAACTTCCTCGCAACCCAGGTTATCGAGGCTTATGTTGGCGAGAATGCCAGTCTTGACCTCTATTGTCTGGAAGAGACTCATTACAAGAACCGTCGTGTCAGCAACGTTTACATTGAGCAGCAGGCTAACAGCCGTGTAAACCATAACGTCATCACCCTTCATAACGGTATCACCCGCAACCGACTCGACCTCGTGTTCAAGGGCGAGGGAGCCGAGTGCTTCTGCAATGGTTGTGTGATTGCCGACAAGAACCAGGTGGTTGACAACAATACGCTTATCGATCATCAGGTGGGTCATTGTACCAGCAACGAGCTTTATAAGTATGTACTCGATGGTGAGGCACGTGGTGCTTTTGCCGGTAGAGTGTTGGTTCGTCATGGTGCCCAGAAAACTGTTTCTCAGGAAACCAACCAGAACCTCTGTGCTACGAAGACTGCCCGCATGTTCACCCAGCCGATGCTGGAGATTTATGCCGATGATGTGAAGTGTGCGCACGGAAGTACTGTAGGTCAGCTCAACGATGCCGCATTGTTCTATATGCAGCAGCGTGGTGTGAGCCGCGAGGAGGCTAAGTTGCTCCTTCAGTTTGCATTTGTCAACGAAGTCATCGACAAGATGGAGCTGGAGCCATTGCGTGATCGCCTGCATCATCTCGTAGAGAAGCGATTCCGTGGTGAACTCAATAAGTGTGAGGGCTGCAAGCTTTGCAAGTAGATAATATCCTTTTAAAGGAGTTAAGTTCTTAAAAATATGTATGATATCAATCAAGTAAGAGCAGATTTCCCGATTTTATCGAGAAGGGTCTATGATAAGCCATTGGTGTATCTGGATAATGCGGCAACCACGCAGAAACCATTGTGCGTGCTCGATGCCATGCGCGACGAGTATCTCAACGTAAATGCCAATGTGCATCGTGGTGTTCACTATCTCTCTCAGCAGGCTACCGACCTTCATGAGGCAGCCCGCGAAACCGTGCGCAAGTTTATCAATGCGCCTAAGGTTGAGGAAGTCATCTTTACCCGCGGTACTACCGAAAGTCTGAATCTCGTGGTTTCATCGTTCAGCGATGCCTTTATGAATGAGGGCGACGAGGTGATTATCTCTACCATGGAGCATCACTCCAATATCGTGCCTTGGCAGTTGCAGGCTGCCAAGAAGGGAATCGCCATCCGAATAATCCCTATCAACGATAAAGGTGAGATTAACCTCGATGAATTCGCCAATTTATTTACCGAACGCACCAAAATCGTGAGCATTGCCCAGGTAAGCAACGTGTTGGGTACGGTGAATCCGGTAAAAGAGATGATAAAGATTGCTCATGAGCACGATGTGCCTGTCATGGTGGATGGCGCTCAGAGTACTCCTCATTTTGCTGTGGATGTACAGGATATGGATTGCGATTTCTTCGCTTTCAGCGGACATAAGATTTATGGTCCTACCGGTATCGGTGTGCTTTACGGCAAGGAAGAATGGCTCGACAAGTTGCCTCCTTATCAGGGCGGTGGCGAAATGATTGAGAGCGTAAGTTTCGAGAAGACTACTTTCGAGAAGTTGCCTTTCAAGTTCGAGGCTGGTACTCCTGATTATGTAGCTACCCACGGTCTGGCGAAAGCCATCGATTATGTTTCTGCACTCGGCATGGATAACATTGCCAAGCATGAGCAGGAACTCACCCGCTACTGTATGGAGCAGATGCGAACCATCGATGGAATCAGACTTTTTGGTGAACAGGAGGGCAAAGATGCCGTTGTCAGCTTCTTGGTTGGTGATATTCATCATATGGATATGGGCACCTTGCTCGACCGTCTGGGCATCGCTGTACGTACCGGTCATCATTGCGCTCAGCCTTTGATGGACCGCTACGGCATTCTCGGCACTGTTCGTGCCAGCTTTGCCCTATATAATACAAAGGAAGAAATAGATGCGCTTGTAGCGGGCGTAAAACGCGTGGCTATGATGTTCTAAAGATAAAGACTTTTTAGCCGCATACAGCGCACGTAAAAGCCTTATTTAGCCAACTGGCGAGCGAAAGACAACCCACTGGCAAGCAAAGAACAGCCAACTGGCGCTACTGCGGACAGTTGGCTGTTTGCGTTTGGCAGTTATCAGAAAGTTGAGGTTGGAATGCCCAAATACTCTTCACTCTTCACCCTTTTATCGTAACGTATTGTTATACTGAGACTTACGCGCTGAAGAGACGTTCTGACTCTTCACCCACTCTTCACCCACTCTTCACCGCCTGGTGCTATGAGGGTGAAGAGTAGGTGAAGAGTGGGTGAAGAGTGGGTGAAGAGTTGAAATGCTCTTATCTTTGTAACTGCCCTATAATTAGGCGGTTACAAAATAGAGGTGAAGAGTGAAGAGATAAACGTAAAATTCATCATAATTATGTTAGAAAGTCATTATTATAAGGATATGGTAGAGGCTGGCTGCGATGAGGCTGGCAGAGGATGTCTGGCAGGCAGCGTATATGCAGCAGCCGTTATCCTTCCGCCCGGTTATCAGAATGCCGAATTGAACGACAGTAAGAAGCTCACAGATAAGAAGCGCAAGGCGCTCCGCGTGCAGATAGAGCGTGATGCTGTAGCTTGGGCTGTGGGCATTGTTACTCCCGAAGAAATCGATAAAATCAATATCCTCAACGCCAGTTTTCTGGCTATGCACCGTGCCTTGGACCAGCTCAAGGTTCGTCCGGAGGCAGTTATCGTGGATGGTAACCGCTTCAAACCCTACAAGGATTTGCCTTATACAACCATCGTAAAGGGTGACGGCAAGTATCTGTCTATTGCAGCTGCCAGCATCCTTGCCAAGACCTATCGTGATGATTACATGGATGCGCTGGCAGAAGAATATCCGCAGTACGACTGGAAAGGCAACAAGGGTTATCCTACCAAGAAGCATCGTGCTGCCATCAGGGAATTTGGAGTCACTCCATATCATCGCATGAGTTACAATCTTTTAGGAACTGGCGAATTGAGTATAGATTTCAAGGATTAGAGGCTACAGATTTGGTCCTTTAATTTAAAACGAAGTCTGTTTTTTCTGTCGATTATTATAAACGAAAAGGAGGTAAATGCCATCGATGGGTATTTACCTCCTTTTCGTTTTTTCAGACAGATACGGAGAATGTCTAATCTGTCTTTTGTCATCAAGGCGATATTAGAAATCGAGGGTGATACCCTTTTCGTCAATCTTCTTGTATGTCTTGTCGTTTACAGTCACATTCTTCGAGTTCTTAGCATCGAAGGTGTGATTCTTTGCACTAACTTTGATGTTTTCGAGCTTCACGCCGTCAGTACGGTTGATGACGATACCATACTCTGCATTGTTTACCTCCATATCCCTGATGTGGATGTTGCTTACCGGCATCTCTGGGAGACCGTTGAAGTAAGCTGCACGACGGGCTGTGCGGCAGATGACATGGTTGATGTCGATATTGCGGAAGCAAGGTGTTGTCTCGTCTACCTTGAACTTCTGTACCTTCTGGCTCTTAGCCTCATCGCCATCGTTGAGAACCTCAACGGCAGACTTGCCACCGTAGTAAAGGTCGAAGGTGATGACATCTGTCTGAATATCAAACATTGACATGTTGTCGATGTAGATATTCTCTACTACGCCACCACGACCGCGGGTACTCTTGAAACGGAGACCTACATCGGTGCCGAGGAACTGGCAGTCGCTCACCTTGATATTCTTTACGCCACCACTCATCTCGCTGCCAACAACGAAACCACCATGCCCCTTGAATACGGTACAGCCGTTTACGATGACATTCTCGCAAGGAATGCCGCGCTTTCTTCCGTCAGCATCCTTACCACTCTTGATGCAGATACCATCATCGCCTACATCGAAAGTAGAATTGACGATAAGTGCATTCTTGCAGCTCTCCAGGTCAAGACCATCACCATTCTGAGCGTAAGAAGGGTTGCGGACCAATACATCTTCTATAAGAACGTTCTCGCACATCAGCGGATGGATGTTCCATGCTGGTGAATTCTGGAAGATAACACCATTGAGCCAAACGTTCTTGCAGCTTACGAGACTGATCATTACAGGGCGGAGGAAACGCTTGATCTCGTTCCATTCTTCTTCTGAAGCTGGAGTTTTAGGCACATTCATGTTGGCACTGTTGTCTGCCTTCAATGCACCTTCTGATGGGAACCAGTAGTCGGCTCTCTTGAATGCACCGCCACGTGAAGTAATCTGCTTCCACTGTGCAGCGGTAACCTTCTGCTTCTTTAATGGGCGCCAGTATTCTCCGTTTCCGTCAATGCAACCTTGACCGGTAATTGCCACGTTGGTAAGATGATGACCTGAGATAGGCGACTGGCAGCGGCGTGTATCCAGACCCTCGAACGATGTTTCTATAAAAGGGTAGAGGGCATCGTCTGGTGAGAAAAGGATAACAGCACCTTTTTCGAGATGCAGGTTGATATTGCTCTTCAATACGATAGGACCTGTGAACCATACGCCCTGTGGAACGATGAGTTTACCGCCGCCTTTCTGAGTCAGCGCATCGATAGCCTTGGCAAAGGCTGTGGTACAGAGAGAAGAGCCATCGCCAATAGCACCAAAGTCTTTGAGATTTACCTCATTGGCTGGGAATTGCGGACGAGTCACCTTCTCCATCTGGAATGGTAGATTTTCGTAAAGAGCATCATACTTCTTGATGTCTGTTGCCTGGGCACTTAGCGCCAACAAGCAAGCACATACCATGCTAAAAAATTTCTTCATCTATTTTTTCGGTTTGTTGGGTTATTATATATAAGTTATTTCTTCTGCAAAGATAAGTATTATCTTTTGAAAAGCCAAAAATAGAAAGGCTTATTCTAAATAAATCGCTGTAAACGTTTTCGTGAAGTGGGGGGTATGATAAGATATAAGCGGATATATAATGATGTTATAAGTGCATATATAATAATAAGGTATATAAACGAAAAAAGGAGAGAAGTGAACTTCTCTCCATCTTGGTACCCAGACCCGGGATCGAACCGGGATGGATTGCTCCACTGGTGTTTGAGACCAGCGCGTCTACCGATTCCGCCATCTGGGCAAATACCACTTAGCTTATTTGCGGTTGCAAAGGTACTAATAATTTTTGAACTGACAAACTTTTTGGGAACTTTTTTTTCGAAAAATGCATTTTTGATGCAGAAACATTAAATTTTTGTTGTTTTTATAGTCCACTTTATTAAATTTCAAGAAAATCTTTGGCACTTTCACGGATAATCACTAACTTTACAGATGAATTTTGAAAACCAACAAAATATTAGACTCAAGATATGAAGAGTAACGGAAATAATTATTGTGTGATATTGGCAGGAGGTAAGGGCCGCAGACTTTGGCCTTGCAGCCGCAGCAACTATCCGAAGCAGTTTGTCGACTTCTTTGGAGTGGGGCGCACTCAGCTTCAGCAAACCTTTGACCGTATGGCAAAGATCGTGCCTGCCGACCATATATTTATCAACACAAATGAAGAATATGTTCAACTGGTAAAGGAACAGTTGCCTGAGGTTCCTGCAGAACGGATATTGGCGGAACCTATTCATCGCAATACGGCACCTAGCATGGCATGGGCCAATCATCGCATCTCGATGCTCAATCCTGATGCCTGCATCATCGCCACTCCTTCTGATCAGGCTATCTTCAATGAAGATGCTTTCTGCGAGAACGTTTTGGAAGGACTGACTTTTGTGGCAGAACATGACCGTTTCCTGACGATGGGTGTGAAACCAACCCGTCCTGAACCTGGATATGGATATATTCAGATGGGTGAAGCTATCGGCAACGGATTGTACAAGGTGCAGTCGTTTACAGAGAAACCGGAAAGAGAGTTTGCCAAGATTTTTGTAGAGAGTGGAGAGTTCTATTGGAATACGGGTTTATTCCTTTCTAATGTGAAGTATCTGCGTGAGTGTTTCTGCAAGATTCTGCCCCCTGTACTCCGTGATTACGATAAACAGTATCCGGAATTCAGTGTGGAGACAGAGAATGCATACATGAAAGAGAGCTTCTCTTCTTATCCTAATATATCAGTAGATTTCGGGATTCTTGACAAGCCTAGCAATGTCTATATGATGAAGTGTGACTTCGGATGGGCTGATTTGGGTACCTGGCACAGTATCTACGAGGCGATGCAGAAGAGCAGCGATGACAACGTGGTTGTTGACAGCGATGTGATGATGGAGAATTGTCACAACAATGTAATCAAGTTGCCTAAAGGAAAGCTGGCTGTATTGAACGGACTGGACGGTTTCATAGTAGCCGAGAATGATAATGTATTGTTGATATGCAAGAAAGAAGATTCTTCTGCCCTGGTGCGTAAATATGTAAACGAGGTGCAGATGAAGAAAGGCGATGAGTTTGTCTAAGCAAGAGCTTATGAAATAAAGATATAAAAAGAGCTGCGAAGCATATTCGCAGCTCTTTTTCTGTTTGAAACTTCTTGCATTTAAAGTTTCTTGAATTCTGTATAAATCTTATCAGCAATTTCCTTGAACTCTTCCTCTGTGAGTTTGAGATGCTCCTTGCGGAAGTTTACATCAGCTTCGCTGTTCATTGGGATGAGGTGGATATGGGCATGAGGAACCTCCAGACCCAAAACAACCTGCGCCACTTTCTTGCATGGGAAGGATGCCTTGATAGCCTTGGCTACCTTCTTGGCGAAAACCTCAAACTCAGCCAGGTCTTCGTCTTCCATATCGAAGATGTAATCCACCTCCTTGCGGGGAATCACCAAAGTATGACCTTTGCCGATAGGGCTAATGTCGAGGAAAGCATAGAACTTGTCGCTTTCTGCACACTTGTAGCTAGGAATCTCTCCTGCTGCAATCTTTGAAAAAATGCTTGCCATAATCGCTAATCAATTTATAATTAATAATTTATAATTTACAATTCATATTATCTTATTCTCTTTTTGATGTCGTTGCATCGGCTACTTTCATTTTCTATAGAGTATATCGGGTAGGCTTACATATAACATAAAAGGAACCGTCATACGGGCATCGCTGCCGATATGATAGTTCCTTTTATTCCGTTTTATTCAAATGAAATCTTGTCGATGCGAAGGTTGATGGTGCCGCGAGGAATCTTGATTTCTGCAATCTCACCTACCTTCTTGTTGAGCAATCCCTGTGCGATAGGAGTCTTGATGGAAATCTTGCCTTCCTTCAAGTTTGCCTCGCTCTCGCTCACGATGGTATAAGTCATCTTTGCCTTGTTAGCCATGTTGGTCATCTCTACCTTCGACATAATCTGCACGCTGTCGGTGCTGAGCTGCTTGGTATCGATAATCTTGGCCTCGGCAATGGTGAGCTTCAGGCGATTGATCTTATCTTCCAGATGAGCCTGTGCCTCTTTAGCGGCATCATACTCAGAATTCTCACTTAAATCACCCTTGTCGCGGGCTTCAGCAATTGCGGCTGATGCCTTAGGGCGCTCTACAGATACGAGCTGTTTCAGCTCAGCTACGAGTTTGTCGTAGCCTTCTTGTGACATGTAAGCCATAATTTTCTTGTTGTTTTAATGTTATTAATAATCGGTTGGCAAGTAGCATAAAAAATAAAGAATTCCAGTGCCAGTGGAGCACCGGAATCCTATATCTGTATTTATGTCTCTTGTTTATCCTTTTGTGTATAATCCGAATGCAAAGATAGGACTTTATTTCCGTATCACCAAATTTTTTGGGGGAAATTTTGCAAAATGAGAAGCTTTTCCTGATTTTCATCGCTTTTCTCTCTCCTGACACTTGAATTCTTCACTCTTCACTCTTCGTTCTTCACTCCAAATATCCTCCTTTTTCCTTCACATAGTTCATTAATTCGCTAAAAATCTGATTATTGCGCAATATCTCCGGGTTGCCTGTCATAATCATCTGCTTTCGGGCACGGGTGATGGCTACGTTCAGCTTGCGGTCGATGATGGCGCCGTCTTCTACGAAACTGTTGCCGGCAAGGAAGTCGAGCTGCCAGATGTTCTGGATGGTAAAGCTGTAGATGATGACATCGCGCTGACTGCCCTGGTACCGCTCTACGGTATCGATACTGATTTTCTCCAGTTCCGGAATACCGAGCTTTTCGATGCCTTTGCGTACCATGGCTATCTGGTTGCGGTAAGGAACGATGACGCCTACCGTCTTCTTGGCATCGAAACGCTCTCCATAGAAGCGGTGGATGCGGTGAAGCAGGTCTACCACGATTGCTGCCTCGTTGGCATTGATCTTATCGGATACATTCGGTTCCTTGCAGAATTTGGATGGGAGGAATATCATGCGGTGCTCCTTCAGCAGGTCGTCGAGCGCATCTTCTGACGGGAGAGTATATGACAGCTCCGTCTCCAACTGGTGTGGGCATGGCACGGGTTCCAGTTTCTCCCGACGGTAGAACATCCGGTTAGGAAACTCTGCAATCTCGGGATGCATTCTTCCTTGGCGGCGCAGAATGCCGATGAATTCGCTGCGCTCTTCGTGATCTTCCCAATGAATCAGACGTTCGAAGAGGGAGTTGCGGCAGTTGGTAAGACAGATGTCCTGCAGGATGCTCATGTCGATGACGCCACCTTTCTGACTGTCGTTGATGGTAGGAATGCCTGAATCCTGCTCGCTCTGCTGCACCACGGCTGGCAACTGCTTGTAGTCGCCGATGAGGATGAACTTATCTACTGCTGATAAGAGACCGATGAGATTAGGCTCCAGTATCTGGCTCGACTCGTCGATGATGGCAAGCTTGAAGTGCTTCAGCGAGAAGATGAACGGCTTGGAGGTCATCATCGAAGTGGTGCCCACGATTACACGCGTTCCTATTATATATTGTTTGATGGCTTCGAGCTTCGGACAGTCGCTGATGGCTTTCTCTATCAGATAAGGGCGGAACCGCTCGTCGCAGGAGTACTCGCTGCCGAGGCGAAGGAATGGGATGCCGGAATCTACCAGCATCTCGCAGATTTCATCCACGGCTCGGTTGGTATAACTCATCAGGAGGATGGAGGATGCAGGCTGCTGAGCCGTCTTGCCTCCCGAGGCAATGCTTTCTGCTGCGGGCATTCCCGTTCCATCGTTCAATGCTTCTTCTACCATAAACTTCAGGGAACGACTGGTCTTTCCTGTTCCCGGAGGTCCCACGAGCAGGAAGTAATCCTGTGCCTGCTTGGCACGGAGAATGATGTCGTCCAGTACATCATCGTAATGTCTGGTCAATGTAAGCGAGGCATCTCTTTGCGGAGCACGCTGCCCTAACAGCAGGTCGCGTTTCTCCTTGGGTGCACAGATAAACTGGTGCAGGTTACGTATGTTTCCGCCTGTTGATGCATCGCTCGTTCCATGTTCTATGGCGTAAGGCAGATTCATCTCGAAGATATCGGCATTCTGCTGTCCGTCGGTGAGATGCACCACAATCTCATCGCTGTGAATCTCCTGTAGTACACCTTTATATAATATAGCCTTTCTTACATCGGGTTCTTCCTTCAGCTTGTAGGTATAGAGATACACCATGTCGCCGATACGGAAGTTGGGCAGGAAGTCCTTTCCCTGGTCGGGCACGCTCAGGGTGATGGTATCATATCCGCTTCCTGCGCTGCTCTGTTCCTTCCGGATGATGTGCAGGTCGGTATAGATGTTGCCGGCATCTTTCTTTTCGGCGAGTGGCATGGTCCAGAGGTCGGAACTGGATGTGTTCGTTCCTTCCTGTGCGCCCACCTTGCTGATCATCTGTTCCCGCAACACGAAGGTCATCATGCGGCAGAAGTAAGCCTCCTCTAATGGGGTGAGGTTGTGGAGCGGACTGGTGATGGCTTCTATCTGCGGCTTCAGATACTTGTTGTAGAAGAAGTCCTGGGTACCTGCCACATTCAAAACTTCGGGGGTAAATTCATTCAGTGCATGCTCGAATCCCTCCTTGGCTATCTCGAAGGAGGCGGCAACGAGCTGGTTGCGGTATTCGATGGCCTCCTTGAAGAGCTTTTGGTAGTAAGCCACTACCATCAGTCCGTCTTGAGGCTGATACTTGGAATAGAGCAGACGGATATTCACGCGGTCGTTGCTCAGCTTGAAGTTGTGCTGCAATACGCCATAGTAGAGCAGCAGCTGTACATAGTGGGGCTCCAGCTGATAACTGTGATAACCCGGATCTACCTGATGGGTTTCGATATTCATGTTGCGTCCCGATTTCTGCTCCACCAGCAGTTTGCAGTCGGTGGTCATCAGGTCCACACGTCCCTGTATGCCGAGTGCTTCGCAGACGAACGAAGGTTCGAGGATGGCTTTCTTCCTGTCGTAAAGACTTTCGCCGCGGAAAGCTGACATCTGTGCCTGCGATGCGGTGCGGGGAAAGAGAATATCCACTACCTGCTGCAGATTGAATGCCTGCTGGTTGGCATCGGTATAGAATTTCTTGGCATCAAACCAGGGACAGGTGCAGAACTCCAGGGCTTTCTCCCTGAAATTCGTCTTTATGGTTTCGTTCATCTGATATTTGCCGTTTGTATTGATGATGTCATCCAGCGCAGCACCGGCAAAGTTACCGAGCAGGGTAGCCTGGGTGTTGGCGCGAGGCTTCATCTGGTTCAGCAGATAGAGCAGGGGATGATGGCCGAAAGCCGTAAAGCAGGTGGCGATACTACTGATATCTACCAGATAATCGGGTTCCACCACGATGAGTCGGGGAGTGATGATGGGCTGTTTCACCTGACAGTCGAGCAGATTGAGCTGCATACCTTCCTTCAGGATATCCCAGAGGTAGGTATGGTCGATATGGTTCTCTTCATCTTTCAGTTGAATGAGATATTCCTCTTCATCAGCATCCTGGTCAATATCCACGCGGATGAAATCGCTGTCCCAGTTCTTCACGATGCAGCGGATGCGGCGGTTGTTGATTTCCAGTCCTTTCTGATAAGGGCGGTTGGTATGGGGAATGAGCACGTTCAGCTCGTGGGGAACATCCACTCCGAATACGGCAGAGATGAAGATGGCTAGGGCACGTGCATCATATTTCAAATCTTCGCTTGAGAGCGGTTCCTGCGAATTACTGTGCCGGCGCATGGTCTGGATGGCAATCTTGTCTGCCACCTTGATGCCGTGAGCCTTACAGAGATAATCTACCTGGGAGAAAAGGTTACCGAAAGCCTGTTTCGTTTCCTTCACTCCTTCGTGGCAGCAGAGGATGAGCGTATCGTGCATCATCTTGTTGCGTGTCTTCGGCTCCAGTTCGGGGAGCGTCAGGAGTTCCCTTACCCGATGGAAAAGTTCAGCGGTGCTGATATTGTTTTGATTCATGAAATATTGCTTAATCTTGAGAGATGTTTACCTCATCTCTATCCTCGAAAATGCGATTATTGGCTGTTTTTATTCCCATTATGGTAAAATGTTGTATTCTCTCTTCAGCCAAAGCTCGAAGACAGGATCGACGAATGAGAAATCTTGAAGATGTTTCTCAACGAGATCTTTCTCTACTAATACTTTTTTGTTACGTGTGATGCTCTGTGGCTGCCCCAGACCATACTTCTCTACGACATCCTTGGCATTGAAGTGCTTTTCGCCAGAAGCAATGGCTTTCAACATGCCGATTTGGGTGGGAGTGAGCTCGTCCATCTCTGTCAAGAACAAGTCTTCGTTGGTGTCCAAAACCAGTTGGAGCTGGTTGTCGAGGAGTTCTTGCGTCACCTCTTTGTCTGTGTGTGACCATAGGAAGAAGCAATATTGCTGTACGTACCAAGAGTTATACTTCACTCTTTCGCATAGACATTCTGCTTGGCTCTCAGAGATAGTTTTTCCTGTCTTCTTAAAATTGCTCATGATGTATGGAATCCAATATTCCTTGGCTATTCTCTTCAGGTTCATCAGTTGTCCGAACTTAAAGAAAGGACTGTTCGCCTTGTTGAAAATATCTTTCATCATGTGCATCTTGCTCCCGTAGAGACAATAGGTGGTATGGTGCTGCAACTGCCATTCAGCCCTCAGCATAGCTTCAAGGTTCTTCCATTTTGACAGGTTGGCGAGTTGCTGAAACTCATCGATGCAGACGATAATCTTGATGCCTTTAGCCTCGGCTATCCTTTCGGGGAGTTGCAGAATGTTTTCAGGACTTTCCTTTACAGGATTCACTTTTAGGTTGACCTCTACACTATTCATTGGGTCGGAAGCTATCGTGATGCTTGGGGTAAAACGATTGATAAATTTCACCAAGTCAGATAATTTCTGTTCCAATGTGGAAGAAACTCCTTGTATCACGATGGAGGCAAATTTGTTGTAGAATTCCTCCTCCGTATGAATCTTGGAGGCATCCATGAAGCAAACCTTTGTCTTCGGTTCTTCTTGCATTAATTCTTCCATAGAGGTTCTGACAAGCGAAGATTTTCCCCATCTTCTTGGAGATACCAAGATGACGTTGATGCCGTGGCGAAGGAAATTCTTCAGTTCCCTTCGGTCTTCTACTCTGTCGATAAAACTCTCTTTCTCAGCGAGTCTTCCATAAATAAAGGGTATATCCATAATCAATTTTTTATAAGTGATGGCGCAAAGTTACAAAAATTATAAATACTCTTATAATAAATGTATTTATAATTATGGATAATTAACGAGGTGATGGGAAAAAAGTATTCCATTAAGTATTTTTTCGTATGAAATGCTTGCCGTATCATTTCTTTTTTGTATATTTGTAGCCCCCAATTGAAAAGAAGGGGTATTATTAATCTAAAAATATTAAACAATGACAAAAGAAGAATTGATGCATAGAGCCATTGAGCTCTCAAAGAATAGCGTGAAGACGGGGGGCGGACCTTTTGGTGCTGTGATTGCCAAGGATGGTATCATCATCGCTGAGGCTTCCAACAGTGTAACCATCGACCTCGACCCTACGGCTCATGCCGAAGTGAACTGTATCCGACAGGCTACCCGCAAGCTGAAGACCTTCAATCTGGAAGGTTGCGAAATCTATACCTCCTGCGAGCCTTGTCCGATGTGCCTGGGTGCCATCTATTGGGCACATCTCGACTGTATCTATTATGCCAACGACCGGAAGGATGCGGCAAAGATAGGTTTCGATGATGAGTTTATCTACGAGGAGATAGACCGCAAGATAGAAGACCGCCACAAGCCGATGATTGCCTTGATGCGCGATGAGGCGCTCGGTGCTTTCCGCATGTGGGAGGAAAATGCGGAAAAGACAGAGTATTAATGAGATAAGATAAAAAGGGAAGGTTGCACGGAATATGAACTGCAGCCTTCCTTTTTTCGTAGATTCTTCTTGTATTCTATCATGCGGGATAGAGAAAAATGGAGAAAAGGAACGATTTCTCAGATTTTCTTTGTAATTTTGCCGCCAAATTCAGAAAAGACCCTGAATTGATGGATAATGGAATTTCTCTAATTATTATAACGACAATGGAACAGTCAATAGAAAATCTCTACAAATTAGACGGCAGAGTGCCCGTAGGTAAAGCACTCCCATTTGGTCTTCAGCATGTGCTGGCGATGTTCGTCAGTAATATTGCGCCAATCATGATTCTCGCTGGTGCGATAGGTCTGGACAGTTCGGTGAGCGCCGTGCTTATCCAGAACTGTATGGTCATAGCTGGTATCGGTACCTTGGTGCAGCTTTATCCGGTATGGCGCATCGGTTCTCGCCTTCCTATCGTGATGGGTATCTCCTTCACCTTCCTTTCACTTGCCATCGCCATTGCGGGTTCTCATGGCATGGGAACATTGGTGGGTGCCGTCATCATCGGCGGTCTGATTGAGGGTACGCTCGGTCTCTTTGCCAAGTATTGGATCAAACTCATTCCGCCTGTAGTAGCCGCTACCGTGGTAACAGCCATCGGTTTCTCGCTCCTTCCTGTTGGTGCCAACTCTTTTGCGGGTGGTCAGGGTGCAGCTGATTTCGGTAGCATGAACAACTGGGTTGTGGGTTCTGTCACTTTGCTGGCTTGTCTGCTTTGTCAGATTTTCGCCAAGGGTTTCTTGCGTTCTCTCTCTGTATTGGTAGGACTGCTGGTAGGTTACATCCTGGCGCTGTTTATGGGAATGATAGATTTCAGCGGACTTTCTGGTCTCTCTATCGTAGCTTTGCCAAAGATTTTGCCATTCACTCCTGAATTCAATATCGGTGCTATTCTCTCAGTTGTAGCTGTATATCTGGTTTCTGCCACAGAAACGATTGGTGATACTTCTGCGCTCTGCAACAGTGCGTTGAAGCGTGATCCTAAGACCAAGGAGATGGGAGCGGCAGTCTGCTGCGATGGTTTCGTCAGTTCGGTTTCCGGTCTTTTCGGTTGTACTCCTATCACTTCTTTCAGTCAGAATGTGGGTTTGGCAGCGATGTCGGGAGTAGTGAACCGCTTTACCATTGCCATGGGTGCCATCATCATGATTATCGGTGGTGTATTCCCTGCTATCGGTTATGTATTGACTACGATTCCTCAGGCTGTATTGGGCGGCTGTACCATTATGATGTTTGGTAGCATCCTTTTTGCCGGTTTCGGTATGATGGCGCGTACAGGCTTCTCCCAGCGCAACATGGTTATCGTGAGTCTTTCTCTCAGCGTAGGTCTCGGTTTCACATCTGCAACAGGTATGTTCAACATCTTCCCGGAGATTGTGCGCACCGTTTTTGCTGATAACTGTGTGGCAGTAGTCTTCCTGCTCGCCGTTATCCTGAACCTCGTGTTGCCAAAAAACTTGGATAAGGCATAAGAATTAAAGATATTTATATATAAAAAGGTGCAACTCACAAGTAAGAAAGTGAGTTGCACCTTTTTTGCTATAAACTGTTAACTATAAACTATTAACTAAATCACTGTCCTCCCAGTCTTTCGAAGAAGGTGATGATTTCTTCGAAGGTCTTGAATTCATCGCTGCCGTATTCTATCGCCGTACCCATGAAACCGTCGCATGGGCTAGGGTCGATGAAGTAATCGCCGTAGAGCAGGTTCTTCTGGTTGCAGAAGATGATGTGGTTGTAGGCTGGGGTAGAGAGATATTCCTCCACCCAAGTCTGTACCTTCGCCATGTATTCATGGTCGTTGGTTGGCGCTGGGGCTACGATATATACGTTGTAATGCTCTATCAGCATCTCGTAAGCCTTGTGCATCGAACTGGTTGCCTTCATGTAACTGTCGTGCAGGGCATCGAAGTCGATGTATACGATAGGACGCTCCTTGCCGTTCTGCTTGTCGTCTATCCAGCGGATAACCGGACAGAGATAGTGGAATGCTACCTTGTCGATAAGTCGGTGCTCGCCATGGAATGGGATGGCGAGCGGATAGTGCTTATGGAAGAGGTCGAAGGTATGGACCAGCGGATCAGCATCGCCGAAGAGACCGTAAACACGTTGCTGCTCCTCGGGTGTAATGTCCTGGAAGCAACGCTCGGTAAAGTCACGGTATTCCTTGATGAGGCCTTTGGTAACCATCAGTTCGTTCACTCCGTCCTTTCTCGGGTTCTGGAATTCCTGCTTGCCGGTCATGCTGCTCATTGTATCGCCCATCTCGAAGGCAGGGTTTACGAGGATGCGGTCGAATCCTTTCAGCAGTTCGGTATACATGCCTCCCATCGAGGTACCGATGATGAGGTCAGGCTTCTCAGTCTCCGCCATCTTCTGCAGCATCTCTATGCCCTCTTCCGGATGTACCGGAATGTCTTCAGCCACGAGGGTGGCATTCGGCATCAGTTCCTGCAACATCTTTACGGTGCCGCTCTGTGCAGAAGAGAGGAAACCGTGAACATACATGATTTTCTTGCCCGCCATGAGGTCGGGGAATTGTTTGATATATGGATTCATATTCTTATAGTTTTATAGGGGGTATCATATCATGCTCCCTGAACATCTTATTCATTTCTGCTGCAAAATTACGCTAAATTGCAGACAAAACAAAATTATTGGGCGATA
>ERZ773147.119-NODE-119-length-92364-cov-7.167968_pt1 | contig 92364 bp, 84 predicted proteins | sample MGYA00580851_ERZ773147 | MGnify/ENA primary metagenome ERZ773147 (study PRJEB29015, sample SAMEA2737818) | human gut metagenome | biome: human gut; feature: human-associated habitat; material: faeces | place: China | collected 2012 ... | reverse complement strand
CCGCAGCATGACCCTGCCCGAGGACGCTGATGCCGAACACATCACCGCCACTTCGAAGAACGGCATCCTGACCGTCTCCATCCCGAGGAAGGCGCCTGATCAGTCCAAGGTCAGGAAGATTACGGTTCAGGCTGCCTAAGGAGAACGTCCCGCCTTCTGGCGGTTCGTTTTCACGAAACTGGCAATACGACATATTTTTATAAGGAAGTAACGAGAGTGCCGGACGGACATGCTCCAATCGTATCCGCCCGGCGTCACTTTCAGCCCTCCTGCTTCTCTCACTGATGTGGAGGTTGTTATTATGACTACGCTTAACAGAAAGAATGAGACTTCCGCCCAGACCCCTGCAATGAAGAGAGATTTCGATGGTCTTTCCCGTCTGCATGACGAAGTGGACCAGATGTTCAATAATTTCTTCGCGCCTTCGTTCTTTGAACGCGAGCCTTTCCAGATGAAGTCCGATTTCCTGCCGAGCCTCGATGTCACGAGTGATGACAAGGCTTATGCCATGAAGGTCGAACTGCCCGGCGTTGCCCCTGAGGCCGTGAAGCTTGAAGTAAGCGATGGTGTGCTCACCATCTCCGGCGAAAAGAAGGAAGAGACGAAGGACGAGCAGACCAAGGAAGTACGGGAATGCTCGTACGGTTCCTTCACCCGCAGCATGACCCTGCCCGAGGACGCTGATGCCGAACACATCACCGCCACTTCGAAGAACGGCATCCTGACCGTCTCCATCCCGAGGAAGGCGCCTGATCAGTCCAAGGTCAGGAAGATTACGGTTCAGGCTGCCTAAGGAGAACGTCCCGCCTTCTGACGGCCTGCTTTCACAAAACTGACAACACGGATATTTTGTAAGAAAGTAACGAGAGCGCCGGACGGACACGCTCCGATCGTATCCGCCCGGCGGAACCTTCAGCCCTCCTGCTTTTCTCATGATGTGGAGGTAATTACTATGGCTATGCTTTCCAGGAAGAATGAGACTTCCGCCCAGACCCCTGCAATGAAGAGAGATTACTCCGGTCTTTCCCGCCTGCATAACGAACTTGACCGGATGTTCGATAATTTCTTCTCCCCCGCTTTCTTTGACCGCGAGCCCTTCCGGTTCAGGGGAGACTTCCTTCCGAGTCTTGATGTGACAAGCGATGACAAGGCTTACGCCATGAAGGTTGAACTGCCCGGCGTTGCCCCCGAAGCCGTGAAGCTCGAAGTGAACGACGGCGTGCTCACCATCTCCGGCGAGAAGAAGGAAGAAACGAAGGACGAACAGACCAAGGAAGTACGGGAATGCTCGTACGGTTCCTTCAGCCGCAGCATGACCCTGCCCGAGGACGCTGATGCCGAACACATCACCGCCACTTCGAAGAACGGCATCCTGACCGTCTCCATCCCGAGGAAGGCGCCCGATCAGTCCAGGGTCAGGAAAATTGAGGTCAGAGCCGCCTAACGTATTCCCCACAATCCCTCTTTTCCCAGGGCCTCCGCAAACTTCGGGCCTTCACCATCCCCTCTGCCACGGCATCGGACGGCGAAAGCCCGTGGGGCGCGGAGGCCCTTCCTGTTTTTCCGAAAACGGCACGTCTTCCATTTTCAGCGGGAAAAGGGGGAGGCATAGCCACGCGTCTGCAGTCCGTCTGCACGCGGCGCGCCTCCCGCTTCACGGCGCTGACACAGTCAGCATCCCCACCACACCGGGAACGGCATCCTGCCTTCGTTCCGAATCATCAAATTTACGGTTCATGCCGCGCAAATTCACGACATAGTCAGCCTCCCGGCGCGCTCCGTACCCATACATGCGGGGCGCGCCGCAACTGGCGGACAGAACTATCAGCGGATCCGCGTGAATGCGCCCGGAGAGGAGCCATTCATCCCGGCTGACCTGGCAGAAGCGCAGCTGACTCCTGAGACAGAGGACGGTTTTTTATTCAGATTCTTGACAGAACAATCCTTTAATTTTAAGGTGTATATACAACACAGGGGGCTGTCATGGGCAAAAGGATCGACGATACAACGTGTCATTGTCTGAAAATGCGCCGCAGCGCCTGGAATGTTGTTTCCTTTTACGACAGGATGCTTAAACCGGCCGGCATAACAGTGGGGCAGTATTCACTTCTTAATGGCATAGAAGAGCATGATGGCTGCAATATAAGCGAATTGGGAATGTGGACAGAACTGGATCGCTCGACTCTTGTCAGAAGTCTGAAGCCGCTTTTCAAGGCCGGACTGATTTGTGACAGAAAGGAAGCCGGCATGCGTGACAGAAATCTTTCCCTGACAGACAAAGGCCGCCAGGTCTGCAGTTTGGCAAAAAAACTATGGAAACAGGCGCAGAAAAGATTTGAGGACATACTGGGAAAGGAACGGGTCACCCAGTTGGAAGACACGCTTCAAATTTTAGTAAGACTCTGATTTTACTTTTTTTTAAACTAATTGTTGTATATACATCACAAAAAGAAGGAAAAGTATGCAGAAACAAAGGATGTCCCGCTCTTTCCCTTTGGGGAAATGGAGAAAAAGGCCGGCTGCACAGAGTGCACGGAAGCCGGAAGTACGAACGATACCGTCAGCTGGCCCAAAGGAGAGCTGGCTCATCTGCGGCAGCGGCGCCAGACATAGTTCACGGATAAGAAGAGGAAGACGCTTTTCGGGCAGAAGCGGCATATGAAATTCTCGGAATAACCGCTCCCAGGAGCAGAAGGACGAGGAAGGATCCAAACGTTCCGGCGGCCCTGTGGAGAAACGTTTGGCTCCTGATTGGGCCAGGAATACGGAGGTATAAAGATGGCTGGATATTTTTTTGTGACCGGCATGACAGTGATTGAATTTCCTGACGGCATCCAGTGGAACGAGCGCGCGAAACCGACATTTACCGGGGCATTGGCAGAGCTGTTGCCTTCCATGATTGACGGTTTTGGACCGTGCGCCCCTCTCTCTTTATGGTCTGAAAGCATGTCTCCCGAAGATTGTTATTACTTCATGTATGGGGTTCCTTTTGATTTCATCATTGGCGGCAGGGAAAGGCCTGCAGAACCGGAACCTGAACCGGAACCCGAATTGGGGCCGGATGGCTTCCCTGAGATAATTCTGGATAAGTGGACGGGGGTTGCTACGTACTCTTTCTCTTTCCTCTCCCCTGATGGCAAACAGGTTGTCACACTTACTGATTGTCTCTGGAACGAAAAGGTGAAGCCGGAAGAGGGGGGAGAGCCCGTTTCAGCCCGCTATCTTACCGAGAAAGGCTACAAACAGCTCACCGGCCCGACTTTTGAATACGACACCAGACAAGGGCTGTGGGAGGGGGTTGGAGACTATTTCGTGGAAGATGGGGACGATGAAGAAAAAGGTGGAGAAGGGTAAGCCATGGCAGGGGAAAAGACAGTATTCCGTTGTCCCACTGTTCTGGAAGTCAGTTAAAAGGTCAGTTTTTTACAACTGTCTGACGCGCTTCCAGACTCCCGCAGAGACGAAAATGGCGGTGAGGATGTTAGCAGCTTTTTGGTAAAGTTCCGGCAGACCTTATGGACAGGGAAAGAATGAAAAACGTTTGTCCACAGAATGGGCTTGGAATACGGAGGTGTAAAGATGGCTGGATATTTTTTTGTGACCGGCATGACAGTGATTGAATTTCCTGATGGCATCCAGTGGAACAAACGCGCGAAACCGACGTTCACGGGGGCTTGTGCCGGGCTTTTCCCGGTTATGATTGATAACTTCCCCGCTCCTCCGGATATGCCTATCTGGTCTGAACATTTGTCCCCTAATGAGTGCTACTTTTTTATGTACGGAGTGCCGTTTGATTTTATCCTTGGCGACGGTGTCAGACCCCAGAGGCCAACGGCGGCTACGTACTCTTTCTCTTTCCTCTCTCCTGATGGCAAACAGGTTGTCACACTTACCGATTGTCTCTGGAACGAAAAGGTGAAGCCGGAAGAAGGGGGAGAGGCTGTTTCAGCCCGTTCCCTTGCCGAGCAGGGTTACAAACAGCTCTCCGGCCCGACTTTTGAATACGACGCCGGGCAAAGGCAGTGGCGGGGGATTGGTGATTGGTTCGTGAGAAACAAAAAAAAAGAAATACAGGGAAGGGTAAGCCATGGCAGAGAAAAAGGCAGCATTGCGCTGTCCCATGGTTCAGGAGAGCGATAGAACGCCCGGTTTTTTAACCTAATCCGCCAGAAGTCCTCCATCTCCTGGGTAGGGGATGAAGGCGGACTGACGGCAGTGGGAGCGCCTGCAGGCCCACCGGCGGGCAGTTTACCCACTCATCTGAATGTTATGCAAAAAAACATTCCGGCATACTTAAAACAGGAGAAAAAAAATGGCTGACATCTTTTTTAAGCCGTCCCATGAGGACCTTGCGGATGAACGCAAAAAAGCCCTTAAAGGAACCACAGAAGAAGAATGGTGCAACAGATGCGTCAACACACTTGTCCGTATTCTCAGAAAAGACCCGGTAGCTTACAGGCAGTACGGGCCTTACTGGTGGAACCTGAAAAAATCCGTGATAAGCAGACAGCCTGAAGCCATTCACGGTGACTTTATCGACGATCTCTGGGCGGAACGCACAGATTACGGCGATGAAGTGGACAACATTCTTTCCGCTATTCTGTATGCACAGCAGTTTATAGAAGAGCATATTTACGGATCCCGTGAACATACGGTTTATCTTGACAGCGGCGATGGTGACGGCTGGAGGGCTGAAATCTACGTTCTGGAAGATGAAGACATGGATTAACCGTCCGGCATAGGGAAGGACAAACACAGGGCGCGGGACAGACAAAATCCCGCGCCCTTTTGTGTCTCCATACAGGCCCTGCCTGCAGCACCCCTCCCCGGAGAGCAGCTGGCTCACTAATATGGACTCTGCCTTTTCCCGCCGCAGCCGGGTGCGTACAAAAAAGATCAGTCTTCTATTACAAATACTGCCAGTGTCAGGCAGCAGACAGAGAAGAAGGCCCGCATCCGGCTTCCCGGTACGGGCCGTTTGTCCGGACCGGACAGCCGGTATCCCTGGGTTCTGTCTATGGCAATGCCAGACTCCGGCCTGCATCTGTTTTACGCGGCCGGGCCGCCCGGACCATCACCCTGCTCTCAGGCATAGCCTCCGGGGTGCTCCCCGCACCTCCACTGTTACGCTCATGCCCAGACGGATCTTCCTGAGCAGTGGACTTCAGGCTTGCCAGGCGGCCCCATTTCGTTATTCACAGGGCACCCCGAATTTTTTGGAATGACCAAAAAATGCCCCGGGCCGCTTCTGAACAGGAAGCCCGGGGCAGATAGGGGGGAAGAGGATTTTTTAGGAGAAATCTGCGATACGGCCATCCGTAGAAATTACCGTAACGCTCCAGGGAATGTTCTTCCCGCTCGCCTGAAGGGCCTGCCGGACAGCGGCCTCGATGCCTCCGCAGCAGGGAACTTCCATCCTGACAACAGCGACGCTCCTGATGTCATTCAGGGTAAGAATCTCCGTAAGCTTTTCACCGTACTGCACAGGGTCAAGCTTCGGGCAGCCTATGAGGGTCACACGGCCGCGCATGAAACGTTCGTGAAAGCCGGCGAAGGCATAGGCCGTGCAGTCAGCGGCCACAAGAAGTCTGGCGTCCCTGAAAAACGGGGCCGTGGACGGAACAAGCCTGATCTGGACAGGCCACTGTGTCAGAGCACTTACCGGAGAACCCGCGGGTTCTCCGGCCGGAACGGCGGCCGGCGGTTCCGCCGCGTGCATGGGCTTCAGAATCTTCATGCGGCTCCCAGGACAGCCATGCGGAGCTCCGGCAGCAGCCCTTTCCCGCAGATGTTCAGCGACGGCGCCTTCATCATAGGACACGGCTTCTCTTTCCTCTATGGTGATGGCGTCGGCGGGACAGGCGGGCAGGCAGTCCCCGAGACCATCGCAGTAGTCATCGCGCAGAAGCACGGCCCTGCCGTCTTCCATGGCGATGGCACCTTCGTGACAGGCGCTGACGCAGAGGCCGCAGCCGGTGCACTTTTCCCGATCAATATGGACAATCTTTCTTTTCATGCCTTCCTCCCGTGAGCGGAAATACGTCTCTTTCTGCCTGTTCAGGTACAGCGCTTATCCGGCCCGGGTATGTGACGCAGATCACACCACTTCCAATTCGCGCCGGAGCCCTCCTTCCCGCGTCATGACGCTGTTCTCTTTTGACGTCCGCCCTCCCCTGTGGCAATCTGGAAAAATACAAAATCAGCGAGGCCGCCATGTCATACCTGCTCATCACCCTCTTCGTTCTTCTGCCTGTCACAATGTTTATTTTCTGGCATTTTGAACTTTTCACCGGCTGTGGCTGCGGGTGTCTCTCGATGATCTTCATTCTCATCCTTTTCCTGGCAGCAATCCAGGCGCTGTTCGGTTTCTTCTTCGCTTCTCCCCAGCCTCCCGAAGCCTACCACATCTGACAGACCGCATACACCATACAGATTCGCTGTGAGTTCCCCCGGAATTTCCGGGGAATTTTTTTTGGCTTTTCGCCCTTCACAAAAAACTGAGGGGACTTATATTGTCTTGTGTAAGGAAATGGTGATGGATGCAAGAAGCGCAGAAAGAAAGCGCAGTAACATCCACACATAATAAAATTTATTCTTATTTTATGAAAATTATTTGTATGGAGGCATATTACTATGTCGTTCTTCTTTGATAATACTCCCTTCCCGGTTCGTTTCCATGGCATGCATCCCGGATACAGAGGCATTTCCCAGCTTCATGACGATATTGACCGCATCTTCGGCGGTTTCATGGGCCGTCCTGAAAACGAGCCCGTCGCTCCCGACAAGATGGCTGACTTCCTGCCGGACATCGACCTCACCAGCGATGAGAAGAATTACGTCATGAAGGTCGAACTTCCCGGCGTTTCCCCGGAAGATGTCGACATCAAGCTCGATGACGGCGTTCTCACCATTTCCGGTGAAAAGAAGGAAGAGACCACAGACGACAAGACAAAGTCCCACGTGAAGGAACGCCGGTTCGGCAGCTTCATGCGCAGCATGACCCTGCCGGAAGACGCTGACGCCGAGCACATCAGCGCTTCCTCGAAGGATGGCGTGCTTACCATTTCCATCCCGAGAAAGGCCCCTGAAAAGCCTCAGGCCAGAACCATCACCGTGCAAAAGGCTGAATAAGCAAATCTAAGAGGAATGTCTCCCCTCTGACATTCCTGAGCGCCGGAGCGGTTTAAACCGCTCCGGCGCTTTTTTTGTGCCCACAGAAAATTTCAGGAAACAGAAACGTACGGAAAGCCGCTGCCGATACTGAGAGAATAAGGCAAAAATCAGACGGAATCCGGCATGGAATTGCCTCCTCCATCTTTATATAGCGGAGGGGAAAGGAATCCCCCACCCAACAGCAAGGAGAAATACCATGTCCTGGACGAAAAAACTCGGCGCTCTTGTTCTCGCCGCTGGCACACTCGCAGGCGGCGCCACAGCCTCACGCGCCGCGGCCCTGACGCCCGGAGACCAGAGCCTTATTCCCATAGCTGCCTTCACGGCCAGTGGCAATACAGAAAGGCTGAAAGGAGCCCTGGAGGACGGTCTCAGAAACGGCCTGACCATCAACGAGATCAAGGATGAACTCGTGCAGATGTACGCCTACACGGGCTTCCCCCGCAGCCTGACCGCCCTCTCAGTGTTCATGAATCTGCTGAATGAGCGCAGGGCCCAGGGCATTACCGATACAGCCGGCAGGGAAAAAAGTCCGGTTCCCCAGGACTGCAGCGTCCTTGAACGGGGGACGGCCACGCAGACAGCCATCGTCGGACATCCTGTCAAAGGTCCGCTTTTCGAATTTTCTCCGGATATCGACAGGTATCTGAAAACGCATCTCTTCGGTGACATCTTCGACAGCGATCTCCTGACCCACAAACAGAGGGAGCTGGCCACCGTATCCGCGCTGGCGGCCCTCCCGGCACCGGCCCAGCTGGCTTCGCACCTCAGCTGCGCCATGGTTGTCGGTCTGACGGAAGCCCAGCTCAGGGAGCTCGCCGCCACCCTGCGCAGCCAGGTCGGCGGAAAGGAGGCCGATCTCGCAGAGAAAACTCTGGATGAAATTCTCAAAAAGAAAAATCAGACGAAATAGTTTTTCCCCCGGGAAAAAACGCATTCAGGAAAGAGGCTCAAAATGAAAGTTATTCTCGTCAATGGAAGCCCGCATCAGCACGGCTGCACCTTTACGGCGCTCGATGAAGCCCGGAAAACACTGGAGGAGGAAGGCATCGGAACTGAAATGTTCTGGGTTGGAACAAAACCTCTCGCCGGCTGCCTTGGCTGCCACAAGTGCGCGAAGCTGAAACATTGCGTTTTCGATGACCGCGTCAATGAATTCCTTGCCATAGCCGGCGGTTTTGACGGTTTTCTCTTCGGCACGCCCGTGCACTGGGCTGCGGCCGACGGTTTTCTGACGTCCTTCATGGGCCGGGCCTTCTATGTTGACCAGTTAGCCGGCCTCAACACGTTTTATCTGAAACCCGCAGCCGGCGTCATCTCCGCGCGCCGCGCCGGCACGACGCCGACCTGGGATCAGATTAACAAGTACTTCGGTCTCATGCAGATGCCCATCGTCACGTCCCAGTACTGGAACCACGTGCACGGCAGGACTCCCGATGAAGTGCGCCAGGATATCGAAGGCATGCAGACCATGCGCACGCTCGCCAGGAATATGGCCTACATGCTCCGCTGCAGGGAAGCCGCCAGCAAAGCCGGCGTGCCCATGCCGAAGCGCGAGCCCGTCACCTTCTTCAACTTCATCCATTAGAAAATCACCCGGCCTGGCCGCCTGACGGCCCTGCCGCAAACTCCCTACAGGAGCAGCATATGAACAATTTTCTCTCCCGCCGCGCTCTTCTCAAAGGATCCCTCGCAGCAGCCGCTGCCGCCGGCATCTCTCCGGCTCTTCTTACCGCCACGGACGCCCGAGCCGCTGAAGCTGCCGTGCAGAAGACGCCTGTCATCGGCTCCCGCAGTGTCTCAGGTACCGCAAAGGGAACCCACGCCACCGTCTACTTCACGAAGCACATTGACGCTGAACATCTCATCAGGCTCTATGGGAAAATCAGCGATCCCATTTTCGGCAAAGTCGGCATAAAGCTGCACACCGGTGAAAAGAACGGACCCAACATTCTGCCCCGGGACATGGTCCGGGCTTTCCAGGCCCAGGTTCCCAACAGCGCTATTGTGGAGACCAACACCCTTTACAAGGGTGACCGGTATACCACGGCAAGCCACCGCGAAACCCTGAAGGTCAACGGCTGGGACTTCTGCCCCGTTGATATCATGGACGAGGAAGGCGACGTGAACCTGCCCGTGCGCAACGGCTTCCACCTTAAGGAGGTGGCCATGGGCGGCCATCTCGTGAATTACGACTCACTCATCGTGCTTACCCACTTCAAGGGACACGCCATGGGCGGCTTCGGCGGTTCCCTCAAGAACATCGCCATCGGCTGCGCCTCCGGACAGATGGGCAAAAAGCAGGTTCACGGCGTAGTTGGTGTGGAGAATGTCGACTGGCAGAAAGCTCCCATGAAAGAATACTTCATGGAACTCCTCGCCGACTCAGGCAAGGCCACCTGCGACTACTTCGGCAAGCACATTGTCTTCCTGAACGTGCTGCGCCGCATGTCCGTCGACTGTGACTGCGCCGGCAGGAGCGCGGCTGAACCTACCATTCCTGACATCGGCATTCTGGCCTCTACCGACATCCTGGCTATCGACCAGGCCTCCTGCGACCTCGTCTTCGGCATGCCCCAGAAGGACAATCACGACCTCGTTGAGCGAATCCAGAGCCGCCACGGCCTGCGCCAGCTCTCTGCCATGGCCGAACTCAGGATGGGCAACCCGCAGTACGAGCTCGTCTCCATCGACTAAATTCTTCGCGTACCGCAGGCCCCCCGGATCGGCTGCGCGCTTCCGGGAGGCCGCACGTCTGCCACCCGCCTTTTCATTATTTCCACGTATCCACAGGGGGCTCCGGACTGGCAGGATCATATTCAGAGTCCGCGCCGGCAAAAACGCCGCCGCACACTTTCCCTGTTTTTAGCTGAGTAAAGAAGGTTGAAAATGCAAGTTCTTCTCGTCAACGGAAGTCCTCACCAGCATGGCTGCACATTCACCGCACTCGACGAAGTGCGCAAAACTCTGGAGGAAGAAGGCATCGGAACCCAGATGTACTGGGTGGGAACGAAGCCCATCGCAGGGTGCATTGACTGCCGCAGGTGCGGCACCCTGAAAAAATGCGTGTTCAATGACAAGGTCAACGAGTTTCTCGGCATGGCCGCTGATTTTGACGGCTTCTTCTTTGGTACGCCCGTGCACTGGGCCGCTTCCGATGGTTTCCTGACTTCCTTCCTGAGCCGCGCCTTCTTCGTCTGCCAGAACGGCGGCGTTGATACGTTTTATCTGAAGCCCGCCGCCGGGGTCGTCTCCGCGCGCCGCGCCGGCACAACGTCCACATGGGATCAGATCAACAAATACTTCGGCATTCTTGAGATGCCCATCGTCACGTCCCAGTACTGGAATCAGGTACACGGCAGAACCCCCGACGAAGTGCGCCAGGACACCGAAGGCATGCAGACCATGCGCACGCTCGCCAGAAATATGGCCTATATGCTCCGCTGTAAGGAAGCCGCGAAGAAAGCCGGCGTCCCCCTGCCGAAGCGTGAGCCCGTCATTCTCACGGACTTTATCCATTAACTGCCTCCGGCCAGACGGGCAGGAAGCAGATTCACGGCGTTGGAAGTCAGGGCAGAACCGGCTGGGAGCACGCCTTTTCAGAGGGAGACTGCCAGGTGCAGCCTGAGCCGTGCATCATTTCCAGACTTCGGATATACAGATCCGGACTTCCCCTGCTTATAGAAACGGAGAAAGTTCTGCCTGTAAAGACAATGCGCTGCACTTTTCACAACAGAGAGGTCTTCACTATGCATGACGCGAAACTTGCTCTCTCAGAAGAATGGGACAAGACATTCCCGCAGAGCAGCAGGGTCAGCCACAAAAAAGTAACGTTTCACAACCGCTACGGAATCACGCTGGCTGCTGACATGTATACACCGGAAAACGCTTCTGGCCGGCTTGCTGCCCTGGCCGTGGCGGGTCCCTTCGGCGCAGTCAAGGAGCAGGCGTCCGGCCTCTATGCGCAGACCATGGCCGAAAGAGGCTTCCTTACCATCGCTTTTGATCCGTCCTACACGGGAGAAAGCGGCGGCGAACCGAGATATGTGGCTTCTCCTGACATCAACACCGAGGATTTCTGCGCAGCTGTCGATTTCCTTTCCGTACAGGACAACGCGGATCCCGGGAAGATCGGCATCATCGGCATCTGCGGCTGGGGCGGCATGGCGCTGAACGCGGCCGCTATCGACACGCGCATCAGGGCGACCGTGACGTCCACCATGTATGATATGAGCCGTGTGACAGCCAATGGGTACTTCGATGCCATGACACCAGACGATCGCTGGAAACTCAGAAAGGTTCTCAACGATCAGCGCACCGCCGATTACAGGAGCGGCACGTATGCCCCGGCAGGAGGCCTGCCGCAGGAAGCGCCCGAAGACGCGCCGTTCTTCGTTAAGGATTACGTGGCCTACTACAAGCACCGCGCCTACCACAGCCGCTCCCTCAACTCGAACAATGGCTGGAACAAAACCTCGGCCCTGTCCTTCTTGAACATGCCGATCACCTGCTACGCCGGCGAAATCCGCAGCGCAGTGCTCATGATCCATGGGGAAAAGGCGCACTCCTGCTACTTCACAAAGGACGCCTTCAAAAAACTCAGGGGCGGCAACAAGGAACTTCTGCTCATCCCGGGGGCCGTCCACACGGATCTGTACGACAACCTGGACGTCATTCCCTTTGACAGGATAACGGAATTTTTCCGCAAAAACCTCGGCTAAGACCGGGAAAAACCAGTTTCATCCTGCTGAAAGTCCGGGCCGCCAGCATGAAAACCGGAAAGACATGCGGCGGTCCGGACTTCTTCTCAGGGAATATCCAGGGATCCCCTATTTTTCAGCGATGACACAGAGCCTGTGCTTTTTCTGATCGCGCTCAGCCCTGCAAGTGGTAAAGCCGGCCTCTCTGAGGAAACCGATAAGCTGATCCCCATTGTATATTTTAAGCCCGTCGATGATGTCCGTCCATCTGGCATCCCGGGGGATTGTCCCGTCAGCCTCGTTGACAATCAGGAACGTACCGCCCGGCCGCAGGATGCGCCTCACCCCGCGGAAATTCTCTGCCGGATCAGGCCAGAAGTAGACAGTTTCAAAGGCCGTGACCAAATCAAAGTGATCCGAAGGCAGAGGCAGCGATGACACGTCCGCTACCAGGGTTTCGCACCTTCCTGCACTGACAGCCTCCCTGTTGACCTTCCGCGTTTTTTCGATCGACTCTTCAGAGTAGTCAACGGCAGTCAGCGAGGAGCCGGGGAAACGCCGCAGGAGTTCCGCTGCGTTTCTTCCCCCTCCGCACCCGATATCCGCGATATGCTGCGGACTGAGCCCGGAAATGAATCCCATTCCCCAGTCCGCTACAGGCGCATGCCCCCAGTTCATACTCCAGAGCATAACCCGCCCGAGAAAACCCGCGGGCCTCCCGGTATTGTTGAAAAAGGTTTTTAGAAGTCCCATTTGGCCTCCTTTAACGTACTCGCGTTTTCAAGAGGTGTATTTATAATAAATACATTTAAAAAGCCAGTACGGCCGGGCAGAAAAATGCGGGACACGTTTCCGTGTTCTGCGCGGCTCTTTCCAGTCACACAGGGGGAATACGCTCTGTCAGCGCCCAGCATCCTCTCTGGAGAAAAAATTTTCTCAGGGCTCCGGCAGGGAAAAACCTCTTTGCCGGCGAAACAGATTTTCTGAACTGCGGGCAAAGGAAAGCCCTATCGCGGGTCCGGGACTTTTCCCATGCCCATATGCAGGCTGCATTCTCCGATGCCGCAGAGAAATTGCGCTGCCGGCGGAGACTCTGGCCTCAAAGTACAGATTGATAGGGCGGGCCCGCCGCAGCTTCGGCGGCCCGCTTCATTTTTGGCGGCTGAACAGCGTCAAACTGCCCGCAGCATTCCACTTCCGCGCCGGTTTACCGGTCTTCGTCCCAGGCGTTGATAACGACAGGTGTCTTCTTCAGCATTGCCAGATGCTCCAGGCTGAAATGCCGGCGATCAATGACCGCTTCGTAGACGTATTCGCGGAAATAGCTCCCGGAACAGACGAAATAGCCATCTTCACCGACATCCTTGCCCCAGGAGTTCTCGATCTTCCAGCGGTCCGGCCTGCCATCGGCGCCGAAATGAACACCGGTCAGGAGCATGGCGTGCGTCGCGGAACTGTTGCCGCACTCGAGCCGGCTGCCCTTGGACATGGCCGTTGAAAAACCGCCCAGAAGGGCCTCATAACGGACACTGTCCGGATCCCAGAGCCCCTCCTTCCTGGCTCCGGACGCGCCGGCGTCACAGGAGAACCAGACGGCCTGACCATTCCTGAGCTGCCTGACGCAGAGATCCTCAAGCGATTCCTGCGTCAGGTGCAGGGCCTCCATATCCCGGCCAGCCATATTTTCGATACCGTGGAACACGATGGATGTATTGAGAGGCTTGTCGGGCGTCGGCTCGTTAATAACGGGCGTGTAGTCGCTGAGGGACAGTCCGACAAATTTCCGGTAGAACCCGAGCGGCGTCAGATCCCGTTCCTCATGATACTTCCTGTCCTTATCGCGGTAGGCGAAATCAAAACGCCGAAACGGCTCACCGAAGGCGATGCACAGGGCTCTGTAGATTTCCGCCAGCATTTCCTTCCTGCGTGCAGAGGGGTCCGCTCCGTCCAGGACGAGCCCGCGCAGCTCCATGGCATCCTTCCTCAGGAGGCGGTTTATGATGGTCAGGAAGCGGTCGGTATGTTCTGACTGATACGTCTCCGGCTGAACCAGCTTCGGGACAACGCCGTATTTTTCGATAAGATCCCTGGCCTCGCACCAGTACCCGCCATCGGTCATGCCCTGCAGGACATAACGCATAAGCTGCCCATTGAGCGGCTCATGGGCGTGAGTAATGGCCATTTCCAAAAAATTGTTGGCCTTCTCAAGCTTATCGTAAAAGGACAGATAGTTCTGGGACAGCTCAAAGGATTCCAGTCCGCAGGCCTCGGCCACGTGCTCGCGCAGGATATTGAGCGCAGCAAAGAGCCAGCACCGTCCGGACTTCTGCTGGGCCGTTATGCCGCGCGTCTTCACCTCGACGGGAAATGCGCCTCTGAGGAGAGCCGCGCTGGCGGGAACATAGGCCAGATCCGCCATGTCGGTTTTGGCCATGGCCGCACTGAGAACCCGGGCCTCTCTGTCTGACGCGTACCGGGACCGGAATTCATCAAGCATTTCTTCCGTAATATCGCTCATACAAGCTCCTATTTTTCTCTGTTTTTCCGGAGAAGCGTATGCCCGCGCCACGGACAGGGAAGCCCCGGCGTACGCGCTTCCCGGCGGCCGTGGACCTGCCGCCCTCTTCTCTTTCCATTCCCCGACCACGGGCAAAAAAAAACGGTATCACAGAATTTTTACGTTCCGCGATACCGTTTGTTTCCCGTTTCATGGTGGAGGCGGGGAGAGTCGAACTCCCGTCCGAGAAAATTCCACGCAAAGCCTCTACAGGTTTAGGCCGACATTAAATCTCGTCCCTGGCGTTTGCCATCGGTCAGGCGCGCCGGAACCAGCCTTCCGTAAGTTCTCGCAGGAAGTCCCGGTGGGCATTAACTCCTGCCAGCCTGATAATCGTGGCCAGATCCGGATTATCAGGCGTCACCCGGTCTGACCTGACCTTCAGGAGGTCATTTGCGCATCCGCTGCCTAGGCAGCGTAAGCGTATTCGTAATCGTTGTTGGCAATTACTATTTTGCCGCTTTTTACGAGGTCCACGGCGCCTCGACCTGCAGCCCTGGCTTCCACTTCCCCGTCGAAACCAGTGCGCCCCCTTTCGGATTGCGGCATATATAAGTATTTTTTACCTGAATGGCAAGATCTGCTTTCACGCGCAGCTGCCTTCCAAATCCTTCAGGCCGCAGCGGCAGATTCCCCGGCTCAGAAGTATCCTGTGGGCCACGGGATCCGAGAGGCGTGTTTCGTCCGGCCGGATCCCGTAACTGAGCTGATGTCTCACCGCGGCACGTACGCTTTCGGGGCTCCGCCCGATACGGCAGATACGGCCGTCCCCGGCAAAAATTTCATAGAGGGGGGTTATGGAGCAGCTGCGGAACGTCTCTGTCTGCCATGGCCTGGACGGATCAACGCACTCAATCTCGTCCGGGATCCCGGGAAGAATGCCATCCTCAGCTATGAGATCTGCTGCAGCCACGCCCTGTGCATCAAAAATCCGGTAGAGGCGCCTGTTTCCGGAGTCAGCGAGATTCAGCGCTGAGGCATTCCGGAACGCACTGGGAGCGCAGAGTTTCCGCCCCTGCATCCCTACGAGGCTGCATTCCATATCAAGCCCGGCGCACGGGCCGTAAAAGAGACTTTCCATGTCAAAGGCGTCCACGCAGGCACCCTGCCGCACGGCGTTCTCCACAGACTTCTCATCGTGAAGGCCCGACACCATGATGCCGCAGTTAACCATTCCCGCCTCGTCAAGCATGCTTCTGGCCCGCCGGGAAATCCAGGATATATTCCCTGCTCCCATGCGGACCCAGGCGAGACGCCGGCCCATGGGACGCAGGACTTCCCTGTCCACACGTATGGCGTTGGGTATGCCCGATTTCAGGACGTCCTCCGTATCCACGAGGGGCAGCAGTTCACGGGGTAAATTTCGGCAAAACGGCGGAAGGCCTGGTTCTCGCTTTCGTGGGCGAGCACCCAGTTGCGGGTCATGGGCAGGCCGGCCCTCTCCGGCTCTCTTTCCTCATCCCCGCCGCGGAAGGGACCGGCCGGGAACGAAACGCCGCCGGTATACGCGGCTTCCCGGCATGAGGAGGCAGCTCCGGCAGTGAGAGCGCCGGAGCCGTCACGCACGAAAACCGCGCGTCCGCCCGCGGCCCGCGCCAGACGGCTGGCTTTTGTGGCGATGTATGACGCCTGGCCGGCCAGATCGCACAGAGCGCTTTCAAAAAGCTGAGCGTCGATAAGCCCGCCGCGTAAGGTAAGCACAGGTTCACCCGGAAAAATAACCGTGCCCTCAGGCACGGATTCCATGCTGCCGCGGAAACGATACCGGGCGAGATAATCCAGGAATTCATCGCTGAAGACTCGCGTGCCGGCAAGGATGCGGATATCCTCAGGCGTAAAGTACAGGTTCTGCACAAAGGCGGAGACGTCCTTCAGACCGGCAAAGACAGCCCAGCCCCAGTCCTCCGGAGCACCGCTCCAGACAAGCTCGCAGCAGACCTGCCGCTCCTGTCCTTCGGAAAGAAACAGACCGTTGGCTGCGGCGAGATCGCGCATGCTCACGGCAAAGCGGTGATCAGAGGAATGTTCCCGCATGAACAGAGGCTCTTCGGGAGGCCAGTCCGCCGACATAAAATCCGGACCAAACATAAGGATTACCCCAGAGGTACTTCAGAAAATCTTTCCTAGCAGGGAACCTGTCCCGCTCCAGTAAAAACCGGAAGGGAGGAACGGCCCTTTCAGCCAGGCCGGAAACGCGCCCGCGCCCCCGGCCAAGGGACGTTCCCCCCACAATCAGGAAAAGACGGGCTGAAGAACGGAAAGAAGGTACCGCTCTTTTTCCCGCGAAAGCGGGAGGGATGCGGCCGCCCATCGGGGCCGAATCCGCTCATGTTCTATCCACGCAACGTTACAGTTCCGTGACATGGGCGCATCAGTTTACGGCCGGCAGACGGAAGAGGCATTTGACAGCCGGGCTCTTCTGGTATTTGTAAAAAAGAGGAGGAAAGCCATAATGGCAGAACAGGCCAGCCTTTTTGACACGCTCTCTTCACAGCCCCTGGCGGCACGCCTCAGGCCCCGCACATTCGACGAGTACGCCGGGCAGCGGCATCTTGTGGGGCCGGGGAAGATACTGCGCCGCCTCATCGAAAGCGACCATCTGTCCTCCATGATTTTCTGGGGGCCTCCTGGCGTGGGCAAAACAACGCTGGCGCACATCATCGCCACGCACACGGAGGCCTCGTTCATCACGTTCTCCGCGGTCACGAGCGCCATCAAAGACATCCGCGCCATCATGCAGAAGGCGGAGGACAACAGACGATACGGCGCCAGAACCATCGTCTTCGTGGACGAAATACACCGCTTCAACAAGGCCCAGCAGGACGCCTTCCTGCCCTTCGTGGAAAGGGGCAGCATCATACTCATCGGCGCCACAACGGAAAATCCCTCTTTTGAAGTCAACGGCGCCCTTCTCTCGCGCTGCCGGGTCTTCGTGCTCAGGCCTCTCGGCACGGAGGACATCGAGTCGCTCCTCAGAAGAGCCCTGACGGACAGGCGAGGTTTCGGCTCCTCGAAGGTCATCATCGGCCCGGAGCTTGTCCACGCCATAGCTGAATTCGCCAACGGCGACGCCAGGACAGCCCTCTCCACGCTCGAAATGGCCGTGCTCAACGGGGATCAGGCCGAAGACGGGACCATTACCGTCTCTGAGGAACTCCTGGAGCAGTGCACCTCGAAGAAATCGCTCCTCTATGACAAAAACGGAGAGGAGCATTACAATCTCATCTCCGCCCTGCACAAGTCCATGCGCAATTCTGATCCGGACGCCGCGGTTTACTGGCTCGCGCGCATGCTCGAGGCCGGAGAGGATCCTCTCTACATAGCCCGCCGGGTGCTGCGTTTCGCGGCGGAGGACGTGGGCCTCGCGGATCCCAACGCCATTGTCATCGCGTCCGCCGCATATCAGGCCTGCCACTATCTTGGCATGCCGGAATGCAACGTGCATCTCACCGAAGCCGTCATCTATCTCTCCCTCATGCCGAGATCCAACGCCATGGAAACGGCCTACAACCTGGCAAAGCAGGACGCCGTACAGCACCTCGCCGAGCCGGTTCCCCTCGTGATCCGCAACGCGCCCACGGGCCTCATGAAAAATCTGGGCTACGGGAAGGGCTACCAGTACGCCCACGACGCGAAGGACAAACTGACCAGCATGCAGTGTCTGCCGGACTCCCTGCTGGACCGGGTCTACTATCAGCCCACGGATCAGGGACTGGAAGTACGCTTTAAGGATCGGCTCGCCAAAATAAAGGCCTGGAAGAAGAGCCACTAAACAAAATTTCCCCCTACACCATCCATTCAGGGGGCCGTAGTACAGGCCGGTTCCCTCAAGGAGATCGCCCCATGAACATTGAAGTATGGTCCGATATCGGCTGCCCCTTCTGCTATATCGCGGACACACGCCTCAAAAAGGCCATCGCCGCCCTGCACGCGGAGGATATCTTCACAGTCGTCATGAGAAGCTTCGAGCTGAATCCGGACGTGAAGGAGCCGGAATCCTGCGTCAGCCACTACGCAAAAGCCTACAACGCGGCCCCGGAAAAGGTCGCGGCCAATCTCAGGAAAATAGGCCAGACCGCCGCTGAGGACGGGCTCACGTTTCATTATGACAGGGCCATCTGCGCCAACACCTTCAATGCGCACAGGCTCGCCAAGTACGCCGAAGCAAACGGCAGGCCGGAGATGATGGATCGTCTCTTCGAAGCCTATTTCCGGGACTGCCTCGATGTCAGCGACAGAAACGTCCTCGAAAGCCTGGCCCGTAAGGAAGGGCTCGACACAGCGTTCCTTGATACGGACGCTTATATTAAGGAAGTGCAGGAAGACGAGCTGGACGCCAGGAGAATGGGTATCTACGCGGTTCCCTACTTCGTGATCAACAGGGAGTACACATTTGACGGCGCCATGCCCCAGCAGTTCTTCAACAATGTGCTGCTGGGCGTCATGAAGCGCAGCGGACTCGTGCCGCCGGAGGGAAAGGGTGTGACCTGCGGTCCCAACGGCTGCACGTTCAGATAAGCCGCCGCAGCGTGCCGGTCCCGGGGAAGGGAGGCCGGTACGACGGCGGAACACGGGAAGGCGGGGGTGCCGGCCTCAGCCGGTCTCTGCCCCCATCTTCCCGCTCACTCTATCAGCGGCCCGGCAATCCGGGCAGAGGAGCCAGCCATGGAACACAGATGCAGAGTCACAGTCATAGACAAAAAACTCTATCCTGAACTGCAGAAGCAGTACTGTGCCGTTCCGGGCAGCGGCAAATGTCCCTGCTACAACGTGGGTGACGAATTTCTTTTCTGCCGGAATGACGAACGTGACGACTACTGGCACTGCGGGGCCGGTACCCTCATTAAGTCAGGAACTCCCGATGAAGGCTGCCTGCAGTCTCCCGGGACAGCCCACTGCGGATCCGAAGGCGTGCCTTTCTGCTCGGAAGCGTGGGACGCCATCAGCCGCTATATTTACACGGCCCTTCAGGGCGGAAGCATCATGCACGGATGGATGAAGGATGACCGTGTCATGATAGCCTGCTGCAACGACGGAACGAGACCCGTCATTTTCAGGATAGAGCGCATTGACGTGAAATAAGCCCGGCCGGCTGACACATCAGTCAAGAAGGGGGGGAGCACACGAAGAAGCGCTCCCCCCTTTCCTTTTTACAGCATGCTCCGGGCAGGCATGATCTCACACGCCGAGAAGCGGCAGCAGATTCCTGAAAGCGGCTCCCGCGGCTATGGCGGTCACAACAGCCAGAAAGAAATTCAGCTTCGCCGCGGCCAGGACGGCGACAGCCAGACCCGCGAGATCGGCGGGATTCGTCGTGGCAAAATAGGGAGCCACAACAGAAATCAGGACGCAGCCCGGGCTCGCCTCCATAAGTTTCTGAACAGTCGGACTGAGTTTGCGGTCATGGAGAACCAGATAGCCAAACACTCTGGTAAAATACGTGACAGCCGCCATGCACAGGACGGCAAGAACGAACTTAACGGTCATCCCCGCCTCCTGCGTCCGCGCTCCCTTCCGGAGTGTCCTTCGCCGTTCCTTCGGGCATGAAAGCAACAACGAGAAGGCCGGCCGCCGTTCCGGCGGGAACGCTCCAGCCCTTTGGCAGCCAGAGATAGGCCAGAATGGCGGCGAAGAGGCTTACAGCCCAGGGGATCGCCTTCCGGCATCCTTTCCACATACCGCGCAGCAGGACGAAAAATGTGGTGGGGAACGCCATATCGAGCCCCCAGGTGCGGATATCGCTGCCAAGGAAGGGAGCAAAGAACGCACCCGCTATGCTTGAGAGGACCCATCCGGCATACAGGACGGCACAGACGCCGATGTAATAGGAATACAGCGCCGGCAGATCCTTCTTTCCTCCCTGCCGCGAGGCCTCGGAGAGGGCCATGGCCCAGCTCTCATCGCACATGAAGAAAATCACGGGCAGCACGCGCCTCGCCGGCACTCCCTTCATAAAGAGGCTGAATACCGCTCCCATGAGGATGTGCCGGCTGTTGATGAGCAGCGTGACAGCCGCGATAAGCAGGATATTGGGAGGCATGGTCCAGAGCGCCACGGAAGCGAACTCGGAACCGCCGGCGAAATTGAGACCGGTAAGCATGGGCACGCCCCAGACGGGAAAGCCCTTGTTCACGCAGAACGCGCCGAGAACCATGCCGGAGGGAATAAAGCCCAGCATCATGGGCAGGGATGTCCGGCTGCCGCGCCAGAAATCCTTCAGACGGAAAAAAGAGGAATCGTTCTCAGAGCGTGATTTCACGGCCATCCTCAAAGTTCTCGACGCATTCCCGGAGCCAGCCCGGAAGGCGTACGGGACGGCCGACAGCCGTGGTGCAGGCATGCTGCGTCATGCCGGTGACGAGAAGGAGTTTTTTCTCTTCGTCGTAGAGTTCGTACTCGAAGGTAATGGAAGCGTGGCCGCACCCGGAAACGCCGGCGCGGCACCAGACCACATCGTCAAAGTGCGCGGGGGAGCGGTAGCGGCAGCGGGCTTCGCGAACAGGAAGGTAGAAGCCCTTTTCCTCCACGAGCCTGTAGCTCATGCCGGAGAGACGGATAATGGCGTCTCTCGCTCTCTCGAAGATATGGAAATATTCAGCGTAGTACACGATGCCCATGGCGTCCGTCTCACCGTACGAGATGCGGTGGGCAAGCCAGACGGAGGGGTGCGTAAAAGTCTCTTGTTTCACGGTTCGTATCCTGTTTTTTCCGGAATCTGTCTCAGGGTGAAGAAGGTTTTCTGACACCGGCCGCCCCTCCTGTCAAACAGGAATTCCGGAAGCCTCTTCTGAACTTCCTGTCCCGTGCCTGCCGGAAAAAAATTCCCAATATGAAAAAAATTTCACAAAAGAAGGGCCGAAAAGAGCCGCAAATCATTGCCCCGGGTCCGGCAATGAGTTATTTTATTTGTGACTGCAATGTAAGCGTCAGGGAAACGGCGGTTACCGTTTTGCCGCCGCGCGAGTCCTGGCACGAAAGGAGAAGGAGCATTCAGTTATGGCTACACTGTTCGAAGAAGCGAAGATTAAGGATCTTGTCCTGCGCAACCGCACTATCCGTTCTGCCACGTACGAAGGCATGGCCGACCGCGAGGGCCATGTCACCGACAGAATGATCAATCTTTACAGAGAGCTGGCGGCCGGCGGCGCCGCCCTTATTTTCCCCGGCCCCGTCTACGCCGAACCCGGCGGACAGGCGTATCTCCGCCAGATTTCCATTGTCGACGACACCTGCCGCGAGGGACTCATTAATCTTGTGAAGGCTATCCACAGCTACGGGGCCCTGGCCGGTCTGAACATATCCCACGTCGGCCTCTTCCGCGACGAGAAGGATCTCCCCGGCGACTGCGTCGGCCCTGTCGTTTCCGAGGACGTCAAGCGCAGCCACATGCTTTCCCCCGGCGAAATCAAGCAGATCGAGAAGAATTTCACGTACGCGGCCAAGAAGGGCAAGCAGGTGGGCTTTGACTGCGTGCAGGTACACGCCGCACACGGCTATCTCCTCAGCGAATTCATCTCGCCCGCCATCAACACCCGTACCGACGAGTACGGCGGCAGTGTTGAGAACCGCGCCCGCTTCGCCTGCGAGATCATCGATTCCATCCGCCAGGAAACAAGCCCGCCCTATCCCATTCTGGCCAAGCTGAACACGGATGATTTCCTTGAAGGCGGCCTCACCATTGACGACGCCATCTACACCGCCAGGCTGATGAACGAAGCCGGCCTCGATGCCATCGAGCTCACAGGCGGCACCATGTTCTACCTCTCGAGGCTCTTCAAGCGCCACAGCGCGACCAGCGCGGAACAGGAAGGCTACTACCGCAAGGCCTGCAGCGAGTTCAGGAAGCAGCTCTCCATCCCGGTCATTCTCACCGGCGGCGTGCGTTCCTTCGAAGGCGCCCAGAACCTCATTTACAACGGAATCTGCGACTTCGTCGGCTTCAACCGCCCGCTGACCTGCGAACCCAATCTCATCCGTCACTGGGCCGAGGGCTACTACCACAAGTCCGGGTGCACGAACTGCAACGGCTGCGTGCTCAAGGCTGCCCAGGACGGCCTGCTCTGCCAGTACAGAATGCACCGCCGTTAACCTGATCCGCCAGAAGTTCTCCGCCTCCGGGGCGGGGATGCGTTCACGCTGAATTCCTTCAGCTGGTAAAAGGGGCCCGCGGAAAACCGGTTTGTTCTTCCGCGGGTTCCTTTTTTTTTCTCTGCCCGCGGCCTTCCGGCATTCCGGGTATTGTTCTGGCTGATCTTCAGAAACAGTCCGAAAAAACGGAATACCAATCCTTTTCCTTTCCCCTGGCACGGGCTTTGAAATATTTTCCTTTTTTCCGCCTTTTCTTCTTGCAATTTCGGCGGCTTTCATCTATAGAAGGCAACTGCACCGCCTGTGTGGAGGATGTGCCCTGTCTCATAGCCTTTCCCCCGCTCTGCTTTCAGGCTTGTGCTGCCAATTTTCAAAAAATATTATCTGCTGAGATATACGGGAGGAAAACCATGAGCAAAGAGTGCGCTTTCTGCGGCAAGCGTCCTGAAGTCGGCAACTACGTCAGCCATTCCCATCATCAGACGAAGCGTCGTTTTAATCCCAACCTTCAGAACGTCCGCCATCAGTTTGCTGACGGCCGTGTCGCCACGATCAGCGTCTGCACCCGCTGCCTCCGCAGCGGCCTCGTTGTGAAGCCCGCCGCCCGCAAGGCTGTGAAAGGCTAGTTTTTCTTTTCTTTACGAAATTTGAAGCGTCCCGCAGGTCTCCTGCAGGGCGCTTTTTTTGTATTCCCAGCCCGGATCCATCCCCCATGCAGAAACGTTTCTTTCCCAGCGCGCGCCCCGTCCGGCGAAAGAGCCGCGTCCAGAGAAGCGGGCTTCTCTCTTTACGCCGTGTCCGCCGTCTGACATTCCTCAGACGGAGACCGGAGCGGGACACGAGGGCCTCCTTCGTCATGACGCGCCTGCCCGGGCCGCCGTTCCGGTACTGGGTGCCCGTTTCCCCGCCGGAAGGCCTTGACCGCCGCCGGCGCCGCTACTGGCCCCTTGTCCTCGATGCCCTCGGGCTGCCCCGATGGGTCAGCGGAACGGGGCAGAAAACCGTGCTCTGGGTGCCCTGCCTCACGGAAAAACGCTCACGCGCCGAGCTCGCGGACTTCGAAGCCGAGCCGGAGCGCGCCATGCGCAGGCTGCCAGTCCTGCCGGAACATCCCTGTTCCGCCCTTTCGGCGCTTCTCCTCGTTCCCGTGATTCTGCTCCACCTCATGAGAAACGGATGGAGGACGCTGCCGGGCTCCTTCACAGCCCTCTTTCCGCAGACGCCGTCGGGCTGGGTGGATCTTTTCGGAATGGATACAGTCCGCACGCGGATCTTTCACGAATGGCACCGCGCGGGCACGGCACTCTTCCTGCATGCGGACGCGCAGCATCTGACCGGCAACTGCGTTTTCGCGGCTCTCTTCCTCTGGTTCCTCTCACGCGCGGCAGGTCCGGGCTGGGCCATGCTGGTCACTGTGCTCGGGGGCATGCTCGGCTACTGCGCGGAAGCCCTTCTGCGGACCGCGCCTGCCGTGAGTATCGGCTTCTCAACAGCCCTTTTCGCGGCTGTTGGCGCGCTTTCGGGGCTGATGAGCCTGCGTTCCAGAGCCCTCGCCGTGCCTCCCCTCGCCGCCGGAGCGGCCCTGCTTGCCATGCTGGGAACGGAAGGGGAAAACACGGACTATATGGCCCATATCTGCGGCCTCGCGTGCGGCACGGGCCTGGGACTTCTTTTCGGTCTCATCCTGCGCCGCTTTCCGTCTTCCGCCGGGCCGGCCTGGCAGGCCGCGGCGGGAACAGCCGCCTTCCTGCTGCCGCTCCTCTGTTTTATCAGCGCCCTGCGCTGACCGGAGGAACAGTATTTATTTCTCGTGGCGGTGCTTTTTGTGCTTCCGCTCTTCCTTCTCCCTGTGCTTCGGCCCGGACGTGGCCGGCTCCGCCGGAACCACCCTGGCCTGCTTCGGCTCGTAGGCCCTGACGTTCCTGCTCATGTCCGCGAGAGCGGAATCGGAAAAATCAGGAAAAGAAACGGGATGCGAGTCCAGATCATCCATGATGATCTGGGTAATGTCCCCGGCCGTGGCAGGCGCGCTCAGCACGTGTCCCCTGTCGACAATGATGTGTCCGGGGTTCTTGTTGACGTAGCGGTTCACGGCCTCGCGTATGCCATCGCGCATGATTTTTTCCGCGGCCGCCGTTTCCTTCGCGAGAACCCTGTCCATGACGGAAATGCCCATCTGATCGGCGCGGCGGCGCTCGGCTTCCGGAGCGCGGGCCATGGCCTGCATGAGCTTCTCGAGATCCGCTTTGAGGGACTGGTTCACAGCCTCTATATGGCTGTCGCGCACGCGGGCTGTTTTGGACTGGGTAAGAATCCGGTCCACATCCACGAAACGGATGTCATTCTTGTCCGTGGACTGGGAAAAGCAGCCGCTCCCGCAGAGACCCAGAGCCAGCGCCACTGAAAGCAGAACTTTGTTCATAAGGCTTTTTCCTTCTCTGGCACAGACGTGCCGCGCAGAAAAAAGTAGCCGTTTTTGCCCTCCGGTCAAGAAAAAAGAAGAACTGCGCCTCATGCCCGGTTCCGGCGGGAGAGAATGGGGTCACCCCGGGGCAGGCACATGCTCCGGCCGGGCCTCTCCGGCGTGCACGGCAGGCTTCTTCCCTTAAGAGTATTTTCCTGCCCATGTCATCCGGAACGCGGCGTCATGCCCCGTTTGCGTGGAAAGGCGGCACAGCTCTTCTTCTCACCGGCGCTCCCCGGCCCCCAGAGTCACACGGGCAGTCCCCGGACAATCAGAAAAGAAAGACTTCTCCGGGCGGACAGCTTCGGAAGAACGGCTTCCCCGGATGCAAAAAAACCTCCGTCCCGGGAAAAGACGGAGGTTTTTCGTATTTTTTCAGAAGCGGGCGCCTACTGCACTTTATCTTTGGGAATCCCGTTGCCGATGGGGCCGTACTGGGCCTCGTAGTTCTGGCAGACCCTGCCAAGAACCATGGCCAGGGCCTTGAGCGTCTGGGGCGTCATGCTGACGACTTCATTCATGCGCACGCTGTAAACCTGCTTGCCGGCCTCGTCGAGCACGCGGCCGAGGCCCATTTCAAGGAACACCTCGTTATAGGCGAACGACGCGTTGAAGACATTCATGTATTTCGAGATCTCTTTCGAACGGTCGATGCTCAGGGGCAGACGGGTTTCCTGCGTACCGTTCTGAGCCTGATTTTCTTTCTGTTCTTCAGCCATCTTGTTTCCTCCTGAAAGCGGCGGCGGGAAAAACGCGCCCCCGCCGCGCTGCGGTCTTACTTCTTCTGGGCGCCCTGAGCCGGCCTGGGAGCCTGCTGGGCGGCGCCGGCTGCGGACTTATCGTCCGGCCCCTTCACGGAAACCTTGGGCAGCTCGGCGAACTTCGGAGTCTTGGTATCCATCTCGGAAATGATGTCGGCCGTGATGTCCTTCATTTCCTTGGCCGGACGCAGCAGATTCTGGCGGGCGACCACTGTCGTTGACGGATTCTGCTCACCGTAATGGTCGATGGCGTCCTGCATGGTCTTGAACACGACCTGACGTGCGGCCTCCCGCTCACGCTCCATCTGCGTATTCAGCTTGATAATACCTTCGCGCACGGCGTTCTCGCGGGCATCCTGGGCCGCGTTCGCGTAGGTCTGGCCAATCTCGTCCATTCCTTTCTGAAGCGCATCGCGGACCTGTTTCATATGCTCTTCGGCCGCCTGGGCAGCCTTGGAATCACTGTAAACCTTCTGGACGTCGACATACACAATATTGTTTTCGCCCGGAAGGTTGCATCCGCCGAAAAGCAGCGCCGCCCCCAGAAGCGGGAGAAGCAGAAATTTACGCATAGAATCCTCCTCATCAGAAACAGTGGCGCCCTGTCACGGCCTTTCCGCCTGCAGCGTGCCGCAGGCAGAGGTCAGAAAAGAAAAACGCCGCACAAAAAATTTTTCTTTTCTGTGTACAGAAAAACCCCCTTTCACGCAACGCCGGAGGAATGAAAAAAGGTCCACATAAGCGTCCATTTTTTCTACCGCTTCCGTGCCCGCCGGGCATCCCGCTCCGGGGGTATAGCGATGCGTTTTCCGTCCGGGAAGAAAACGCTGAAGGCGCAGGTCCGGCTTCCCTGTCCGGAAGCCCTGTCCTTCCGGCAGAAGGCATTCCGTCTGTCAGCCCAGCGGAAATGAACCTATTCCGGCTTTTCCCTCTTTTCTGCGGCCTGCCGCTTGCCATTCCTTTTTCTCTCATGTACATACTGCCGCAATTTGCCGGAACAGAGAGTCTGCTCTTCCGGTCATGGCCAGCCGCTGCATCACGCAACGGCTTCTCTTGTTTTCAGAGGTCACAATATGTTTTCTTCCAGCCTTTCCAGGGCACGTCTCTCCTGCGCCTGCTTTTTCCTCGCTCCGGGACTCACGTACTCGCTTTTCACATCCCGCCTGCCCGCCATCAGGGAGCAGGCAGGCCTCAACGAAGCGGAAATCGGGATGCTTATCCTCTATTTCGGCCTGGCGGCGCTCGCGTCCCTGCTCGTGAGCGCCACTCTCGTACGCCGCTTCGGAAGCCGCCCCCTGGCCATCATTTTCACCATCACCCTGCTTCTGAGCATCACGGCTTCCTGCGCAGCCCGGGACGAACTCTTCCTGGCCTGCGCCTTCATGTGCGGCGGCTTCAGCATGGGCATCGCCGATGTCTGCATCAACACCCAGGGCATGCTCCTCGAAATGCGCTTCAAAAGCCCGAGCATGTCTTTTCTTCACGGAGCCTACAGCTTCGGAGCGCTCTTCGGCTCCCTCTCGGGTGCCCTTTTCGCCTCCTTCTCCCTTTCTCCCATGATCAACGCGGCCGTTGTGCTCGGGTGCTACTCGCTGCTTCTGACTACGGCTTTCAGAGGCCTGCAGAAGGACACTGTCCGTCCTGCTTCCGGAACCGCCAGGGCAAAGAAATCCCATGTGCCCGTATTCGTCATCTGCTGCGGCCTGCTGGTGTCCTGGGCGTACGCGGCTGACGGCTCCGTGGCCGAGTGGGGAAGTCTCTATCTCTTCTCCTGCCGCGGCGCCGATGAAGAAACCGCTGCTCTCGCTTACGGAGCCTTTTCCGTCACCTCCGGCGTCTTCAGGCTCTTCGACGACAGGCTCCGCAGCCTCTGGGGAGATATGAGGCTCTCCGTCGGCGGCGCCCTTCTGGCCTTCGGCGGCATGGCCATCGCTCTCGTCTCTCCCGAGCCCTGGTTCTGTCTCGCCGGCTACTGCCTCATGGGCATGGGTCTGTCACCCATGGTGCCCATCTTCTTCAGCCGCGCCGGTTCCTGCCCGGGCGTGGCTCCGGAACAGGCCAGCGCTGCCGTTTCCCTGCTCGGCTACTCGGGGCTTCTCCTCTTTCCTCCCACACTCGGATTCCTCGGACGCACACTCGGCCTCGACAGGGCCCTGCTTGTACCTCTCGGCCTGTGCGCCCTTCTCGCTCTCGGCGCTTTCTGCACCCTGAAATTCCGCCGCGCCCTGCACGGCTGATTTTCTTCCCCTTCCGCGTTGCCTGCATCTGTAACGGGGTGTATACCTTGGGTTCAGCATGACCTTCTTTCTCCAAAAGGAGGGCGGAATGAACAAGCGGAAAACTGTTTTCAGGCCGGCGCCCTTTCTGCGCCCACCCCTGCTTCTTGCCGTGGCAGCTCTGGTTTCGGCCATGGTGTTCACGGCTGAGATAACGGGCCTTGAGGCCGTCATCTTCCCCGAGATAGCAGCCCTGGCCTTCGGCGCCTGGGGCACCAGGGCCCGCCCCTGGATGGCCACCAATTTTGATCTTTTCCTGTCGCCGACCCTGGCCGCCTTCACTGGCTGGTTCGTCATCAACTACATACCCGGACCGCTCACGCTCCGTGCCGGATGCGCCTTCGTGCTTGTTCTTCTGGAACTCAGAATTACCGCGTCGGCAGTCCTGCCGTCCATTTCGGCCGCCATCCTCCCGCTCGTAGCCGGAGAATCCAGCCTTTATTACCCCGTGGCGGTCGCAGCCTTCACTGCGGCCATCGCCCTGGTCTGTTACATCCTCGACTGGACGGGGCACGGCAACTACACGAAGGTCAGGCTGAAGTATCACTTTCTGCCTCAGAGACGGCAGCTGCCTGCCCTGCTTTTCCGCTGGGGCCGCGTTCTCGCCATTACCCTCGCCTGCGCGTGGCTCTCCGAATACACAGGCCGCACCTATCTGCTGGCCCCGCCCCTCATCATCGCCTGTATTGAATTCGTCAACCCGGGCGGCCCTTTCCGCAAAAGACCCTTCAGCCTCTATCTCCTGGTCGTTCTGGGCGGCGCGGCGGGAGCCGGAGCGGCGTGGCTCGCCTCCCAGGGCTGGGTTCCCCCCTTTGTGGCGGCAGGTCTGACCGTGTGCTTCGTCTTCCTGCTCTTCCAGATCCTGAACATGCCCTGCCCCCCGGCTGCGGCCCTTTCTGTCCTGCCTTTCATTGTTCCGCCGGCCATTCTCCCGGATTACTGCGTTGATCTCGCGGCTGGCGCGGCCTTCTTTTTCCTTCTCGGCGCGCTGCTCTTCCCTGTTCGCGCTGAAACTGAACCGGGCAGGAAGGAATCCTGAAAAAGATCCCTCTTCCCACACTGCAGGGCGTACCGTCCGGACATGGCGCTTTCCTGATTTCCGCGTGCCTGCAGATAACAGCCTGGAGCACAACAAAAGAGCCCCGCTTTTGGAAGCGGGGCTCTTTTTGTCTGTTCAGAAAATCCGGACTAACGGGCGCCGTCCGCGCGGCGGCCTATGCAGAAGTAAGCGAAGCCGTGACGGGCCATGGTATCGGGAGAGTACAGGTTGCGGCCGTCAAAGACGATGGGCGCAGTGAGCATCTCCTTCACGCGGTCGAAATCAGGATTGCGGAACTGATTCCACTCAGTAATCACGAGGAGGGCCTGGGCACCCTTCAGAACCTCGTACTGATCGTTCCCGATGACCACATTATCATTGTCCTTAAAAATACGTCGGGCGTTGTCCGCAGCCACGGGATCGAAGGCTGTCACCTTCATGCCTTCGGCAGTAAGACGCTTAATCACGTCCACGGAAGCGGCCTCACGCATATCATCCGTGTTGGCCTTGAAAGCCAGGCCCCAGAGAGCCAGCGTCTTGCCCTTCACGCCGCCCTGGGGGGCGAAGTAATTCTCGATGATCTCGGCCATGTGCTGCTTCTGATGTTTATTGACATCTTCGACAGCCTGCAGCAGGGGGGCCTTCAGGCCTGCGTCAAGAGCCGTGCGGATGAGAGCCTTGACGTCCTTGGGGAAACAGGAGCCGCCGTAGCCCACGCCGGGATAGATGAACTGGTAGCCGATGCGGCTGTCCGAGCCGATGCCCGTGCGCACGTCGCGCACGTCGGCGCCCACTTTCTCGCAGATGTTGGCGATCTCGTTGATGAAGGAAATCTTGGTGGCGAGCATGCAGTTGGCCGCGTACTTGGTCATTTCCGCGGAGTGCACGCCCATGACGATGAGTTTGCTGCGCGTGCGGGCAAAGGGAGCGTAGAGCTCGCGCATGACGTCAGCGGCCTTCTCGGAAGAAGTGCCCACAACCACGCGGTCCGGTTTCATGAAGTCCTGAATGGCCGCGCCTTCCTTGAGGAATTCGGGGTTGGAGACGACCTCGAAATTCAGCTTCAGCCCCCTCACGTCCAGATTCTTCTGAATGATGGCGGTCACGCGGTCGGCCGTGCCCACGGGCACGGTGGATTTATCCACAACGATGAGGTCGTTCTTCATGAACTTTCCGATCTCGTCGGCCACCTGTTCGACATAGTGCAGATCGGCGGAACCATCCTCATCAGGCGGAGTGCCAACGCAGATGAAAGCTACTTCCGCGCCCTCGAGGCCTTTCGAGAGATCCGTGGTAAAGAGAAGACGGCCATCGGCGTGGCTGCGCTGTACCATGGGGGCCAGACCGGGCTCGTAAATGTGCACGTGTCCTGCGTTCAGCCTGTCAACAACGTCCTGCTTCACATCAACGCAGGTTACCGTATTGCCCATTTCAGCAAAACAGGCAGCGCTGACAAGCCCGACGTAGCCGGTACCGATAATGCACAGTTTCATGACTAACTCCCGAATATTTTCTGGCGGCCCCACTGAGTCCGCCTTGTCGTTGCCGGAATGAAAGTGTACCATTAAATGATTTTTTCAAAATGCGCAATGTTCCAAAAGGTTGGCACGGATGATCGCCGGCACGGGTATTGATATCGCTTCCATAAGCCGCATGGAGAAAGGACTCTCCCGCTTCGGCGCGCGCTTTTCAAGGCGCCTTCTCTCTCCAGGCGAAGAAACTCTCTTCCCCGCAGGCACAAAGCGCGCCGCGGCATTCCTGGCCGGCCGCTGGGCTGCCAAGGAAGCCGCGGTCAAGGCCCTCGGCACGGGTTTCGCCGGAGGCGTCGCGCCTTCGGATGTCTCCGTGCTTTCCCTTCCTTCCGGGCAGCCCTTCATCCGTTTCGCGGGCAGAGCCAGGGAACGCGCCGAGGAACTTGGCGTCACGTCCGTCCATGTGAGCATCACCCATGACGCGGGTTTCGCGGCGGCCATCGTTCTCCTTGAAACCGGCCTCCGGTAACAAAGACACATCGCGGGCACAGAACTATGCAGAAGCAGCACTTCATTTCCACTCCTTTTCTTTCCTCCCTTCCCCTCATGCCCCTCCCCGCGGAAATGCGCGTCTGGGATCAGCAGTCCGTGGCGCTCGGCATTCCCGATCCGGTGCTCATGGAAAACGCGGCCCGTGCGGCACTCAGCGTCCTTCTGAAAGAACTCGGATCCGTGGCGGGACGTGACACCGCTCTCTTCATGGGCCCGGGCAATAACGGCGGCGACGCCGCATGCCTCGCGAGACACCTCATGGATTATGGCGCGAAGCCCGTGGTCTTTCACACGAAAGCCCTCAGCGCCGCACAGGGCAGCACGGCGGTCCACGTGAAGGCGGCCCAGGCCTGCGGCGTTCCCTTCCGTCACGTGTCGGACTTTGAAAGCAGGAAATTCACCGTCCTCGTGGACGGGCTCCTCGGCACTGGCTTTCACGGCGCGCTCTCGGAGTCCATGCTCGATCTTGTGTGCGCCATCAATGACGAGCCGGGCGCCTTCACGCTCGCGCTGGACATTCCCTCCGGGCTCGACGCCGTCACTGGCAGACCCTGCCCGGAAGCCGTGCGTGCCGATGCCACGGCCACGTTCGCCGCTCCGAAGCCGGGTCTCGTTCTTCCCGAAGCCGGTCCCTGGGTCGGCAGGCTCACCGTATGCGAAATCGGAACCCCTCTCTGCGTAAAAAAATCCAGCCCATGCTCTTTCCGCTGCCTCGGGATGGAGCAGGCGGACGCACTCCCCGGCCCAGAGAAAAACGCCCATAAGAATACGTACGGCCACGTCGTGGTCACAGGCGGAGCTGGAGGCCTCTCCGGCGCGGCCCAGACAGCCGCCCTCGCCGCCCTGCGCGCGGGCGCCGGCCTCGTTACCGCCGCGGCTCCCGCCTCAGCCGTACGCGACATCAAGGGAACGCATGCCGAAATTATGGTCCTCGGCCTCGGAAACGGCGGAGAATGGCCGTCCTCAGCTGAAAGCATGGACGATCTCATACGCCGCGCGGGTGCCCTCGCCGTTGGCCCAGGCATGGGCACGGGGCCTGACGCGCTTGCGTTTCTGAAAAGCCTGCTGGCCATGCCCGGCCGTCCCGCCGCCGTGGTGGACGCCGACGCCCTCACACTCATTGCCGCCCATCCCGGAGTTCTCAGCCTGCTCACGGAGAGAGATATTATCACGCCTCATCCGGGTGAAGCCGGGCGCCTGCTCGGTCTTTCGCCACGTGACGTGCAGGAGGACCGCTTCGCCGCCATCAGATCCCTGACCGGCCTCTCTCCCGCGGCCGTCGTGCTCAAGGGCGCGGGAACGCTGCTCGCTCAGATGGATTCCCCGATCATCGTGGCGCCCTTCGATGAACCTGCCCTCGCCTGCGCCGGATCCGGCGATGTCCTGGCCGGTATGACAGCTGCCCTGCTCTGCCGCACCGGGAGCGCTCTGGAAGCCGCGGCTTTCGGCGTCATCTGGCACGTGGCCGCCGGAGCCGAGACGGGGAAGGATTTTCCCGGCCGGGGGAATCTCGCGGGCGACATCGTGAACGCCATACCCCTCGTTATGAAAAACCTCATGGAAAAACGGGGCCGGAACGGAGGATCCAGATGATTCTGCACCTCTCATCGCCCGAAGACACGGCAGCGCTTGGAAAATTCCTGGCTGACCGGATCCTGGAAGACGGACCTTTCGACATTCTCATGACCGGCGCGCTCGGCTGCGGCAAGACAACGCTCTCGGGAGCCATCGTGGCAAATCTGCCCGGCGGGGATCTGGCCGAAATATCGAGCCCGTCCTTCACCATCATGAACTCCTACCCGACGGATCCGCCCGTCCTGCACTGTGATCTCTACCGCTGCGGAGACGCGCCTCTGCCGGATGAAATAGCCGACGCGCTGGATGATCCCGGAACCGTGGTGCTCGTGGAATGGGCGGATTACCTGCAGCCCCGTGACTATCCTCCGGATTTCCTCGCCCTGACTTTTGACATAGAAACGGAACAGTGCGAAAAAAACCGAGCTTTGACGCTGAGCGCCACAGGTCCGCACGCCACAGAGGCCCTTGAAGCCATCGCCCGCGCGCTGCCAGAGAGGCGCTGAGCCCATTCCCGGTCTGCCGTGCCGGTTTCACGGCCCGCGTCATGCCCCTTCTCCCCGGAGACCCGGTGTCACCGGACGGGGACGGGGACGCGCTCCCGCGCTGCACACTAAGTGCGCCCGTTTCAGGAAATGTTCCCGGGCGTTGGAGTTCCTCATGAAAATACTTGTTCAGAAGTTCGGCGGAACCTCGGTTGCCGACCTGGAGTGCCAGAAAAAGGTACTGGCCAAGGTGAAAAGGGGTCTGGACAACGGCTACAAGGTCGTTGCCGTCCTTTCCGCCCGCCACGGCGACACCAACAATCTTCTGGCCCTCGCCAGAGAATGGTCCGCCCAGCCGGATCCCGCTGAATGCGATTCGCTCGTCTCCACAGGCGAGCAGGTATCCATCTCTCTCTTCACCATGCTGCTCAAGGACAACGGCATCAAAGCCCGCTCCCTTCTGGCCTGGCAGATTCCGCTGATCACGGACGACAGCTTCGGCTCCGCCCGCATTGAGTCCATTGACGGAGAAGCTATCCGGAAGCTCTTCAACGACTACGATGTCCTTGTCATCGCCGGCTTCCAGGGCAAAACGGCCGACGGCCGCATCACCACACTCGGCCGCGGCGGTTCCGATACTTCGGCCGTCGCCATAGCCGCTGTGCTCGATTCCTGCGAATGCGAAATCTATACGGATGTAGACGGTGTCTACACCACGGATCCCAATGTCTGCAAAAGCGCCAGAAAGATTGACAAGATCTCCTATGACGAGATGCTGGAAATGGCCAGCATGGGCGCCAAGGTGCTGCACATACGCTCCGTGGAGTTTGCGAAAAAATATAAAGTTCCGGTTTACGTACGTTCTACGTTCACTGATGACCCGGGCACCCTTGTGACCCAGGAGGATTCTACAATGGAAGCTCTTCTTGTCTCCGGCATTGCATTTGACAAGGATCAGGCCCGTGTCACCATGCACGGCATGCCCGACAAACCGGGTGTTGCCGCTTCTCTCTTCGGCGCCATTTCGGAAGCCGGCATTCTCGTGGACATGATCGTGCAGAATACCAGCAACGACGGCCACACCGACATGACCTTCACCATTTCCAAGAAGGATCTCAAGAAGACCCTGGAGGTCTGCAGCACCGTCTCCAAGAAGTACGGCGACTGCGATATCACCTACAGCACCAATGTGGCCAAGATTTCCTGCATCGGCGTCGGCATGCGCAATCACACCGGCGTCGCGGCCAGGGCTTTTTCCGCCCTCACCAAGGAAGGCATCAACATTCTCATGATCAGCACCTCCGAAATCAAAATCACCATTCTGATCGATGAGAAGTATCTCGAACTCGCCGTGCGCATCCTGCACGACACCTTCGGCCTCGACTGGGATATCAACTAGCCGCGGGCTTCCATTCCGGCCCCTCTTCCGGGCCTGATGCATGACAAAGGGTCTCCGGGGAAGCTGCAGCTTCCCCGGGGACCCTTCTGCATTCAGAAAGAACTCACGGAAACGGGGATCAGCGGAAAACATCCATCCAGACGCGCTTCAGGCAGCTTTTCATGAGCCTGAGCGGTCTGAAGGACGTTGTGATGAGCATGTCCGGCACCCTGAAGCCCGTGGCATCGAAATCCCGGGGTGCGCACAGGGGAAAAACGTATTCCGCCCCTTCCGAGGCGCAGTCGGGGCAGTGCCTGCGCATGAAGGCCGAAGAGAGGGGAACATTTCCGGGGCTGAGGCCGGCGACGGCGCACAGAGCCTCGTCCAGGGCTACGGGAGAAGAACTGGCACCGATGAGATGCAGGGGGAAAGGCCTGCCTCCTGAGGGGCCGGTCACGTGCATGGCCGTTATTCCGTCCACCATACCGGACACAGGCGGCAGATGCTCCAGGATCTCGGCCTGCATATCCTCGAATTCCCGGCGGCACTGCCCCTCACGGCCATGATAAAGCGCCTTGCGGAGGCCGGGCACAGTTCCGTAAAGATTCTTGCAGGACAGGGTGAGGAGCATCTGGGAGTGGGCCTTGAACTTTCCCACGGAAAGAATGCGATCCGCCTCAAGCGCCTCCTTAGCGAGGACAACCCTTCTCCCCGAGGAAAAACGCACAGCAGGACCCGCGGTGAAGGGCCGGACAGCGAGGCCGAGCGGCTTCAGGGCGGCTTCAAGTCCGATGGCTGCGGCCACACCCCTCGCGGTCCCGAAGCCCGGCGAATCGGCCACGGTCACGGAAGCCCCCTGTCCGAGAAGCCAGGCGCAGGCGGCCGCCGTAACCAGAGGATCCGCGCACGCGAGCGGAACGGCCCTGAGGAGATTGGGCTTGACCAGCACACGGAGCCCGCGAAGGCTGCAGTCCCGGGGCCGGACCCGTCCGAGCAGTTCAGGAACAATCTTCCCGGCTTCAGCCGGTGAAGAACAGTGCGCGAGCAGGATTTCAATCCTCCGCTTTTCCTGTACAGACATATACGTGATTCCTCCGTGCGGGGATTTTTCCCAATAGAAAGCACGCCGCTCCGGCGTTCATGAGGTTTTCCGGGCGGGTAAAGCCCCTGCTGCGCAGGGCACGACGTCACAGGGAGTTTTGCAGAGAAATTCCGCCCGGGCGAGCTCCTCTTCCGAACCATAGCCGTAGAGCACGGCCGCGCAGGCCATGCCCACAGCGTGCGCCCCGTCCACGTCATAGAAACGGTCGCCCACCATGAGTGACGATGCGGGATCCGCTCCCAGGCGCCCCATGGCCCTCTTCAGCACGTCGGGCTTGTGCTGGACCGGGCCTGTCATATCGGCCCCGTCAACGATATCGAAAAGCCCGGTCAGATGAAAATGGTCGAGAATGCGCTGTGCGAAGGGAATGGGCTTGGATGTGGCGAGGGAGATGCGGCAGCCGGCGGCGCGGAGGCCTTTCAGCATTTCCGGAACGCCGTCGTACACGGTGCACTCAAAAATGCCCCTGTCCGTGTAATACTCCCGGTAGAGGCTCACGCATCGCTGAGCCAGGGTGTCATCCCCGAGCAGCCTGCCGAAGCCGTCACGGAGCGGCGGTCCCATCATGAAGCCGAGTTCTGCCCTCGGATACGGCCGCCCTATGCGGGCAAGGGCGTACTCCACGGCGTTCAGCACACCCCGGATGGAATCCGTGATGGTTCCGTCGAGATCGATGAAGACAAAAGGATAGGCGGGCATCATTTTCCTGCCCCCTCCACGGACGCGGCACAGCGCACAATGTCAGCCGGGCTTTCACAGAGATACTCCGCGCCGGAAAGCTCCTCTCTGGAGCCGTACCCGTAAAGGACACCCGCCGCACGCATGCCCGCGCTGTGACCGCCCTCAATGTCATCGGCCCTGTCTCCCGCCATGAGCGCTTTGTCAGGGCTTCCCCCGAGCTTTTCAAGACAGCGCCTCACCACGGCGGATTTTGTCATGACCGCTCCGCCGTCGGGATCAAGACCGTCCGCGTAATCGAAGTATCCGGCGAGGTCATAGTGGTCAAGCACGCGCAGGGCGCTGTGCCTCGGCTTGCAGGTGGCCAGGCCGAGGCGGCATCCCGCTTCCTTCAGCCCCCGGAGCATATCGTGTACGCCCGGAAAGACGCTGGACTCGAAAATGCCGCGGTCGTGATAATACTCGCGTTCCACGGCCACGCACTTCACGGCGAGGGCCCTGTCGCCCCCGAGAAGCCTGGTGAAGCCTTCGGTAATGGGGGGACCTATCATGAAATTGAGCTCGGAGCGCGGCACGTCAATATGGAAATGCCGCAGGGCATACTCAATGGCGTTGAGGATCCCCGGGGCGGAGTCGGTGAGCGTTCCGTCCAGATCGAGAAGAACAAAGGGGAAAACAGGACGCATTACATCCTCCCGCAGAGAGCCAGGCGCATGATGTCATCAGGCGTCTGGCAGAGATAGTCAGCCCGGGAAAGCTCTTCCCGGGAACCGTATCCGTAGAGCGCTCCGGCCGCGCGCACGCCGGCATCATGGGCGCCGTCGATATCGCCCGCCCTGTCGCCGGCCATGAGACATTCGCCGGGTTTCGCGCCGAAGCGGCGCAGAATATTTTCGATGAGTCCGGCCTTGCCCCTGAAGTTCAGGTCCTGCTGGGACGGCGCCTCCACGGCGTCGAAATAGCCGTTCAGGCCGTAGTGGGCAAGCACCTTGACCGTCGAGGGCATGGTGCGGCAGGTGGCCACGGCAAGACGGCAGCCCGCGGCTTTCAGTTTTTCGAGCATGTCATGAACCCCGGGGAAGACGCGGCCCTCGTAAATGCCGCGCGCGTTGGAGTATACGCGCTCGATGGACACGCATTTCATGGCCAGGGCCCTGTCACCGCCGAGAAGCTGCGTGAAGCCCTCGATGATGGGGGGTCCGAGCATAAATCTGAGCTGGCTCCTCGGCACTTCGCGGCCGATTTCCTTCAGGGCGTACCCGATGGCGTTGTACACGCCTTCGGCGGAATCGGTGAGCGTCCCGTCGAGGTCAAGGATGACGTTGTTGAAGGCTGGCTTCATGTCTGGTTCCTCCGCGTCATGCGCGAATAACAGCGCCCGTCCGGGATGACCTCCCGGGCGGGCGCTGAAAAAAAATCAAAAGACGGACGGCATCATTCCTTGAGCAGTCCCAGGGCTGCGGCGTCCTTCGTCATGGCATCAATGGCCGTCTGCAGAAAATCCTCAAGGGTAAGGCCCATGTCGGGACAGGTCCTGATGATGTCGCGGTTGACGCCCGCGGCGAAGGCCTTGTCCTTCATCTTCTTCTTGAGGCTCTTCACCTGCATGCCGGTGATGCCTGTGGGACGGACCAGGGCGGCGGCGGTCACGAGGCCGGTCACCGTCTCGCCGCAGCGCAGGGCCACATCGAAACGCGTCTTCACGGGCGTGCCGTTCAGCTCGCTGTTGTGGGCGCGGATGGCCTGCAGAGCCTCTTCGGGGAGTTTCCCCTGAAGGAGTTCGGCGCCTTTCAGGCCATGCTGCGCGGGATGGGCCTCTGTCGCCGGCCAGTCGATATCATGCAGAAGGCCCGTGCGGCCCCAGAGTTCGGCGTCCTCGCCAAATTTTTCAGCAAGCCCTTTCATCACGGACTCGCTTGCCATGCAGTGCTGGAGGAGATGATCCTTCACGCCGTTTGCGTCCAGCAGGGTCAGGGCTTCTTCTCTCGATAACATACTCAAAAATCTCCGTCTGCGGAAAGCGGACTGCCCAGGCTAGCCCTGGATGGCCTCGCGGAGGTCGTCCAGGCTGCTCTCAAGCTCATCAAGGGTGTTAAGCATGGCATCGATCTCGTCTGAAGCTTCCCCGGTATCTTCCACTTCATCATCCGGGTTTTCGTCGCTGCCAACGGTCTCTATGCTTTCGGCAAGATCCGTAAGGATAGTTTTCGCCTGCGCAATATGATCGGCCAGTTCGTCCAGCTGCTCTTCCTGATTTCTCGTCATATGGGGTATCCTCTTGTCGTGGGATCCGTCCGGCTGTTCCGCTTCGCGCAACGGCCTTTCCCGGATCTCAGCCGTAAAAATGGGATGGCGCAGGAAACGGCCGGAATTCCGGCCTTGGCGCGCCTGTGCGAAAAGTGGATCAAAGAGACTGTTACGTCAACACCCTGCCTGTTTTTTTCCAATCTTCCCCGCTCCTTCTGCCAACGTTGCGTCCACCGCGTCACCGGTGTAAGGAAAAGCGTTCCGGGCGCCCGCCCTCCGGAGAGAGGGCCGCTGGCTTGCGATCTCTTTCCCGGAAGCGCTGACGGCAGGGCGCGGAAAACAGTCCCCACGGACATTTCAGCCTGAGCCTGCCTGAAGCGGACACAGTCCTACCTTCCCCACCTTCCTCATGAAAAAAATCATCAAAGCGTTTATTATTCTGGCAGTTCTCGTGGCAATTGTCTGCACGAGCTGGCTCTTTTTCCGCAGCAGCATGTCCATCCATCCCCTTGTCAGAGACTGCTACGCGGCCCTGGTCAGGCTGGATCCCGGCAGTGAGGGCTACCTCATGAAAATCGCCTGCTTCGCCATCGATGACAAAGACGGCGCCCGTCTCCTGCTTATCTGCGAAAAGCCCGGAAAGGGGTCCCCGCAGAAACCGGAAGCCGCGGAGAAAATCGAGGCGGTCTTCCCCCTCACGCAGGATCCTGCCACACCGCAGCCGAAGGCAGGCGGCAATCCCTTTGAGAATCCCGGACTCGTCATTTCCTCTTTCACGGTAAAGGAGAACGGCCAGTCAAAAACCTTCACTGTGGATCCGCCCCTGCGCGGCATCCCCACACCGAAGGGCATGCACAGGCCTGTCGGCACCATCACTGGCTTCCGCGACGGACATCCTGTCGGCCCGAGAAGCCTGACATCCTATAACCGCGCCTATCACTTCTTCCGCTATGAGGACGTGGTTGGGGAACAGAATTAAGGTGGCATTATGACCTATCGACTCTTCTCACTCATCCTTGCCGGCCTTCTGGCCCTGCCCTGCGCCGACGCCGGCGCGGAAGCTCTCGAGCCGGGCCAGCACGCGGCCGAGGCAGCGAAGGAAAGCTTCAGGGCAAAACGCGCCGAGGCGGCAGGCAGAACCCTTAATGTCTCTCCCGCCTCCGTGCGCCTCATCAACACAGCCGAAACGGCAGCAGCCGCCGACATCGCATCCATGATAAAGGACGGGGCAGACGTGAACCTGAAGACCAGGCTCAACGAGACGCCGCTCCTCATCGCCGCCAGGAAAAACAGCGCTGACGCACTGAAGGTGCTTCTCGATGCCGGGGCAAAGCCCGCGCAGACCGACAAGCTCGGCTGGACGGCCCTCATGCAGGCTGCCATGAGCAACAGCCACGCGGACGTCGTGCCGCTTCTCAGAAACGCAGGCTGCGATGTCAACGCAGCGGACAGCGATGGCAGGACCGCCCTCATGCTGGCCATGGATAATCCCAGCCAGGACGTCGTCCGGGCTCTCATAAAAGCCGGGGCCAGCGTCACGGCGAAGGACAAAAAAGGCCGGTCCGTCCTGGATTTCGCCAAGAAAAGCAAATTTTCATCCGCATACGTGCCCCTGCTCACCGGGGCCGGAGCAAAGTAACCCATACAGGATTCCACTATGCAGTATGATTATCTCATCGTTGGCAGCGGTCTCTTCGGTTCCGTTTTCGCCAGCGAAGCAAAAAAACACGGCAAAAAATGCCTCGTCATCGACAGGCGTCCCCAGCGCGGCGGCAACATTTACTGCGAGCAGAAGGACGGCATCAACATCCATAAGTACGGCGCCCACATTTTCCACACTTCCATCCGGAAGGTCTGGGACTATGTGACGAAGCTCGCCGAGTTCAACAACTTCGTTAACAGCCCCGTAGCCAACTATCACGGCGAAATCTACAACCTGCCCTTCAACATGAACACCTTCGCCCGCATGTGGAACATTTCCACTCCGGACGAGGCCCTGGCGAAAATCAACGAGCAGCGCAGCGTCATCGATCACGAGCCCCGCAACCTCGAGGAGCAGGCCATCAGCCTGGTGGGCCGTGATATCTACGAAAAGCTCATCAAGGGCTACACGGAAAAGCAGTGGGGCAGAAGCTGCACGGAACTGCCGGCCTTCATCATCAGGCGTCTGCCCGTGCGCCTTACCTACAACAACAACTATTTCAAAGATCGCTGGCAGGGCTTTCCCATGGGCGGCTACAACCAGATCATCGATCGCCTGCTCGAAGGCGTGGAAGTGAAGCTCGGCGTGGACTATGACACGAACCGCGATGCTTTCCGCGACGCCGCTCCCACAGTGCTCTACACAGGCCAGATCGACGCCTACTTCGGCTACAGGCTGGGAAATCTCGAATACCGCGGCCTGCGCTTCGAAACCGAACGCCTCGAAAAGGAAAACTATCAGGGCGTGGCCTGCATGAACTTCACGGCCCGCGAGGTTCCCTATACCCGCATCATCGAACACAAGCACTTCGAGTTCGGCACGCAGCCCGTGACCTACATCACGAGGGAATACCCCTCTGACTGGAAACCGGGCGACGAGGCCTACTACCCCGTGAACAACGAGGCGAACCAGAAGCTCTACAAAGCTTACCAGGAACTCGCCGCCACCGAAAAGAACGTTATTTTCGGCGGCCGCCTCGGCGAATACAAGTATTACGATATGGACAAGGTCATCGAAAGCGCCCTGAACATGTGCGAGAGGGTTTTCGGCTAACAGCGGGATCTCTTTGCACCCGCACCCGGAGGAGCGATGGACATCAAGATTCTGATCGCCATGCACAAGCCGTACTGGACACCGGAGGACGATGTCTATCTTCCCCTCCAGGTGGGAAGCGCCCTTCACCCGCACTCCCTGCCCGTGACGGACGACAGCGGAGACAACATCTCCGCGAAAAATCCGGGCTACTGCGAGATGACAGGGCTCTACTGGGCCTGGAAGAATCTGAAGGCCGACTATGTCGGGCTCTGCCACTACCGGCGTTATTTCGGCCACCGTACCTTTTCCCGCAGCACGGAGGAACGCAGACGGCATGTGTTCCTCCGCGGGGATTACGAACATCTCCTTTCCCGGTATGAAATCATTCTTCCGAAGAAAAGGAACTACTACATTGAAACGGTGCGCAGCCAGTACGAACACGCGCACCACAAAAAAGAGCTCGACGCCGTCGAGAGCGTCATCCGGGCAACCTGTCCCGGCTATCTTGACGCGTTCCGCCTGGTTATGAACGGCCGCGAGCTCTGCCTTCTCAATATGTTCGCCACGACGGGCGGGATCTTCAGCGATTACTGCGGATGGATCTTCGACATGCTCGCCAGGCTGGAGGAACGCATCGACACGTCGGCCTACACCACGGCCTACGAGCGGCGCGTCTTCGGCTTTCTGGCGGAACGCCTCTTCAACGTCTGGCTCACCCGCCATCCCCTGCGCTGCGTTTACTGCGACGTGGTCATGCTGGAAAGAGTCAACTGGCTGAAGAAGGGGGCGTCCTTCCTGAAGCGCAGGTTCCTCGGCGGACGCAGCGGTTCCTGATACGGTTCCGGGCGGATTTTCCGCCCGTGAGGAGAAATACTATGTCCGACACCCAATCAGCCGACGTGCGCGTTTTCGAACGTCCGGCAGACGGCCTCACGGAAATTATATCTGGCAAGCTGCACGGCATCCGCGTCACGGAGTCGAAACTCAACTACCACGGCTCGATCACCATTGACACCGACATCCTCGAGGCCGCGCACATGCTGCCCCTGGAATTCGTCTACATCTGGAACAAGGCCACAGGCGAGCGCATCAGCACCTACGTGCTTCCCGGTGAGAGGGGAAGCGGCGTCTGCTGCCTCAATGGCGCGGCGGCCAGAACCTGCCAGGTGGATGACGAACTCATCGTCACTTCCTCTCTCCGTATTCCGGGCAGCGCTCTCACCAGCGGTTTCAATGCAGCGCCGAGGGTCGTCATGTTCCGTCACGAGCCGAGGGTCAACACCATAAGCGAAGTACTCGCCTACCACGCGCGTGTGGAAAACGGCGTCATGCGCTTTTCCATGGAACCCGTGGACTGAGTTTTCCTGAAGAGAACAAAAAGAGGTTCCGCTGCCAGGCAGCGGAACCTCTTTTCATATTATTACGTGTAAAAAACTCTCAGCGCCGGACGAGAACCCAGGCCGGTCCACCGGCGTCCAGGAAACTGGCTACGTAGTTGGCGCGGTCGTCCCCGCCGGCATAAATATCGATGCGGTTCCTCTTGATGGCGCCGCCGGTATCCTGGGCGAAGCCTATGCCGCGCAGGGGATAGCGCCCGATCTGCGGGTCAGGAGCGTTGACGCCGTAAGCCACGACGGCCCCCAGAGGAAGGAATCCCGGATCCGTCGCCAGAGACAGCCAGTCATCAACCTGATAGCCCATGGCGCCCGTGGCTCCTCTCAGGCCCCACTTGAAGAAGACATAGGAAGGGTTTTCGAAGAGGATTTCGTTCACCCTGTCGGGATGATCCTTAAACCACTGGCGCTGTTCGAAGATATCGCCGCGCTTCAGGAGGCGTCCCTTCTCCGTCATGATCCGGCCGGAGGACTTGTACTTGTGCCCGTTCTGTCCGGCATAGTTGACATAGGCCTCTGTGCCGTCGTCGAAGAGAAGCTTGCCGGAGCCCTGGATCTGCAGGAAGAACACATCCACGGGATCGGCCCAGGCCATTTCCAGCCCCCGTCCGGCCAGGACTCCCTCCCCGTCGATCTGCCTGCGGGAATAATATTTCCCGCCGTGCGAGGCTTTGTAGGCGGCCATATCCGGCGGAACGCGGTAAAGGGGCTCGGTCAGGCCTTTCTCGGGCCTGCGCTCGTGGCTCGCCCTGAGGCGGGGCTCATAATACGATGAGTACTTGATGCCGCCGGGAATGGACACCCAGCGGAATTTTTCCAGGAAAAGACCGGGATTGGCGTCCAGCTCAGGCAGGAGAGAATGCAGAAGCTGGAGCGTTTCAGTCATCTCGCCCCATGTCAGCTGCAGCGAAGGCCTGTTCACCGCGTACGCGGAAGCGGGTTTGCGGCTGCAGTAGCGGAGTGACTTTCTGACGGTCGGTCCCATGTCCCGCCAGCTCGTCAGTTCCTGGTTGGCGGGTTTCAGATTCTGCACAAAAAATTCCGCGGGCTCTTGGGGCGCAACCCAGGGACCGGTGACACGGGCCGGCGCCGGAGGAGTCACCGGCTTCTTTTTGGAAGCGCAGGCGCAGACGCCCGCGGCGAGCAGAATCACGGCGCAGCAGCGGAGCAGCCTGCTGAAGCGGCCCGCCGCGGAATCAAAGGAAAGAACGGATAATGGCAATTGACAACGCCTCTGCTGAAATTCTTCTGAAAACGCACCCGAAAGAGCGCGTGTATTTTTTTCCAAACTGAGCCGCTGTTGTCAACCGACTGAAAGGAAAAGCACCGGTGAGGGCAGTCTGCCCGGGGTGGACACTGTGAAAAACTGACTTGATGGTGATTTTGCCCTGAGGCTCCGCAGAGGTTGACATATGCCCCTCTTTAGCGTATTCGGGGTGTCGAACGTGACTTCGTAGCTCAGTTGGATAGAGCGACTGCCTCCTAAGCAGTAGGTCGAGAGTTCGACTCTCTCCGGGGTCACCATCAGCGCTTATACGCCCTTCGGGTACTCCCCGGAGGGCTTTTTTGTTTTTTGTCTCCCGGGTGGAAATCTGCCTGGCCATTTTCCGGAAACAGGACGGTTTCTCCACAAAAAGAGCGTCAGGGCACAGGCAGGGGAGCGAATCACCACAGATACCCCGCAGACCATCAGCGGAACATAAAAAACAGCCCCGGTTTTGTGTCGTTTTGACACGTTTCGGGGCTGTTCCTGTTCTCATTCCCAAACCTTTCCCGCGGTCATTTTTGGCGGGCGGTCAGGCGTCAGGCCCGCGCCAGTCAGGGGAAAGCCGGGCATCCGTCAGGTTCCCACCGCCATTCTCCCCATTCTCATCTATCGTGACTCCCTACACCAGGGCATGACATCAGGAACCTCCGGCACAGGAATGCCTCACAGGAGACTGTGCCGGGGACAGGCCGGACAGCCTTTTACAGTATATTTTCATCCTGTGGTCCTGCCTGCATTATGTGAAGTTTTTAATCAAACAAACTATTAATTTATTTTATTGTATAAGAAAAAAAAAAAAAAAAAAAAAATAAATTCAAACAAAAATATATCTATTATATCTTCTAAATACGGGATAAATATCAAAAAAAATAGCAAATAAATACATTAATTTTATTTCTTACAAGGTATTTTCAAGCATATTTTTGTTTGTTTTGCATTTATATTTTTAACATTATATCTTAAATTTTCATAAAAGTTAAAAACATCATTTTATTCCATTTTTTTCGCTATACAAAAAACGACAATTTTGGCATAGTCGCTCCAGCTCCAGCAGAGAACAAGAGATCACGATACATATTTGTTCTCTTTTTGTTCCCCCGACAAGGCAGGAAAAGATTATGCTTGAACAGTTAAATGGCGACTTCATTCAGCGTCTCCGGGCCTTCTATTACGCAGCGCAGACTGAAAACATCCGGAAGGCCGCGGCCATGATGCAGCGCCATCCTTCCACTCTGAGCTATCAGATAAGCTGCCTGGAAAAGGAACTGCACACAACGCTCTTCGAGCGAAGCAAGACGGGTCTGAAACTGACTCCACAGGGTCGGAAACTGCGCAACTGGGCTGTCCGTACATTTGAAAACCTCGATGAGCTCCTGGCCGACGTCAGCTCGAGCCCTGACGTTCTGCAGGGGGATGTCAGTATCAGCACGCTGCGTCCCATGACACCCGTCGTGCTCGACACGATCAGAGAATTTATCCGCCAGAATCCCGGCGTTCGCATCCATATCCAGACGGATATTTCCCAATCCATTCTGCAGAAGGTGGAGATCGGGAAGTTTGATATGGGTCTGGCCGGCTGCTTCAGGCAGAAAGAAGGGCTTGACTACGACTATCTGTTCTCTTCGGATCCCGTCCTCGTCCTTCCCAGAAAAAATAACTGGCATATTCCGAGGATTCCGTCCTGGGATGACATAGCGAAACTTCCCATCATCGGTTTCAGGGATATCGACACCTGTTCCAGGGACGCCCTGCACAGCATCTTCTATGACGATCTCCCCGAAAGCGTAAAGGAAAGAGGCGTACTCAGCACGAACAGTTACAACGTTCTCCTCCACTACGTCGGCAGAGGCGCAGGCGCCGCCTTCCTTGATGAACTGAGCTTTTACACTCTCTCTTCCTTTGGCTTCGCCCGTGACGTGGTCAAATATTCACTGGCGCATCTTCTTCCCAAGGTGAACTGCGCCATGGTAAAACGCAGTGGTAAGGTGCTTTCCCCCCAGGCGGCCGCTCTGTATGATTTCCTGAAATCAAAGTATCTCAGCCTCGCCACACTGAGGGGACTGCCGCTCTGGGACGCCCTCCAAAGTGAAATCATGCAGCCCGGAGGCAGTCAGAGCGCCCATGACTCCGCGTTCCATAAACTGCGCCGCTCCCTTCTCGTAAAAAAAAGAATAGTTCCTTCAAAGCTCAGAAAGGACTGACACAATTCTATATAATCCGGGGGAAGCCTGACGGCTTGTGTCCCCCTCCGGGCAGAACGGGGCGGCACGCCCCGCTGTGCAGAATCTTCCGGCCCGCGGCGCGGCCGCGCTCACGGAAATCCCGCTCATGGAGCTGAATATCCTCTGAAAAACGGGAATTTCTTCTTCTCCGCTGCGCTTCGAAAGAGACTGCCTTCACGGCCTGCTTCCGGATAAACTGTTCACCATTTTATAAAATTTACAAACATATAATAATTTTATTTATTCCATCACCCGGCCAGCCTGATTCCCGAAACCGGACAGACACTGATTTTCATCCGGATGAAAAAACGGGAAACTGATTTCCACGCCGCAGGCTGCTGTACAAAGAGGGGGTCCTCCCCTGCCCCTCCACCGCAGACAGAACCCGCCGGACTGCCTCCGGAATACAGCCTGGGGCGCGCATATCGTCCGCCTTTCTCACGGCTCTGAAAGGCGGTGCGCGGCGCACCATCTTTTTTTGTGTTCCAGAAACACGCGTCTTTCCCGTGGCCGGTGTCCGGGAGAGCCGAAGACACCAGCCTTGCGTCCGGAGCATCAGGACAGTCTGTTTTTTCCGCGTTTGCCGAAACGGATTTTTTCTCCTATTCGTTACGTACATATCCTGTGGAAAAGCGGCGTCCGCTTCGTTTCTCTCCACTTTCCGGCTGGAGATTCGGCATGTCATCCTTCTTTTCTGTTTTTCGCGTTTTCGCCTGCCTCGCTCTCATTCCGTTACTGCTCTGCACTGCCTCCTGCCAGGACAGCGGCACACAGCAGCAGAAAAAGCCCTTCGGGGTGACCGTCATGGTCATCGAACCACAGTCTGTTCCTGTTCAGGCCGAGCTCTCCGCCCGCGTCAACGCGCTCCGGAAAGCAGAAGTCCGGCCCCAGGTCAACGGCATTCTCCAGAAGCAGCTTTTCACGGAAGGCTCGCTCGTCCATGAGGGACAGTCTCTTTATAAAATCGATCCGGCGGTCTATCAGGCCAGGGTAGACAGCGCGAAGGCCTCTCTCAACGCCGCACAGGTGCACGCCAACGCCGCGAAGCTCAGAAGGAACCGTGTCAGGAATCTGTACGCGGCCCAGGCTGTAAGCCAGCAGGAATGGGAAGATGCTGACGCCGAATGGCAGCAGGCCGTTGCCAGCGTGGGCGTCTGCCAGGCCGCTCTCAGGCAGGCGGAGATCGATCTCAGGTATACCGACGTGCACGCGCCCATTACGGGGCGCATCGGAAAATCCCGCTTCACACAGGGTGCTCTCGTCACGGCAAACCAGACGGAGCCGCTGGCCGTCATCCAGACCCTTGATCCCATTTACGTGGACATGACCCAGTCAAGCCTGACCATTATGAACTTCAGAAAGAAATTCGAGTCGGGCCTGCTGACGCCGCCCGCGGACAACAGCATGGCCGTGCGCGTCAGGCTGGAAACAGACAATTTTTACAGCCGGGAGGGTGAGCTCAGATTCGCTGATATCAGCGTGGACGAGAGCACGGGCATGGTGCTGCTGCGCGCCGTCTTCCCGAATCCCGACACCGTCCTTCTCCCTGGCATGTACGTGCGCGCCTTTCTGAATGTGGGCACGCAGGAGAGGGCCTTCCTCGTGCCCCAGCTGGCCGTTCAGCGCGATCCGCGCGGCGTGGCGCGCCTCTTCGTGGTGGCCGCGGACGGCACGGCCGAGCAGCGTGAGGTCACCACAGGAGACAGGGTCGGCAGATTCTGGATCATCAGCAGCGGGCTCTCAGAAGGCGAAAAGGTCGTTATCGAAGGCCTTTCCGGCCTGCGGCCCGGCATGAAGCTCAAAATCCTCTCCGTAAAACACTACGCCGAACTCGCGGAACAGAAGAAAACCCGTCCAGTCACGGGAAAGTAAGTCCGGGGAAAGAACCATGTCGCACTTTTTCATCGGGCGTCCCGTCTTCGCCGCCGTCATCGCCACACTCATCTGTCTGGCCGGCGCAATTTCCCTGGCCACCATGCCCGTTTCCCAGTTTCCCAAGCTGACGCCGCCCACAGTATCCCTGACATGCTCCTACGACGGCGCGTCAGCAAAAACCATGCAGGACTCCATAGCCCAGGTCATCGAGCAGCGCATGACGGGCCTCGACAAGCTTCTCTACATCAACACGGGATCCAGTTCCGAAGGACGCATGAGCATGCGCCTCACCTTCGATCCCTCCGTTGACGGCGACATCGCCCAGATGCAGGTGCAGAACAGGCTCCAGCTGGCCATGCCAAGGCTCCCGGAAAGCGTGAAAAACGAGGGCGTCCGCGTCCGCAAGGTTTCGGACACCTTCCTGGAATTCTACTCGTTTTATGAGGAAAATGGCCGGATACCAACCTCTGAGATAGGCGACTTCCTTTCCTCCACCCTCGTCGACCCCCTGACACGCCTGGACGGCGTCGGCGACGCCACACTCTTCGGCGCCCCGTACGCCATGCGCATCTGGCTCAACCCCAACAGGCTCCGCTCCTTCAGTCTCACACCCATGGACGTGGTCGACGCGGTAAAAGCCCAGAACGATCAGATTTCCGTCGGCCAGATCGGTGCCCTGCCGAGCACGCCCGACCAGGAAATCAACGTCACCCTGCTTTCACGCGCCAAGCTCGAAACCATCGAACAGTTCAGGAATATCGTGATCCGGGTCAATCCCGACGGCTCGGCCGTCTTCGTCAGGGATGTGGCCCGCGTGGAAATGGGGCAGGAAAGCTATATCGTCTCATCGCGCCTTGACAGGCGGCCCTCCGTGTCCATCGGCATCCAGCTGACAGAAGGCGCCAATGCCGTGGAAACCCACGAACGCGTGGCCGCTTTCATGAAGCGCATGGAGAAGTTCTTTCCTGAGGGCCTCACCTACACCATCCCCTATTCCACCGTGCCCTTTGTGCAGGCGTCCATCCACAGCGTGTTCCGTACGCTCATGGAAGCCATCATGCTCGTGGCCGTCATCATGTTCCTCTTCCTGCAGAGTCTCAGGGCGACGGTCATTCCCATTGTCGCCGTGCCCATTGTGCTTCTCGGCGCCATGGCTGTCATGAAGGCCACGGGAACGTCCATCAACACCCTGAGCATGTTCGGCATGGTGCTCGCCATCGGCCTTCTGGTGGACGACGCCATCGTGGTCGTTGAGAATACCGAACGCATCATGCATGAGGAACATCTGTCTCCCCTAGAAGCCACCCACAAATCCATGTCGCAGATAACCTACGCCCTTATCGGCGTGGCGGCCGTCCTGTCAGCCGTCTTCCTGCCCATGGCCTTTTTCGGCGGCATGCCGGGCGCCATCTACCGCGAGTTTTCCCTGACCATTGTGTCGGCCATGGTTCTCTCCGTCTTCGTGGCCCTCGTGGTCACGCCGCCCATGTGCGCGAGACTCCTCAGGGCACACGGCACAGGCGGGGGAACAGGTCCTTTCCGATGGTTCAACCGCCTCGTGGACGCCTCCACGCACAGGTACAGCCGGGCCGTGCGGACATGGACGCATCACGGCGGCCTCGTCATGTCCGTGTATGTCCTTATCATCGCGGCCTGTGTCTGGGCCCTGCGCGCCATGCCGACCTCTTTCCTTCCCGTCGAAGATCAGGGTTCCCTCCTCATGAACGTCTTCCTGCCTCCGGGGTCCACGCGTGAGGACACGAGCCGTGTCTGCGCGGAAATCGAGGATTACATCATGAACAGGGAAGGAGACTGCGTGGATCACCTGGCCATCATGCTCGGCCTCGGACCCAACGGCGCCCGAGGGCAGAACATTGCCTCGGGCTACATGCGCCTGAAGCCCTGGAACGAACGCACGGATCCTGAGAAGAGCGCCGGAGCCATCGTACGCCGTGCCAGAGCCCGCTTCGCGGACAACCACGAGGCGCGCATCGTTTTCCTGCAGCCGCCGCAGGTGAGCGGTCTCGGACAGTCCTCTGGCATTTCCATGGAACTGGAAGACCAGGGATCTCTCGGATACGACGCCCTCATCAAAGCCAGGGCGGAGCTTCTGGCCATGGCCAGAAACAGCCCGAAACTCTTCAATCCGCACACCACGTCCCTGGATGATATCCCGCAGGTGCGCCTCGACATCGACGACCTCAAGGCAGGAGCCTACAGTCTCTCTGCGGCGGCCATCAACAGCAATCTCAACGCGGCCTGGGGCGGCACCTATGTCAACGACTTCGTGGACCGCGGCCGCATCAAGCGCGTCTATGTGCAGGGCGATGCCCCCTACCGCATGAATCCTGACAACATGCATCTGTGGTACTTCCGCAATACGAAGGGCGAGATGGTCCCCCTGGACGCCGTGGCAACGGCAAAATGGACACAGGGGCCGGCCATGCTGGAACGCTACAACGGCGTTCAGGCTACGGCCATCACAGCCTCAGCCGCTCCTGGCGTCAGCTCAGGCGACGCCATGGAGGAAATGACAAGGCTCGTGGAAAAACTGCCCCAGGGCATAGGACTTGAGTGGACAGGCCTGAGCTACCAGGAACAGCAGTCCGGGCATCAGGCGCCCTTCCTCTATGCTCTCTCCATTCTGGTGGTCTTTCTCTGCCTGGCGGCCCTCTATGAAAGCTGGACCATTCCCATCGCCGTCATCCTGGTGGTGCCCATCGGCGTCCTCGGCGCTCTCGGGTTCAGCACCATGCGCGGCCTCTATAACGACATCTATTTCCAGGTCGGTCTGCTCGCCGTCATCGGGCTGTCGGCCAAGAACGCCATTCTCATCGTGGAATTCGCGAGAGCCCTGGCCGGTCAGGGCAAAAGCATACGCGAGGCGGCCGTGGAAGCCGCCCGGCTCAGGATAAGGCCCATCATCATGACCTCCCTGGCCTTCCTTCTGGGCGTCCTGCCGCTTTCCGTGAGCCACGGCGCCGGCGCAGCGAGCCAGCATGCCATCGGCACGGGCATCATCGGCGGCACCTTCCTCGCCACGGCGCTTGGCATCTTCTTCATCCCCGTGTTTTTCGTGGTGGTCAACCGGGTTTTTCTCTCACGCAGGAGGAAAAAGGATCTCGCGGCACGCGCGGAAAAGCCGGAAACGTCTGCAAAGGACGCGTCATAGAGGAATACCGGAGGGGCCGGCAGGAGGCTGGCGCATCAAAAAATCTGTATATGTCAGGGCGTGAAAAACATACGGGTCCCTCTTCCAGGCATGTTCCGCACCTCTTTATATGCATCCCTTGCCCTGCCGGCCTCCCGCGTGCTATATCTCTCAGAAGGGCTGTGCTGTCCCGCGGTGCATATTCGTTGAGGTAGGGGCGGTCGCGCGCGGATCGCCGGTAGGCACAGGGACATGCATGGGCTCTGTAGTTACGGGATAAGTTCAGCGCGGCACCGGAAGGCCCGGTGCCCAAGAAAGGAGATCCAATTTGAGAGATGTTGGCACGCTTTACAATCCTGAAAAGCTGAAATACGCCGCCGGCAGTTATTTTGATATGAGCGGCGAAGAAAGCACACTCGAGCTTTTCTGGCCTAGTCCTTCCGAAGACGACATACGCAAGGTGCAGTACGGCAGAGCCACATTCGGCCTCTGGTATTCCAATTACGGTGACGTCTACTTTCTGTATCACTTCGAAGATGATCCGTGGTCCGATTCCGTCTTTTCAACCATGCAGCTCGCTCCTGAGAAACGCATCCGTCCGCCCAAGATCTACGGGCACAAGAGGCTGAATCTCGATATCACGCTGGTGGACGCCGACAGCGGCATCGTCCGCGCCACGCGTCAGGTTTCCCTCTCCGTTTCCTTTTCCCGGAAGATGTGCGCCAGCGTGAACCGCCAGTTCTCTGAACGTTATCTCGCCTCCTGGAACCTTGAGGATTTCCAGAAGCGCTGCCGCGAGATTTACGCCGAGTACCCGCAGTCCGTGGATATCACCCGGGCCCCCGGGTGTATCATCTGCCAGGCTCCTGAAATTCAGCCTTTCTATCTCGAAGAAAAGAACGTCCAGATGTAGCGGGGCGGCCCGTGGGAGGAGAAACGCGCCAGGCGAGAACCGGCCTTCTGGTCTGGAGTTACAGGGAAGATTTCGCCCGTTCGCTCTGTGATGAACGCGGCGTGGCACTGACGCCCGGCTTCTTTACCGGCGTGCGCGGCACGCGCTCGCAGACCAGAGCCCTTCAGATGGCCCGCGAGGCTGCCCGGCGCGCGGGCTCTCCCCTGTTTGCCTATATGGCCGAGGTGACACTTTCCTTCCCCGCGGACGTGCCTCCGGCCGAAATCAGCAGGGGACGGCACGACAATACATTCCCCTGGCAGCTCGTGGACGCCGGCCAGGGGCACATGCTCCGTACCCTCAGAGACCGCGTGGTACGCGCCGTGGATCCCTCTTTTCCCACGGGACCCAGGGCCCTGGAAAATCTCATCGGGCGCAGCCCCGCCCTGTTCTTCAGACGCTTCTTCTCCTGCCCCCTGTTTTCGGCCGTGCGCATGGTCAGCTGGACGCTGCCGAAGGACCACGGCGGATGGAGCGGACTGCACCTCGCCACAGTCCTGACGCCGGCCATAACCGGTATTTCCCTGCTTTCTCCCTCCCGGGACCTTCTGGCAGGTTTCGAAGGAGTGGAGAGACGCAGGCGCCTCGGATACCTGCTGGGCACTTCCCTTTCCCCCGGCGAAATGCCCGCAATGTGATCTGCGTCACATAAAAAACAGGGATGAGCGGGTAAGGCCTGACCCATAAGGGGGTTTTTTATGGATATAGTCAGATCCTGCTGCCCGCACGACTGTCCGGACGGCTGCGGCTTTCTTGTCACCAGGGAAAACGGCAGGGCCGTCAGGGTCGCCGGCGATCCCGAGCATCCCTTCACGCGCGGCACGCTCTGCCCGAAAACGGCCCATTACGAGAGAACCGTCTATTCTCCCCTGCGCCTCACCACCCCCCTCAGGCGCACAGGGAAGAAAGGACAGAGTGAGTTCGAGCCCGTTACCTGGGACGAGGCCATCGGGGAAATCGCGCGGCGCTGGAAAGACATCATCGCCGGCTACGGCGGCGAGGCCATCATGCCCTGCTCCTACGCGGGCACCATGGGCTACGTGCAGAAGAACGCCTACTATCCGCTCTTCAACGCCCTGGGCGCCTCCGAGGCCGAGCGCACGCTGTGCACTCCCGCCCAGGGCTGCGGCTGGAGGTCGGTCATGGGTGCGACCATCACGACGCCGCCCCAGGAGATGCAGAAAAGCAGCCTCATTATTCTCTGGAGCCTGAATCCGCTTTCCACGAATTTCCACCTGACCCACGACCTGCGCATCGCCAGACAGCGCGGGGCGCGCATTGTCCTCATCGACTGTTACAGGACGTCTTCCGCGCGCATCGCAGACGAGGTCATCCTGACGCGCCCCGGCACGGATGGAGCCCTCGCCCTCGGCATCATGCACGTCCTCGCCGGAGAGGGATTCTGCAACAGGGACTTCATAGCCCGGCACGTGTACGGCTTCGAACGACTCGAAAAAGAAGTCCTGCCGGAGTGGACGCCGGAACACGCTTCCGAAGTCTGCGGCGTTCCGGCTGACACCATCCGCGGACTGGCCCGCGAATACGGTTCAGCCAAAGCCCCGTGCATCCGTCTCGGCGGCGGCATCACCCGCTACGGCAACGGCGCCATGACCACCAGGCTTACCCTTCTGCTCCCCGCACTCGTCGGCGCGTGGGGAAGGCCCGGGGCCGGTTACCTGTGTTCCTGCGCCTCGAGCCACGCCTACAATCTGGAACTTCTGAGGCACACGGAATACCGTCCGCATCCCGTGCGCACCCTGAACATGGCCCGTCTCGGGGCTGCCCTTTCCGGGGAAGACACAAAGGGCGGGGTTCCGGTCAAATCCCTCTTTGTCTGGGCCACAAACCCGGCCTGTTCCTACCCGGATCAGGATACCGTCATCAGGGGGCTTCAGCGCGAAGATCTCTTCGTTGTCGTTTCCGAGCGCTTCATGACGGACACGGCGCGCTACGCCGACATTGTCCTGCCCACGACGACCTCCTTCGAGCATGACGATCTGTACGCGGCCTACGGCAATTTCTGCGTACAGCGCGGCAGACCCGTCATCAGCCCCCTGGGTCAGTGTCTGAGCAACTGGGACATCTGCAGACGGCTCGCGAAAGCCATGGGACTCACCCAGCCCGTTTTCGACAAAACGACATCCGAAATCGTGGAAAATCTTATTGCGTCCACGGCGGATTCGGAATGGCACCTCACGCCAGAGCAGCAGGAAATCCTGCGCTCCGGGCGCCCCTGCGCCCTTACCCTGCCCGAAGGCTACGCGACAAATTTCATCACGCCGGATGGGAAAATCCGGATCGTGGACGAGACGGACCCTGATCCCCTGCCGCATTACCTTCCGCCGCATTACACGAAGGACAAAGGAGCCTTTACCGTTATCACCGGACCCAGCGTCAAAACGCTTTCCTCGAGCTTCAATGAACAGGAAGGGCTCTCCGGCCCGTCTGACCCCATGCGGCTGTGGATGAATCCGGAAGACGCCGGGCGTCTCGGCCTTCATGACGGGCAGGCGGTCATCTGCTCCACTGCCTCGGGGCACGCGCGCTTCACCCTGCTTGTCACGGAAAAAACCCTTCCGGGCTGCCTCGTCAGCGAGGGCGTGTGGTGGCTCTCCCGTACGGCGGGCCGCAACTTCAACGCTCTCGTCCCCGAAAGAATCACGGACAGAGGGCACGGAACAACATTCAATGATATACGCGTGGACGTCGCTCCGGCGGACTGATTCGACGCGGTACAAATCAAACAGAAGAAAAAGAGCGGCTCCCATTTACAGGGTGCCGCTCTTTCTGTTTCCGGCAGAAGAAATCTAAACGTTTTTCCCGTCATCTCCGCCGCTGTCCTCGGCGCTGTCGGCGCCGTCATTGACAACGATGCGTCCGCTGGCTTCAGAAGGAGACGGAACCCTGCCGACAACTTCGCCGGGACGGGCATTGGCGAGTTTGAGCGTCTGAGTCTGATCCGCCGCGTAGCTCAGGAGAATGCCGACCACGGCGGAATTATCATAGGCGATGGCCTTGCGCACCAGGGCGGGAAGGATCTCCTGCTGGAATGAAGGATCGCCGATGGCGTCCTCCACCAGAAGACGCAGACTTTTCTCCTCGCGCTGGCTAGGGCGTCCGCTGCCGGCCTTGTGGGCCTCGCATATCATGGTCAGGCAGGCCTCTATGGCGGTCATGCCGGCGTAGGCATCGTTTTCCACTCTGTCCAGGGACGTCCTCCCGAGGGAAAGCTGCCAGCTTATCTCATCGGGATCACAGCTGGTAAAGGGGAAAAGCATTTCCGGGGATGACGGCAGCATAAAAGAGGCTCCTTGCAGAGGGAAATAAAACACACGGTCCGAATGAGGAATAAATGATATAGCACTGAAAAACCGGCAGGGCAAAAAATAAATTTCCGCATTTCCCGGGGGAAATGCGGAAATACTGAATATCCTGCTTTATAAAAAAGCGCTAATCGTCATGAACCTCGCCGATTTCCGCGTTTCTGCCGTAATGTGTGGGCGGCATATTGGGGAAACGGCGGCGGATCTCAGCGAGCTTTTCCTCGGAAACAGCCTCGCCCTCATGGCGGCCGCAGCGGGGACAGACATCATTGATCACGCCCACGTAGCCGCAGACGGGATCGCGGTCCACGGGATGGTTGATGGAACCGTAGCCGACGCCCTTGTCGTGCATGTAGCGGATGACGGCCTCAAAGGCCTCGGGATTCTTGGCCGTGTCGCCGTCGAGCTCGACGTAGGTAATATGGCCCGCATTGGTGAAAGCGTGGTACGGCGCCTCAATCTCAATCTTGCGGAAAGCCTTGATGGGAAAATAGACAGGCACGTGGAAGGAGTTCGTGTAATAGGCCCTGTCCGTTACGCCGGGTATAATGCCGTAGCGCTTCTGGTCGAGCTTGACGAAACGCCCGGAAAGCCCCTCTGCAGGAGTGGCGATGAGGGTAAAATTGAGGCCGCGGGCCTTCGATTCATCGTCAAGCCGCCTGCGCATGGAACCGATGATGCGCAGGCCGAGTTCCTGGGATGCTGCGCTTTCGCCGTGATGGGCGCCCACAAGCGCCTTGAGGCATTCGGCGAGACCGATGAACCCCACGGTCAGCGTACCGTGCTTCAGCACCTCACCCACGGGATCGTCCCAGTCGAGCTTTTCGGAGTCGAGCCACACGCCCTCCCCCATGAGGAAGGGGTAATTGCGCACGCGGCGGGCTGACTGAATCTCAAAACGGTGCATGAGCTGGCGGATAACCAGATCCATCATGGCGCCGAGCTTCGTGAAGAAGAGATCCACGTCCCCCTTTGACTCGATGGCGAGCCTCGGAAGATTGATGGTGGTGAATGAGAGGTTGCCGCGGCCGCAGGTGACTTCCCGGGAAGGATCATAGACGTTGCCCATGACGCGCGTGCGGCAGCCCATGTAGGCGACCTCGGAGTTGTAATCGCCCTCTTTGTAGTACTGGAGATTGAAGGGAGCGTCGAGGTTGGAGAAGTTGGGGAAGAGGCGCTTGGCGGAAACCAGCATGGCCTGCCTGAAGAGATCGTAATTGGGGTCGCCGGGGTTATAGTTTACGCCGGCCTTCATCTTGAAGATCTGCACGGGGAAAATGGCCGTCTCGCCGCCTCCGAGACCGGCGTCAGTGGCCTTCAGAAGCTGTTTCACGACCATACGGCCCTCGGGGGACGTGTCGGTGCCGTAGTTGATGGAAGAGAAGGGAACCTGGGCCCCGGCGCGGGAGTTCATGGTATTCAGATTATGGATGAGGGCTTCCATGGCCTGATACGTATCGCGCTCAGTGCGGCGCAGGGCTTCCTTTTCGGCGTAGGAAGCCATTCTGGAGGCCATGGAGGGATCCAGGGGACACGCCCCGTCAGCGGCGGCGTGCTCCAGAGCCTGGGCGATACGGGCGGGAAGTTCCGGCAGTGCGCTCATGCACACGGGCACGATGACGTCCATGATGCGGTGCCTGACGAAGTCGGAAGCCGCCTCATACTCTATGCCGGCCTCCACCTCGATAAAGGCGGTAAGAGCCGCTTCATAGGCCTTGCGGAAAGTCTGGGCCACGCCCTCGGCCATGGCGAAATCAAAGTTTGGAATGGCCTGGCCGCCGTGCATCTCGTTCTGGTTGGCCTGAATAATAATGCAGGCCAGGGCAGCGCGGGAAATGATGCTCTTCGGAGGACGCAGATAGCCGTGCCCCGTAGAGAATCCCCTCCTGAAGAGAGGAATGGGGTCTATCTGGCAGCAGGTCTCGGTGAGCATGTAGAAGTCTTCATCATGGATGTGGATATCGCCGGAAACCTGGGCCTGGGCGATATCCGGAGGAAGCACTTCATGGTTGCAGAAATACTTGGAACCCTCGGAACCGTACTTGAGCATGGTGCCCATGGACGTGTCGCCGTTGACATTGGCGTTCTCACGCTTGATGTCAGCGTCCCTCGCGGGAGCAAAGGTAAGGGTCTTGTAGATATCCATGAGGGCGCCGGTGACACGGCGGCGGCGCGCGTGATCAGCCCTGTAAACGATGTAGGACTTGGCTGTGGCCGCGAAGCCGAACTCGATGAGCGTGGACTCCACGAGGTCCTGCACGTGCTCAACGGTCACGGCCTGCTTGCGGGGGTTGAGGCGTTCGACCACCTTGGCTGTGACAAAATCAATGTCAACGTCCGTCATCTTCTTCTCGCCGGACGGAACGTCGTTGGCGGCTCTGAAGATGGCGGAACGGATCTTTACATCGTCGAAGGAAACGAACTTGCCGTCCCTCTTGCTGATGGTCTTCGGTCTCATGTTCCGCTCCGGTGTCTGAGGTTTGTGCGTGAAATCGGCCGCATAGGCCTCTTTGTGAAAGGAGGCGCATCAGCTTTCAAGCTAATTTCACAGGATTTTTTAAAAAGTATTTTAATTTGGTATGCAGATTTTTTACTGTTTTTTTGAATATTCACAAAACAGCGCACCCTGCAGGAAAATCTGCCACCAGACCCGGCCATCTGCCGGACCTGCCTTATGTAGGCTGAAACGTTTTTCTGTGCAATGCCCCTGAGAAGACATTCCACCTGCCGCCTGCTCCTAAGTCCGCGGATTTGTTCCCCTCTCAGCCGGAATAATTTTTTTTGCGGTTCCCTGCCTAACACGCTTCCTGTTTTTCCAGGATCTCTGGTATCATGCGGTAATTATATGAAAATACACAAAAATTATGGACATCCAGAGGTATTCTCCGGGCTTGTGCCATAAGGGAAAAAACGCCGACGGAGGTTTTCAGGCTCTCCCCGCGTTTTCTTTCCGACAGCCCGTTCCGTTCGCCCCGCAGCGGCGGGACTGGGGAGCCCCCCCTTCCGGGGCCAGGCCCGGCGGCACCCCTCACGGAGGGGAAAAAGCCCGGCAGGCCGCATTCTGTGCCCTTGGACAGCACATGGAAGGGGAAAAACACGAGCCAGCTTGTTTTCATAAGCTACGTATTATTTTATCTAAATCGGTATATAAATACTTTTCAATTTACCAGTAACAAAAATTTATCTTTGAAGCTAAATATCAGCCGGATACTCTCCGGAGGCCGGCCCGGACCGCGCTCCTTGCGCCGTGGCCCGCGAAAAGGTAAGGAAGAACCAGTCATTCGGCGTGCCCGGCGCGCAACCTGATCCGCTCCCCGCAGGATGCGGATCCCCCCTCAAAAACACGGATGCCCAACATGAAAAAATTTCTCAGTGTCATCCTGGCAGCGGCAATGGCCTTCCTTTCCGCCTGCGACAGCACGCCGCAGCAGCGCGGCGTAAGCGGCAGGGCGTACATCTCTTCCTCCCGGCCGGCCATCCGTGTGGAGGCGGGAGAGCTGCCCGTCGTCACCTCAGGGCTCGGCCACGGCCGCATCTACAATACCGGAAACGCCTCCGGACTGCCCCTGGACACCAGGGCCGTGGTCTGGGGAACGGACGCGGATCATCCCATGGCCGTCCTCATCCACGCCGAACTCCCGGACTCCTGGGACTGGACGAGCGTCCAGAGCCGCACGGGCTCCATCCATTTCGAGACCGAGCGCCTCGGCGGACAGGAATTCGCCGCCTACACCTACCTTGTGCCCGCGGACAAGGATCCCTTTGCCGGCCTCGTCGGCGATCCCCGCAAGGGTACGCACTGGGTGGCCCGCTACTACGCCCGCCGCTACAATAACAACCGTGGCAAGATCATCCTGGAATACCGCGAACCAGCGCCCGAAAAAATCACGGCCCTTTCCGGGCTGGACGCTCCGGAGAGAGCCTGGCTCGACTCCTTCCGCGACCGCGCGCGGAAGTTCTTCATCATCGCTGTCCCGGAAAAGCCTCTCCCCCAGATCGAGAAGGGCTTCGCCAAGGACGTACGCTGGCAGTTCCTGAACGACTCCATTCTCGGACCGGTTTTCCTCAAGAACTAAAACGGCTTTCGTCCCGGCAATATAAAACAGCCTGAATGCGGGCATTCCTCTTGCCGCCTGCAGGGGCGGGATTCCCCGATTCACAAAAGTTGACACGTCCGCCTGAAACGTTACCTTGTCCGGACGCGGAAAACTCAGAAATACAATCCACGAGGTATACGATGCCTGAAATCATCTGGAAATATTATCTTGCCAAGGGGCCGGAGGCCGATGACGTACTCTCCAGGGCAAAACAGGCCTGGGACGGGATCAAAGCCCACAGGGAAAGTCTCATGGAAGAGTACAAAGCCAACGGCGTTCTGCCCGGAGACCGCAAAAAATACACCATCACGGGACTTCTTTACTACGAAAAGCCCGATTACGATTTTATGGTGTTCACCGAATCCTCCCAGAAAACCGCTGACGGACGCTCCTTCTTTATCGCCCGTCCGAAGCTCAACAATATGAACGGCCAGGAGCTCGCCAGGAAACTGGCCGCGCCGGAGGTCACCTTCGATCGCAAAAACGAGCTCATCAGCCTCCTCGGCCTCGCCTGCATGGCCGATTTCACGGCTTCCGCCAACCAGACGAGCACGAGTCTCGTGTGGTCCAGCGCCACGGCCGTCGATGGCGGCATCGCCGTGAAGATGCCCGCCGACGCCTCGAAGCAGCACATCCTCGGCACCCCGCCCAAGATTCCCCACTTCCTGAAGCTCATAGACAAGGAAACCTACGACAACATGGTTTCCCACGCCGAAAGCTAGTCTTTCCCTTCCCTGTTCCTGCCATGTCCGTGCGGGCGCTCACCTCTGTGTGAACGCCCGCGCTTCTTTTCTTTCCCCCCTTCCTTCTTTTCTGCCTTTTCCTCTCTGTTATCTGCCTGTTCCTTTCCGGAGGCCCCTATGTCTGGTTCCCACCCCGCATCACGGGACATGGACATGCTCCATGGTCCCGTTGCCCGCAAAATGCTTGTTTTCGCTCTCCCTGTCGCGCTCACGGGCCTCTTCCAGCAGCTCTTCACCGCAGCCGACATCTTCGTGCTGGGACGCTTTGTCGGCAAGGAAGCCATGGCCGCCGCCGGCAACAATATCCCTGCCATCAGCCTCATCATCAATCTGTATACGGGCCTCGCTCTTGGTGCCAACGTCGTCATCGCCCGCTGCATCGGCTCCGGGGACAGGAACGGCACCCGCTCCGCTGTCCAGACGGCCGTGCTTCTCTCCCTCATCTCCGGCATCGCCATAGCGGCCATGGGTATTCCCCTGTCCAGAACGGTGACAGAACTTCTCGGCGTGCCGGAGGAGGTCTTCACCATGTCAGAGGACTACCTCAGGATCTATTTCTATGGCATCCCGGCCCTGGCCTTCTTCAATTTCGCCGCAGCCATCCTGAGAAGCCGCGGCGACACGCGTACGCCTCTTTTTGCCCTCATCCAGTCCACCATTCTCAACATTGTGCTCAACCTGGCCTTCGTGAAAGCAGGATGGGGCCTCGGCGGAGTCGTCTGGGCGACGGATATTGCCAACTACTGGGCCGCAGTCTTCCTCTTCATAGGCCTCATCAGGACGCCCGGATCCGTACGCCTTGTTCTTGCGGGCATGCGCGCTGACATGGGCCACCTGAAGGAAATCCTGCGCATCGGCCTGCCCGCCGGCGTGCAGCTCATGGTTTTCGCCATAGCCAACATATGCCTGCAGCAGTCTATTAACAGCCTCGGCGCCGACGCCATGGCTGCCAGCGCGGCAGCTTTCACCGTTGAAATCAACGTATACTGCGTCATCGCCTCGTTCGGTCAGGCCGTCACCACCTTCGTGAGCCAGAACTACGGCGCCGGGAATCTCCGCCGCTGCCGCCTCTGCACCCGTACCGGTATTTTTCTCGATCTCTGCGGCATGGCCATCATGTCTGTCTTCTGTCTTGGTTTCGCCGGCCCCATCATCGGGCTCTTCAGCTCCGACCCCGAGGTGATCAGGCTTGGCGTTATCCGCGTCTGGTATGTGGTGCTTCCCGAGAGCATCAACGTCTTTCTTGAAGTTCTCTCCGACGCCCTGCGCGGATACGGCATCTCCACGCCTCCGGCCCTCATCGCCCTCTTCGGCATCTGCGGATTCCGCCTCGCCTGGATCTTCCTTTATTTCCCGCATTCGCCTACCTTCGAGACGCTCATGGCCGTCTTCGGACTGAGCTGGGCTATCACGGCCTTCTTCCTGGCCATAGCCTACGTCTGGTACATGCGCCGGCTTGAAGCCGCGGCGCGCGCCTGACGCGTCCACATCTTCGCGCCGCCACGCAAAGGAGTCTCATGAGCGCCTATTCCATCGTTTACCTAGCGGAAAAGCACAGCATTGCCGAGGCCCTGGCGGACGTCCTGCCCGGGCGCAGCGTCAAAAGGAACGGCTATATCGAATGCGGCAGCGCGGCCGTTACCTGGCTCTCCGGCCACCTTCTCGAACAGGCTCCGCCCGAGGCCTACGACCCGGCCTACAAACGATGGAGCAGGGAGACGCTCCCCATCGTGCCGGAAGTCTTCAAATACACGGTGCGCCGGGACCGCAACATCCCGAAACAGCTCGCTGTCATAAAAAATCTGCTCCGCGAAAGCCCCTCGGCCGTCAACGCGGCCGACTTTGACCGCGAAGGGCAGCTCCTCGTGGACGAGGTACTCGAGCTCGTCCGCTATAAAGGGCAGGTCCTGAGGCTGAAGACCCGTGCCCTCGACAGGACAAGCCTTACCAGAGAACTCGGGCGGATGGCTCCTGACGGGGAATTCGCAGGCATGCGCGACGCGGCCCGGGCCCGCTCCGAACTTGACTGGCTCGCCGGCATGAATCTGACCAGGGCCATGACGATCCACGGCCGCAGCGTCAGTCCCTCCGGCGTGCTCTCCCTCGGACGCGTGCAGACGCCCACCCTGGCCCTCGTTGTCGAACGCGACGAGACCATCGAGAATTTCGTGCCGAAAACGTTCTACAAAGTTTCCTGCCCGTTCACGGCGGCAGCCGGCACCTTTGTCACCCTTCTGAACCCCAAGCCGGACATGGAAGGTCTCGATGAGGAAAAGCGCCTCGTTGACAAAAAGACCGCCCTTGCCGTGCGCGACGCCGTGTCCTTCGGAGACGGCACGGTGACCGGAGTGGAAACCCAGCGCAGGGCAGACCCCGCACCGCTCCCCTATTCCCTCACTGATATCCAGAAGGAAGCCTCGGCCCTCTACGGCATGGGCGCCTCCGCCGTCCTCGACTGCTGCCAGGAGCTCTACGAGGGCCGCTTCACTTCCTACCCAAGGACTGACTGCCGCTATCTGCCCTTTGAGCAGTTCGGCGAGGCCCGGGATGTTCTGGCCGCCATAGGTCATCTCCCGGGTATGGAGGCCATGCTCGCTGCCGCGGATCCCGAACGCCGCGGAGCCTGCTGGAACACGGCCAGGGTCACGGCCCATCACGCCATCATTCCCACTGCCGTGCCTGCCAAGGGCCTTTCCGAAACCCAGGAAAAAATCTACCGTCTCATCTGCCGCCGCTACGTGTGGCAGTTCCTGCCTCCCCATATCTATAAAAAGACGCGCATTGACGTTTCCTGCGCGGGCTATGACTGGCGCGCCGACGGCCGCACGGAAGTGAGCCCGGGCTGGTACGCCTTCCGGAAAGCCGGCCTTTCTGGCGGCACGAAGGAAAAAGAAACAAAGGAACCCGAGCCCGCTCCCCTGCCCCATGTGGAAAAGGGAGAGGCCGTCAGAGCCGGACAGGCAAAGGTGGACGAGGGACAGACCACGCCTCCGGCCCGTTTCACGGAAGGTACCCTCGTGGAGGCCATGGAAAACATCCAGCGCTACCTCAGGGAAGCTTCCGGCGAGGACAGAGACATTCTCAGAAAAACGGAAGGCCTCGGCACAGTGGCCACCCGCGCCACCATCATCTCAACGCTCCTGAAGCGCGGATACCTCGCCAAAAAAGGACGCTCCCTGCTCTCCACGCCCACAGGGCGCTCGCTCATCCATATCTGCCCGCAGAGCATCAGGGATCCGCTCATGACAGCGGACATGGAGCGCTCGCTCACGGAAATCCAGGAAGGCCGCATCCCCTACAAAAACTACGTGGCCTCCTACGCGGCAAAACTTCCGGAGCTCATCAGCGAGATCTTCGGCACACCTGCCGATGGCTTCGCCGCCGATCCCGGAACGCTCTGCCCCCGGTGCGGCAAACCGCTGAAACGCGTCCGCGGCAAAACCGGGCGCTGGTTCTGGCTCTGCACAGGCCGCCCGGACTGCACCTACGCGGCAGCTGACAGCAGGGGGCGCCCCGGCCGCGCCTTCCCGCCGAAGGACAGCGCTGAAAAGGACGCTCCTGCGCAGGAGCCTGAAGGGCCGCTCTGCCCGCGCTGCGGAAAGCACAGCCTCGTGCGCCGCCAGGGGCCGAAGGGGACCTTCTGGGGCTGTTCTGGCTTCCCTCACTGCCGCTTCACCTGCGGGGATAAGGACGGCGGTCCCGCGCTGCCGGAAGGATCGCAGACGCAGAAAAAAACATTCCGCAGGACAGTCAGGGAAAAGGCGGAGGAACCGCAGGTCCGGAGCGTTCCGTGGGATGAGACACTTCCTGATTCCTCTGTTCCTTTAGGGAAAAAAGGGGACCTTCAGGACACAGAAGGCGCGGAAGCGGGCGCGAAACGCCCGCGCCGCAAAGCCGCGTCCGGAGCACAGAAAAACGGGCAGACCGCATGCCCGAGATGCGGCAGGGAACTGGTGCTCCGCAAAGGCCCGAAGGGTCCTTTCTGGGGCTGCTCCGGCTTCCCGCGCTGCCGGTTCACCTGCAGTGACAGGAACGGAAACCCCGATTTGCCGGAAGACACCCCGGCTCCGAAAAGGACCCGCCGCAGAACAGTCCGGAAAACGGCGGCAGCGCAGCCCCAGGCCGCTCCGTGGGAAGAAACGCCTTCCATCTCTCCCTCTGGGGAGAAAGAGAGCCCCGGGGACACCGGTTCGTTTCAGCCGGACCGCGCGGAGGCGGGACCGGAACGCCCACGCCGCAAAGCCGCGTCCGGAACACAGGAAAGCGGGCAGAACGCCTGCCCGCTCTGCGGCAGGCCTCTGGCGCGCCGGCAGGGAACGCGCGGCTTCTTCTGGGGATGCACAGGCTATCCCGGCTGCCGGTTCACCTGTGAGGACAGGGACGGAACCCCCGTCAGGCCGGAAGAGGCGCCGGTGTGTCCCGAATGCGGGGCGCCGCTGCGCCAGGTGGCCATACGGAAGGGACCGCATGTCGGCAGCATGGCCTGGCTCTGTTCCAACGACGGGGGACACGCCTCGGGCAGATCCCGTTTTTTCGAGGACAGAGACGGGAAGCCGGTTCTCTCCTGAAATAAGGAACTCTTCCCGCAGGGCGTTGACTTTCACGGCGTCCCGTCCTTAGATCCGCCTCTGTGCCCGGCACAAAACGGAGGTTTTCATGGCGCGACTCTTTTTCCCGATCCTGGCTTTTCTGCTCCTGCTTTCCCAGGCGTCAGCCGCTGAAACCGACGAGAACGACCTTTTCCGGGCCGCAGAGGAAGGCGATGTCGGCGGCATACGCCAGTGTCTGGCTTCGGGCTGCAGCATCAATGTGAAAGACCATGCCCAGATGACGCCGCTCCATCACGCCGCCATGGCCAAAAAGCCAGAAGTTATCCGGCTCCTCATTGAACGCGGCGCCGATGTCAACGCCCGCGACCGTTACGGCATGACACCCCTTCTTTATTCCGGGATGGATCCGGAAATCATGAAACCGCTCCTCGAAGGCGGCGCCGACGTCAACGCCCGCTTCGTCGGAGGAAGCACGCTCCTGCAGAACGCCCTCATCGAAAACAGGCCGGAAGCCGCGGAAATCCTGGTCGAGCATGGCGCCGACCTCACCCTGCCCCACGGCATCACGGCCATCGAATTTCTGGACTCGTTTCCCAGCATAGCCGAGGAATTCAAGGAAGCGGGTGTCTACCAGGAAATGCAGAACATTCTCCGCAGGCCGGGCTCCCATCCCTCGCCCCTGCACTGACCCTGTGACATATGTCATGCCCCAGGCGGGCTCCGGCGGCCTATACAAAGGCCATATCTTTTCGTGCGCCCTGCGTCCTGGTTCTCATTTTTTCTTTAGCAACGGAATCTGCTTCATGCGTCAGAAATTCTCCCTCACCCCTTCCACCCTGCACGTGGCGGTGCAGGCCTGTTTCTTTCTGTTCACAATACTCGTGGGCGTGCAGTTCGTGCTCTTCGCCTCCTGGGCCATGGGGCTCACGGAAGTCTTCACTGCCCGCCCGGCCGCGGTGGAAGGCTTTCTGCCCATCAGTTCCCTCCTCGCCCTCAAGCGCTTCCTGCTGACAGGCCTCTGGGATCCCATTCATCCGGCCGGCCTGACAATTCTGATTTTCGCCCTTCTCTCGGCGCTTTTTCTCCGCAAGGGATTCTGCGGCTATGTCTGCCCTGTGGGAGCCATCTGCACCCTGCTTTACCGCATCGGACGCAGGGCCGGCATAGCCCGCACGCCATCGCCGCGCTTCTATATTCTGTGGACGCTCCCCAAATACGCCCTCCTGGCCTTCTTTCTGTCCCTGCTGACCATGGACGTGAACAGCATAGGAACCTTTCTGACCTCACGTTATAACCTGGTCTGCGATACGAGGATGCTGCTCTTCTTCCTGGAGCCTTCGGGCGTCCTTCTGGCCGTCGTGGCCATCCTTGTCGGCGGAAGTGTCCTCTTCCCGGGATTCTGGTGCCGCTGCCTCTGTCCCTACGGCGCCCTGCTGGGCATCCTTTCTTTTCTCTCCCCTGTCTCCATACGCCGCGACGAATCAAAATGCTGCAGCTGCCAGCAGTGTACGAAGCACTGCCCCCAGGGCATTTCCGTACATCTCAAAAAACGCGTCCGCCTGCCCGAGTGCATGGGCTGCATGGAATGCGTGTCCGCCTGTCCCAAAAAGGACTGTCTGGGCATGGAACTCGGCTACCGGGCTGATTCCGGCCGCCGCGTTCCATGGTGGAGCATGGCCGCGGGCACGATCTGCCTTCTTCTGCTTCTCTACATCTGGGCCAGAGCCACGGGACACTGGGAAACCGCCATCCCCAGGGAAATGGTGCGCATGCTTCATCAGGGCATCAGGACGCTCAGCCATTATTAGCAGGAACGCGGAATATTTTCCCGGGCCTTACGGACACGCTCCGTAAGGCCTTTTTTGTTTTAAACCGTATGGATGTTGGGCGATCGTTTACTGGACCCACTAGACGACACGTTAATGGACCCGCCTTTGATGGCGTGAGTTTGTGTCCGAAAGGGGGGGCATGACTCATAGGAAAAAAGTATTATCAGCCAGGCACTACTCAAAAGGAGGAGTTTCCATGAAGTTGAGGTGAATTTTCACTCCAAGTGCAAGATCCTGGGCGGAGTTACGGAGTTCTTCGGCAAAGCATTCCTGTGCCGTTTTCCACCCGGGAACCTTCCCCGGCCGGTTGTTTATCCGGTACACTCCCTTCCAATACAAGTCACGCTGGGTGACAGTTGAAAAGTTGGTCTTCTTCGGGAAATTCTCCCTTAAAAGGCCATTTGTATTCTCGTTCGATCCCTTCTGCCAGGGGCTGTGGGGATCAGCAAAATAGAATGGAATACGCAGCTCGTTTTCAATTTTCTGATACCAGGCGAATTCTTTTCCACGATCTCCTGTAAGTGATTTGATTGTTCCGGGAGGAAGAATTTTAATTAATCTTTTCAATGTGTTATAAAAATTTTCCGCAGTGCAGGATTCAGCCCTGCAGGCAAAGAGCATACGGGTTTTCCGTTCGACTATGGTAAACACGCAGCCGGTGCCGTTCCGTCCGGATTCGACAGTATCCACCTCGAAATGACCGAATTCGCTGCGCCTTTCGATGCTGGCAGGGCGGGTGTGAACGGACTTTCCCGCCGTGTATTTTTTTGCCTTTCCTTCCTTCCGCTGAACGCGCCGCCTGCCTTTATGCCGGAGCAGAGACCGATCTCCATAAAGCAGGAAGCCGGCGTACAGCCAGCGGTAAATACTGACTGTGGATGCCTGGCCTTTAAGGACGGTATTTGCCATCTGCTCCGGCGGGTACCCCCGGCGGATTAATTTCTCAGCCGTCGCAATAACCTGGGGCAGCAATTTTCCTCTGGGTTTTGATTTTTTTCTATTCGCCCTGTACCGGGTATGAGCAGCAGCTGCTTCATACCTTTTGCGGCGTTCTTTCAGGGGGATACCTTTGGGAAACTGTCTGGAGAATTCTCTGGAAACAGCTGCCTCGGAGATTCCGCAGTGCCGGGCGATATGGGCGCCAGAGAAGCCTTCTCTGGCTAATGCCATAATTGCAGCTCTTTTCTCTTCTGAAAGGTGATGATATGCTCTTTGCAGGCTCATGCCGTTCTCCTGTGAACCGTTTGGTTTTGTACTCAACACAGGATTACTGCATGGGCCTTTTTTATTCCAGCCCGTCGAAACCGAACTTTTTCCGCATAGGGAGGGGCGCGCCCCTCCCTATGCGGCCCCCTAAAAAAACCGCGGAACACTGCGCTGACCTGGTTCCCTAAATTGCTGAACCGTATCAGAGCGTTGCCCCAAAACCCTGCACTTGGAATGAAAACTCACGCTCTCGAAAAGAACACCATCGGAATGGGGAACGATCTTCGGTGACGCTGCTGCCGCATCGGCAGCACTGGACAGATTGATTCATCATTGCACGCCTGTGGCCATAATGGGCGACAGCTACCGCGCCCGGAAGAATAAACTCAAAAGGGCCATGAAGGTTTAAAAACAGACCTTAAGGGCTTTTAAGCCCGTAAAGGGTGGGGCTTCACGACATCACGGAGCCTGCTGCTCAGAAGGACGGGAGGAGATCCCCCTGCGCTCTTTTGTGCCAGTCAGACTGACTGAGGTGGACCCACTAAACGATCGTTTAGTGGGTCCATTGAGCGCTCGCTTGACAGATGGAAAAAAATCTCTGATTATGCTAAAGATGCTATACAATATGCAAAAAATACATTCCCTCCTTTCAGCGTTGCGCGGGATCTTGCACTTTGCTAATGCTCATTCTTCAGCAAAAAAACGTCCGCTTTACGGACGCCACAGGGAGTATTGTGGATGACCAAATATCTCACCGCCCTAACCATAGCCGTGGTTCTGGCTCTTTCCCTCTCGGGATGCGGGGACGGAAAGGAGGGGGGACAGGCAGTCCGTCCCGTCCGCTCTATCGTCATCGAACCAGGGCCGGCTGCCATGAAGGAGATTTTCACCGGGCAGATTGACGCACACAATTACGTCAGCGTTTCCTTCCGCATAGCGGGTAAAATCCGGGAACGCTTTGTATCCGCCGGCGACCGGGTGAAGGCCGGACAGCTTCTGGCCCGCCTCGACGACGCCGTCCAGAAGGATAGCCTCACAAGCGCCCAGGCACAGGTTCTGGCCTCAAAGGCGGCACTGGAGCAGGCATCAAAACTGGCAGGCCGCGCCGAATCCCTCATCGGCGAGCGCGCGGTGTCCCAGAACCAGTATGACACAGCGATCCGCTCCCGCAAGGAAGCCACTGAAAATCTCAGGGCCAGCCAGGCCAGTGCGCATTCAGCCGCCGAGCAGCTGAGCTATACCGTCCTGAAAGCGCCTGTCAACGGTGTCATCACGAACCGTCTCGCCGAAAGCGGCGAAAACGTCGCAGCCGGACAGGCCATCTTCCGCATCGCCCAGGACTCCGGTTTTGATGCGGTTTTCGACATGCCGACGGAAATGATCCGCTGGGGACTGGCGAATGGCAGCCGCATAAAAGTCTGTCTGGACAGCGACAGGAATGTCTGCGCCACGGGCACGGTCTATGAAGTGTCCCCCGAAGCCTCGGATACCACCAGAACGCATCTCACCAAAGCCTTCATCGCCGACTGTCCCGCGTCCATGCTCCTTGGATCCACTGTCACGGGAGAAATCATCGAGGACAGGCAGAACGTTATCGTCATCCCGAAAACCGCCCTCACCAGCCATAACGACAGGGCCGCTGTCTGGGTCATCGGGCAGGACAGCACAGTTTCCTACCGTGCCATAGACATCGACCGGTACACGAAAGACAGCGTGTACGTGAAAAGCGGCCTCTCGAAGGGAGACCGCGTCGTGACTGCGGGTGTCCAGGTTCTTCTTGAAGGGCAGAAAGTGAAGGAAGCGGCCAATGGCGCAGATTAATCTTTCCGCGTGGGCCATACGCCACAGCACGCTCATGCACTTTTTCATGCTCCTCGTGGCCCTGGCGGGCGTGCATGCGTACTTCGCGCTCGGGCAGGACGAAGATCCTCCCTTTACGGTCAGGACCATGGTCGTGCGCGCCTACCTCCCCGGTGCCACCATTGACGAAACCATGCGCGAGCTCACGGACCGCATTGAGAAGAAACTCGAGGAAACCCCGTACCTCGACTATCTGAAAAGCTATACCACACCCGGCGAAGCGACAATTTTCGTCAACCTTCTGTCCGGCACACCCCAGTCCGAAGTGCCTGAGTGCTGGTACCAGGTCAGAAAAAAAGTCGGGGACATCTCCTACACACTCCCGTCCGAAACGGTCGGCCCCTACTTCGATGATGAGTTCGGGGACACGTATGGCATCATTTACGCCTTCACGGCTGACGGATTCACGCACAGGGAACTCAAGGACTATGTGGAAGAAATCCGCAAAAAGCTTCTGAGTCTCCAGTACGTCGGCAAGATCACGACCATCGGCGAACAGGACGAAAAATATTACGTGGAGTTCTCTCCTCACCGCCTCGCAAAGCTCGGGATCTCCCAGAACGCTGTCATTTCCGCCATCCAGCAGCAGAACGCCCTGACGCCTTCCGGCACAGTGGACACGGACAGCGATAAAATCGCCATTGAATCCTCCGGCCGGTTCCATTCTGAATCGGATATCGCCAACGTTACTCTTTACGCGGGATCCCAGAAAATCCGGCTCGGCGACGTGGCCACGGTGACCCACGGCTACGCCGATCCTCCCACGCCGCATTTCCGCTGCAACGGAAAGGACGCCATCGGCCCCGCTATCAACATGAGCAAGGGCGGCAACGTACTGAAGCTCAAGGAAAACGTTGAAAACGCGATGGCCCGAATCCTAGCCGATCTCCCCGTGGGCATTGAGACCACCCTCGTGGCCAACCAGCCCGCCGTGGTGCACGACTCGGTCAACGAATTCACGGAAGCCCTTTTCGAAGCCGTCGCCATTGTCCTGGGCGTCAGCTTCCTGAGCCTCGGTCTGCGCGCAGGCACCGTCGTGGCCTGCTCGATCCCCCTGGTGCTCGCCTTCGTTTTTCTCGGCATGCAGATTTTCGACATCGATCTGCAGCGTGTCTCGCTGGGTGCGCTCATCATTTCCCTTGGCCTGCTCGTGGACGATGCCATGATCACCATTGAGAGCATGGTCAGCCGTCTCGAACTCGGCTGGGACAAGATGAGAGCGGCCACCTACGCCTATACCACAACGGCCTTTCCCATGCTGACCGGCACGCTGGTCACCATTCTGGGCTTTGTGCCCATAGGCCTTGCCAAAAGTATGGCCGGCGAATACTGCTTCACCCTCTTCGCCATAGTAGGCATGGCCCTCATCGTGTCCTGGTTCGTGGCCGTTTTGTTCGCTCCTGTCATCGCCATGAGCGTGCTCCCGGACCACATTTCCCACGCCAAGACGGACGCTTCCCGCTTCGCCGGGATCTTCCACAAATGTCTTGTCTGGTGCATGCACCATCCAAAGACAACTGTCATCGTGACCCTGGCTGCCTTCATCCTTTCCATTGAAGGAATGAAACACGTTCCCCAGCAGTTCTTTCCCCATTCCACGCGACCGGAAGTTCTCGTGGACATGACCCTGCCTCAGAATTCCTCCATCGAAGCCACGGACGAAGTGTCCAGGCGCATCGACGATGTGCTCTCAAAAGACAACGACGTGGATCACTGGACAAGCTACGTGGGGCGAGGCGCCATCCGCTTCTATCTGCCCCTCGATGAACAGCTGGAGAATGACTTCTTCGCGCAGAGCGTTATCGTGACGAAAGGTGACGAGGAAAGGGAACGCGTGATCCAAAAAATTCAGAACATTCTGGATAACGAGTATCCCCAGCTCACAGGCCGTGCCTACGCCATGGAACTGGGACCGCCTGTCGGCTGGCCCGTGCAGTTCCGTGTTTCCGGACCGGATCAGGAGAAGGTCCAGGAATACGCACACCAGGTCGCGGGCATCATGGCGGCTTCCCCGGATCTCGAGAAAATCAACTTTAACTGGGCTGAAAAACAGCGCAAGCTGAAGATTGAGGTCCGTCAGTCCGAGGCACGCCGCCTCGGCCTCTCGAGTTCTGCCATAGCGAAAGCGCTCTACGCTTCCGTGAGCGGCGCAACGGTAACGCAGGTACGTGACGACATTTATCTCATCGATGTCATCCTGAGGGCCCGCAAGGAAGACCGCACGAGCATCGAGCAGATCAGGAATCTCGACGTACAGCTGCCGAACGGCAGTTCCGTCCCCCTGAGCGTACTCGCCGATGTGACGTACACCCAGGATTATCCCCTGATCTGGCGCCGCGACCGTCAGCCGACAGTCACGGTCCAGGCTCAGGCCGTAAGCGGTAAAATGCCTGAAACCGTTGCGCTGGGACTCATGGGAAAAATGGAAGAGCTGGAAAAGACCATGCCTCCGGGCTACGGCATCACAATCGGAGGTCCCGTGGAGGAAAGCAACAAATCCACGGCCTCGGTTGTCGCCGTCCTGCCCATGATGTGCCTTCTCATGCTGACCGTGCTCATGATCCAGCTGCAGAACTTCGTGCATCTCGGCCTCGTCATCTGCGTGGCGCCCTTCGGCCTCATCGGCGTCGTTCTCGCCCTGGGGCTCACAGGCAATCCCATGGGCTTCGTCGCCCTCGTCGGTATTGTGGCCCTCGTCGGCATGATCATCCGCAACTCGGTCATTCTCGTGCATCAGATCGGTGTGGAAAAGAAACCCGGCGTTTCGGACTGGGACGCTCTCATGGCAGCCGCGACCATACGGTTCAGGCCCATCATGCTCACGGCCGTGGCGGCCATTCTTGGCATGCTCCCCATCGCGCCCACTGTGTTCTGGGGCCCCATGGCCAATTCCATCATGGGCGGCCTGGCCGTGGCGACAGCGCTCACCCTGCTTTTCCTGCCGGCCCTCTACGTCCTGATCTACAGGCTTAAGGATCCCGGTCCCCGGCCGGCTCCCGCAGGGGAGGCCGCCGCACCACAGGACTCCGGAAGCGGAGACAGCGGGAACAGGGAATCCGTGCCGGACGATAAGCCGGACGCGGACAGGACTCCGGAAAGAACAGAAGCCCCGGAAGCAGAACAGGGAGAGGAGAAACGCGCCTCCCGGACAACATAGACAGAAAAAGGCCCGCGGCAGAAGCTGCGGGCCTTTTTCTGTTCTCCCGGTCAGAGGTACTCCGGGACAGAATCCGGAGCCTATCTCGGAGCCGGACCGTATTCGTTTTCCCCGGGGTCACCGGGACGGGTGGCCCAGTAGACGGCAAGCAGATTCAGCACGGGGACGCAGAAAACGATGCCCCTCATGGCTGATCCGCCTATGTCATGCATGCGCCTCACGAAGGAGCTGAAGCACGGCAGAGCCACGGCGATGAAGAAAAGCGCCTGAAAGACGGGTCCAAACCCCTCAAGGCGCGGAGGAAGAAGCAGCGTGACGATGTAGAGAACAAGGCTCACTGCCGCGATGAAAAGCTGAAAATACCAGAACTCCGAACGCGACGCGCGTCCGGTCAGTGTCGTGTACTGCAAAAGGCAGCTGGCGACGGAATTCTTAAAGGTCAAAACGGCCTCCCCTGTAAGAGATCAGATGGAAACGCGGCGCGGACCGGAGTTCCGGGACAGGTCAGCCGGGGCCATATCAGGCACTTTCCCGGCGCCTTTTCCCGTATCCGTGCCGGCACCCGTGACTTCAGCTTCCGCCGTCACGTCGCGGGGAGCGCGCTCCCTGCGTCCTGCACGCAGAAGACGCTTCGCCCGCCCCTTCTTCCAGGCGCTGTACGCGCCGATCCCCAGCGCTTTGGCTGCGATCAGAATCAGAACGGGATGCATGATTATTCATTCTCCTTTACGGCCATTCTCTTCCCTTCCGGGGAGAGCGGCCAGAATTTCCGCGTAACGGGATATAATTTTCCCGTAATTCTCCCGCCTGTGCGGGAAAAGGCAGTTCGTGCAGTCCTTGACGCCATTCTTCCGGTAGCGGAAATTTCCGCCACACCGGTCACCAAGGAGATAAAGGGGACAGTAGCAGAACAGACAGTTGAAGTTCTCCGGATCCGCTCCGGGATGACAGGGAAAGTATTCGCATTCCCTGTTGCAGAAGAAAGCATAATGCCTGCCCTTCCAGTCCCTGTCCATAGAGCCGCCTCCTGAACCATCACGATAAAAATAAGGCCTCCGTTACGATAAGGAAGAGTAGATGGCACCAGGCGGAAAAGCAAGACGTACATCTCTTCACGACTGGCAAAAAATCTCCACGGTATTGCCCCAGCGCCCGTTTTGCGCTATTCAGAACGGTAATTGTGGGATCTGGAGGGGGTCCCTCCGTTTTTAACCGAGCGCGGCGTACCGGGGAAACCGGATAGCCGGGCTATCCAGGGAATCAGAGGTACGGGTGCCTGAGGCGCCGCGGCAGCGGTCCCGGTCAGAATGCTTTCCGCATCCTCTTCAAGGAGTTTGTCATGAGGTTCTTCTTCGTTCTTCTGGCTGCCCTTTCATTTGTCTGGGCAGGGAACGCACAGGCTAGGGACATGAAAGAAGCCACGGCTATGACCAAAAAGCCCATCACCATTGAAGCGACAGGCGGCAATCCGTACTTCAATGTGGTCTTCAACCACAAATCGCACGCCAGAATCAGCTGCCGCGTCTGCCACCACGAGGAAGGAAGCGAAGGGTATTACGTGTCCTGCACGGAATGTCATGACGCGGCCGGCGCGCATTCCAATGACCCGATGAGCGCCTTCCAGGCCTTCCATTACACCGGCAAGGCCGGAAGCGGAACCTCCTGCCTCGGCTGCCACAAGAAACTCCTTGAACAGAATCCCGAAAAGTATGCCGCCTTCCGCGGATGCCGTCCCTGCCACGCTTCCACCTCCGGCAGAGAACAGATAAAGCTCGACCTCACCGCCGCGCAGGCGAAGGCCGAGGCCGAACACCTCGAGAGCCAGGCCAGGGCCGCAGCCGCAGCCCTGACAGCTGCCCAGATCAGGGCTGACAGCGCGAAGGCAGAAGCCGAGACCGCCAGAAACAAGGCGGATGCCGATGCAAAGGCCGCGGCCGACTACAAGGCAAACAGGGCGAAAGCCGATCTGGCCGCCGCCATGGCCAAGCCCGAACCCAAGGCCGCACCCGCTGAAACCAAGGCTGAGGCGAAGGCTGAAAAGGCCGCTCCGGCTGAAGCCAGGACTGAGCCGAAGGCTGAAAAGGCCGCTCCGGCTGAAAACGCGGCTGAGAAAAAGACTGAAAAAACCGCTCCCGCCGGAGCAAAGGATGCAAAGCCCGAGCAGAAGCCGGTCAGCGGAAATCAGCAGATGCAGAAGGACGCCAAGAAGGTGAAGGCGCCCCAGCATGGCGAAACCAAAGCCCAGTAACCGTTTTTCTTTCTGACGTGCAGGCGCGCCGGTCCCGGAAAGATCGGCGCGCCTTTCTGTTTTCTCTGTCTTCTGCTTGCACATCATCACGTCCTAGATCATTCTTGGGGGAAGCTTTGGCTGAAGACATCAGGAGGAAGATATGGCCCGCAAATTATCCGATGCCGGACCGCTGGAAAAATTCATCGCTCTTTTTGACCTTCTTCTGACAGAAAGGCATCCCGTCACGCTCAAAGAAATGGCCGACGAGCTCGGCTGCTCGCGCCAGACAGCTTCCCGCCTGCTCACGAAGCTTGAACTTTCGGATGTGGGACGCAAGTACCTCGAGGTCAACCGCACCCGTACGGTCACCGCCCGCTTCAGGCGCCAGCGCGGCCTCCCTACCCTCAACCTCAATGCCGAGGGATTTTTTCAGCTCATCCTCTGCCGGGACTTCATGCTTAACCTGCTCCCGGCCACCGTGCGCTCGCAGGTGGACACCACACTCAAAAGGGCAGCTGAATACGTGGACGGAAGCGTCCCCGTACCGGACGATCTGCTGGACATGGGAGAGCTCTCCAGCAAGGGGCGCGTGGACTACACACCTTTCCAGGGTCTCCTGCACACCATCATTCAGGCCCTGCAGTCGGGGAAAGTGCTCTCCATCGGCTATCAGCCCGAGCTGGACGGCGAGATAAAGCACTATTTTTTCTCACCGCTGAGGCTCAGGTCAAACAGCAGCACCATTTACGTGAGAGGCTGGCTCCTGCAGAAAGACGGGGACGGCAGCCTGAAAAAGCGCCACGACAATCCCTCGAGCCTGCCCCTGCAGCGTTTCAGAAAGGCGGAGATCACACAGTACCGGTTCGGGACGCAGGAGGCCGGTGAAAGCGCACCCGACACTTTCGGCATCATCGAGGAATCCCCCTTCACTGCGGTCATAAAGTTCCCGAAATCCGCGGCCACGTACGTGGGCGAACGCATCTGGAGCGAGGGGCAGCGCATGGAGCGCACGCCCGACGGTTCGCTCATTCTCTCGCTCAAGGCGTCCAGCCGCGCGGAGATCGTGTCCTGGGTGCTGAGCTTCGGCACGAACGCCGAGCTCCTCGAACCCGCGGATCTGCGGGAAGAGCTCAGGAACATATCCCGGAATCTCAGCAAATGTTACGGGGAGAAGAAGGACTGAATCCCGGTCTCTTTTCCCCGGGCTCCGGCCCGCTATTCCTGTTCCCCGCCGCTGTCCCGGTCTTTCCCCACAGCCTCTCCGGCCATACGGGCGATACGCAGGGGCTGACGCAGGGAAAGCAGAAAGCCCAGACAGGCCAGGGACACAAAGATGGCACGCACGCGGAGCATTCCGGGGCCGGCCGTCCACACGCCGGCCGTCGGACAGGCCAGAAGCACTACGGCGAGAGCCGCGGTGAGAAGGTGCAGGGCCGCGAGGGAGGAGAGACTGGCGATCTCACTGCCGGTGTTTTCCTTTTTCATTCCCCCCCTGCGGACAGCCCAGACCTGGGCGGCCATGCAGAAGAGATCCATGATCACAAGGGCAGGCATAATACAGATCACGCCGATTTCCAGGAGAGACCAGTCAAGATACAGAGCGTTGAAAACGGACAGCAGCCCGAGAGCGACGGAAAGAAGGACGGCGAAACCGAAGTAGAAGAGACGCACGGTGCGTAATCCTCCTGTTAGCCCGCGTAATAATGCCAGAATTTAATCAGCACGGGCCACGTCGGGCCGGCCATGCAGGAAGCGACAAAAAGCAGGGCTCCGTAGAAAAGCCCGGAATAGCGGAACCACCAGTAGAGACAGACGCCGAGCACGAGCCCCACGCCGATGCAGTAGCCCGGGGAATAGGCGAAGAGCTGCAGTATGGACGGAGCCCAGGCCAGGAGGATTTCAGAGGGATCCCAGAGCCTCTGGGCGGGCTCTCCCGGGAGTACGTAATTCCCGATCCAGGTGGGGATGAAAATCATGAGCAGGGGCCAGGCCCAGTACATAATCCGTGAAAACGCGCTTTTCTTCGACATGGCTGTCCGACTTTCCTTATCGTTCTGACAACGGCCCCTTATGACGCGTACGCGCCGAAGGGCCCGGGTCTGTGTCCGGCTGCACCAAAACCGCGGAATCCGCCGCGGAAAGCACCCGCTGGCCGCGTATGTTGGAGTCTATGCCGGAGCGTGTCAAGTGCGCAGGGGATCCGCGTCCCGCCCGCTGGCTGCCTTCTCACAAAAAAAGGGAGGCGCGCCCTGAAAAAACGCGTCTCCCCCGGAGAGATGGCTGTATTGCCGCGGAAAACTACTTCACGTTGCGGTAGCCGTCGTACTTCTTGAGCTTGCCGGTCAGTTCGGTGCAGCCGTTGATGAGATCAGCGGGAGTGGAGCCGGCCTTCAGCTTTTCGTACCAGCCCTCGGCCTTCTTGCTCAGGAGTTCTTCCTTGTCCTTGCCAAGGCGCATGACCTGCGGCTTCGCCCACAGTGTTCCGCCGTTCTCATTGCGGCCCTGCAGGAGGAACCGGATGTCGCCGGCCCTGTTGGCTGCGGCAACGGAAAGCTTCGCGTCGTTCTGATAAAGGGCGATGGCGGCCAGAATGCCGGCGTCATCCTTTCTGGCGCGGTTCAGGACCAGCGCAGCCTTCGTGTCGGCGAACTCGGTGACGAAGTTGAAGTCACCCTGGGAATCGCAGGCCACAAAGACGGGGCCGCGGCCGTTATACAGGGGAAAGAGGATCTTCTGGATAGTGTTGCGCTTGCCAACGCCCTGCGTCTGATCGTGGAAATTGTAGTCGTAGTCGGCGGCGATGTAGCGGCCGTTTTCCAGCTTGTTGGTCATGGCGAGAATTCCATCCACGCCCCTGATGCCAAACGTAGCGGGATCGACGGCAGCGGAAATGACGTCAATAAACGAAGCGGAGCAGATCCACACATCGATGCCGTCCTGATGCAGGGCGCTGATGAGTTCCTTCAGTTCGGGAGAAACGGTGATTCCCTGATTGAACTCAATGGAGAGCTGTCCGGCGCTGGCTCCGTGATAGTTCTCGGGGCTCTTCCAGGTCACCTTCTTCCAGAAGTCCTTCTTCTGGGAGGCCTTCGCGTAATACGTGTAGGCTTCCATGGCCATGGCGCGCACTTCCTGAGGCGTCATGCCCGTGAACCAGTAGGTGACCCAGGGATAGGATACGGAGACGTCGTAGGCGTCGCCGATAGCGTCATAGAGCCAGCGGGCCTTGGTGGCGAATTCCTGCCAGTCCGGCGAGGCGTGGACCTTCTTCAAATCGAGCTTCTTTCCGCCCGTGTCGACCATGCCGGCCTTCCACAGGCGTCCGTAGGCGTCAGCCGCGTCCGTGGCCACCATCTGCACGGTAAGGTTGTTCCACTCCTTGCCAAGGTCCTTGGAAGGATCCGGCACGCCCGCGGTCAGAACGGAGAACATCTGCTCAGGCCTGATATTGAAGCGCATTTTTTCAAGCTGCCAGATAGCGAGCTGTTCCTCAACATCCAGGATGGAAACGGTGTTATCGAAGTCGAAGACAGCGTACGGACGCTGCGTGGGATTATAGGCAGGGCTGTTTCTGCCAACATCGGTCAGGAGTTCGTTCAGGCACGCCTTCACGGACGGATCCCAGTTAGTGCTCTTCAGGAGCGTCAAAGGGGCGGACTGCGCCGCCACTGCCACGGACAGGATGCATGCCACAAGGAGCATCCGGAGAACGATTGCCAGATTTCTCATACTTCACCCGGTCTGAACGACCCTTCTTTACGGGTTGGCTGATGGTTTCGGAACATATGCGGCTCCCTGCCCCTTTCCTCCCGGGTCACGGGGCGGATGGGAGCCTCTCTTTTGACAAATCCCGCCGGACACAGGATCCGGCATGACCGGCAGCTGGCTTACCGCGTGCCGGAAAAAGAAGGCGCGGCACCCGTCTGTACGTCCGGGTGGCCTCTTGCCGCGCCTGTTCCCGGAAAACGGGAACGTAAACTTTCGTGAGGGACCGGATCTCCTGCCCCTGATGATCGGAGCCCCGGGCCGTCCGCAGAATTCCCCCCAGACTTCAGCAGACGGCCGGGATTGCTCCGTTCTAGCGCGCCCCGCTCAGCGAAGAGTACTGCGGCGCGAATGGGAGATAGCCCGCGGGCATGTCGTCTTTGAGGCTGACTCCCGAAAGTTTTCTGACGAACGCCCCCTGCAGGAGGTAGCAGAGCTTAAGAACCGCTTCCTTCACGGAAAGGCCGGCGGGGCGGACATTGGAAATGCAGTTGCGGGCCTCATCCGTGCAGCCGCGGAACGGGGCGTAGGTCATATAGACGCCCAGCGAATCGGGAGAGCTCAGCCCCGGGCGCTCACCGATAAGGACAACAACGCTCCTGGCCCCGAGGGCCACGCAGACATCGTCACCGAGGGCCACGCGGCCGTGTTCGGCAAGCACGACAGGAGCCACGCTCAGTCCGGCCTTCCGCGCTTCCCCGATAAAGGAAATGGCCACGGAAGCGGCGTTTTCCTGCACAGCCGTTGAGGAGAGGCCGTCGCAGATACAGACGCAGACGTCCTTCCCCTTCTGGGAAGAATCCAGTCCCGAGAGCAGGGCGCGCGAGCTTTCCGAAAGGCGGCGGCCCAGATCAGGGCGCTGCAGGTACGTCTCGAGGCTGCCGCAGGCGCTCTCCACATCGATGACCTCATAGCCCGCGTTCTCCAGGGGGACGCGCACCGAGGCCCTGTCGAGGGGCTTCCTGACGGCGTCCCTGGCTTTCGCGTGATCGAGGCTGAAATCAAGCCAGGCTTCATGGGGAACCCCGGCGCCACAGCGGCCGAGCGCGATGCGGGCGTCCGTGAAAGACTTCAGCTCTGTCCATGGGTCTCCGGTGACATTCGGGCGCTCCCCGGCGCGGGAAGGAGAAGCGCCTGCTCTGCTGCAGGAGAGACGGACCTGGGCATCCCCGGCCCCATCCTCTTCCTCCATGGAACGGCAGGAATGAGTCCCCGTGCCGCTTATGCCTTCCTCGAGGGCCCTGAAAGAGCCGCCGGCAGGGAGGAGATTGCCGTCCCTGTCGTGCACGCCCATGCTCTCAAGCCAGGATTCGAACTCGGGCGCCGGACGCAGGCCGAGGAGACGGCGCACGTACACGGCGTCATGGAAGGAAGTGGACTGATAGTTGAGCATCACGTCGTCCGCGCCGGGAATGCCGATGACGTAATTGCACCCGGCCGCGGCCAGCATGGTCAGGAGGACATCCATGTCATCCTGATCCGCGTCAATGTGATTCGTGTAGCAGACGTCACACCCCATGGGCACGCCCATGAGCTTGGCGCAGAAGTGGTCCTCCAGGCCCGCCCGGATGATCTGCTTGCCGTTGGCAAGGTATTCAGGGCCCATGAATCCGACCACCGTGTTCACGATGAGGGGACTGTAGCGCCTCGCCACGGCGTAGGTGCGGGCCTCTATGGTCTGCTCGTCGCAGCCGAAATTGGCGTTGGCCGAAAGACCTGTCCCCTGCCCCGTTTCGAAATACATGCAGTTATCGCCGACCGTGCCGCGCCGCAGGCTCTTCGTGGCGTCCCAGGCCTCGTCCAGGATGGAGAGGCTGATGCCGAAGCTCGCGTTGGCCTTTTCCGTTCCGGCCAGGGACTGGAAGGTCAGATCCACGGGAACGCCGCGGTTGATAAGCTCGATGGTGTTGGTCACGTGCGTGAGCACGCAGCTCTGGGTCGGGATATGGTATCTCGAAATGAGGCCGTCCAGCATGTAGAGGAGACGGGTGATGTTGGGCAGACTGTCCGTGGCCGGGTTGATGCCGATGACGGCGTCGCCGGAACCGTAGTAGAGGCCGTCGATGGTGGCCGCCAGGATGCCCTTCGCGTCGTCGGTGGGATGATTGGGCTGCAGCCGTGTGGCGAAGCGCCCCTTCAGGCCCAGCGTGTCGCGGAATCTGACCACGACGCGGCACTTGGAAGCCACGCTGACGAGATCCTGGAGGCGCATAATCTTGCTGACCGCAGCCGCCATCTCGGGAGTTACACCGGGGGCGACGGCTGTCAGGGCCGCCGTGTCAGCGGCGTCCGAGAGCAGCCAGTCGCGGAACTGTCCCACGGTGAAGGAGGAAATGGGTGCGAAGGCCTGGCTGTCATGGCTGTCCATGATCAGCCGGGTGACTTCATCGTCTTCATACGGAACGACCGCCTCGTTCAGGAAACGCTTCAGCGGCACATCGGCCAGAGCCATCTGCGCGCGGACGCGCTCTTCCCCGCTTTCGGCAGCCACTCCGGCCAGGACATCCCCCGATCGATAGGGGGACGCCTTGGCAAGGAGTTCGCGAAGGGTGGTAAATTCTGACATCTTCGTACCCCGGACCCGGATTACATATGGTGAGGCAGGTACATGGCGATTTCAGGGAAGACCATTACCAGGATGAGGCCGGTCACCATGATGAGGCACATGGGAATGATGGAGGCATAAATATCCTTCAGTTCCACGCCCTTGGGAGCGAGGGCCTTCATCAGGAAGAGGTTGTAGCCGAAGGGCGGGGTCATATAGGCCACCTGGCAGGTGATGGTGTAGAGGACGCCGTACCAGATGGGGTCGAAGCCGAGGCTCTTCACGAGCGGGATGTAAAGCGGAGCGACGATGACCAGCATGGCCGTGTCATCGAGGAACATGCCCATGAAGAGGTAGGAAATCTGCATGACGATAAGCACGCCCCAGGGGGACAGGTTCCAGGAATCGAGGAAGAGGTGCTTGATGGCGTGCACGGCGCCGAGGCCGTCGAAAACAGCGCTGAAGCAGAGGGCAGCCATCATGATCCACATGAACATGCAGCTGACGCTGAGGGTCTGGACGAGAACCACGCGCAGAACCCGCTTTGTGAGCCTCTTCTTGATGAGGGCGGCCACGGTAGCCACGAAGGCGCCGACAGCGGAGCTTTCAACGAGGCTCGTGAAACCGGCCAGGAAGGCGCCCGTCACGGAGAGGATGATCGCCAGGGGAAGGAGGCCGTTTAAGAGCAGGCGGCGCTTTTCCTGAGGCGTGATATTCGCGAGGTCTTCCTTCGAGAGGCGCGGGGCGAGGGAAGGATTGATGCGGCAGCGGATGATGATGTAGGCGATGAGCATGGCGGCGAACATGAGGGCCGGAATAATGCCGGCCATCCACAGCTTGCTCACGGGCTGGCGGGCGATCATGCCGTAGAGAACCATGACAACGCTGGGCGGCATCATGATGCCGAGAGAGGAGCCGCCCTGGATGATGCCGGAAACCATGCGCTTGTCATAACCGAAGCGCAGCATCTCAGGCATGGCAATGGTGGCGCCGATGGCCATGCCGGCAACGGAAAGGCCGTTCATGGCGGAGATAAGCACCATGAGGAGGACGGTGCCAATGGCGAGGCCGCCAGGCAGGGGACCGAACCACACATGAAACATTCTGTAAAGGTCAGTGGCAATACCCGATTCGGAAAGCATGTAGCCCATGTAGATAAACAGGGGCAGTGTGATCATCGGGAACCACTTCATCAGTGTGATGCTGGCGTTGAACGCCATGGAGCTGCCGCCGCTGCCCCACAGAAAAGCGCCGGCTATGGCGCCGACGACACCGATGGCGGCAAAAACCCTCTGTCCTGTCAGCATGAGCATGCCCATGGAAGCGAAGAGCAGCAGGGCAATGGCTTCATGCGAAAGCGTGAACGTAATATCAAACATGGGGGGATCCTTTCATTTCCACCAGGCAAAAAAAAAAGTGGCAGGCCGGCAAGAGAGAAACCGGCCTGCCGCAACGGCCGCCTACGCGTTGGCGTGGGCTGATTCTGGGAGAGGAAATTCGAGACCGGACTTGCGGTCGGATTCCGTCTTCTTCTCTTCCACCTCGACATTGCATTCGCGCTCGAGCAGGATGCGTTCGGGGATTTCCTCACCGATGGTTTCACCCTTCGCGAAGGCGTAAGCCTTGAAGAATTCAGAGACGGACTGGAGAATGGTCAGGACAATGCCGCAGCCCATGATGATCTTGATGGGGGCAAGAGCGGGAGCCCAGGCGGAGTTATTGTGCTGATGGAAAATGATGGAATACCAGGCGCTGGTGCAGCAGCCGTAGAGAAGCAGGGCGAGGTACGCAAAAAGGAAGATGGCCGTGGCGACATCCATGCGGGCCTGCTTCCTTCTGGTCCACTTCGAGTAAAAGACGTCCATGCGCACATGGGAGCCGAGAAGGAGAGCGAAGCCGCCGCCAACCATGAAATAGGCGGCCATGACGAACTGCGTAAACTCAACAGCCCAGAGAATGGGATGGTTGAAGAAGAAACGGGAAACAGCCGAGAAAAGCAGGACTCCCATCATGACGAAAATCAGATACATGCATCCGCGGCCCACGAAGCGGTTGATGCCATCGACGTAATGAACATAAGACTTAACGAAACCACACATATGCTTTCTCTCCCTGGGGGGCGGTGCCGGTTTTTCCTCTCCACCGGCACCGCCTAACAGCGCAGTATTTCAGACGACCGGACGTAATGCGGAACTAATAACGGTAAGGACGGCCGGCCTTGACCATCTGGTCATTGTACTTTGTGAGAATGTCCACGACCTTGGCGCAGCGGGGGCTCCGCTTGGCCACTTCAGCCCAGAACTTGTGGGCCTCATCCTCGACCTGGGCCCATTCGCTGTCCGGAATGGAGGTGAGCTCCATCTTGCCGCCGGTGACGCGGTAGTTCGCTTCACCCCACCAGTACCAGTGCTGGCGGTAGAGGTTCGAGTTGTCGCAGGAAAGCTTGAACAGGGCCTTCAGGTGATCCGGCAGCTCCTTCCACTTCTTGGAGTTGACGAAGTAGGAACCGATCCACGCGCCGCAGATGTTGTTGGTCAGGAAGTAGTGGCAGTTTTCAGCCCATCCGGAGGTGTACATTTCCGTGATGCCGGACCAGCACACGCCATCGAGTTCCTTGGTCTGCAGGGCCACCTGGATGTCTTCCCAGGGAAGCGTGGTGGGAATCACGCCGAAGCGGCTCATAAACTTGCCGCCCGTGGGGAAGGAGAACACGCGCTTGCCCTTAAGGTCAGCGAGGCTCTTAATCGGGGTCGTTGTGGAGAAGTTGCAGGGATCCCAGGAACCGGCGCAGATCCATTCCACACCGGGGATTTCCTTGTAGGCCTCCCGCCAGATTTCATTGAGTCCCCAGTGGTCGAAGAGGGCCGGCACATCCAGCGAATAGCGGGTGGCGAAGGGGAAGTAGGCGCCGAAGATGCTCACGTCAGCGGGCGAGGACATGGAGTCTTCATCGCTCTGGCACGCGTCAATGGTGCCGTCCTGGACAGCCTTGAAAAGTTCGCTCTGGGGAACCAGCTGATCGGACGTATAGAGCTCGATGACCATTTCGCCCTTGGCGGCCTTGTTGAACGCCTCAATCTGGGGCTTGATGACCTGCTCGGCGAGAGCGGCGCCGGCGTAAGTCTGCATGCGCCACTTGATGGGGGCCTTGTCAGCCTTTGCAGGGGTGGAATCAGAAACGACGCCGGCTGTCGCGGCCATGGCCATGGTGGCTCCGATGCCCATATTCTTCAGAAAATCACGTCTTTGCATTGAAAAATCCTCTTTTTTGAATGTCTCCAGCCGGATCCCGGCCCCCTGCTTCGGGAAGCCTCCCAGGAGATTCCGTTGCTTTCGTCAGGAATAATGCATCAGGCGTGCCAACTCTGATCAAGTTTCCGTCTGTAATCATTAAAATTTAATAATTTCAAGTAGTTATTATCGATTATCCTTTTTCTCTGAAAAACAGAATTTTTTCTTTTTTTGTTTTTCGGGCCTTTTTCCAACATTTTTGTCAGTTTTATTCAAAGAAGTGCCGGAGATACCGTTCCCGGATTTGATGCGTTTCTGTACCAATTTTTTATATTATTACATATTGGTAACTTTAATATATGCAAAAAAGTGTTTTTTAACACATAACTATCTGAAATTTTTATTTAATTCTTATTTATGTCCCTTCCAGACTTCCATTTTCCATTTTTCATCCGGGAAATCGCTGATACACGATTGATCCGCGTGCGGAAAGGCTCGTTTTCTACATAAATGTAAAAAATAGTAAATATGACATTTGTGTGTCTTTTTAAAACTCATAAAAGAATCAGGATTATTCACTTATCTCACTGTTTTTCCCGTTTTTTTTGAAAATTTACATTTCAGAAGGCTTTTCGGTGCCCCCGTCTCCGGACCCCCCGGCTGCTGAAGGAAATTCAGGAGAATTCTGTCCCTGCCCCTCCCCTGCCGGCAGACGGTGGAGGCTTTCAGAATCCTTCTGCTCCACCCGAGCCTTCTTCTTACAGTGCGAGGGTGGCTCCCCCTGAATCACGCTTTCTTTCATTCCCGTGGCCTGGTTTCCCCGAAATTCAGGACATTATATATAGACAGCCAGGGAGAGAACCATTTCCCTCCATCTCCTTCCCCATATCAGCAAAGGCAAAAACCATGCGTCTCCTTCACAAAATCCTTCCCGTTCTCCTCATGCTCTCTCTTTCAGCCGCTGCGCCCGCCGCTCTCACGGCTTCCTCCGTTCAGGCAGCCGAGATACGCGCCTCCGTATGCGGAACCTTCACCAACGCCTTCGCAGCGGTGAAAAAAGCCTTTGAACAGAAATACCCGGGAGATGAGGTGGTTCTCTCCTTTGGCGCCTCCAATCCCCTTCTGCGCCAGATTGAGCAGGGCGCTCCTGCCGACGTCTTCGTTTCCGCCGACGTGGAAACCATGGATCAGGCTGTCAGTAAAAAACTCGCCGATCCCGCCACCCGGCGCGACATTGCCCGCGGCAGCATGGTCATCATCCAGCCGAAGGACAGCACAGACAAAATCACTTCCCTGAAGGATCTGGAACGCGGTTCCGTGAAGCGCATCGCCGTCTGCAATCCCCAGACAACGCCGGCAGGCCGCTACACGCAGAAAGTTCTCTCAAAGCAGAACCTCTGGGACACGCTCTCTCCCCGCTTTGTGCAGGCAGCCACCGTGCGCCAGGCCGTCGATTATGCCGCGCGCGGCGAAGTTGACGCGGCCTTCGTGTTCAGAACCGACGCGGCCCGCATGCTGGACAGGGTGTCCATAGCCATGACCGTGCCCACGCCGAAGCCCATCGTCTTTCCAGCGGCCTGCGCCCTGACCGGCAAAAACCCCGAGGGCGGAAAACGTTTCCTTGATTTTGTCTCCTCCCCCGAGGGACAGAAGATTATCGCCGGCTTCGGCTACGAAAAGCCGTAATCCCCCCTTTTCTCCTTCCACTCATCCCCTCTGAAACCCGGATCCTCTCCAGAAAGGATCCGGGTTTCCTTTTTTCCAGAACACGGGACCTTCCGGGCAGGCCCCCCCGGGGCCGGCGGCTCTGCCGCCTGCCCTTCCCGGATGACGTGCCACTTTCTCAGCGCACCGGCTTCTGTTACCATGCCCTCAAAAAAAACGGAGGCAGGCATGCTCAGACTGACGGAAAAGGATCTTGATGACTTCGCTGACTATATGAAATCAGGAGAGATGGAACAGGATTTCCGCGACGGCTGTGAACACGACAGGCTTTTTCTCCTGTCCCTCCTGGAAAAATTCATGGACGTGGCTGATCTCGCGGACGAAACAGCCACGAAACTCATCTTCAGGGGAAATCTCGCGGCCCTGGCCGGCGCACGGCCGGAGAAAAAAGACTAGTACGCTTTTGGGGGACGCTTTCAGACTCTCCCGCATTTCTACACCGCCATCGGATATTCAGCCCTTCCCTCCTCCGGAAAGGGCTTTTTCTTTCTCCGGCCAAAAAAATTTTTATTTCCCGGAAACTCCCCTTTTTGCCGTTATTTCGCTCATTTGAGCGAAATAACAATAAATAGATAACTATTTCAGTATGTTGACGATTCAGAAACCGGGGTTATCCTGTCCGTAAACGAAACAGACAGGAGTCCGCCCATGGCCAGACCAAAGAACAGCCGCAGGGTGGAACGCGCTCCGGGGGCGACATTCTTCACTCCCTGCGGCGTTCCCCTTACCGAAGCCGAAACAGTGACGCTCACTGTGGAGGGTCTTGAGGCGCTGCGGCTCTCGGATCTGGAAGGCCTGAACGCCAGCGACGCGGCCGGACGCTGCGGCGTCTCGAGGCACGCCTACGGACGCACCCTCGCCGAGGCGAGGCGCACCGTGGCCGAAGCCCTCGTCAAAGGGCGGATCCTCCGCATCGAAGGCGGCAGCTACGAGCTCATGCACGCGAAACGCTGCCCCCGTCTGAACAGGAGAAACATTATGTCCATTGTGGCCATTTCCGCTGAAGGTCCCAGCACCGACGATGCCGTAGACCCCCGCTACGGCCGTGCCGGCGGCTTTGTTCTCGCCGCTTTTCCGCACGGGGATCTTTCCCTCGCCCCCTCCATTACCTATCTCGATAACGGCGACGCCCAGATCCGGGCTACCGGCGCCGGCATCGCCACCACGGAGCATCTCGCCGACGCGGGCGTCAGCGTGGTCATAAGCGGCTATGTCGGCCCCAAGGCCTTTGAGGCCCTGCAGGCAGCCGGCATCACCGTCATCCAGGATATGGACGGCATGACCGTGGGCCAGGCGCTTGAAAAATACCGCGCCGGCAAATGCCAGGCGGCTGCGGCCCCCAATCACGAGGCCGGCAATCCCCTGGATCAGCATTAGGAGCAGAATCCATGCGCATCGCCATAGCCAGCGGCAAGGGCGGAGCCGGCAAAACGTCCGTCACGGCCTCGCTCGTCAGGGTCTGGGACGGTCCGCGCATCGCGGCCGACTGTGACGCCGAGGCGCCTAATCTGCACCTGTTCCTGAATCCCCTCTTCCGGAATCGGGAAGTCTGCTTCCTCAGGGTTCCGGCCAAAATCGCAGCAAACTGCTCCCAGTGCGGCAGATGCCGTGACATGTGCCGCTACGGTGCCATCGCCCGCTTCGGGAAAAAAATCGTGCTCTTCCCGGAGATGTGCCACGGCTGCGGCGGCTGTTTTGAGGTCTGCCCGGAAGGCGCGCTCGAGGAAGGCCGGCGTGAGCTCGGCGTTCTCTCCACTGGCCTGATTCCCGGCCAGATCCCCTACATCATGGGCACGACCAGAGTCGGCGAGGTTATGACCCCTCCCCTCCTGCGCAGGCTCCTGAAACGTCTCGGGGACATGGAGAAGGACTACGCGGGGGAAGGAGAAGCCCCCGTCTCCCTCCTGGACTGCCCTCCCGGCGTGAGCTGCCCCGCCATCACCGTGGCCACACACAGCGACGCCCTGCTCATGGTTGTCGACCCTACCCCATTCGGATTCCAGGATTTCACCCTGGCCTATGAGGCCTTCAGGGACACCGGCTGCCGGCTCGCCTGCGTCATCAACCGGGCCGGCACACCCGGCAACGGGGACGGAGACGAAAAGGTGCGCGCCTTCTGCCGTGAAAAAAACCTGCCCCTCCTCGCCGAACTCCCGTTTGGACGGGAGGCGGCTGAAGGGTATTCACGGGGCCGGGTGCTCGCGGATCTCTCCCCTGCCTGGAACGAACGCTTCAGAGCTCTCGCCCGCGCCCTCCGGGAAACTTTCATGGAGCAGCCCCATGCGTGAAATCACTATCATCAGCGGCAAGGGAGGCACCGGCAAAACGAGCCTCTGCGCCTCCTTCGCCCACCTCGCGCAGAACGCCGTTATCTGCGATCTCGACGTCGACGTGCCTGATATGCACATCATCCTCAGGCCTGAAACGATAAAGACCAGGGATTTCATCGGCGGCCCCAAAGCCTCCATCAGGCAGGACGGCTGTCAGCACTGCGGCACCTGTCAGCGCCGCTGCCGGTTCGATGCCGTCAGGGAAGAGAACGGGACGTTCAGCATTGATACCCTGGCCTGCGAGGGCTGCGGCGTGTGCGCAAAACTCTGTCCCGCAGAGGCCATCGACTTTCATGACAGGCTCTGCGGCAGATGGCACGTGAGCAGCACCCGCTTCGGCCCCTTCGTGCACGCCCAGCTTCTGCCCGGCAGCGAGAACTCCGGCAAGCTCGTCTCTCTCCTCAAGCAGGAAGCACGCGCCCTCGCCAGAGAAAAGGGATGTGAGACCATACTCTGCGACGGCTCTCCCGGCATCGGCTGCCCTGTCATCAGCTCACTCAGCGGTTCAACCCTCGCCGTGGCCGTCACCGAACCCACTCTCTCGGGCAAGCAGGACTTCCTGCGCGTCGCCGGTGTCGCGGCGCAGTTCCGCATCCCCGTGGCCGTCATCATCAACCGCGCGGATCTGAATCCCGAAGCGGCACGCGATTTCGAGGAACTCTGCCGGCGCACGGGGAACACACTCCTGGGCTCGCTGCCCTTTGATCCGGCTTTCCCCGCAGCTGCCTCAAAGGGACTTGCCGTCACAGAGACGGACGCTCCCGTGGCGGGTCAGATACGGGAGTTGTGGAACAAAATCCTCTCCCTGAGCGCCCCCAGCGGCAAAAACTGAAAATTCCCAAACCACACGGCCGGCCCAACCGCCGGCAAAGGATTACCCTCTATGAAAACCCTTCTTGCTGTTCCTTCCTGCCTCCCCGGCGGCCTCGATGCCGAAATGGGCATGCACTTCGGTCACTGTGACATCTACACCCTCGTCGAAATCGAAGACGGGAAAATCCTGAATGTGTCCACCATGGACAACCCGCCCCACCAGCAGGGCGGCTGCCTCGCTCCCGTGCAGCTTCTCGCCCAAGCCGGCGTCAAGGCCCTGCTCGCCGGCGGCATGGGCTTCCGTCCGCTCATGGCCTTCCATCAGGTGGGCATCGACGTCTTCTTCGCCGGCGGCGCTCCCACCGTTGGCGCCGGCGTCAATGCCTACCTCGCAGGACAGCTTCCCCAGTTCACCGAGGAATACACCTGCCACGGCGGAGCCCATTAGTATATAGATATAGGATATCCCAGGCGGGAGGGCCGGTTCCTGGCCTTCCCGCGCGTTTTTCTGACAGGAGTCAGCATGGAAATTCTGCTTGTTTCATCCGACGCCGCGGCCCTGGGCAGCGCGGCCCGTCCTTTCACGGAACGCGGCATCGCCCTTCTGCATGCCGGTTCCCTCAGTCAGGCCCTGGATACGCTCGGCGAAAAGAAGGCGAATCCCCCGGTCCTGGTGATCCTCGACGAAAGTGAAGACCGCGGCACGGGTCAGGGCATGCGTCAGGCCGCCATGGCCGTTCTCCGGCTCTGCCCCTTCACCTATCTCACGGCCCTGACCGACGCCCCCTGGGAGGAATACCACGACGCCATGGAAGGCCTCGGCATGCTGAAGCCCCTTTCAAAGAGCCCCTCGGAAAAAGACGGGAAACGCCTCCTCTCCGATCTAGGTACCTTCATTCCCCTGCCGGGAAAAAAATAAAAAAATTTACTCAGACTGTTGACAGGAAAAGGGCCTTTGACTAAAGTGGGGTCACTTAAAGATTTTTATGGAGTTTTCGATGTCCGCTTTCTTCTTTACCACCGCTTCTTCCTTTAATGCCAGCAACTACTGGTATTATTGGTTTAGTGTGTCCGAAGCCTGTGGTAAGGAGCTCTGCTGACGCCCATAAAAAGAAAATCAGCAAACGATAAACCGCAGGTTTCAAAAGAACCTGCGGTTTTTTTGTTAACGGCGACAAAAACAAATTCCCGTAACGGGGAGAGGGAGAAGATCCGATGTACCTTGGCAAACAGATTCGACTCGAGCGCATTCTCAACCGTAATACCGGCCACACCATCATCGTTCCCATGGATCACGGCGTATCCATGGGCGCCGTCCACGGCCTCCTCGACATGAAGAAGACCGTCGACGACCTCGCCGAAGGCGGCGCCGACGCCGTCCTCATGCACAAGGGCCTCATCCGCTGCGGCTGCCGTCACAAGGGCAATGACATCGGCCTCATCATGCACCTCTCCGCTTCCACAGACCTCTCCCCCAGCAATAACTACAAGGCTCTCGTCGGCACCGTCGAGGAAGCCATCCGCCACGGCGCTGACGCCGTGTCCTGCCACGTCAACATCGGTGATCCCCAGGAAGAAAAGATGCTCTATGACCTCGGCCGCGTCGGCGAGGCCTGCGACAACTGGGGGATGCCTCTCGTGGTCATGGTTTACGGCCGCGGTCCCAAGATCAAGAACTCCTATGATCCCGAAGTCATCGCCCACTGCGCCCGCCTCGGCAACGAACTAGGCGCCGATATCGTCAAGGTTTCCTACACCGGTGATCAGGCCAGCTTCGCCGATGTCGTTGCCGGCTGCTGCATCCCCGTCGTCATCGCCGGCGGCCCGGTCATGAATTCCACCCGCGACGTCATCACCATGATTCACGACTCGCTCAAGGCAGGCGGTTCAGGCTGTTCCATCGGCCGTAACGTGTTCGAACATCCTCGCCGCGTGCAGCTCGTCAAGGCCATGCGCGCCCTTGTGCACCACGACGCCGACATCGAAACGGCCATGAAGATCGTGGGCGAAGATTAATCTCCCGGATCCAGGAAACAGTTTCCGAGCGGAAAGCCTTCCTGCCTGCTGACGGGAAGGCTTCCCGTGTTTTTCCTTTTTTGCCGCCTTAACAATTGAGGGCCGGGCGCGTTTAGAACTGCGCCTGGCCCCTTTTGCATTTAAGAGCAGAAAAAGCTGTACGTGGTTACACGGAAGTATCATTTTTTCCTGATTTCCGGTGTTCACACGGTTTCAGGACCGCCCTGTCGCTGTCAGAAAGCGGCACCAGCGAAACATGTCTGCATAGGGAAAATGACCGCTCTAGAATAAAAAATCAGGCGTCTTCCGCACAGGTCAGCGGGGGATTCCGGACAGCACCTCCAGGATTTACCTCATGCCGTTGGAATATTTTCCCCGGCTCTGCATCCAGGCTGGGAAATTCTCCCCGCCCCCCTACTCTGTACGCTGTACACCTCCTGTCCCCTGGTCTGGCTTCCAGATTACGTCAGGAAAGAAGAACTTATGCGTGAGAAAACTGCTGTTGGCGGAGGTTGAAGTCATACCCAGAAGCAACGCATCGCCGGGAACCATCTCAGCAGTGTCCGAACCTCCATACAGGAATCCGGGATGGAGTCCGATAAGAGACTTCGGATTTTTTCAGAATTTTATGGTCCCGTTCAGGGGAAACCGTCATAAAAAAGCAGATGAATCTGCAAAATAAAGTTAATACATATGTATTCAAATAATTAATAAAACAGATATCGTATTCAATTGTTTCAGATTTCAGCTGATTATTCCGCACGTTCAGATCACCTCGTCCGGCGTTCAGAGCACCCTG